>Ga0182013_10000583_pt1 | contig 50178 bp, 42 predicted proteins | sample 612S2MmetaG_FD_120487 | JGI IMG/M metagenome (GOLD analysis project Ga0182013, IMG submission 120487) | Permafrost microbial communities from Stordalen Mire, Sweden - 612S2M metaG | ecosystem: Environmental > Terrestrial > Soil > Wetlands > Permafrost | place: Sweden: Stordalen | collected...
CGGCGTCGGCGTCGGCGTCGGCGTCGGCGTCGGCGTCGGAGTGACGACCGGTGACGTCACGGTAACGGTGAACGACGCCAGGCGCGCATTCGTGGCGCTCACCGTCACGGTTGCCGTGCCGGCCGCGAGGGCCGTGACGGTAATCGTCGTGCCGCTCGCGCTCACCGTCGCCACATTCGCCGCCGAGGAGCCGACGATGTACGCACCGGTATAGCCGCTCGGATCGGTGATCGTCACGGTCCCGGTCGTGGTCGCGGTTAGCACGAGATCGGCCGTCGACAGGGAGAACGGCGTCGGAGCCGGCGCCGCGGTGACGTTCGGAGCGGGCGTCGGTGCCGGCGCGCTCGAGCTCACGCCGTAGAGGGTGAAATACACCGGAATTTGTTGCGTAAACGTGAACGCTGCCGCCGGCACCGGCGCCGCAAAGGTGAGCGTCGATCCGTTGATGGTAGCGGGGCCCTCGAAGCCTGTCTGCCAACCCATTGACGAGCGCAGCGGATCGTACTCGGCGAGGTAGTACGCGACGTGCGCGAGGATCACCGCGGCCGGCACCGTCAACGCGAACGTCGGCGCGCTCGGAAACGTCACGGTTTGGCTGCTGGCGATCTCGATGTAGAGGATCGGCAGCGTGGCGCCCGCGGCCAGCGCGCCGCGTTCGGCCGCGGCTGTGCGGAACGCGCCCTGCAGCAGGGGAGTCGCGCCGAAGCTCGCGCTGCTTATCACTTCGGTGATCGTCGCGCTGGCCGGCAAATTCGCCGCGATCGGCAGCAAGACGGTTCCGCCGAAGGAGCCGCCGCCGGCGACTTGGGCACTCGGCAGCGCGACCGGAATGCTGCTCGCGCCGGCCGGCGGGCTGCTCAGCACAACGGCGTGCGCGGCGTTGAAGGTGCCTTGGTTCTGGATCGGGGGAGCGGTGGCGCCCGCGACCGACGACACCACGGGCTGGCTACTGTAGCCGCCGCCGCAGGCGACAGCCGCGGTAACTGCGGCTATGGCCGCAAGCCCCCTGAGCAGAACGCACGATAGCCTCATTGGAGCTAGCGTGACTTTTTACGAATCACCGACTGGCTACTGATCGAGACCGAGTTGACGGCGAACGTAGTCGCAAGCGCAGGATGTAACGCCGATGTGAAGGTCATCGTGCACGCGCCGCCGGTGTCCGAGCCGGGCGCCGTCACGGTGTAGTTGACCGTACCGTTGGGGCTGCCGGTGCTCAGTGGATTCCCCGAACCGCCGCCGGGGTTTCCTTCGAACACGGAGGAGATCGGAGTCGCGCTGCTGAGCGTCTGCGGCGGCGTGTTGTCGTCCTGGATCAGATACTGGGCGCTGGTGCAGGTGGTCGAGCTGGTCAGCGAGTCTAGGTTCGGGTTGTAGTTTCCATCGCCGACATAGTAGGCGTTGCCCTCGGTCACGCTGACGACGTTGGAGTTCACCGCGTTCGAGATCGACACGAACGGGATCAGCGTAGATACGTTCGCCGTACCGCTGTCCGTGACGGTGACCGTCTCAAACGATGCCGAAGGTGGGGTCGTCCCGACATAGCCGACCGCGATCTGCGTACCCGTCGTCGTTGCCGGCGCGGCGCTCACCGTTGTCGGGGTGAACGTGATGCCACCGGTAGTACCCGTGCCAGACGACGTCAGCGTCGTATAATTTACGACCGGACCGCCGGCGGTCGAGATGACATTGCCGGCCGGGTCGAGCTCGTTGACGTTGATGTCGGCGTTCTGCGGCGTAGAGGTACCGTCGACGAAGAAAACGGTTCCGGGATTGTTGGGATTGTACGTCTGCGAGAAGATGATCTCTGGCGTCGAGTTGACCGGCGCGAAGGTGACACCGAGTGCGACCGGCGAGCTGCCGACGGTAAACCCGTAGATCGTCGCGTTATTCACTAGATAGGTCGCGAGTGAGGCGCCCTGTTGCGTGGGCAAGTAACTATCGGTCCCGGTCGGGCTGCCGTTCGTCGGATCGCTTGAGTTAACGGTGAAACCGTTGCCTAGCGTGGTCGGCCCCGCTTCCTGCAGCGACAGCGAAAGACCGCCGTAGGTGCCTGCCGCGACGGGAATCGTGATCGTGCAGTCGGTCCCGCCGCCACTCGCGCAGGCTGACAGGCTCAGTGTCGCAGGCGCGCCTACCACGTTTCCGTTGCCGTCGTAGAACAGGTAACTGACTTGCGTAACGCCGGCCCCGATGAACTTCGGGCTCCGTTTCTTCGAGGACTGCTGACGCAGAGACGCAGCATCGAACGTGACGGTCACTCGGCCGCTTTTCTGCGGCGTGACCGGGGTCGTCTTCGTCGGCGCGTTGGCAGTGGGCGTATTGGCAGTGGGCGAGCTGCCGCCGCCACCGGAGCAGGCGGCGAGCAGCGTCACCGCAAGGCCACAGGTAAGCCAGGTACGTACGTTCATCGACCTTCTCCATGTGAGTCGCGAGTGATCACAGTGAGCGACGCCACGGCATACGCACGACTGGCCAGGCATTAACCTGGCCGCTCGAACGGAAATGCGAACCACAATGAAGCAGAAAGCAAAGCCGCACACCGACTATACCGCTGGGCTCGCCAACCGTCTGTGAACGCGCCACTTCACAGCGCGTCGGTCAAGCGAGAAGAGCCGCACCTTTTAATGGGCGACTCTTTCGGAGTTCGATTGTTATTGGTATTTCGCGTACGACACGATGGTCGCAGGACGGACTAGCGGCGGTAGTAGGGATCGCGCGCGACCGGGTACTCACGTTCCGGAACGAATGCCTGCCGTTGGTACATACGATGGTGGCCGCGATAGTATTGCGCTTCGTTTTGCGAAACGTAGTAGCGTTGATTGTTGCGCACGTAGTACGGACGGTTGTTTCCGTCATAGAGTAACGCGCCGACGATCGCTGCGGCACCGACAGCGATCAGTGCGGTTGACGTGGTGTCCGCCTTGGCCGGTGCCGGCGTTCCGCCGATGCTGCCGAGGAAGAGAAGCCCTCCGAGCGCGGGTAAGAGAATACGTGATAATTTCATGGCTTCGGTGTCCCCGCGACAAGCACGATCAAACGATTTGACGCAAGGCCGAGGCAGATTCTAATGCGTTGCGCGAATCGCTTGCAGCCGGCAAGCGATTACTTTGCGCAACAGCGTTTTGGGAATCGGCTTCTCGAGCGGCACGCGAATCGCGCCTTTCGACAAACTGTAGGCGTGCAGCTCTGCCTTTAGCGTTGCGATCACGTCACCGCTATAGGGATAGATGCCGATGTGGTTCGCGTGCGCGTCGAATCCGAGGAACGGCTTGCCTTGATACTTCAGCGTGGGCATGCCGTAGGAAATCGCTTCCTCTGCGCTCGGCACGATCTCTTTTGCAAGGACGCGAATCCGCTGCAGCTCTTTGCGTTTCGCGGGTTCGACGTTCTTGAGGTAGTCGTCGATCGGCGTCACGGAATTACTTCAGCGGCGAGAACGATGTCGGCGTCATGATGCGCGTTTCCTGAGTGATCAGGCAACCTTTAGGTTGTCCGGTCACGAACTTATGCCAGTCCGGATCCTGCGCCATTTTCGCGCGCGCGGTTTCGCGATGCGCGAGACTGTCGTACGCCCACAGATGCACGATCTGGTTGAGCGTTCCGATTTCGGTGGTGAAAAAACCGATGCAGCGGCCAAGATGGCGCTCTTGCACCGGGAAGCCGTGCTCGGCGTAGTAGTCGACCCATTCTTTGGCGCGGCCGACGTGTGCGGTATACGTGCGTTCTTCAACGATCATGCTGCTGCTATTGAAGCCTCAGCGCCCGCCTCCCGCTTCGAGGATCGTCCCGGTCACATACGACGCGGCGGGCGACGTCAGCCAGACGATCGCCTCGGCAATTTCATGCGGGGTGGCAGCGCGGCCGATCGGGACCGTTGCGCCGGTGCGCTTCGCACGGTGCGGATCCCCGGCGGCGAGATGCATCTCCGTATCGACGATTCCCGCAGCGACCGCGTTCACGCGCACGCCCTCACCGGCAACCTCGCGTGCGAGGCCGACCGTGAACGTCTGAATCGCACCCTTGGACGCCGCGTAGTGCACCCATTCGCCCGCGCCACCCAGTTTCGCCGCGAGCGAGGACACGTTGACGATGGAGCCCCCGTCGCCGCCCCATACGGTGGAAAGCCGGCGCACGGCCTCACGCGCGCAGAGGATCGCACCGGTCACATTCACCGCAAGCATGCGCTCGAGCGCCGGCCCATTCAGATCGGCGACGCGGGCAAAGCCGCCGGTAATGCCGGCGTTGTTCACCAGCGCCTTGAGCGGCCCGAACGTGTCGACGGCCTCGAACATGCGAACCACATCGGCCTCGACGGCAACGTCGGCCTTGATCGCAAGCCCCCGCACGCCGCTGGAACGCACCGCCTCGACGATGGCCGACGCGGCCCGCTCGTCCTCGCGATAGTTCACGGCTACGTCGAAGCCGTTTCGGGCGGCCAACACGGCAACCGCAGCGCCAATACCGCGGCTGCCCCCGGTAACAAGCATCACTCCGTTCATTCGCCGAGCATTTCAAGCGTGGCGGTCGACTTCATTCTGGGTAGAGCCAGATCGAGGCGTCTTGCGATGGCCTTCACTTTGTGTTACAAAGCAAGTAATGGAAGTCTCCCGCGCCATAGCCGACCTCGAAGAGGTCCGTACGCGCCTCGCGGCCGTGCAACGCTTCCGGGGACTCTCGGGCGGCGCGGCCTTCGCGAGCGGCATCGCGGCAATCGTCAGCGGCGCCATCCAAGCGGCAAGTATCCCGAGTCCCGTCAGCGCCGCCGACGGCACGCGGTACATCACGATCTGGATCGCGTGTCTTGCGTGTTCGCTCGCGGTGAACTACGGCGCGATCGTGCTGTGGCTCGGCCGCCATTGGTCGGTGCGTTCGCGCGTCGAGCTGAAAACGGTCGGCATGACGATTCTGCCGTCGGTCGTTGCGGGCGGACTTTTCACCGCAGCGTTCGTTGCGCGCGGGGAACTCGGCTTGCTGCCGGGCACGTGGTGCTTGTGCTATGCCCTCGGTTTGATCGCGTCACGCGCGATGGCACCGCCCGGCATCGGCTGGGTTGCCGCGCTGTTTGCGGCCAGCGGCACCGCGCTACTCTTTGCACCGGGCATCAACGCGCTCGCGTGGTGGGTGATGCCGGCGACGTTCGGCATCGGCCAAATCGTGATCGGCATCCTCGTGTCGCGCGACGCCGCGCTGGAGACGGCACGATGAACAGCGGCGAGGCGCCGTTCGCGTATTCGGGACTCGAACGCATCTTTCACGAACGCGGACGGCTCGCCGTTTGTACGTGCCTGGTTGCAAATCCGCACGGCATGCGCTTTACCGAACTGCAAGATGCGTGCGCGTTGACGGACGGCAATCTCAACCGCCACCTACACGCATTAGCCGAAGTCGGCGTCGTTGAAATGGAACGCGTGACGGGTCGCGGACGGCCCGCGACGACCGTGCGCATCACCGCCGATGGACGGCGACGTTTCCTTTCGTACATTGACGAATTGGAATCGGTCGTACGCGACGTACACGAGCGATCGGCGGAAGCGCCGCCGGTGCGCGACGGGTGGGCAACGCAGTCATGATCGAACGCGTCGAGGCCGTACCGGCAGTAACGACAACGCCGCGCCACGTTGCGATCATCATGGACGGCAACCGGCGCTGGGCCGCGGCCAACGGACTGCCGCAAATCGAAGGGCACCGGCGCGGCATGTTGACGCTACGCCGCATCGTCATCGCGGCCGCCAAGTCGGGCATCGAAGTGCTCACCGTGTACGCGTTCTCGGAAGAAAACTGGGGCCGCGCAGCGGCGGAAGTCAGCACGCTGATGGATCTCGGCGCAACGTTTGCGCGGCGTGAAGCCGAAGCGTTCGCCCGCGAAGGCGTGCGCGTGCGGCTCATCGGCCGGCGCGATCGTCTGCCCATCGCTCTGCGCGAGGCGCTCGCAATGCTCGAAGCTCGCACCGCCGGGGGCACCGGAATGACGCTCAACTTGGCGGTCGACTATGGCGCACGATCCGAGCTCTGCTCGGCCATTCGCACGCTCGCCGAAGACGTCGCGGCGGGCCGCCTCGACCCCGACGCGATCGATGAAGACGCGATCGCCGGCCGCTTGTCGACGGCGGGTCTGCCCGATCCCGACCTCCTGATCCGCACCGGCGGCGACCTTCGTCTGTCAAATTTTCTTCTCTATCAGTGTGCATACACGGAACTCTGGTCCACGGCGGTTCCATGGCCGCAATTCGACGCTCGCGCCTTCAGCGGCGCCCTCGCAGCGTACGCTCAACGACAGCGGCGATTCGGCAAGTAGCTACGTCACTTCCAGCAAGGGCCGGAAAATGGTACAATAGGGCGTTGTGAACACCCGCCAGGATATCCGTAATCTCGCAATCATCGCCCACGTCGACCACGGCAAGACCACTTTAGTCGATGCTATGTTCCGTCAGAGCGGCCTCTACCGTGAAGGCCAGCACATGGAAACGCGCGCGATGGACTCGAACCCGCTCGAGAAAGAACGCGGCATTACGATCCTGGCCAAAAACACCGCGATCGAGCATAACGGCGTCAAGTTCAACATCGTGGATACCCCCGGCCATGCCGACTTCGGGGGCGAGGTCGAACGCGTCTTACAGATGGTCCAGGGCGTGCTGCTCCTGGTTGACGCCGCCGAGGGCGTGATGCCGCAAACGCGGTTCGTGCTCCGCAAGGCGCTCGAGCTCGACCTGCGCGCGATCGTCGTCATCAACAAGATCGACCGCAAAGACGCCCGCGCGGGCGAAGTGATGAACGAGATCTTCGACCTCTTCATCGAACTCGGCGCCAACGACGAGCAGGCCGATTTCCCGGTGATCTACACCAACGGCCGCGCCGGCATTGCGAAGTACAATCTCGAGGACGAGAGCGACACGCTCGAACCGCTTTTCGAAATGATCGCGAAGCAAATCCCCGAGGCGCCGGCCGAAGACGGCCCGTTCCAGATGCTCATCAGCGCGATCGACCACAACAAGTACGTCGGACGCATCGGCATCGGCCGCGTGTTCCGCGGCTCGCTCAAGGTCAACGCGCCGATCGCCAAGGTCGCCCCCGACGGGAAGGTCGAGACCGGCCTGCGGCTCACCAAGCTGCTGACGTTCCGCGGACTCGAACGCATCGAGGTCGAGGAAGCAACGGCAGGCGACATCGTGTGCGTCTCCGGCATCGAGGGCCTCAACATCGGCGACACGATCGCTGATGCGCAGCACCCGGACGGCATTACCGCCGTTGCGGTCGACGAACCGACCGTCGCGATGTTCTTCATGGTCAACAATTCGCCGTTCGTCGGCCGCGAGGGCAAACTGCTCACGTCGCGCCAGATTCGCGACCGCCTGATGCGCGAACTCGAATCGAACGTCGCTTTGCGCGTGGCAGACACCGACAGCGCGGATACGTTCGAAGTGTGCGGCCGCGGCGAGCTGCATCTCTCGATTCTGATCGAAACGATGCGCCGCGAAGGCTTCGAAGTCGCGGTCAGCAAGCCGCAGGTCATCATCACCGAACGCAACGGCGTGAAGATGGAGCCGGTCGAGTACGTCGTGATCGACGTTCAGGAAGAATACTCGGGTCCGGTCATCGAGACGCTCGGCAAGCGGCGCGCGATCATGTCGAACATGGTCACCGTCGGCGAGACGCGCCGGCTCGAATACACGATGCCCACGCGCGCGATCTTCGGCCTGCGCGGCGAGTTGCTCACGCTCTCGCGCGGTACCGCCGTCATGTCGCACACGTACTACGATCACCAGCCGCTGGCGGGCGACATGCCCGGTCGCGGAAACGGCGCGCTGTGCGCGAGCGAAACGGGTACGGTCACGGCGTACGCGCTCTCCGGCCTCGAACAGCGCGGACGCTTCTTCGTTGAGCCCGGCATCGATGTCTACGAAGGCATGGTTGTCGGTCGCGCTAACGACGACAAGGACGTCTCGATCAACGTCGTGCGCGCAAAGAAGCTGACCAATATGCGCGCGGCAGGCACCGATGAAAACGTCCGCCTGCCCCCCGCCGACGATCTCTCGCTCGAACGCGCGATCGAGTTCATCGAAGACGACGAGCTAGTGGAAGTGACGCCGAAAACGCTACGCATCCGCAAGCGCCTCCTCTCCGAAACCGATCGCCTGCGCGCCCGCAAGCGGCAAACGGTCCTCGCCTAGGAAGAAAAGCTTCACGCCCTGCGGGAAGTGAAGCAATCGAGCGCCAAATAGTGGTGAATACCGCTCCCGGTTTTTCCGGGGGCGTTCATCCATATCCCGAGGACTGAAATTATGAAGCAGATCATTGCAGCGCTCATTGCAAGCATCGCATTCCTGACCATCGGCAGCCCCTCGTATGCCGACACCCACATGAACAACATGAAGATGAACTCGATGAAGGTCGTCCACATGTGCCCCAAGGGCAAAGTGTGGGTGAACGGCTACACCAACAAAATGGGCAAAAAGGTCGCCGGCTACTGCCGCAAGGGCCACTAAGCCCAAACCCGCCTAAAACGAAGAAGCCCGGCAGTTTTGCCGGGCTTCTTTTGTTTACGCCAGGGACGCGATTTCGGGCAGCGGCGCGACCGTGCTGAACGTCAGTTCGCTGCTTTCGCGATCGACGTCGACGCGCACGTGGTCGCCGTCGCGCACGTCGCCCGCGAGGATCTTGCGCCCGAGCGGCGTTTCCACTTCGCGCTGGATCGCGCGCTTGAGCGGGCGCGCGCCGTAGGCCGGCTCGTAGCCGACGCGCGCGAGGTGCGTCTTGGCTTCGTCGCTGATCTCGAGCGTGATGCGGCGGTCGGCGAGGCGAGCGCGGACGCGATCGAGTTGGATCTCGACGATCGACTTGAGCTCGCCTTCGGTGAGTGCGTGGAACACCACGATCTCATCGATGCGGTTAATGAACTCCGGCCGGAACGACGTACGTAACTCATCGAGAACGGTCGCGCGCATCACGGCGTAGTCGGCACCGGTCGCATCGCCGCGATAATCGAGGATGCGATGGCTGCCGATGTTCGAGGTCATGATCACGACGGTGTTCTTGAAGTCGATCAGGCGGCCCTGACCATCCGTCAGACGCCCGTCGTCGAGAATCTGCAAGAACACGTTGAACACGTCGGGGTGCGCCTTCTCGACTTCGTCGAAAAGGATCACTGAGAACGGACGGCGCCGCACGGCTTCCGTGAGCTGACCGCCTTCATCGTAGCCGACGTATCCCGGCGGTGCGCCGAGCAGACGCGCGACGGTATGTTTCTCCTGATATTCCGACATGTCGATACGGATCATTGCGCGTTCGTCGTCGAAGAGCACGATGGCGAGCGCGCGCGCGAGTTCCGTTTTGCCCACGCCGGTCGGACCGAGGAAGAGGAACGAGCCGAGCGGCTTGTTCGGATCGCCCAGACCCGAACGCGCGCGCACGATCGCTTCTGCAACGAGCGTCACGCCTTCGTCTTGACCGATCACGCGCTTGTGCAGTTCTTTATCGAGGTTGAGCAGCTTCTGCAACTCGCCTTCGAGCAGCTTCGATACCGGCACGCCGGTCCAACGGCTCACCACGTCGGCGATATCTTGCTCGTCGACTTCTTCTTTGAGTAGCCGCGATTCCGACGAACCGAGCGCGGATTCTTTGTCTTTGAGTTCGCGTTCGAGTTCGGCTAGGCGTCCGTACTTGAGCTCCGAGGCTTTCGCGTAATCCGCGCTCTGCGAGGCACGATCGATTTCGAGCTTGATCGTATCGATCTGTTCGCGCAGCGAACGCAGCGAATCGACCGCGTCCTTTTCCTTTTGCCAGCGCGCGCGCAGGCCGCCGGTCTCTTCGCGCAGATCGGCGAGTTCGGCATCGATCTTTTCGAGCCGTTGTTTGGAGGCGTCGTCGCTTTCTTTGCGCAGCGCTTCGCGTTCGATCTCGAGCTGCATCATGCGGCGTGACGCTTCGTCGAGTTCGGTCGGCATCGAGTCGATCTCCGTGCGCAGTTTCGCGCCGGCTTCATCGACCAGATCGATCGCCTTGTCGGGCAAGAAGCGGTCGGTGATGTAGCGGTTCGAAAGCACGGCTGCGGCAACCAGCGCCGAATCTTTGATCCGCACGCCGTGATGCATTTCGTAGCGGTCGCGCAATCCGCGCAAAATCGAGATCGTATCTTCAACCGACGGCTGATCGACCATGACCGGCTGGAAGCGGCGCTCGAGCGCGGCGTCTTTCTCGATATACTTGCGGTATTCGTCGAGCGTCGTCGCACCGATCATGTGCAATTCGCCGCGCGCGAGCAACGGCTTGAGCAGGTTGCCGGCGTCCATCGAGCCTTCGGTCTTCCCGGCGCCGACGACAGTGTGCAGTTCATCGACGAACAGCAGCACGGTACCGTTGGAACTCTGCACTTCCTTGAGCACCGCCTTGAGGCGCTCTTCGAACTCGCCGCGATACTTCGCGCCGGCGATCAGCGCGCCCATGTCGAGCGAGATGATCTTCTTGTCTTTGAGGCCCTCGGGCACGTCGCCGCGCACGATGCGCTGCGCGAGTCCCTCGACGATGGCCGTTTTGCCGACGCCGGGTTCGCCGATGAGCACCGGGTTGTTTTTCGTACGGCGCGAGAGCACTTGCACGACGCGCCGGATCTCTTCATCGCGGCCGATGACCGGATCGAGTTTGCCCGCCGTCGCAGCGCGCGTAAGGTCGATGCCGTAACGCTCGAGCGTCTGGTAGGTGCCCTCGGGATTCTGCGTGGTCACGCGCTGGTTACCGCGCACCTCACGCAGCGCGCCGAGCAGCTTCTCGCGCGTCAGGCCCGCATCGCGGAAGAGCCGTCCCACGCCGCCCGTATCGGCTGCCATAGCAAGCAAGAGATGCTCGACCGACACGAAGTCGTCGTTGAGCGCCTTGGCCTCGGCGTCCGCGGCGGCTAAAAGACGAGTCAGCGCCGGGGAAACGGTCACTTGGCCCTGGTCGGCATTGGCGCCGCTGTGGCGCGGCAACGCCGCAATTGCGGCATCGACCTTATTGCCGATCGTGGTCGGATCGAGGCCGGCCTTCTGGAGAATCGGCGCGGCGACGCCTTCCGGCTGATCGAGGATCGCGGCCAGCAGGTGCTCGGGCATGGTTTGGGTGTTGCGCTCGGTCAGGGCCCTGGTATAACCGGCATTCAGGGCCTCCTGAACGCGCTGGGTCATCCGTTCAACGTTCATATTCGCAGTCTACAACCGAGAGTGCTAAGGCCTCGGTTGCACTATCCCTTTCCCCGCCTTTTAGGAGTGTCACTCGGAGCATGGCGCTAATAAGCCCGGCATGCCCGCTTCGAGCCGCGCGCCCGGAATTGAGAAGGGGTACTTCCGCGCCTTCTTCGTCTACGACGTGGCGGACACGATCGATCTGCGCCGCTTGCAGACCGTCGGCGGCGAGGGCGTCGCGCGCGCGCCGCTGCAGCTTCGGCCGGAAGCGAGCTCCGAATTCATCCAGTACCCCATCGCTCCGCTGATCGTCCGCCTGCCCGACATCGCCGAATATGAGGCCGGAATGCGGGCGAAGATCTTCGACTTCGGGGTCGTTTCGATTCGCATCACCGTTCCGTTCGGTGGCAGCTGGGACGCCTATGCGGCGCTCGCGCGGCGGCTGCGGCGCGATCCGAAGCTCGAAGCCCGGGCACGAACCGCCCTCGAGGACGTGCTCACCGAGATCGGTCCGGCGCTCGATGAGCCCCACGATGCGCTGATGGAAGACTACTTCGTCTTCGACGTGGATCGTTTCGCCGAGCCGGTCGACGCGAGCGCGCTGACCGGGGGCTTCTCCGCTGCGCTCGCGCAGCTGCTGCTCTTTGAGGAACGCGAGCTCGTGGCGGCCGAGGAAGCGGAAGCGCTGCGGGTCGCGTTTTCCTACTATCCCGACGATCTGGCGATCGTTCAGTGGGATGCGGCCTTCATCTACGATCGCGGGGAAGGCGGCGAGGCGATCATGGATATCCTTGAGTTCGCGAACTCGCAATTGGCTGAATTCCGCACCTACGATGCCCGCCTCGACGAAGAGCTCGACGCGATCTACGCGCTGCAGCCGGGCCGGTCGGTCCGCCGATTCCAGCGCGGCCGTGAAGCCGCAGGGCGCGCCGACCGGGTCCGTTACCTGCTCGTCGACATCCTCGAACTGACCGACCGCACATCCAACGCCCTCAAAATCATCGGGGACGCATACTACGCGCGTCTCTACCGCGCCGCTTCGAGCCGGCTCGGCCTCGCCGACTGGCAACGGCAGATCGACACGAAACTCCGCAGCGTCTCCGAAATCTACCGCGTGTTTCAGGACCAGGCGCAATACGCGCGGAGCGAATTTCTCGAGCTGATCATCATCGCGCTGATTGCGGTGGAAGCCGTCATCGGGATACTCGCGTTACACCACTAGCCTTTTAGGCTCATCCGGCAGGCGTTTCCGGCCTCGGCTGAGGAATCGGCAGAAAGATTGCCCGCTTCTTGGATAGCGGTGCTGTGACGCTCGGAGCGACCATGATTCTCAATAATATCGAAGTGATGTTCGGCGGACAGGCCGGCGATGGCAGCCTCACGACCGGCGACCTGATCGCCGGCGTCTTCAAACGGATGGGGCTCGAGGTCTACACCTACAAAGACTTCCCCTCACGCATTCGCGGCGGTCACACCAATTACGTGATCCGCGCGGGCACGACGGAGAATTACGGCATGGCCGACTTCGTCGATTGCCTCGTCGCCTTCGATCTCGAAGCGGTTCAACTGCACATCGAGGAGATGCGGCCCGGTGGCTTCATCGTGTTCGACAACACCGATGAAAAGATTCCCGACGACCTGCGGCGCAACGACATCAACTGGTATGAGATCCCGATCGGCAAGATCGCGAAAGAAGAGCTCGGGCTTGAGATCGTGCGCAACACGGTTTCGCTCGGCGTCATCGCCGCGCTGATCGGCATGGACCCGGCGATCGTGCGGCGCGACGTGACGAACGTCTACAAGCGCAAAGGCGAGAAAGTCGTCGATATCAATATTCGCGCGATCGAAGCGGGCGAGAAATACATTCACGAGCACTTCGCATCGACGCCGTCGGGCTACGGCTTGACGGCCGGTGTCGACGGCGATCGTTTGATCATGATGGGTAACGACGCGATCGCCTATGGTTCCCTCGTGGGCGGCTGCCGCTTCATGGCCGGCTATCCGATCACGCCGGCAACCGACGTGCTCGAATGGATGGCCAAGCATTTGCCCGAGTACGGCGGCGTTGCGGTTCAAGCCGAAGACGAACTCGCCGCCATCAACATGATCATCGGTGCGGCCTTCACCGGCGTGCGCTCGATGACGGCAACCAGCGGTCCGGGTCTTTCGCTGATGACCGAAGGCATCGGCCTTGCGAGTTCGCTCGAAATTCCGATCGTGATCGTCGAGTGCGCGCGCGCGGGACCGTCGACCGGTTTGCCGACGAAAACCGAACAGAGCAACTTGAACCACATCATCTTCGGCGGACACGGCGAGTTCCCGAAGATCGTGCTCGCACCGGGAACGGTCGAAGAATCGTTCTACCTCGCGATCGACGCGCAAAACTTGGCCGAGAAGTATCAGTGCCCGGTGTTCATCCTCTCCGAACAAGCACTCTGCCAAAGCAAAGCGACGTTGAAGCACCTCACGTTCGAGGGTGTGGAAGTCGACCGCGGCAAGCTCATCACGGAGCCCGTGGTCTTCGGCGAGTATCGCCGCTTCGCGTTCACCGAAGACCACGTCTCACCGCGCGTGATTCCGGGCATCGAGGGCGGCATGCATCTCGCGCCGGGTTCCGAGCACAACGACGGCGGCGTGATCACGGAAAATCCGAAGAATCGCAAGCGCATGATGGAAAAGCGTATGGGCAAGATGATCACGGCCGGGCCCGATCTGCCCAAGGCGAAATTCTTCCGCACCGAAGGCGCCCGCGTCGGCATCATCGGCTATGGCAGCAACCGCGGTCCGATCGCCGAGGCGCGAGACCGCCTCAACAAGATGGGCGAGTCGGTGAATTTCCTACAGCTCAAAACGCTGTGGCCGTTCCCCGATGAGGACATCAAGACGTTCTTCGAAGAGAACGACGAGGTGTTCGTGGTAGAAAACAGTTACACGGGCCAACTCGGACGCTTGATTCGCGTCGTCGTCGGCCCGCTCGACAAATTGCATGACGTACGCAAATATAACGGCCGGCCATTCCGACCGATCGAGATCATCGACGCCGTCCGCATGGGCAGCGCGGTTCAACTGGTGGGAGTGTAACCATGGCGTTAGTGATGAGCCCCAAAGACTTCGCAACGGCGACGCCGTCGTGGTGGTGCCCCGGCTGCGGCGACTTCGGCGTGCTCGCGTCGCTCAAATCGGCGTGCGCGGAACTCGCGCTCAATCCGAAAGACGTCGCGTTCATCTCCGGCATCGGCTGCTCGGGGAAGATCTCGGGCTACCTGCACTCCTACGCGTTCCACGGCGTGCACGGTCGCGCGCTGCCGGTCGCAACGGCCGTGAAGCTTGCGAACAACGGCCTCACCGTGATCGCCGCAGGCGGTGACGGCGACGGCTTCGCCATCGGCGCGGGCCACTTCTTGCACGCCGTGCGGCGCAACGCGAACATCACCTACATCGTGATGGACAACCAAACGTACGGTCTCACGAAAGGCCAGTCGTCGCCGACGAGCGATCTCGGCTACGTTACCGGCACGAGTCCGGGCGGCAATCCCGACGCGCCGCTCAACGGCATGGCCGTGGCACTCGCCGCCGGCGGCACGTTCATCGCGCGCGGCTTCTCCGCGCAGCCGAAGAAACTCATCGAGCTGATCAAGGCCGCTGTGGAACACCCCGGCTTCTCGGTGGTCGAAGTGATGTCGCCCTGCGTGACGTACAACAAGCACAACACGTTTGCGTGGTTCAAAGAGAACGTGTTCGACGTGACCCAGATCGAAGGTTACGACAACACCAACAAACAGCACGCATTCGAAGCGCTCACGGCCGAAGGAAAGATTCCGCTCGGGATCATCTATCAGACGCAGCGCGCGGCGTTCGACGATCTCGTCCTCGGGGATAAGCCGCCGTTAACCACCGCCGACGTTTACGACACCGGGCGCTTCCACGGCATCCAGGACGCGTACCGCTAGGCGCGAACGAAGCGGAGCGCTTTCAGTAAGATTTAGGAGAAAACCATGGCAGACCCAATCGTTCCGCTCATTAGCTCGGATGCAACCGGCCCGCTCGGCATCAAACACTTGCCGCGTCTTTGGACCAAACTGTCCCTCGGGGCAGCCGGTCGCCTGTTCCCCGGCTACGATCTTTGCGGCGACGGCTTCGACGGCATGACGCTCGGCGCGTTCGGCCTCGATCGCGCAAAAACGATCGCGTTCGTGAACGAGAATCACCCGACGTACGCGCAATTCGAAGCGTACGTGAAGCAGAACGGCAACGTCACGCCCGAGGCCATCAAGAAGCACAACGATGCCATCAGCGGCTACAACCATTCGGACGAACTCGGCGGCAAGATGCGCGGCGTGAGCGGCATCGCCGACCATACCGTCGGCGACGCGGTGCGCTTGAACATGGTCGAAGACCTCGACGAACTGCGCAAGCAGCTTTTCTTCTAGCCTTTCTCGAAAGAGGAGCGCCATGCGGGTGATGCTGGCGCTCCTTTTTCTATTGTGCGCGTATGTCGCGCCGAGCGCGAGCAGCGCGGACGAAATGCCGACGGCAAAGGAAATCCGCGATCGTTCAGCCGCAGCGGCCGGCCCCGTGCCGGAGAACTACCGCGAAACGATCCAAATCGGCGGCGATTTTAAACGGGTGACCTATCATTTGGGCGCCGAGCAACGACAGACGTTCGATCATAACGGCCTTCACTCGGAACAGGGAACGTATCACGGCGAAGCCTGGGAACAGGGCAACAACGGCTTAACGGTGATTTCCGAAAAGGACCCCGGCAACGCGATCAAAGATCCGATTTCGACGACCGTTACACATGTGACTCAGCCGTTTGACGCATATGTGATTGCAGAACTCAATGCCCGCGGCGCCGGGCGGCGAACGTATTACGATTCGACGACGTTTCAGCGGCGACGGGTCGATGATGTAAGCGTCGATGAAACGACGACCGAGACGGTTGACGCATTTGCGACTTTCGGAGACCGTACGCTGCCGAAACGCTGGACGGTGATCTCACAGCGGCCGCACGAAGAGACGCCATACGAACGGGTCGAGTACGTCGCCGGCGTTACGACCGACGCCGACGTGCAAGAGCCGCCGACCCGGCGCATGCTCGTCGAATTCCCGCCCGGCGTCGATCGTGTCGATCTGCCAATAACCAGAATTGGCAATCAGTTCTTCGTGCGCGTAAGCGTCGGCTCAAAACTTGTCGACTTTGCACTCGATACCGGATCGAGCAGGATCGTTATCGATCCGGAACTGGCAAGAGATCTCGGAGTTCATCTCATTAACCGGAGCGCCCAGACGACGGCTCAGCGCTACGTGGGCGCGGAGGCTATCATACCGGAAATGCGCGTCGGCTCTTTGCGTATGCATGACATCGCCGTCTATGTTGCTCCACTCTCAGAAGGAAGCGGCATCGACGTGAAGGTTCTGGGACTGCTTGGATTCGATTTCCTGGCGCAGCTTGGTGTTACGATCGATTATCAGCACAACAGCGTTCATGTCATGCCCGCGGAGAAATACGTTCCTCCGGCCGAGCAGTCAACCTATCCATTCGACGTACGTCTCGGTGCCCTCGTCCCAATGGTCACCGTCACGATTCCGGACGCGGTCGCCGAACGTGCGATCATCGATACGGGATGCTCGTGTACGTTCGCATTTTTCGACTATTTTGCGCGACGTTATCCGAAAGCGTTCCAACATGGGATGGGCTATTCGTCCAGCTATGGTGTCGGCGGCCGCGTAGCGAGTGAACTCTTTCGGTTTCACGAGATTCACCTCGGGCCGATCCTCTTCAACGATGGCACTGGGATGCGCTTTTCGCCGCATAGTTACTCGTACAATGCCGATGGTCTGATCGGCAATAATCTCTTATCGCTCTTCACTCTCGATCTGGACTACTTACACGGGAGAATTTACCTCACGCCGAACGCCGCAGCAAGACACGCACAAGAAAGCCGCTAAGAAGGCGGCAGCTTTTTCAAGGACCTCTCTCGAAAGGCGACGTCATGCGGGTGATGCTAGCGGCTTTTTTTCTATTCTCGGCGTGCTTCGTTCAAGTCACGGCCGGAGCCGATACCGTGCTGACGGCGCAAGAAATCCGTAATAAAGCCGCTGCGGCCGCCGGGGCCGAGCCGTTCAACTATCGCGAGACGATCGTCGGTACGGGACCGTTCGGCGAGAGCAAGAGCGTGATTTTTCGTGGCGGGAAAAACGTCCGGCGAACGTACGATCGCGGCGCGCTCCATTCGGAGTCGGGAACATTTCACGGCGACGACTGGGAGCAGACCGAAAACGGTCTGACGTTGGTTGTCCCCGACGATCCGGGTAAAGCCAAAACTGAATATATCACGACGACTATTACGCACGTCACGGCGCCCTTCGATGCGTATGTGATTTCCGAAACGAACCCGCGCGCTGCCGGCACGCGATCGTATTATGATTCCACAACCTTCCAGCGTCGCCGCATCGAGGAGTTCGGCGCCGGCGGGACGACCGTCACGAACTACGACGACTTCGGCCAGTTCGGCACGCGCACGCTGCCCAAACGCTGGACCGTGGGAACGGCACACTACGAGCGCACGGAGTACGTTGCGGGCGGTACGACCGATGCCGACGTGGTGCCTCCGGCCACCCGACGGCAGCTCGTCGAGTTTCCGTCCGGCGTCCGGAGCGCCGACCTTCCGCTTACCGTCGTCGACCACTCCGTTTACGTGCGCGTGACGATCGGCTCGCGGACCGTTGACTTCAAACTGGACACCGGAGCGTCCGGCATCGTTATCTCACCCGAACTCGCAAGAGACCTCGCCCTGCCGCTGGAAGACAAGACGGACGTACTGATCGCGAAGCGCACGACAATTGCGCGCGCGATTGTTCCTGACATCGGGATCGGCCCGCTCCACATGCACAACATCATGGTAGATGTCACACCGCTGCCGACGTTCACCGACTATGGCGTAAAGATGTACGGCTTGCTCGGCTTCGACTTCCTCGCCCAGCTCGGTGTGACGCTGGATTACAGCCGAAAAATGCTACATGTCGTGCCGGCAGCGGACTATGCTCCGCCAACAGATCCGTCAACCTTGGCCCTCGATGTTCGTCTCGGCCATCGCGTGCCAATGCTAACGATTACTGTCGGCGATGCCGTCGCCGAGCGTATGGTTTTGGACAGCGGCTCAGATTTCGAATTGGATTTCTTCGACTACTTTTCACGACGCTATCCGAAAGCGTTTAAAGACGAAGTAGGGAAGGTCAGAGCGAGCGGGATCGGCGGCCGTCCTTTTGAGGCTCCGCTATTTACATTGCACGATGTCGGGATAGGCAGGCTGCATTTTCAGGACTTCTACGCAGCCGAATTTCCATCGACGACCTACGAGCGCATGGATGCGGACGGCCTCGTTGGCGGAGCGATGATGGAGCTCTTTACCGTGGGCCTCGATTATACGAACGGCCGCATCTATCTCACGCCGCGCGACATGACAAAGCGCGCCCTTCAAGACAAATAGCGGCTAATGAGCCGCCCGTAATGCGCGCTGGTCGCCGTCGCGCACGGTGACGCCGGTGGCATCGAAGAACTCCAGCAACGGCACGATGTACTTCCGCGACGTGCCGACGACGTCGCGGAAGCGTGCGGCGGTAATGCGCTGCTCGGCGCGCAGCGTACGTACGAGACGCGTGCGGATCTCGCCGAGTTGTTCGCCGCGGTAGACGTGCTCGCCGACGCGCACGAGGCGGCCGGTTGCGGTGAGTGTGTCGAGCGCACCGGAGATGCCGGCGATGCGCGAGCGACGGATCTCGGTGACGAGCGGTTCGAAGGGCGCCGGAACGAGCGGCTGCGCCGGATCGACCACGACGAATTGCTTGAAGAACGCCGCCTGCTCGGCCGTGAGCTGCGGCTCGAAGCCGTTGTTCGCGTAGTAGCCGCTGCGCGCCGTTATCCGTTGGCGCTCTGCCGCGGCGGCGAGGATACTCACGAGCAGCGGCTCGGCCACGTCGAGTTCGCGCGCGAGCGCCAGCGACGTTGCCCCGAGCATCCATGGCGTGTCCGTCTCCCGCCGCGTCAGCGATGCGACGATTCGCTCGACAACCGCCTCCACGATCGCGGCATCGACATACGCGAGCGGACGCGCAAGTGCCCAGAGCCCCTCGCCGGCGGCTTCATCGGCGAGGATCTCTTCCGCCCGTTCGAGCGTGACATTGGCGCTGGCGGCAATGGCGCCGGCGCTATTCGCAGCGAGGCCCATCGCGGCTACGGCGCTCCGTACCGCAATCACATCGGTGGAAACGGACGGTGTGCCTTCGTAGGCGGCCGGTGCGCCGACGGTGCCGCCCCCGAGAACGGTCTTCGGCGACATGCGGCGCACGACGAATCGCTGCCCGGGTACCGCCGCAGCGGGCTCGCGCAAGTGCAAGATTGCATCCAGCGGCCGCACATCGCGGGGACATTCGGCAAACACCAAGGTGCCGAACACCTCGCCGGCACCGAGATGCACGCGCACCGGCATGCGCCGGCGCAGCATCTCCAGCGCGTCCGGCAGCGGCTGAAAGCGCACGGCGAAGCTCGTCTGCGCGGCGATCTCGGCGGCGGTGAGCGCGCTGCCGCGAACGATCTGCTGCAACGAGACGCCGCCAAGGTTGGCCGCGACGCGCGAGCCGGCGTCGATGCGTTGCCGCGCTTCCCCGAACACTTCGAGGCTGCGGACGCGCGCCTCGACATCGCCCGGCCGAACAGCGAGTACATCGTCGACCGCGATCGACCCTTGCATCAGCGTCCCGGTCACAACCGTTCCGTGTCCGGTCATCGTGAATGCGCGGTCGACCGGCAGATACGCGGGCGCATGCTGCGCGCGCGGCGGCAATCCCACCAACGCCGTGTGAATGAACGCGCGCAATTCCTCGAGGCCCGTACCGTCAAGCGCGCACACCGGCACGACCGGCGCGCCCTCCGCGACCGTTCCAGCCACCGCGATCTGCACGTCCTCGCGCACGGCAGCAAGTTCGTTCGCATCGACGAGGTCGGCTTTCGTCAGCACGACGATCGCCGCCGGCACGGCGAGCAGCGAGAGAATCGCTAGGTGCTCGAAGGTCTGCGGACGCGGTCCTTCGTTTGCGGCGATGACGAGCAACAGCACGTCCATGCCGGTGGCGCCGGCAAGCATGTTGTGCACGAACCGCTCGTGCCCGGGCACGTCGACGATGCCCGCCTCGACGCCGTCATCGAAACGTAGCCGTGCGAAGCCGAGATCGAGCGTCATGCCGCGGCGACGTTCTTCTTCCCAGCGGTCGGGCTCGGTTCCGGTCAGCGCGCGAACCAGGGCCGACTTGCCGTGATCGACGTGGCCGGCGGTGCCGACGACCCGCATCAGTTCGCGGCGAACAACGCGGCGAGCGCACCGGCAACGCGCACGTCGTCGGCAACGTCGATCGTGCGCAAGTCGATCACGACGCGCGCGTTATCGATGCGCGCGACCAGCGGCGGCGTAGCGGCTCGCAAACGCGCGAGCGCGGCAGTCGCGCCGCCCGCCGGCAGAAAGGCGACGCCGGCCGAGGCAATCGGATCGAGCGGCAGCGTGCCGCCGCCGGCATATGCTTGCGTGTCGATAACTTCGAGCGCCGGAAACTGACGCTGTAGCGCACGTGCCCGATCGCGCAGCGCCTCGACCGGCATCGCGAGCATCTTATAGAGCGGGATCTGTTCGCGCGTCGCTGCGTCCGCGTGCAACCGCAACGTTACGCCGAGTGCCGCCAGCGTCGCTTTATCGACGCGCAGCGCGCGCAACAGCGGGTTCGCGCGCAAACGCGCGACCGCCGCAGTACTGCCCACGATGATCCCGGCCTGCGGGCCGCCGAGCAATTTATCGCCCGAAAACGCGACCAAATCCATGCCGTCGGCGACCGCCTCGTTCACCGTGCGCTCATGCGGCAACCCATAGGGCCGCAAATCGAATAACGCGCCGGTGCCGAGGTCTTCGACAACCGGAACGCCGGCCCGCCGCCCCAGTGCGACGAGATCGGCCGGCGCAACATCGGCAACGAAGCCGCTGATGCGGTAGTTCGACGGATGCGCGCGCAAGATGATCCCGGTATCCGGCGAGAGCGCCCGCGCGAAATCCGCGGCATATACTTTGTTCGTTGCACCCACTTCAACCAGCGTCGCCCCGCTGCGCGCCAGCACGTCCGGCAGCCGGAAGCCACCGCCGATCTCGATCAGCGCGTTGCGCGCGACGATCGCTTCGCGCCCGCGCGCGAACGTATCGAAAATCAGCAGCATCGCCGCGGCGCAATTGTTCACCACGAGCGACGCCTGTGCGCCGGTTGCCGCGCGCAATGGGCCCGCGAGACGGTCGTAGCGCGAACCGCGTTCGCCGCTCGTCAAATCAAACTCGAGGTTCACGTAACCGGCGGATACTTCGCGCACGGCGTCGAGCGCGGCATCCGCGAGCGGCGCGCGCCCCAGGTTCGTGTGCAACAGCACGCCGGTGCCGTTCAGCACGCCGGTGAGATTGCGCGCTGCATCGCGCGCTAATCGCGCCGTCGCGGCCGCAACGACGGCTTCACTGCCGGCGTCGCCGTCACCGGCGAGAAACGCCGCGCGCTGCTCGTCGAGCACCGCAACGACGTGGGCCTTCACCGCATCCGCGCCGAGAACGGGAACGAACCGCGCGATGCGCGGTTCGTCGAGGACGCGGTGGACGGCCGGAGGCCGGCCGTTCTTAGGCGGTGACGAGATGCTTGGAGATCATCGACGTGATCGCTGACTTCGGTACGAAGCCGACGATGCGGTCGACAACCTCGCCGCCCTTGAACAGGATCAGCGTCGGGATGCCCGAGATGCCGTACTGTCCGGCGATGTTGGGGTTTTCGTCGGTGTTCAGCTTGACGAAATTCGCCTTGCCGACCAGCGACCCGGCGACTTCCTCGATCACGGGCGCGAGCATTTTGCACGGCCCGCACCAGGGTGCCCAGAAATCGACCAGCACCGGCAGATCGGACGCCAGCACGTCGGCTTGGAACGTGCTCTGGGAAACCTCGGGAATTGCGCTCATAGTGTCTCCTTAGACCCTGCGGGGGTTGACGCGGTTTCGGTTGGCCGGGCTCCCACCTGGGCACAGACCAAGTGTCCCACCTCCGGGGAGGCGCTTTGGGTGCGTAGGTTCTTCTCTACGGCGGATCGCTGGCTACCCATTCTCATCGCAGCGGCAATTTTGGCAGCGGCCGCTGCTTCGTCGCGCGTCATTCAACTCACCGCATCGTACGAGAACGACGCGTCGTCTGCGATCCTTCTCGTCGACAACATCGGCGCGGTGACCGCCGTCGTCAGATCGGCGACCGCCCGAAGGGGCGCATCGCCGTTGCGAGAACGCGGTAGGTTGGAGGCTCTGCAAGTTGCGTAGAATCTTCTCGAGCACCGATCAGTGGGCGTCCGTCCTGGTCGCCGTCGTTTTGATCGTCGTCGCTTGGGCCGTCGCTTTCGGCGAAATTCACGAGGTGAACGATCGCACGAAGGCCGACGCGTTTGCACATGCGACGCAGCTCGCCGCATCATATCAAAGCGACGTTTCATCGACGGTAACGCTAATCGATAACGTACTGAGCTTCATCGGTCAATATGACGTCGAGAACGGCACCGCCCGCACGCAAGCGATGGTTCGCCGGAACCACCTCTACCGCGGCCTGCTAGGAAACATCGCGATCGTGGACGCGCACGGCACCGGCATGGCGTTCGGCGATGCCAAGAGCGGGCCGATCGCGATCGGTGACCGCCAATATCTCCGCGACGCCGTGCGCACGAACCAGCTGGTCATCGGTGCGCCGATTCTGGCCCGCGTTACCAAACAAATGAGCGTCCCATTTGCGCGCGCCGTGCGCCGGCCGGATGGGACGCTGGCCGGTATCGTCTCGGCCGTCATCAACGTTGAGGGATTCGCGTACGGCTTCGACACCAACGACTACGGCGCACGGGGGCTGGTCACCGTCCTCGGGATGAACGACCGCGTTTCATTGGTGCGCTTTTCGGGCGGCCGCTCGAGCGCGTTAGTCGGCGGAAAGATCGCGCCGACGTCACCGCTGTGGCGCTTGCTCGCAGCGAACTCGGCGGGGTCGTATGTGACGGTAAGCTCGCTCGACCGCGTGGTGCGCATATTCGCATACCGCAAGCTTCCGCAGTATCCGCTGGTCGTGGAGGCAGGCTTAGCCCTCGATGACATCAACGCGCGCACGCAAGGCATTCGCCGCACGCAGTTGATTCGTGCCGGCGGTGCGACCATCATCGTTCTGCTCGTGCTGATCGCGTGGCTGCAGCAATTGAGCGTGCATAAAGAGTTGCACAAGCATCGGGAAATCGAGGCGGCCGCCAAAGAGGAAGCGCTCAACGCGAATCGGGCCAAGAGCGAGTTCCTCGCCAACATGAGCCACGAGATCCGGACGCCCATGAATGGCGTCATCGGACTCACGCATCTGGCCTTGATGACAGAACTGACGGCAAAGCAGCGCGATTATCTCAACAAAATCGAATATTCCGCCAAGTCGCTGCTCAACATCATCAACGATATTCTAGATTTCTCGAAGATCGAAGCCGGTAAGCTCGAGCTCGAAAACGTCACCTTCGATCTGAACTCCGTGCTGGAGAATATCGGCAGCGTCTCGACGATGCGCGCGAGCGAAAAAGGTTTGACGTTCGGAATTCACACGGCAGCCGACGTTCCGCCCGAGCTCGTCGGCGACCCGGTGCGCTACGGACAGATTCTGCTCAACCTCACATCCAATGCGATCAAGTTTACCGAAGCGGGCGAGGTCATCGTCTCCATTACCGTCGGCAGACAAACCGCGCGCGACGTCGAGCTGATCACCTCGGTACGCGACACCGGCATCGGCATGACCCAAGCCGAACAGTCCCATCTCTTCGAGTCGTTTTCGCAGGCCGATACGTCGATCACGCGGCGCTTTGGCGGCACGGGCCTGGGCCTCGCGATCAGCAAGGCGCTCTCTGAGCGGATGGGCGGGAGCATCGGCGTGGATAGCGTGCGCGGCACCGGCAGCACGTTTACATTCACCGTGATGATGCATCGGCCGGAACGGCGCGCGACGCCGCGGGCAATCGAGGAACTGCGCGACCGGCGCGTCCTCGTCGTCGATGACGATCCCATCGCGCGCGAACTGCTGACGACCACGTTGCGCGGCTGGTCGCTGAACGTTTCCGAGGCCACCTCGGGCACGGCCGCGCTAGCGGCAATTCGCGACGCAGCGGGCGCCAACGCGCCGTTCGAACTGGTCCTGATGGACTGGAAGATGCCCGGCCAAAACGGCGATGAGGTCGCTTCGGCCATGCGTAACGATGCCGGCATCGCCAAACCGCCGATCATGATCATGGTGAGTGCTTTCGGACGCGCGGACGTCTTTGAAGCGGCAAAGCGCGCCGGCGTCGAGAGCTTCCTCGTCAAACCGGTCGACCCGTCGCTGCTGCTGGAAACGATCCGGTCACTCTTCGCGACGTCCGCGGGCGCGCGTGAAGCGGCACCGGCGGAAGCCTCGACGACGCAGTTGGCCGGCAGCCACGTACTCGTCGCCGAGGACAACGCGATCAACCAGCAGATCGTCGAACATCTGTTGCAGCGTCAGGGCATCACCGTCGAGTTTGCCGCCAACGGCCGCGAGGCGGTCGACGCGGTTATCGCCGACTACACCCGTTTCGACGCGGTGATCATGGACGTCCAAATGCCGGTGATGGACGGACTCGAGGCGACGCGGCTCATCCGCCGCCACGTGACGGCCGAACAGCTGCCGATCATCGCGATGACCGCGCACGCGATGGAGCAAGAGCGCCAGCTCTGCCTCGAAGCCGGGATGAACGATCACCTCACGAAGCCCGTCGACCCCAAAAGCCTCATCCGGGCGCTCGGCCGCTGGATCACCGAACCCCGGAGGAAGACGCGGGCCTAAGCCGCCGGACCTAGACCGGTTCGGCAGCCTCGCCGGTGACGTCGCTGACGCGCTTCGAGAGCTGACCGAGATTGGCAATCGCGATCACTTCATCGCCTTCAGCCAACCGTTGCAGACGGACGCCCTTGGTGGAGCGGCCGGCGCGGCGGATCTGGCTGACGGGGATGCGGATGACCTGATTGGCCGACGTCATCATCAGCAGTTCGTCTTCGTTGTTCACCAAGATCTGATCGACCACGTGACCGATCTCTTTCTCCTTGGCGAACGCCTTGACGCCCTTACCGCCGCGTGAGGTATGGCGGTACTGATCGATGTCGGTGCGCTTACCAAACGCTTGCGAGGTAACGATGAGTACCTCGCGACGATCGTCGACGACGTCCATCGCTACGACCGTATCGCCCGGTGCGAGCGACATCGCGCGAACGCCGCGGGCCGGACGGCCCATCGGGCGGACGCCCTTCTCGTTGAAGTGAACGGCCATACCGTCGTGCGTCGCGAGGATGATGTCGCGATCGCCGGTCGAGAGCGCGACGCCGAGCAGTTCGTCGTCGTCGTCGAGCCCGATGGCGATCAGGCCGTTGCGGCGCACGTTGGCGAACTCATCGAGCTTCGTCTTCTTGATGACGCCCTTTTTCGTGACCATCACGAGATACTCGTCGGTCTCGAAATTGCGCACCGGGAAGTTCGCGGTCACGTTCTCGCCCGGCGGGAGCGTGAGCAGGTTGACGAGCGCCGTGCCGCGCGCTTGACGCGTGGAATCCGGGATCTCGTACGCGCGCAGACGGAACGCCCGGCCCTTGTTCGTGAAGAACAAGACGTGCTGGTGCGTCGTCGCGACGAAGAAGTTCTGGACGACGTCTTCTTTCTTGAGGTTCGAGATGCCGATCACGCCGCGGCCGCCGCGGTTCTGCGCGCGGAAGGTGTCGACCGACACGCGCTTGATGTAGCCGCCGACCGTGACGGTCACGACGACTTCGGTATCCTCGATGATGTCTTCGATCGAGAGTTCGCCCTCGAGCGCTTCGACCGGGGTCTTGCGCGCATCGCCCAGACGTTTCTTGAGGTCTTCCGTTTCCGACCGCACGACGCCGAGCAGGCGCCGCTCGCTCGCTAAGATGTCCTGCAGCTCGGCGATCGTCTTGAGCAGGCCGGCGTACTCATCCTCGATCTTCTGCCGTTCGAGACCGGTCAACGTGCGCAGGCGCATGTCGACGATGGCGGCGGCTTGGATGTCGGAGAGGCCGAAGCGAGCGCTCAGGCTGTTGCGCGCCGTCTCGACCGTGTCGCTTTCGCGCACGATCTTGATGACTTCGTCGATGTTGTCGAGGGCGATCCGGAAGCCTTCGAGCAGATGGGCGCGCTCTTCGGCCTTGCGCAGATCGTACTTCGTGCGCCGCGTGACGACGACTTTCCGATGCGCGATGAAGTGGTTGAGCATCTCGCGCAGCGAGAGCACTTGCGGTTCGAGCGGGTTGCCGTCGGTCGCGAGCGAGCCGTCGCGGTTGAGCACCGGCACGAGCGCGAGCATGTTGAACGCAAACGACGATTGCAGCGGCGTCTGTTTGTAGAGCTGGTTGAGCACCACGTTGGGAACGGCCGTGCGGTTGAGGTCCACGACGATCTTCATCCCGTGGCGGTTCGAGAGATCGTTGAGATCGGTGATGCCGGTAATGCGCTTTTCCTGATACGCTTCTTTGATCGACTGCATCACGCGTTCGATCGTGATCTGATACGGCAGCTCGCTGATCTCGATGCGATACTTGCCTTTTTCTTCCACGATCTCGGCGCGGCCGCGTACGGCCACCGAGCCACGGCCCGTTTTATACGCGGTGCGGATCGCTTCGCGTCCGAGCAGTACGCCGCCGGTCGGAAAGTCGGGGCCTTTGACGATATCGATGATCGCGTCGTCGTCGGCATCCGGTTCGTCGACGAGCTTGATGATCGCATCGCAAATTTCGGTGATGTTGTGCGGCGGAATGTTCGTCGCCATGCCGACCGCGATGCCGCTCGAACCGTTGACGAGCAGCTGCGGCAAGCGGCCGGGGAGGACTACCGGCTCTTCGGTTTGTCCGTCGAAGTTGGGGACGAAATCGACCGTGTCTTTGTCGATGTCGGCCAACAAATCCATCGAGGGCCGGCCGAGACGCGCTTCGGTATACCGGTAGGCGGCCGGCGGATTCGGATCGATCGAACCGAAGTTTCCGTGGCCGTCGATGAGCGGATAGCGCAGCGAAAAATCTTGCGCCATGCGCACGAGTGCGTCGTACACCGACGAGTCGCCGTGCGGGTGATAGCTCTTGAGCACTTCGCCGATGACACCGGCACTTTTGCGATGCTGCTTGTCGGGCGTCATGCCCATTTCGCGCATCGCGTAGAGGATGCGGCGCTGCACGGGCTTGAGTCCATCGCGCACGTCGGGCAGCGCGCGCGAGGCGATGACCGACATGGCGTACGCGAGATAACTCGTACGCATTTCATCTTCGACCGCGATGGTCGTATTACGGCGGGGTTCGTTCGTGTTACTCAGACGATGCTCTCAATATGTGGGAAACGGCAAAAGGAAATACGGAGTTTGGCCGGGCGCCGGCTAGCGAGCGTGCGCGATGGATTCAGCTCTGCCAGAGCGGCGCGTCGTCGTCGAACGCCGCCAGCGGCGCGTCGACCAGCGGCGTATCCGGAATCAGTGCGTGCACCGAGGGCGCAGACGGCGGCGGGACGTACGGCGGGGGCTCGTCGATCGGCACGTTGGCGATGAGGGGCGGCCGCCCGACGCTCTGCCCGAGTTCGTGGAGCGCTTCGATGTCGCCATCGATAACCGCACGCGATGTGTCGGCGGCCGTGCCGATCTCGGCGAGCGCCGCATCGAGCTGTTGCCGGAGCGCACTTTGATGGTCGTTCATCGCGTCGCGGGCTCACGGCGAAACAGCGTCCCGGTGCCGAATGCAACGATCCCGCCGATTGCCCCGCCCGCCAATGCGAGGAGAGCAAATCCGCTGCCGAAGTGGCCGCCGAGATGATCGATGGAGAAGAAACGGAAGGCCAGGATGCCGCCTTCAAATGCTGCCGAGAGAACGGCGCAGACGGCGCCGGCGATGATACCGACGACAACGTCGGACGCACGCACAAGCACCTCGATTCTTTCGTCGAACGATAAAGCGTGGCCTCGGACGTTCTGGATTTTCTCGACCGCGATCAGCTCGGCGCGGCGGCCGCCCGGATCGCTAAAACGCTGCGTCCGGGCGATGCGCTGGCGCTGTCCGGCGACCTTGGCGCGGGCAAAACTACCTTCGTTCGAGCGCTCGTCCGGGCCATGCATGGCAGTGATGTACCCGTCTCGAGCCCCACGTTTATCTTCCGCCAACGGTACGATGGCACGCCGCCGATCGAGCACCTCGACCTCTACCGGATCGACGACCCGGCCGACGCTGCGGAACTGGGGCTTGAGGAGGCCTTCGGCCCCGATCGGATCACCGTTGTGGAGTGGCCCGAGCGGCTGCCCGGCCTGCTCCCGGCCGGCGCGATCCGGATCCGGATCGAGGGCGCGGGCGACGAGCCGCGCCGGCTGCAGATCGAGCGTTAGGGTGCGCGTTCTCGGGATCGACGGCGCCTTGGGCGGCTTTTCCGCAGCGCTCCTCGACGGCGACGCCGTCAGCGAGGCCGGCTCCGACGTTCCCGATGCCCTGGAAGCCGGCCTCGGGCGTATCGCCGGCGTCCTGGCCGAGCGCGGCCTCGCCCTGCGCGACCTCGACCGGCTGGCCGTCGGAATCGGCCCGGGCTCGTTCACGGGCGTGCGGATCGCGGTCTCCTACGCTAAGGGCCTCGCCCTGGCCGCGGGCCTGCCGCTGACCGGCATCTCGTCATACGACGTGCTGACGCCCCCCGATGCGCCGCCCACCGTGCTGACGGTCGTCCACGGGCGCCCCGGCGTGATCTCGGCCCGGCTGCGCGTCGGGACAGAGACGCGCGCGGCCGCGGGCCCGGTGGCCAACGTGCTGGCGACGCTACTCGACGATTTTCGAAGCGGCGAACTTGCGCTGGCGGGGAATACGGAAGACGTGTATTTTGCGATTGCCGAACGCGGCATCGTCATTCGAACGCTCCCCCGCGGCGCCGAAAGCCCCGCGCGCGCCGTGGCGCGTCTTGCGCTCACCGCCGTCCCGAGCCCGTCGCCGCACGCCGTCGCGCCCGACTACGGCGAGTTGCCCGCGGTCATGCTACGAGGGTTAACGTGAAGGCCGACCTCCGGCCCACGGCCGATGCACCCCGCCGGCTCGAAATTTCCAAGATGACTCTCGAAGACATCCCGGCGGTGCTGCAGATCGAAACGCTGTCGTTTCAGTCGGCGTGGCCGCCCAACGCGTTCATGAACGAACTGCGCGACAACAAGCTCGCGTACTATTTCGTCGGCCGCCTCGACGGCCGCATCGTTGCCTACGGCGGCATCTGGGTGATTCTCGAAGATTCGCACGTGACGACCATCGCCGTGCATCCCGACGTGCGCGGTCAACGGCTCGGGGAAGAGATCCTCGTGCATCTGCTCGACGAAGCGATCGAACGCGACGCATCGTGGATCACGCTCGAAGTACGCGAAACGAACGACGTGGCGCAAAAGCTGTACCGCAAATACGGCTTCACGGTGGTGTCGACGCGCCGCGGTTACTACAGCGACAACAACGAGAGCGCGCTCGTGATGTGGGCCGGCAACTTGCGCGGAACGCTCTACGCCAACCGCCTTGCGGCGCTGAAGGCCGCGCTGCGGTGATGTGCGTGACGGCCGATGCGCTCGCCGCACCGGTCGCCGCCCTCGTTCGGCGCTGCGGCGCGCCGGCGCGCGTTTCGTCGCGCAACGACGGGAACCACTTCACGTTTCTCGACGACGGCGCAACGACCGACGCGCTGGTCGATCCCGATACGGCGGTCGTGCACGCGCTCGACACCTATGCGAGCGCTCCGGCAACCGTGGCCGCAACGATCGACGGCGTGACGCACGCGTTTGCGTTCGGCAGCTACGATATGGCGCAAGCCGACGTCGAGCTTGCATCCGCCGCCGACTATTCATTCGCCGCCGGACGGGCGTACCGGCTCGATACCGTGCACGAACTCGTGTTGTCGTTCAATCCCGCAACGAAGAAACTCGCGCGCGTCTCGATCGGCGAACGCGCTACGCTCGAACGGATGCATCTGCTGCGCGAGCCGATCGACCGCAAGCCGTTCACCTACATCGCGCCCGTTGCCAAACACACCGGCGTTGCCGACGGGAGCGGTGCGCAAGCCACGATCGTGCGCGTCGACCTCGATCGTTTCGGCATCGTGCGCAACGTAACGGTCGTCGTAGCGAGCGACGACGACGTCTTCGACGCGGCATTGCCGGCGCGACTCGACGACGACAGCTACGAGCCGGCGCGGCTCGCCGGGCGCGACGTCGCGGCGAGCATCTTCCGGGAATTGCGCCATTGATCGCCACCGGCATCGACTTCGTGCGGGCGGCGCGGCGCGTGCGCGAGCACATCGGCCAGCGTCACCGCTACATCCACATCCTGAACGTCGCCCGCACCGCGGTGCGCCTCGCCCGCGTCCACGGCGCCGATCCCACGCAGGCCCGGACCGCGGGCCTGTTCCACGACCTGGCGCGCCTCTACCCCGCCGAGCGCTTGCTCCGCGAATGTGCGGAGCGCGGGATGCCGATCGACGGCTTCGAGCACGCGAACCCGATCGTACTCCACGCGCGCCTGGGGGCCGAGCTCGCCCGCGACTGGTTTGGGGTCGGCGACGAGGCGATTCTCTCGGCAATCCGCAAGCACACGGTGGCGGCTGCAACGATGAGCCCCCTGGATGAGATTCTCTATCTTGCCGACGGGCTCGAGCCGGGCCGAGCGTACGCCGGGCGCGCCGAGATGTTGGCGCTGGCGTTCGACGACCTCGCCACGGCCATGAAGGCCCATCTTTCCGAAGCGCTCGCGTACCAACGGGAGCGTCAATTCACCCCCGCGCCGCAAATGCTGGCGGCACTCGATCACTACGCACACATGGAGCCTGCCCTGAGCGAATGCGAAGGGCTCCGGGAGAAACGTTCTGCCTGAACTCGTCGACATCGTCCGCGCCGCCGCCGAAGACAAGAAAGGCGAGGATATCGCCGTCCTGGACCTCGATGGCCGGACCATCGTTGCCGATGCGTTCGTCGTCGTGACCGGCCGCTCGAAAATCCAGACCCGCTCGATTGCCGATGCGATCACCGACGCGGTCCGCGAGAACGGCTTCAAGGTCGCCCGTACGGAGGGATACGCCGACGGCGGCTGGATCCTGATCGATCTCGGCGATATCGTGGCGCACGTGTTCACGCCCGATCAGCGTTCGTTCTATAACCTCGAGCGTCTCTGGGGACGCGTCGCGGAGGCGCGGGCGGTCGAAGGATGAACGCGCACCAACGCTCGCGCCGGAACGAGCGCTTGCGACGCCTGTTGCTGCGCACGTTCGTGTGGGTCGTTTTAGCGGTCTTCATCCTCACCAGCGTCGGCGTCGCCCTGGTCAACTTCTCCGGTAAATGAAGGGTTCGCGGAAACATTCCGCGCCCGTACCGGGTAGCATAGCGCGGAGGACCTTTTGAAGAAATTGCTCGCGGCAGCCGCCGCACTCGTCATTGCCGTTGCCGCCGGGTTTGCACCGGCGCAGGCGCGCGATTCGTACGTCATCGACAACGCGAATCTGTTCTCGCCGGCAACGGTGTCGCAGATCAACGCGAAAGTCTCCGACTTCAACGCGCAAGCGCACAAGGAAGTCGTCGTTCTTACCGAGCCGTCGTTCACCGGAACGCCGCGCGATGCGGAAGAACGCGCGTTCGCGCAGCAACAGGTCAACGGCGTGTTGATCTACATCGCCAAATCGCCGAAGACGATTGCGGTGATTCCCGATCGCGTTTCCGGGCATTTCTTTCCGGCCGGATCGACGTCGGCGATTCGCACGGCAATTCAGAGCGCGTTTAACTCAGGCGATTTCAACGGCGGCATCAACAACGGCGTCGATCTGACGCTGGCCGAGTATCGCAGCCACTTAGGCAGCCTGCGCACCAACGTCAACACGTATTCCGCACCGGTGGTGCGTAGCGAAACCGGAGGAGGTTTCAACATGAGCTGGATTTTCTGGCTGATCGCCCTATTGGTGATCTTCTTCATCGTGCGCGGCATCTTCCGCGCCATCGCGGGCCCGCGTATGATGCCGCCGGGTTACGGCGGCGGGCAAATGGGCGGCCCGATGGGTGGCGGCTACGGTCCGGGATACGGCGGTGGTTATGGCGGCGGCGGCGGTGGCGGCAGCTTCTGGAGCGGCATGCTCGGCGGCCTCGGCGGCGCATTTCTCGGCAACGAACTCTTCGGCGGCGGCCGCAACGAGATGTTCGGTCAAGGCGGCCAGCAAGCCGGGTTCGGCGGTGACGGCAATCAAGGCGGCGGCGACGCGAGCGGCTTCCAGAACGATGCCGGTCAAGCCGACATGGGCAACGCGAGTTCCGGAGGCTGGGGCGGCGATTCGGGCGGTGGCGGCGGCTGGGGTGATACCGGCGGCGGCGGCGGCGGTGGCGACTTCGGCGGCGGCGGCGGCGACTCAGGCGGCGGTTGGTAATCGGCTAGATCGGCAGGCGGGCCTCATTCACGGCGGCATCGAGCGTAAGCGCGATGCCGCTTCCGTATGCGCGCATGTATTTCTGTGGCGAGAGCCGAGCCATCACGTCGGCTACGAACGTCGCGTAGAGTTCGCCGATGGCCGGCTGGCGCGGCGCTAAGCGCGAGTCGAGCGTTTCCATGAAACCGAGCAGGCACGCGGCGCGCTCGTCGTGTCCCGCACGCGCATGCACTTGAGCGAACACGAACAGACATTCGCGCACCAGCCACATCGCGTTTTCGAGCACGAGTCCCGAAATGATCTCGCGGCAAATGCGATCGGCGACTTCGAGGTTCCCGCGAATCAATTCGAGATCGGCGAGGTCGATGAGAAACTGGCGCGGCGTACCGTAGCGTTCGAGAATGGCGACGGCTTCGCGTTCGTACCGCACGGCGGTATCGAGGTCGTGCGAGTCTTGCGCAACGGCGGCGAGGTTGTGCAATGCGCGTGCGGTTTTGCGATCGTGGCCGAGGCCCCGCGCGATCGCAAGCGAGGCTTCGTAGAGCGAAAGCGCGCGAGCGGAGTCGCCGGCGTAGTCGGCGCAGATGGCGAGGTTATTGAGCGCATCCGATTCGCACAGCCGGTCTTCGCAGGCGTGCGCTAGCGTGAGCGCTTCGAGGAACAACGGCGACGCCGCTTCGGCGCGCACGTCCATCAGCGATGCGCCGCCTAAACTGACCAGCGCGCTCGCGCGCAAGCGCTTGTCGCTCGTTTGAATCGCGATGTTGAGCGCGCGCCGGCTGAGCGCCGTGACGCGGGCGGGGTTATCGCCGGTGAGGCGGAGGAAGAACGCCGTTCCGATCGCGAGCCGCGCGGCCAGGGCTTCCGGCAAGCCGGGCGCATCGACCGCTTGGCCGAGCCAGTACAGCGCGTCGGACGCTTTGCTGACCGCCTCCCAATAGGGAACGAGGCCGGCGACGATCGCAGCACCGGACACGCGATCGCCGCCGTCGAGCAACGTCCACGTGAGCACCATGCGCAAGTTATCCCACTCGGGCAACGCCGGCGGAAGCCACACGCGCGTCGGCTTCGTAACCGGTGAGGAACCAATGCGTTCGGCCAGTTCGCGATAGTACGCAACGCAGCGGTCGTGTACGTCGGACGCTTCGCCCGTGTTGAGCGAGAGACGTTCGCGCGCGTACTCGCGCGTCGATTGCAGAAAGCGGTAGCGATTGTGCGCGCCGTGCGTTTCCATCAGCACGAGCGACTTGTCGACGAGCTGGGCGACCTGTTCGTCGATCATGGCCTGCGGCAACTCGGGCCCGGCGCACACGGCCATCGCGCCGTCGAGCGTCCACGTGCCGGCGAACACCGATAGGCGCGCGAAAAGCAGCCGTTCGGACGGACTGAGAAGCTGGTAGCTCCAGTCGATCAGCGCGCGCAGCGTTTGCTGGCGCGGCAGCGCGGTGCGGCTGCCGCCCGAGAGCACGCGGAAACTCGCATCGAGGCGTTCGGCCAGCTGCTGCACGGTCATCGCGCGCAAACGCGCCGTGGCGAGCTCGATCGCGAGCGGAATACCGTCGAGCCGGCGCGCGATGTGTACGACCGTTTTTGCGTTGGCGTCGTCGAGCACGAACGACGACGCTTCTTCCGCACGGGTAACGAAAAATCTCACGCCGTCATAGGCGAGCGCATCGTCGGCGGTGATCGGCTTTTCATCGGGCGGCAGCGCGAGCGAGGAGACGCGGTAGATGCGTTCGCCGATAATGCCCAGCGGTTCGCGGCTCGTGGCAAGCACGTGAATGCCCGGCGCTTCGAGCAGCAACGCTTCGACCAGCCGTCCGCACGCATCGCTGAGGTGTTCGCAATTGTCAAAGATCAGCAACGCATGTTTCGAACGCAGCGCCGTGACGACGAGATCCATCGACGGCGTTTGTTCGGTAGCGTCGAGTTCCATCGCCGCGGCAAGTGCCGCGGGGACGAGGGCCGGATCTTCGAGCCGCGCGAGATCGACGAGCCACACGCCCTCGCCGAAGGTGCCGATGCGTCCGCGCGCGGCTTCGAGTGCGAGCCGCGTCTTGCCGATACCGCCCGAACCGGAGAGCGTGACTAACCGAATGTCGCCGAGCAGCTTGCGCACTTCGGCGAGCTCGCGTTCGCGCCCGAGAAAGCGCGTGAGCTGCAGCGGCAAGTTATGGCGCGCCGCTTGACGGCGCAACGCCGGCAGCGAGTTCGATTCGTAGTCCGGCGGAGCGGCGACGCGGTTGCGGCCGCCTTCTTTTGCTTGATACGCGGCTTCGTCGGCGAGCTTGACGACGCTCATGGGTTCGAGGTGCGAATTCGCCATAACCGACGCGACGCCCAAACTGATCGACACGCGGCCGAGCGTCGAGCCGTCGTGATCGATGTGCATCGCTTCGACCGCCTCGCGCATGCGTTCGGCCACGATGATCGCTTCTTCCAAAGTCGTCGACGGCAAGATCGCGGCGAACTCTTCACCACCATATCGCGCCAGCACGTCGTTCGTGCGCTTGACGCACGCACTGAGCGCATGGGCTACCTGCTGCAAACACGCGTCGCCCGCGATGTGACCGTAACTATCGTTGAACGCCTTGAAGTAATCGACATCGACGAACACGATCGCCAGCTGCGACTTGGCCTTGATGCAGCGCTTCCACTCGGTGACGAGGCGCTCGTCGAACGTGCGGCGGTTGGCGACACCGGTGAGTCCGTCGCTCGACACGAGCCCTTGCAGCGCGCGGTTGAGATTTTCTTGGCGTGCATCGTGTACGCGAACCGCGAGATAGAGCGCGCACGTTTCCAACAATTCCACGTCGGCGTTGTCGTACGCATCGGCCACGGGGCTTTGGACGGAGAGCACGCCGATGATGTCGGGCCCGAACTTCAGCGGAACGTAGATCGCGGAGACGGCGTCGGCGCCGTCGCTCGCGCCTTCTAGCTGCTTCGTCGTCCGCGGCTCGCTCCAATCCGACGCCGTGCGTTTGATGATCGATTGTCCGCTTTGGAGAACGGCCGAACTTTCCGATCCGCCGTGAATGTCGGCGTTTTTCGGAACGCCGACGGTGCCGTCGACGAGCATGTAGACGATGCGCAACGACGATTTTTCGTGCAGCGCGATAAACACGCGCGATGCATCGATGACCGACGAAAGCAGCCTGCAGAATTGGGAAAAGACATCGCGCAGAGGGACGTCGGACGCGAGGAGTTCAGCGGTTCGGCGAATGACGTGGCGGTCGCGCTGGTCCGGCGCTTCCAAAGTCCGAGTCTCTTCCATGCTCCCCCAGGACCTTCGGGGTACGGCAGCAAGCAGGCGGGTGCCTCCACTCGTGCGGTCACTCTTCTCCTCAGCGTCCCGCGCTAATGAGCGGCGTGAGTATCTCGAGGCGCTGCGGCGTGATCCCCGCGACGTCAGCTAGCCCATCAACCGAGCTAAACGGACCGTTGAGCGCGCGGAATTCCACGATGCGCTGGGCCAACGTTGGTCCGATTCCGGGCAGTTCGGCAAGCGCGCGTTCATCTGCGACGTTAATGTCGACAACCGCCTCGCCGGCTGCGGTACCGCCGCCGGCGCTCCGTTCGTCGCGGCGCGGACGCCGCCGGGTGCGCCGCGCCGCCGCAGACGATGGCCGGTGCGCCGACCGCGCAGACGGAAGCGCGCGAACATCGCCCTGGCGCGGCACCGCGATCTCGTCACCATCCGCGACATGCGCGGCGAGGTTCACCGCGACGAGATCGGCATCGTGTGTGGGTCCGCCCGCCTTTGCGAGCGCATCCTGCGCGCGAGCGTCGCCGGAGAGCGCGTACACGCCGGGATGCGCGACCGCGCCCGCAACGTAGACGAGCGACCGCGTCGGGGTGGGCGGTGCAACATGAGCAGGCTCCTGCGAAGCCGTGAGTTCGGGCGGCGCGTGCGGCGCGAGTTGGGTTGGGCGAAGTACGAACGCAACGGTTACGGCAACGAGAGATGCGCCCGCGATGGCGGCAAGCGACGGCGTGATGGTCATGCCACCCATCTGCGCACACGGCAAAAAAAGAAAGGGCGGCTCGCAAGCCGCCCTTCCATGTTTCCGCCGGTGTTTCCGGCGTGCTTTTAGCGAACCAGCGTTCGCAGCTTCGCGCTCGCCGTACCGGCGGAATCGACGAACAGCAGGCTGTCCGGCGTTATCGTCGCGGCAGCTCCGGCGGAGGCAGGTACGAGAATGATCCCACCGGTGGCGTTGACCAAGCCGACACTTGCCGCTTGCGCACTGCTGGTGTCGGGGAATCCGACCAGCGGTGCCGGCACAGCAGCGACAGCCTTCACGCCGTTGAACGGCGCTAGGGTGTACGGAGCTACCAGACCCGTCGTCGGACCAACGGTGTCGAAGAAGCTGCCCGCCTGGAACTGCGTCTTGTAACTAACCGGAGCCAACGCCCCGGTTGGGGCTGCGCCCAGCGCCGAGAGCTGTCCGATCGGTCCGTCCTTCGTGGATGCTGCGGCAGCGGTCGTCAGACCGAGAGAAACCGCAGTCGCACCACTACCGGAGATGTAGTAGATCTGTCCCGTCGTCGACGTCGCGTACAATGCGCCGGCGGCGAGCGGAGCCAGACCCGTGAACGAACCACCCGTTGCGTAGGTCGTGATCGTGCAGTTGAACTGATTGACTGCAATCGCCGCAACACGGGCGTTTCCAGGATCAGCAACCAGGAACGATACCGATGCGCTGTTTACGGCAACCGTACCGAAGAGCTTCACGCCCGCCGGCGGTGCTGCCAATGCCGTGCCGGTGCATCCCAGCGGACCGACATTCGTAGCGATTTGGCCAGCCTGTGAAATGTCGACCTCTTCGATGCCGTTTGCGTCGATGACGAACAGTTTCGGTGAACCAGTTCCGAGGTCGTTTGCAAAGACCGACGCAACCGGCGCCTTGAACGTCACTTCGTGGCCGTTGCCGTCGGAGGTCGTGACCGGCGTTACCGCAAGTCCTGGAACCGCGAAGGCATACAACCCAGAGGGTGCTACCGTTCCGCCGGCTGCCGTATTGTCAACGGCATACAGCATCGGTGCGGCGACCGGAGCGTAGGACAATCCGGTTAACGTCGTGCCCGTAGCCGCGGACGGCGTATTGACTCCGTCGACCTTGACCACGTTTCCGTCGGTGAAGTAGATGGCACCCGCAGCAATCGGCTGTAGCAGCGAGAGCGGCGCAGCCGGAGCTGAGAGGTCCGCATATCCCGTGCCGCCGGCCGAGTACACGGACGACTGCGGCGAGATGGTTAGGGTGATCGGCGTCGGCAACGCGGCGTTTGGAGCTTGGGCCGACGCAGTGATGGTCGCGGACGAGAGCAACGTTGCATCGACTCCGTCCGAAGTAAGCATGAGGATCCAAGGATCCCCATTCGCGGCGCCACCGGCGACGGGATTGTCATTGCACGTCTGGGCTCCAGTGCCGCACGTGCTGATCAAGCCCGGAGTCGTGTTGTCCGAAAGGGCGTTGAACTCGTGGATCGTGATGCTGGTAGCGGGACCTTGCGCGATCGCCCCGTTCGTCGCATCAACGAGAACGAGTTTCGTGTGGCCGCTCGCGTCGCCGTCGGTAACGGTGACGCCGGACGGGAACGGTCCCGCGCCACCGGCCGGAACGGCGAAGGTCGTGAGGCCCGGAATAACCGCGCCGGCCGCATCCTTAGCTTCCAGCGGTATCGGTACGCCGATTTTTCCGCCGGCTACTAGGAACGCGCCCTGTTCGCGGACGGGGTTCGGTATAGGAACCGTGCCGAACGCAACGCTCGCGATCGCCACCGACGCGGCTAGCGTCGCGCCGGGCGGCAGGCCCCCGACGGTGAGCGGGCAGGGCGCACCCGGCAGCGGAGCCGGCGTGCAATTGGCAATCTGGACGTTGAGATTGTTCGGTACGCCCGGCGCCATGTAGGCCAGCGTCACCGGCGTTTGAGCGATTATGTTACTCGCGCCGGTATTGCCCGGCGGGGGCGTCGGAATCGTGTACGGCGTGCTCCCGCAGAGTCCCGAGTACTGCGTGATCTGGAAGCCGTCGGTACCCGGCGGCGCCGGGATCGCCACAGTAACGGTCGTGGCGGTATTTCCGACGTTGGTGTACGTGAAGTTCGGCGGGTTTGCCGCGGCAAGGGTACCGCCGACGTAGAGGTTATAGCAGACCGTGAGGTTGCCGAACGCGGCCGCTTCCTGCGGGTCTTGAGGCGTAACCGAAACGACGAGCGCAGAATTTGGCGTCGTCGTATCGATGTACGCCGGCTTCTTGGACGAGCTCAGGATGGTAGTACGCTGCGTCGATTGCGCCTGCGCGCCGGTGTGGTTCGGAAGCGTGACCGACAGGTATCCCGTCGTCGGTCCGCTGGAGGCTTGGGGCGTTGATCCCACAGCCGGGAGGGCGCCCATGCTCTTGGAGCTACCGCCGCCGCAACCGGCGAGGGCCATGGCGCCCAGGACGGCGAGAGCCATCGCGGCGCGCAACGTTGTCTGGCGGAACATCACTGGAACACCCCCGAGACGGTCGTTATGGAGACGCCGATGTTCGCGGTGGAGGGCGTCGTGTATGAGTCGGTCGCGCTGATCGTGCAGCCGCCGGTCGTATTGACTGCCGCACCGCCCGTGACGGTGTAGTAGATCACCGACGTCCCGGGGGCGGCCGTGGGCAGGCCGGTCGGGACGGTGCCGTTGGCAGCGATCGTCGCGAACGGAGGTACGCCGGCACAACCCGCTGACGTCTTGACGTTCGCGGGTGCGAAGCCGCCGATATAGTTCTGTTCGCTAATCTGCAAAACGCTTGCGAAGAGCGCTCCGAGGCCGATCAGGTTGATGGGCCCGCTGGTCACGGGGACCGGCGGAGACTGGGTGACGTAATTTGGCGTGTACCAGCGTAAGATAACACCGCCCGGCGCGGGCACGGTCGAGGTCACGGCGACCGCGGTCGTACCGGTGGCTCCGGTGATCGTGACCGTGCAGCCCGCGGCGGCCGGGGCGACCGACGTCGCGGTAAAGACGCCGGTCGTCGAAGTGGCCGGGGTTACGGTCACCTGCGCGCAGCTCGATGTGGCTCCATACGTGCCGGCATTGTTTGCTTGCGTTGCCGTGAGCGTGACGGTTTCCGTGGCCGCTGTGAAGGTCAGAGCGGCGGGGGCAGCGCCCGAAACGCCGACGTTGGCGGCGCTCGAGTAGGCTACGGCGAGGACGCCGGGCGTCGGGGCGGCCGTCGGGGCCGTGGTGGGCGTTGTGACGGCCGGGGTCGACGACCCGCCTCCGCCGCATCCGCTGACCGCCAACGCCGCTATCGCGATGCCGACGAATCCAAGATTCTTCATCGAGTTGCTGCTCCAAATGAGCGTGCGGGGGACGCCAAAGACGCCTCCCTGAGTAGGGAAACCGTTGCCCTCCTGGTCAAGCACCAAGAGCGAGCCGAGATAAGTCAGGCGCAACCAAGCGCTTCTCCTCTAAATACCTTGAGTGAGAGAGCGCACACCGTCTTACCAATACAAGTGTTGACCATCGGCCATGTCCCTGGTGGCACCCGAGGCCGGGGCTTGGTACAATAACAAAATGCTCGAAGAACGGCCGCTGACGTACGACCATCGTACGGTCGAACAAGCCTGGCAAGCCCGCTGGGAAGCGGACGGGATCTACCGTGCCGACGACGCCGACCCGCGCCCGAAGTACTACGTCCTGGAGATGCTGCCGTATCCGTCGGGCGATCTGCACGTCGGCCACGCGAAAAACTACACGCTCGGCGACGCCGTCGCGCGGATGATGCGCATGCGCGGCAACAACGTCGTCCACCCGATGGGCTGGGATGCATTCGGCCTGCCCGCAGAGAACGCGGCGATCCAGCGCGGGATCGAGCCCGACACCTGGACGCGCTCGAACATCGACAACATGCGCCGGCAGATCAAGCTGATGGGCACGGGCTACGATTGGACGCGCGAGTTCGCGACCTGCGATCCCGCGTACTATAAATGGAACCAGTGGTTCTTCTTGCGCATGTTCGAGCGCGGGCTGGCCTACAAGCGCGAAACGCCGGTAAACTGGTGCCCGAACGATCAGACCGTGCTCGCCAACGAACAAGTCCACGACGGCAAGTGCTGGCGCTGCGGACATCTGGTCGAGCGCCGCAACCTCTCGCAGTGGAACTTCAAGATTACCGATTACGCGGATCGGCTGCTGGCGGGGATCGACCGGCTCGAAGGCTGGCCCGAACGCATCAAGACGATGCAGCGCAATTGGATCGGCCGCAGCGAAGGCGTGACGTTTTCGTTTGACATCGAGGACGTCGATGCACGCATCGATGTGTTCACCACGCGCGTGGATACGGCGTACGGCGTGACGTTCATGGCGATTGCGCCGGAACATCCGATCGTGGCGAAGATTCTCGCCGCACTGCCGGCGGAGAAGGCGCGCGTTGAGGCGTTTGCCGAGAGTCTCGCGTCGAAGTCGGAACTCGAACGCACGCAGCTGATGGAAAAGACCGGCGTGCCGACCGGCGCATACGCGATCAATCCGCTCTCCGGCGCGCGCGTGCCGATTTGGGTGACGAACTACGTGCTCGCCGAGTACGGTACGGGTGCCGTGATGGGCGTGCCCGCGCACGACGAGCGCGACTTCGACTTTGCCAAGAAACACGGTCTGCCGATCCTGCAAGTGGTCGTACCCGGTGAAGGCACGGGCGAATTCGTTGAAGGCGCTCTTACCGAAGCGTACTGCGATGACGGCGTGCTCATCAACAGCGCGCAATTCGACGGCGTCGAATCTGCCGATGCACGCGGTGCGATCGCGCAAGAGCTGACGGCAAAGAACCGCGGCAACGTTACGGTCAACTATCGCATTCGCGATTGGCTGATCTCGCGCCAGCGCTACTGGGGCACGCCGATCCCGATCTTGTATTGCGAGCGCGACGGCATGGTGGCGGTTCCGGACGATCAACTGCCGGTCGTGCTGCCGCGCGGCGTCGCGTTCACCGGCCAAGGTTCGCCCCTTGCAAACGATGAGGCGTTCATCAACGCGACCTGTCCGAAGTGCGGCGGTCCGGCGAAACGCGATCCCGACACGATGGATACGTTCGTCGATTCATCGTGGTACTACGTGCGCTATCTCGATCCGCACAACGAGCAGGAGCCGTTCGACAAAGCGAAGGCCTCCGCGTGGATGCCCGTCGACCAGTACATCGGCGGCGCCGAGCATGCGGTGATGCATCTGCTCTACGCGCGCTTCTTCTACTACTTCATGATCGACGCCGGCTACGTGAGCGGAGATGACGAGCCGTTCACGCGGCTCTTCAACCAAGGCACCTTACTGCGCGGCGGTGAGAAGATGTCGAAGAGCCGCGGCAACGTGGTCGGCATCGACGAAACGGTCGAGACGTACGGCGTCGATGCGATGCGCTTGTTCTTGCTCAAGGCGGCGCCGCCTGAAGATGCGCTCGAGTGGACCGATGAGGGCATCGTCGGGCGCGTGCGCTTCATTCAACGCGTCTGGCGCGCGTGCGAACCGCTCGCTGCCGAGGCCGGCCGCATGCCGCTCGACCGGTTGCCGGCCTGCGCCGGCGAGGCGCAGCGCGCGCTGGTTCGCGCCCTGCATATGGCGCTAAAGTCGGCGCACGACGAGACGGCGACGCGACGCTTCCACTATAACGTCACGACGGCGCGGCTCGACGAGCTGGTCAACCTCCTCACCGCCGCCGTGCGCGACGCCACGCTCGAGGGCGATCCCGCGGTGCTCTACGCGATCCACGCGCTGCCGCTCGCGCTCGCACCGTTCGCCCCGCACATCGCGGACGAACTGTGGCAGCGCATGGGCCACGCGACGTCGGTCCACGTCGAACGCTCGCTCGATGCCGATCCGGCGGCGCTCGCGGTCGATGAGATCACGCTCGTGATCCAGGTCAACGGTAAAGTGCGCGGCCGCGTGCAAGTGGCGCCGGGCATCGCCGAGGACGCGCTCTATGCACTCGCCATGGCCGAGAGCGGCGTGCTAACGCACACCGGCGGAAAGACTGTGCGCAAGAAGATCTTCGTGCCCGATAAGCTGTTGAACATCGTCGTATCGTGAGCGTGACGGTCGGGCCGGACGACGCGCTGATCGTCGTCGACGTACAGCACGATTTCTTGCCCGGCGGTGCGCTCGCGGTCGCGACCGGCGACCGCATTTTCGCGCCGATCGATGCGCTGGCGCCGCGCTTCCGCCGCGTCTATGCCACGCGCGATTGGCATCCGCTCGACCACTCGTCGTACGCGCAGTACGGCGGACCGTGGCCCGTGCATTGCGTCGCCGGCACGCGCGGCGCCGCGTTCGACGCGCGGCTCGATCTCGAGAAGGTCGATGAAGTGATCGACAAGGGTGTCGATCGCGCGACCGACGGCTACAGCGGCTTCGCCGCCACGCAGCTCGCGAGCGATCTGCGCATTCACGGCGTGAAGCGCGTGTTCGTGTGCGGACTCGCCACCGACTATTGCGTGAAAGCCACGGCTCTCGACGCGCACGCGGCGGGATTCGCAACGGTCGTCGTGGCGGATGCGTCCGCGCCGGTCGACGTGCAGCCCGGCGACGAAGCGCGCGCGCTCGACGAACTGCGCCGGGCGGGCATCGATGTCGTACGAAGTGAGGATATCACCGGCAACGCGCGTGTACGGGTCTAACGTCGCGGTCGTCGAGCCCCACGGGCTCGAAGCGATCACCGAGGACGAGCGTCACGGTTTGCCGCGCGATCTGTTCGGCTTGTGGTTCGGCGCAAACTCGGAGACGGCGAATTTCGCCGTCGGCATTCTCGCCGTATCGCTGTATGGCACATCGCTTGTGGGGGCGTGCATCGGCTTGCTGGCCGGCAGCGTGCTCGGTTACATCGCGATCTCGCTCGTATCGGTAGCCGGCCCGCGCTTTGGTTTGCCGCAAATGGTGATCTCGCGTCGCGCGTTCGGCCGCGACGGCAACGTGCTGCCCGCGATCTTCGCCTTTCTCGCCGGCGTCGGCTGGTTTTCGATCGACTGCATCTTCGGCGCACAGGCGCTCGGCGCGCTGCTGCACGTTGCGTATCCCGTCGCGTTGACGATCACACTCGCCGGTTCGATCGTGATCGCCGTCTACGGCTACAACGCGATCCACGCATTCGAACGCTTCGCGGCGATCGCGATGCTCGCCGGTTTCGCAACGATTGCGGTCGCCGTGCTCGGGCGCGCGCACCTCAACGCGCCGTTCGATCCGCATGCGCCGTTCGCGGCCGGCGGTGAAATCGGCGGAATCGCGTTCTCCGCATCGCTCGCGTTCGCGTACTCGATCGGCTGGACGCCGTGCGCCTCCGACTACGCGCGTTACTTACCGGCGAACGTTTCGCGTCGCGCCGTCGGCCTGTGGGCGTTCGGCGGCGGCTTCCTCGCATCGCTGAGTCTCGAGATGCTCGGCGCCGCCGCCGCGACGGCCGTACGTGGGCCCGGCATCGCGAGCGCAACGCCGGCCGAAACCGTCGGGCTGCTCTTCGGCACGAACGCACTGCTAGCGAATATCGGCTTGCTCACCGTGCTCATCGGTACGATGAACGGCAACGTGATGAACCTCTACTCCGGTGCATTGAGTGCGCTCGTCGCGTACGATCCGCAGCGCCGGCTGCCGTTCGCCCTCGCAACCGGTGCGGCAGTCGCCGCCCTCGCCGCAGCGTTCCTCGTGCTCGCGGGCGTCAACGACCCCACGGCACACTATCCCGTCATCACGATCGCGCTGGTCGCCCTCGCCGCCGGCGCCCTCACGTTCGCGGCAGTGCGCTGGACGCTCGTGCGCTGGCAGGCCGCGCTCACCGTCGGCCTGGTCGGCGGGGCGCTGGCCGTGATCGGCGCCGACCCCGACGCCACCGCCCACGTGTACGGCAATTTTCTCGGGCTGCTCAGCACGTGGGCCGCGCCCTGGGCGGCGATCCTGATCGCCTCGCGCGACGCGACGGCCGAGCGCTACGGCCGGGCGGCACTCATTGCCTGGGGCGCCGGCATCGCGGCCGGTCTGCCGTTCTGGCAGCAGTCGTGGTTCACCGGACCGGTCGCCGCCGCGCACCCGCAGCTCGGCGATCTGAGCTATTTCGTCAGCTTCGCGGTCGCTTACGCGATCGAAGCGGGTGCCGTCGCGCTGCGTTCGCGGAAGTAGGCGACGGTCTCGGCCATGCCGGTCTTAAGATTTACCTCAGCCTTCCAGCCGAGTTCCCGGGCGGCCTTAGCCGGGTTGAAGTAGATCTCGCGGGCGTCGCCGGCACGCCGGGGCGCATGGGTGATCGGCGCTTCGAAGCCCGTGGCGGCGGCGAGTGCTTTGTAGACGTCGTTCACGGTCGTTTTCTTGCCGGTGCCGATGACGTAAGCCTCGCCCGAACCACGCGTGAGCGCCGCCAGGTTGACGCGCACCACGTCGCCGACGTAGACGTAATCGCGCGATTGTTCACCGTCTGAGTCGATACGCACACCGTCGTGGGCGAGAAACTTTGCAGCGAAGATCGCGATCACGCCGGCTTCGCCGTTGGGGTCTTGGCGCGGGCCGTAGACGTTGCCATAGCGCAGCGCCGTGTAATCGAGACCGTGCTCGCTTTGATAGAAGCGCAGGTAGTGTTCGCTTGCCATCTTCGAGATGCCGTACGGTGACACCGGACGCTGCGGTACATTTTCATCCACCGGCATCTGCGTCACATCGCCGTACGTGGCTGCGCTCGATGCGAAAATCACTTTGCGCGTTCCCGCCGCGACGGCGGCGTCGAGCACGTTGAGCAGGCCAATGATGTTGACGTTCGCATCGAACTGCGGATCGCGCGCGCCGATCGCCACGCTGTGTTGCGCCGCGTGATGACACACGAGCTCGGGCTTCACTTCGTGGAAGATCCGCTTCACGGCTTCGTCCCGAATATCCATGTGCACGAACGACGCGCGCGCATGAATATTTTCGCGACGTCCGCCACCATGCGACCACAGGTTATCGATCACCACAACATCGTGCCCGGTGCCGATAAAGGCGTCGACAAGATGAGAGCCGATGAAGCCGGCTCCGCCGGTGACCACGATGCGCATGAATTGGAAACGGTTCGCCCCCGCCGGTCGTTCCCATCTCGCTTGCTTGCCATTGCCGGTAAAGAGCGTGAAAGATCGGCGTGCACCGTGCTCCGCTGCTCGTCCCCGCCGTCGCGGCGCTGCTCGCAATCGTGGCCGAACAGCATGGCTGGACGTACGTCGCGTATGTTGTCGTGGGGCTTGCTTGTACGGTTACGTATCATACATGGCGCGGCTACCCGTTCGGGCGCACCATCGTCGCGGCGGCAGCGGTCGCGTTTGCGGCAGGCACCGTGATGTCGGTCGTGCATGGGCACCCGCAGACGTTGACGAGCGAACGCGCAACGGCGCGCTACGGGGCAACCGTCACCGGTGACGTGCACGACAACGATGAGGGCACGTCGAGCACGGCGCTGGAGATCGACGGCATCGGTGCCGTGCGCGCCACGTTGCGCGAACGCATCGTTCCCGGCGAGCGGATTATCGTTCGCGGTCGCCTCGAACCGTTCGACGAACCGCGCAATCCGGGCGAACCATCGATGCGCGAGATCGAGCGTGATGACGGCTTCGTCGGGCGTCTTGCGAGCGCGCACCTGCTCTCGCGCGCACCGCCTGATCCAGGTGACGTGCGCGCGTGGGCCGCGCGAATGCGTGCCGCGGCATCGCGTCGCATTCGCGCGAGTATTCCCGAACCGTCGGCGACGATTCTCGCCGGTGCATTGTGGGGCGAACGCGGCGCGTTGCCTGACGATCTGCACGACGCGTTTCAGGCGACGGGAACGGTGCATGTCCTCGTTACGGCGGGACTGCATCTCGGCATCGTGGCGGCGCTCGTCACGCTGTTGCTCGGCCGGCTGGGACTCCATCGCGTAACCGCCTGCACGATCGCGCTCGTGCTCATCGTGGGCTACGCCTGGTTCACGGGAGCGCATCTCCCCTCGGAGCGGGCCGCGGCGATGATCGGCGTCGCGCTGCTAGCCCGCGCCTGCGGTTCGCGGGTGACATCGTGGAATGCCCTCGCGCTCGCAGCTCTCGTCGTGGCCGCTCTCTGGCCGGCCGCCGCCGGCAGCGCGTCGTTCGCGCTATCGTTCTCATGCGTCGCGGCGATCGTACTCTTCGCCGAGCCCATCGCGGCCGCGCTGCACCGTTTGCCGATCCACGAACGCGTCCGCGAGGCACTCGCCCTGACATGCGCGACGCAGATCGGTACCTGGCCGCTCACCGCCGCGATTTTCTCCACGCTCGCGCCGTACGCGATCCTCGCGAACGCGATCGTCGTGCCGCTCGTCGCACTGGTCCTCCCCGGCGGCATCGCAACGCTTGCGTTTCCAATCCTGGCGCCACTCGAGACGATGCTGTTACTGGGTGTGGAGCACATCGTTCGCGCGATCGCCGCACTCCCCGGTGCGCATGCCACGCTGGCAACGCCGCCGCTCGCAGCGATCGCCCTCTACGACGCCGCCGCCATCATCGCCGCAATCGCACTTCGCTGCGGGCGAACCAAGCCGGCAATCATCGCGCTTGCCCTCGGATGCGTCGTGGTCGCGCTCCCCAACATCGTGCATCTTCCCCACGGTCTCGAAATCACAAGCCTCGATGTCGGACAAGCCGACGCCGCCGTCATCCGCACCCCGAACGACCACGTGATCCTCATCGATACCGGCGGCGAACTCGAACGTCCCGGCGCGACGTCAAATGCCGAACGCGCCGGCGCCCGCATCGTCCTCGGCTATCTCCGCCGCACCGGCATCCGCAGCATCGATCTCATGATCCTCACACATCCCCACGGCGATCATGTCGGTTCAGCGGCGCCCATCATCAACGCAATGCCGGTCGGGATGATTTTCGATTCGGGACAGGCTTATACCGGACGAGCCTATCGCGATGCGATGGCGGCGGCGCATTCGCATGCGGTGCCGATCATTCTCGCACGACGCGGGATGCGATGGACATCGGGCGACGGCGTGACGCTCGACGTGCTGGCTCCATCGCTGCCATTCCTCGCCGACACAGGCGACGACGTAAACGAAAACAGCATCGTCGTCATGCTCCACGCAGGCGCATTCCGCGAACTCTTCATGGGCGACGCCGGCGAAGCCAGCGAATCCCGCCTCCTCGCCACCTACGCCCCAGGTCACGACGACGATCTTCACGCGGACGTCGTGAAAGTCGGTCATCACGGATCGCGTTATGCATCAACCGCGGCATTCGTCGCCGCCGTTCATTCGCGGATAGCGGTGATTTCCGTTGGCCGGCACAACACGTTCGGTCACCCGGCGACGACCACCATTGACGCATGGCAAAACGCCGGTGCTCACATCCTCCGAACAGACGACTGTGGAGCAATTTCGCTCACCGAGCGGGCACTGCCAACCACCATGCTTCGATGCGCTACTCGGCCGACGTAGCCTCCGGTAAGCCCACGAGACGCGCCAACACCTGAGTCTCTCGCTCAAGCGCGTGGACGCGAGCAACAAGGTTTCTGTTTTCGGCACGCAGTGATTGGGCGAGCAGGTCGTCGCGGGCAATCGCCGTGCGCGTGGCGAGTGCGACGAGTGCGTCTGACTCGTCGGGTGCAAATGCGCCATCGGCGGTGGGAAGCGCACACACGAGTCCGCCGCGCAACTGGCCACGAACAACGAGCGGGAAGATCATCGCATCGTCGGGTTCGTCGTACCCGGCGGTTGAGAGCGGTGCAAGCGCCGCTCGCTGCGCGATCATGACCGGGGCGTCGACGGAGAGGCGAACGGGGCCGATCGAGCCGGCCTCGCGCACGAAGTCCTCACCCGATTCGATGTAGAGTGATGCATCGATAGAAGCGACGACCTGCAGCCGATCGATCACGAAACCCGCGATCGTCTCCGCGTGCTCGACCGCATCGACCTCGCGTGCGATTCCGCGGATCGCATCGATTCGCCGGAGTCGCGCGGCGAAGAAGAGGCGCGTCACCAGACTGTCGGTCCGCACCCGAAGCATCCGCACGACATAGAGTACGAACACGGCGATCGCCATCTGGACGGCGAAGTTTTGAGCGCCGGTCGCCCGCACGAGCAGCTGATCCGCTCCCCACTGCAGCGCGCCGAAGAGCCCGACGAGCAGCACCGTCGTGGCCGCAAAGACAGCGGCACGGTTGAGGGCAAATCCGAGATCGATCACGCGATCGCGCAAGATGGCGTAACCGTAACCGAACGGCACCACATAGCACGTCAGTGCCGACAACACCGTTAGGGTGTGATGGCCGCTCACCGGCCAGAAGATGAAGAGAAAGAGCGGAGCGTACCCCACGGCAGACGTGACGCAGATCCAGCCGATCCGTCGCCGTTCGAGCCCGCGCGCGTTGAAGGCGCTCACCGCAAGTCCGGCAATCGAAGCGCACACCATCACGCTGAATGCCAGCAACCCGACGGCTTCAAAGGCCCGCGGAGCCGTGGCGACCTGGTCGGCGACGACGGATCCGACAACCCCGAGCCCCGCCAGCAACAACGCGAGGCCGCGCGCCCCGCGCGCGAATTTCGGGGGCGTCGCATGCCACCCCACCGAGAACATGACGAGGGCAGCCATGCCGATCGGTGCGAGGGCGTCCGTAACCGTTCCGACGGCGCCGGCGTACGGCCAGCCGTCGCGCACCGCAACCGGTACCGCATCGCCAAGCACGAACCAAAGGCATCCCAAGGCCAGCCATCGCGCCTGCGAATCTCGCCAGCCGCGCACGACCAGCACCAACGAAAGCAGACTCATCAGCGAACCGGTGCCGAGCAGCAAACCACCGACGAGCGTCATCCGCGGGATCACACCCGGACCGTGCAGTTGGCCGGCGAACGCGAGCCCCGCAAGTACGAGCCCGGCAATCGCGACCGCACCCACGATAACACGCAGCACCGCGCTCACAATGGTTTGCCGGGCATCTGCGACAGCGTCGCCGTGCCGGTGCGTATCGACCATCGCCGGCTATTCAGCACCAGGAGATCATGCTCCGGCTAAAGCACGGGCACATCGTCCTGCACATGAAACGCCTACTGCGATCATATCGGTGGCTGTGCGCCAATAATCGAGGCGTTGCCGGTGGGGATGATTTTCGATTCGGGACAATCATATGCCGGACGCGCATACCGCGATGCGATGGCTGCGGCCCGTTTGCACGGTGTCCCCGTTGTTCTCGCTCGACGCGGGACGCGTTGGAGTTCGGATGACGGGGTAACGCGGGCGAGTCAAGTGAAGCGCGACTGCTTACTCCGCAGCGGCTGCTCTTCGGCGACTCGACGGCTTGAGCGCCGGCGGCCGTCCGGGCCGTAACATTCTGGCGAAATCGGGGGAGAAGGCCCGCATGGGATTTCTTTGGGCCTTCTTCAAGGCGGTAACGCTCGTGTTCGCCGTCATCATCGCCGTGCTCGTCGTGGTCGACGGCTCGCTCTTGGCCAATCTCCTCGGTAAAAAGAACGAGTAGCGGCAGTTACAGCAAGCCCAGCGC
>Ga0182013_10000584_pt1 | contig 50164 bp, 42 predicted proteins | sample 612S2MmetaG_FD_120487 | JGI IMG/M metagenome (GOLD analysis project Ga0182013, IMG submission 120487) | Permafrost microbial communities from Stordalen Mire, Sweden - 612S2M metaG | ecosystem: Environmental > Terrestrial > Soil > Wetlands > Permafrost | place: Sweden: Stordalen | collected...
CATGCGCCAGGCCGATCCTGGCGATGCGCTTGAGGCTCTACTCGCTCAGTGCAAGGGTGCGCTGTGAGTCTGTGGATCAAGATCTGCGGCAACACCTCGCTGGCCGATGCGCAACTGGCGGCTCAGGCTGGAGCCGACGCGGTCGGATTCGTCTTCGCGCCGAGCCCGCGACGAGTCGCCCCCGGCGAGGTCGCGGCTATTGTGCCCCACCTTCCTGCGTCGATCGAAAAGATCGGCGTCTTTGTCGACGCGGCCTTCGACGAGATTGCTGCGACTGTTGAAGCTGCCTCGCTCACCGGCGTTCAACTGCACTTCAACGCGCCAGTCGGGCTTCCAGCGCGACTGCGGGAGAGATTCGGACCGAAGCTGCGCATTCTATCTGTGTTGCATTACCCTCCCAAAGAGCTTCCGGCCTCGAGCGGCATTGGGTTGGAAGATTACATGGCCGGCAGTGAACTAGTGGATCGCCTCGCCTATAAAATGACCGCGTTCGCCGTCCCGTTCCATGACCCTTGCGTGGACGCTGTGCTCGTCGACTCGTATTCTCTTACGACTCGTGGCGGAACGGGCCAGGCGTACGATTGGGGCCTCGCCGCCGTAACTCTGTTTCAAGTTTCAGGCAAGAACAAGATTGCTGCGGGCGGACTGACGCCGGAAAACGTAGCCGAGGCCGTCGCAGTTTTGAAGCCTTGGGGAGTTGATGTCGTCTCAGGCGTCGAGTCGGAGCCCGGCCGCAAGGATCCATTCAAGGTGAGAGCCTTCATTGCCAACGCCCGCGCCGCTGCGATGGAGCTGCCAGCCTCCTAGTACACTAACAATGTTCCCATTTGGGGGCGCCCAGGAGCTTCTCGTGGCATCCATCATCCTTCCGGCAAATCCTTCCGAATCCCGCCCGGGGCGCTTTGGTGTCTACGGAGGGCGCTACGTGCCGGAAACACTGATGGCGGCCCTCGTCGAGCTCGAGCACGAATACAATCTCGCCAAAGCCGACGCCGCCTTTCAGGCTGAGCTCGCGGACCTTCTTCACAACTACGCGGGCCGGCCCACGCCGCTTTATTTCGCCAAGCGACTGACTGAGACCCTGGGCGGCGCGAAGATCTATCTCAAGCGCGAAGACCTGCTCCACACCGGCGCGCACAAGATCAACAACGCTCTCGGCCAGGGGTTGCTCGCTCGCCGCATGGGGAAGAAGCGCATCATCGCGGAAACAGGCGCGGGCCAGCACGGCGTGGCCACGGCTACCGTCTGCGCGCTGCTGGGAATGGAATGCGTCATTTACATGGGCGACGTGGACATGGAGCGGCAGGAGCTTAATGTCCTGCGCATGCGCCTGCTGGGCGCCGAGGTGCGCGGAGTCAGCTCGGGCTCGAAGACGCTCAAAGACGCCATCAGCGAAGCCATGCGCGACTGGGTTACCAACGTCCGCACCACCTTTTACATTCTCGGCAGCGCGCTCGGCGCCCACCCCTACCCCACCATGGTCCGCGACTTCCAACGCTGCATCAGCCGCGAGATGAAAGAACAAATCCTGGAGAAGGAAGGCCGCCTTCCCACGGCAGTCATCGCATGCGTCGGCGGCGGGTCCAATGCCATTGGCGCGTTTTATGAGTTCATTCCCGAACGGCAGGTGCGGCTCATCGGAGTTGAGGCCGGCGGCCGCGGACCGGCCCTGGGCGATCACGCCTCCCGGTTCCAGGGGGGCGCTCCAGGCGTGCTGCAAGGCACTTTTTCCTACGTCCTGCAGGACGAGAACGGCCAGATCGCGCTGACTCATTCCGTCTCCGCGGGTCTCGACTATGCCTCCATCGGTCCCGAGCATGCGGCTCTGCACGATAACGGCCGCGCGGAGTACACTTCCTGCGACGATGCAACCGCGCTCGATGCCGTGGTCAAACTCGCCCGCACGGAAGGCATCTTGCCGGCTATTGAAAGCGCCCATGCGGTCGCCGAGGCGCTGCGTCTTGCTCCTCAACTCCCCGCCCATGACATACTTGTAGTGAACCTCTCAGGACGCGGCGACAAGGATATGGGTATCCTGGCCCGCGAGTTGAAGCTCCAGGGAGTTTGAACGCACTCCGATGCCTCTCCGTTTTCAGCACAAACCCGGCCTGGTCGTCTATCTCACGGCCGGTGACGCAGGCCTCCAGGCTGCCGGGAAAACCACCCGCGAACTGATCCGCGCCACACGCGAAATCGCGATCGCGGCAATCGACGCCGGCGCCGACATCATCGAGCTGGGCGTTCCCTTCAGCGATCCGCTAGCCGATGGCCCCGTCATTCAGCGGGCCATGGAACGCGCAGTGGCGCACGGTGTCTGCCTCGGCGATGTGCTCGCCCTGGCACGCGAAATCCGCGCTGCCCGCCCCGATGCGGGGCTCGTAGTCTTCAGCTATCTCAATCCAATTCTTCGCTACGGTGTTTCTCGATTCGCCGCCGATGCTGCGAGTGCCGGAGTCGATGGCGTGCTGGCGACCGACATGATCGTCGAAGAGGCCGAAGAATATCTGGCCGAACTCAACCGCGTCGGACTTGACCCGATTTTTCTGGCCGCGCCCACCAGCCCCGATGAGCGGCTGGAGGCAATCGCCACTCACTCCAGGGGTTTCGTATATGCCATCTCCCGCACCGGCATCACCGGCAAGCAGCAGGCGTTGACCTCCGATGCCGCCGCACTGGTTGCACGTATCCGCCGATGGACAACGCTGCCGGTGGCCGTGGGGTTCGGCATCTCCAGTGCGGAACACGTCGCACAGGTGGCGGAGTTCGCCGATGCCGCGGTGGTCGGCAGCGCCATCGTCGAGCTCATTGAGCGGTCAACGCCTGAGTCCGCGCCCGATGCTGTGGCCCGATTTATCAAGGGCCTGCGCCTGCCCGAAGCGGCGCTGGCCCGGTAAGAACAGCTATCAGCTTTTGGCTTCCAGTTTTCAGTTTGCCCTTGCCGGCCTGAGCTGCCAGGACAGCGCCAGCAAAATGGAGCTGAAAGCTGAAAGCTGCCTTTGACACGAGGATTCAGATGACACTCGAAGAACTGCGAATCCGCATTGATGTCCTGGACCGCCAACTCGTTGAGTTGCTCAGCGAGCGAGCCCGCGCCGCGCAGATGGTCGGCTACCTGAAGGCCGCGACTTCGCTTCCGGTTCACGAGCCGGAGCGCGAGAAGGTCGTCTACGCCAACGTGCGCGCGGCCAACAAAGGCCCGCTGCCGGACATCGAGCTCACGCACATCTACGAGCGCATTATCGACGTGATGCGGTCGCTGCAGAGAAACGAGTTGGCGTCGCAAAGAAACGCCCTGGCCGCTGAGCCGGGCCACGCCGCGGGCGCAGTGACGCCCGAGACAGGGAAGAATCAATGATCGTCGCCATGCAGGAAGACGCTACCGAAGAACAGATCTATGCCGTGATGGGAGTCATGGAGGAAGCCGGCGTAGACGTTCATCGAACCACCGGCGCAATGCAAACCATCCTGGCCGCCGTAGGTCCTACCGCGGGCCTCGATCTGGCCAAATTTGAAGTCTTGCCCGGCGTGCTGCATGTTCACCGTATCAGCTCTCCTTACAAGCTGGCCGGACGCGCCTTCCGGCCTGAGGGCTCCCAGGTCACGTTTCCCAACGGCGCCGTGATTGGCGGCCAACACGTGGCCCTCATAGCCGGTCCGTGCGCGATCGAAGACCGCGGCCAGATCTTCACCATCGCCGCCTCGGTCAAGGCCGCCGGCGGCGGATTCCTGCGCGGCGGCGCCTACAAGCCCCGCAGTTCGCCTTACTCGTTTCAGGGCCTTGGCATTCCCGGCCTCGAGCTGATGCGCGAAGCCGCGGACGCCAACGGACTGGCAACGGTCAGCGAAGTCATGGAAATCTCTCAGATCGAGCCGATGCTCCCGTACACCGACTGCTTCCAGGTCGGGGCGCGGAATATGCAGAACTTCAACCTGCTCCGCGAACTCGGCCAGGTGCGCAAGCCCGTCCTGCTCAAGCGCGGCATCGCGGCTACTCTCGAGGAACTGTTGCTTTCGAGCGAGTACATCCTCTCCGGAGGCAATTACGAAGTCATCCTGTGCGAACGCGGCATCCGCACCTATGAGACAGCCACGCGCAACACCATGGACATCTCGGCAATCCCGGTGGTCAAGAAGCTTTCCCACCTGCCTATCGTCGCCGACCCCTCCCATGGCACTGGCCGTCGCGACATGGTTCCAGCCATGGCCAAGGCCGCCGTGGCCGCCGGCGCCGACGCTCTGCTCATCGAAATCCACCCCAACGCTGACAAGGCAGTCTCCGACGCTGCTCAAACCTTGTACCTTGAGGACTTTGGCCGGCTGGCCGCGGAGCTGCGGGTCATCGCCACGGCCGTTGGTCGAACCATGTAGTCTTTAAGGTTGCAGTCATTTAGAATTCAGAGCGCATCTTAAGACCTCGGGGAATTAAGAAAGCTGCAGCGATCCCCGGAGGAGTCCCGCAGTCCTCATGATCGAGCGCATCTCCATCCTGGGAACGGGTCTGCTGGGCACATCGGCGGGGCTGGCCCTGCGCGCAGCCGGCTTCAGCGGTCAAATCATCGGCTGGAACCGCTCGCCCGACCATGCGCGCTCCGCGTTCAGTATGCGCGCGATCAGCGCGATCGCCGACGACCCGATTCAGGCCGCGCGTGACAGCCAGGTGGTCCTGCTCTCCATGCCCATCTACGCCACGCTCGATTACATGGCGCAGCTATCCAACGTGCTCACGCCCGATCACCTGGTCACCGATGTCGGCAGCACCAAGCGCGTCATTGCCGAGTCGGCCGCCAAGCTATACAACGCACCTAGCCGTCCGGCGTTTCTTCCCGGCCATCCCATGGCGGGCAAGGAACGCGGCGGCGCATCGCTGGGTGACGCCAGCCTGTTCCGCGGCGCGGTCTGGCTGTTCACCGACGATCCCGCTGCCCGCCGCACCGCGTACAGCGTGGATCTGATTCTCCGCTGGCGTCAGTGGGTCGCCGCCATGGGCGCTCGCATCATCGACATTGACCCCATCCGTCACGATGAACTGGTAGCCTGGGTCAGCCATCTGCCGCAGTTTGTCGCCACCGCCCTGAGCGCATTGCTTGAAGAGCAGGTCGGCGACGCTCCGGAGCTGAAGGATGTGGGCGGCCGCGCCCTCCGCGAGATGACCCGCCTGGGCGCCAGCCCTTACTCGATGTGGCGCGACATTGCCCACACCAACACTGAAGCCATCGAGCGTGCCATCCATGCCCTCGAACAGCGCCTTGCCCACCTCAGGGAAAACCTCCGCACCCCCGGCCTGCGCAATGAGTTTGACGACGCCAATCGATTTCGCCGCGAGTAGGCGGGCTAGAGCTCAGCCTGTTTCGCCCGCGCCCCGCGCCAGTAAAGCGCCAGCCCGATCAAGATCGACACCCCGGTTCCCGCCAGCAGCTTCAGCTCGAAACCCAGTTTGTTGGCCGAGTCGCCCGGCGGCACGAGCGACACCAGAATCCCGATCAGCACCACCGCAATTCCAATTCCGCCGGAGATCCACACTCCGGCCCTGCCGCCCGGCACCAGTACCGCATGCTCGTTCTCCCTGCGATCTTTGCGCCCGGCGAGCTTGATTACCGCCGCAAACATGTAGAGGAACGGAATGAAGTAAAGAATGATCCCCGCGTCGATCAAAACCTGGTAAGCTCCGCGCGTCGTCTCGCTCACCTGGCTCAATAACAGGATCCCGCCCGAGAGGGAGGCCTGCACCAGGATCGAAATGTACGGTGTCTTCCAGCGCGGATGGATCTTTCCAAACGCCTTGGGCAGGTAGCGATCGATCCCCACCACAAAGGGCACGCGCGCAATGCCGGCCACCGTCGAGCCCACTCCACCCACGTTACCTGCGCCGGCCAGCAGAGCTGCGACAATTCCCAGAAAGGCCACGCGCAGCACCATCGATCCCGAGGAGATGGCTCCGAATACGCCGCTCTGGGGATCGATATCCCCGGCCGGCACCAGAGTGAGAATCGCAAACGTCCCGGCGATGTACATCAGCGCAATCAGCGCTCCTGCGCCGAACACTGCGCGCGGTAGCGTCCGGCGCGGATCGCGCACCTCTTCGCTCATCGCTGAAACCAGCTCGAGGCCGGTAAATGCAAACGCAATCTGCGACCAGAAGTTCACCGTATCCCAGTTCCACGCCGGCATCATGTTGGCAACAGTAAAGTGAGTTGCCGAGCCGTGGCGCATGTACACCAACACGGCAATCCCCACCAGCATCACCAGCGGCAGATATGTCCCGACGCCCCCGGCGTTCTGCAGCCATTTGCCGATGTTCAATCCCACGATGTTCAGAAGCACCGCAACCGCCAGCATGCCCAGCGACACGCTCAGGAGGTAAGTACGATCCTGCGAAAGCGCCGCCCCGCGCCCTCCAAAGATGTACGCGCTCATTGAAGCGCTGGCCAGCAGCAGCCCGGGAAAATAAAAGACCGTGTAGATCCAGTAAGTCCACCCCGCCACAAATCCGTGAAACGTGCCGAACGCCTCCTTTGACCACACATAGAGCCCGCCCTCTTCGGGAAACCGCGACGACAGCTCATTGATCACCAGCGCTCCGGGCACAAAAAAGAAGACTGCGGCCAGCGCCCAGAGACTGATTGAAGAAGTGCCATTGTGCCCCGCGGCCGCAATCCAGCGCGGCCCCAGCACCGTGGCGATGTTGAACAGCAGCACATCCCAGAAACCCATCGCCTTGCGCAGCTGCGATTTGGTGGCTGTAGCGTCGGGCGCGTAAAACGTCATGGCCTCACCTTGAGTCGGAAGGGGGATGGATGCTTTATTCGGAGATCATAAAGGACCGGAGCCTCGTGGCGCTTCCTTCAAAGCTTTGTGCCCCCCGGGTGTTTCAGATTCACCGCGGTGCGTTGCCTGCTCAATGTCTGGAAGAATCGAACCACAGCCTCAAGGTCGCGCTCGGTAAGCTCGCCCAGCAATTTCAGGGTTTCCCTTTCGACGTCCTCAACCGGCCGCCCAGCTTGCGCAGTTTGGCCGGCACAATTGTGACCGGTAAACTGCGCCGGTCGGCAGGATTCGGTTCGCGCGCTTCATCTTCCGCACAATGCTGGCCAGGCGCGCCTACAGCACCGAGCAGATTCGCCGCATGGCCTTCCAAGCTGGCTAGTCTGAGCCGCGCTTCGAAACTTCGCCAACGGGTTTCGAGGCCTGGATGAAAAAGTGGAGTTCAGACGAAGATGCTCCTGCAGCCGCCCAATCGAAATGGCCCAGCGCAATCCAACCTTCATCCGGACAAAGCCGCTATACCGCTTCCACCGTTTCATTCGCCGGGTCCAGCGTTTCCAGCCCTTCATTTCTGGCCGCATTGAGCAGCGCCCTGGAAGAGGAAACAAATTGGATCGCCGTGCCCTTGAAAATGTCCCGCGCCGCCAGCGCGGCGCCGAGTTGCAAGGCGGCTGGCCAACTCAGGGTACTCCGATCCAGCAATTGCCGCGCGGCCTCGAGCACCGCGGGGTTGAGTGGTTGCTGCACCATTCGCGCCGACTCCAACCGCAGCGCTTCGAGCGCCTCCACTGCGTCTCCGGGAGCAATCTCCCCAGCCTGCTCGCGCCTTCTGATCGCCGCATACACTTCCAGCGGCGTCGCCGCCGATATCAGCTTCCGGTTGTCCTCGACCCTCTCCATCAGCCGGATCATCGCGTCCGTACCGGGCTCGCGCACAAACAGCTTCGCAAATGCGGTGGCCTCCAAATAGTAGAAGCTCACTCAACCTCCTGCGCTTCCTCGATGGCCTCTGCGACCGTCTCGCCCTGCAGAGCCACTGGATGAAAGCGCTGCGTCTCCTCGGAAATCCCCGCCTCGGCGCGGTTCAGGCGAATCGTTGTCGTCGGATACGCCGGCGTCTTCGGATTCGCGATTTTACTGGTCATCACCACGCCCCGCTGGATTGCCTCCGCCAGCACCGTCTGGCGCGTCTCCGGCTGCTGATTCCAGCGAAATGCCTTGCGCGGCAGGAACGAGTCCCGGAACCACTTGAGCGCGATAAACGCGTGACCGCCCCGCTCCGCTTCAGCCAGCGCCGCGCACAATTCCTTCACGCGGTTATCCATGTCCCCCGGCAACACAGCTTCCTCAGGCTCGACTTCTTCATGCGAGTTGTGATTAGTCGCCACTCTTGAAGTTCTGCCCGCGTGCTCCGCCGGTTCGTCGTCCCCGATCCGCTCAAAATAAATCCTTACCTCGTCGTCTTCAGGCGACCATGTGTCCGCAGACGCGCTCCGCCGCTTGCTGCGTCCATTCTCGCTGCAAAGCTCCACAATGGCCTGGTATCCCGGGGGCGCGAGAAACCGCAATGCCCGCACCAGGCCCGGATCCTGGGAGTAGGCCAGCTCATTCAATGCATCTTCGATAATCTCTTCCGCCGCGGGAATGCTTAGATTGTTGTTCTCTACGCTGCTTTGCACAGCCTTGGTCTGCTTCATCTCGTACTCTCCTCTTGCTGCCAATCGCGCTCACGGTCTCGGGGGAGAAACCTCGATTCGGCCCCATGGGAGCCGCATGGCGTATAGGCCAACTACTTTAAGAAACCGCATTGATCCTGAATGGACCCGATACAAACGCTCGACGCTTCAAAAAGTCTGCTTGACCGAATACTCTTCAACGCCGGGCGCGCCCCTGATCGTCATCGCGGCGATGGTCTTGGTTCATTCGCCACGATGCAGACATACCCTGTGTTGGGTGCTGCCCAGTGAATTCGCTGGCTCTGCGGACCCGTGTCCGGAATCTGTCCTGGCTAAGGGAACTCCGATGTGCTTCGCAGATCAAACTAATAAAGGCGGCTGGTATTCATTAAGGTCTTTACACGGCCATCGATTGTTTTCTCGTCTAACCCCATTGTTTCGAGAAAATTTAGCTCAAAATGGAAATGTACATCGTCCAGTGTACAGAAAACCGCCCCTCCGCCGCACCTCAAATATAGATTTTTTCAAATTTTGCCCAAGCAGTTGTGCGGCCGCCAGATTACCCCCGCCGCCCAGATTCGTACAATAGGTATATGCGCAGTTCTCTGAAGGTCCTGTTCGCTTTGCTTTGGTGCCTGGCTCCGATCGCTCTCTATGCAGATCCCGCCCCGGCTTTCGATCTCTCCGGGCCCAAAGTGGATGTGCACGTAAAACGCGGAGCGATCACTTTGCCTGTCTCCGAGGTCCCCAATCTATTGCCCGGCGACCGGCTCTGGATTCATCCCGACCTGCCTGAAAGCCAGTCCGCGCATTTCGTCCTCGTGGTCGCTTTCCTGCGCGGATCCACCAATCCTCCTCCGCCCGAGTGGTTTACCCGGGTGGAAACATGGAGCCACGAGGCCCGCGAAGAAGGCGTCTTCGTCACCGTCCCTGCCGAAGCCCAGCAGGCGCTCATATTTCTCGCTCCTGAGACCGGTGGAGACTTCAACACCCTGCGCAATGCCGTTCGCGGCCGTCCCGGCGCCTTTGTCCGCGCATCCCAGGACCTGCTGGCTGCCAGCTGGGAGCGCATGCGCCTTGAGGCCTATCTCTCCGACGTAAAAGCCACCAGCCAGACCGACCCGAAATCCCTCAAAGAGCGCGCCGAGCTGGCGGCTCGCAGCCTAGGCATCAAGATCAATCAGGACTGTTTCCTCCGGCCCATTGATCAGCAGGCTACCTGCCTGTCGCAGAACTCCTCCGGCCTTGTGCTCGACGATGCCAATGCGCAGTCCCTGGTCAGCCAGCTCACCAACGGCGACACCGGCGACCTGATGAATCAGCTCAGCTATTCGAGCATGGCCGGCGGTGGCCTCTACAGTCCCTATGTCGGCGCGGTCGTCGACATGGCCCGTATCCTGGCTTCTCTGCACACCGCCCATTTCCAATACATTCCCGCTCTCGCACTACCCACTGCCGACACTCTCAACCTGCGGCTCAACGTTCCTCCTTCGTTCCGGAATCCAAAGTCGGTGGTCGTGGTGGCGCTGCCGCCGATCGGCCCTTCAAAGCCCGAGCCGCTTCACCCCGTCAACCCGTCCGACAGCTTTTGTGCCAATAAGCCTGGCCTGGCCCTGCCTGCCGAGGGTGCTCCGCTGGTCTTCGCCACCCAAATCGCACATGACCTGGTTCTCCACATCGAGCCGGCCGGCGGTCAGAAGGGTTTGCCCGTCGATCTTCCCGTTAAAGTCGATCCTGGCCTTGGCGGCCTGGTTTTCGAAGGCAAGGTGCCCACTCTGCCGGGAGGTGAGCTGAACGGCGTAGTGGTCGGAAAGTGGGGCTTTGACGACTGGGAGGGGCCTCATTTCCACCTGGTTGCCGCCGAGCAGGGCGAATGGGCATTGGCCGCCGCCGATCAGTCCGCCCTCGTCGTGGGCCGCGACGACATCGTTCACTTCCAGGGCCAGAACTCTCTCTGCGTCGAAAAAGTCGAGGAGTTATCCACCGACAATCACCACGTCCCACTGATCTGGAAGTCCCCCAAACCCGATACTTTAGACGCCACCATTCCTCTTGAGAACGCTACGCCGGGAACCATCGATGTCGCCATCTATCAATACGGAATCGAACACCCCGACCAGATCAAGATGACCTCCTACGAATCGGCCGCATCCCTGGAGCGCCTTACTCTCTCGGCCGGCGACAAGGAAGCTCTGCTGAAAGGTACGCGCCTCGACCAGGTTGCGCGGGCGAGAATCGGTGAAATCAACCTTTCTCCCTCCACGCTGACTCATGTCGACGAGCTCGATCAGCTGGTCATGAACGTCGCTGGTTCCACGGCTGCGCTGGTCCCGGGAAAGACCTACCAGGGCCGCGTGAATTTGAAAGATGGCCGCGAACTCAAGGTGCCGGTCACGGTCGATCCGCCCAGACCCCAGGTCACGCTGCTCAGCAAGGGCGTTCAGGACGTTGTCGCCGCCACGCCCTCGCCGGTTCAGTTCAATAACCCTGACGACCTGCCCGTCGATGGGCGAGTGGTCTTCTTCCTCAAATCCAGCTCCCCCGAGTTCTTCCCGCGGGACCAGAAGGTCGAAGTGGCTGCCGCGGATTCCAGCTTCCACAGCATGCTCAGCCTCTCCGACGGCAGCCTGATGCTGGAAGACGCGAAGACCGCAGTCGGCACAATCGAGCCTCTCACCCGGTTTGGCAATTCCGCCTTCGGGCCCGTCCGCATCCGCGCCATCTCTGCCGATGGCGCAGCCGGCGACTGGCTTAACCTCGGTACGCTGGTGCGCCTGCCGGTTTTCAAAGACCTGCGATGCCCGCGGCCTCCTTCACGGCCCTGCATTCTCAGCGGCAGCAATCTCTTCCTGATCGGATCGGTCTCCGCCTCCAGCGACTTCAGCAACGCCACCGACGTGCCTGCGGAGTTCACCGGAAACCAGCTGGCTGTTCCCCATCCGTCAACCGGCGTTCTTTATCTCAAACTGCGCGATGATCCGGCCACAGCGCAAACTCTCACGTTGCCCGTCATTCCCATCACTGTGCCAGCGGAAGCAGCAGCCCTGAAGTCGCAGCCGCAGTCTCCACCGCCGGCCGAGCCGGCCCCTGATTCAGAAGCTGCGCCCGCGCCGGCATCCGACTCGAAACGCGCGCCATCGACACCGCCCGTCGCGGCGATCCCCGACGCGCCGTCCGGTTCTTCGAAATCTCAACCCGCTGCTTCCGCCGCGCCCGCCCAGGCCCCGGCATCGCCATCCCCAAACCTCAAGTAAGCAAAACGACAGGCCCTCCGGATGCCTCCCCGCAACAGGGCCAGTTAAACCGGGTCGTAACGTCGGCAATAAGGGCAGCGGCTTCGGCTCCTGCCGCTCCCTTCCCGGCCTGAAATGCTGATTCGGATACTTTATCCGTAGTCTGGTGAGAGTCCTGGCCAGGCGCCCTACTCCCGACTAATCTTCACAAACACGCCCTCCGGCAACTCGCCGTTGAGCAGGTGCACCACGCCATCCTTCACATAGCCCTCCAGGACCTGCCGCGGAGCCTTGGGAGAACTCGCCGGCTTGCCTGGCTGCTGGGCCGCCGCTGATCCCTGACCACTGACTACCGATGCCGGATCCCTGCTCTTTCCCATCCCCCGGTCCATCGCCTCATTCGCCAGCCGGTCGGCCTCTTTATTCCCACCGCGCAGCGTATGCCGCATCTCGAAACGCTCCAGCTTTGCCGCACGGCGCCTGGCCTCTTCCCACAGGGGAATCAGCCCCGGGCTGCCAACCTTGTATCGGCCCTGCATCTGCTTCACCATCAGCTCGGAGTCCGAAACCACCCGCAGGTACTTCGTACCGTTCTCGCACGCCCATTTGAGGACGGCCAGCAGCCCGGAATACTCGGCATAGTTGTTGGTCTGCCTGCCCAGGAATTCGCTTAGCCGGGCCACCGTCCGCCCCTGAGGGTCCTCGATCACCGCGCCAAAGCCCGAGGGTCCGGGGTTCCCGCGCGAGCCGCCGTCGCAGTGCGCCGTAAACCACTCCGGCGCCTTGCTCACCTCTGCATCATTATCATCAAAGAGATTTCCAGTCATCGCTATTCAGTCTAACGGCAAGATTGGCCCTTGAGGACCGGAACTTCGCTCCACGCGCAAATCCGGGACGCAGCGCAACAGCCCGATTACCAAACCTGAAATCCTGCGTCTATTGGTTACGCAGTTGATCATCAACCCGACAAAAATCGGGCCACCCGGGCAAAAAGCAGAGACACCTGGAATGAGCGGAGAAATCTAGATGGCAACGGATGCCCTGAGTCTTCCTATTCCCCCAGTCGTACCTGCCGGCGCTTTAGGCTGGCCAGCCCGGCGAAGGGTACAATCCTCAGCAGGCATGGCGGCATCGAGAGCAATGGGCGGATCGAACCGGGAAACAGCGAGCCAGGCACAGGAACGCCTCCAGGCCCGCGAAGTCGAGAACGACCTCATCCGCGAAGCCCAGGCGGGTTCACGTACAGCCTTCGACGCTCTGGTTCGCCAATACGAGCACCAGGTCCTCCGCTTAGCGCTCCACCTCACCGGCTCAGAGCACGATGCCGAAGACATCTATCAGGAGGCCTTTCTCAAGGCCTACCGGTATATCGGAAACTTTCGCTTCGAGTGTTCCTTCTACACCTGGATCTACCGCATCGTCACCAATCTCTGCCTCGATCAGCTGCGCCGTCGCAAGACCCGGCGCGAAGATCACGCCGTGGTCCTCGACCGCGCCGGAGACGAAATTGACCTGCTGGCCGCGGTGTCTGACAACCGTTCCTTTTCAAACCCCGCCCGCGAACTCGACCGCAAGTTGCTGGCCGGCAAGATTCAAGAGGCGCTCGGCAAGCTCACTCCGCGCGAGCGCATGGTTTTTGAGCTGAAGCATTACCAGGGTCTCCGCCTGCGCACCATCGGAGAAATGTTAAGCACCACCGAAGAAACCGCCAAAAATACGCTCTTCAGAGCGACCAAGAAGCTGAGAGCTCAATTGGCGGAGATGCGTTAACGGTCGGCTGTCAACGGTCGGCTGTCAACTGCTTTACTTGAGGCTAAAAGGACGTAACCATGAACTGCGAACTTGCCCAGGAGAGGATCGTGACGGCAGCTTATTCAGAGCTTGCCGATGAACTGGTCCACGAACTTGACCGGCATCTGGCCGCATGCGCCGCATGCCAGGCCGAGCGCGAGCAGGTGCTGGCGCTCAAAGTGCTTGCCAGTGCCAACCCCGTTCTCGACCCCGCGCCCAATCTTGTAGCCCGAGCCCGCCTGCGCCTCGACGAAGCCCTCGACGCCCTGCCTCCCCGTCGCTGGTATGAGCGCTGGAGCGGGAAGGTGATGAATAATGTCGCCGGCCTGCAAAGCGCACCCCTGGCCGCGCTGCTCCTGCTAATCGTCGGCGCCGGCGCAGGCACCCTCGGCGGCTACCAATTCGCGCAGGGCCGTGCAGCTCACGCCGCTACGCAGCCCGTCGCAGCGCCCATCCCGGCAAAAGACTCTCCCGCCGCCGCCGCTTCGGCCCTGGCGAACGTAGCCAGCGTATCCGCCATCGTCCGCCAGCCCAACAGCGAAATCGTCGATGTCAGCTACAACCAGATGGTTCCCCGCCAGATCACGGGCTCGCTCGACGACCCGCAGATTCGCCAGCTCCTGGTGCTGGCCGCTCAAAACCCAGCCTCGGCGGGCGTCCACGACGATTCGGTGGGCCTGCTCGCGGCCGAGTGCCGTGCCGGCCACAGCTGCCAGCCCTCCGGCATCCGCGATGCCCTCATGACCGCCCTGCGCTACGACAAAAGCGCCACCGTGCGCCAGAAGGCGCTCGAAGGCCTTGAACCCTACGTCGCTGAAGACGTCAGGGTTCGCAACGCGGTTCTCGAGGCGCTGCTCAACGACAGCGACCCCCGCATCCGCACCGCCGCCATCTCCCTGCTGGCCCCCGTCGAGGCCGACACCAGCGTGCGGCAGGTACTTTACTCAGTTTCAAATTCGGACGATAATCCCCAGATCAGGAATGTTTCCCGGCAAGTGTTAAGCCGCGTGCCGGAGATTCAATAAAAATACATACCATCCGGTCATCGCACCGTCCATCAAGAGTGCGAGCCGGAATCAGGGACAGGCTGGAGAAGACAACATGAAATACCTTTTGAGGCCGTATCGTAAATTCAATTTGATTGTTGAAATGCTTGCCGTGGCCGCGTTCGGTGCATCTCTGGCGTTCTTGCCCCAGGCCGCCCACGCGCAATCTCGAAGCCTCGCGCAGTTTTTCGCAAATCCCTTTCCGCTGCTCGCTCACTCCAGTTCCCAAGGATACCTGGGCGTGGACATCGCCGATGTCGATTCGGAAAAGGCCCAGTCGCTCAAGTTGAAAGAGCAGCGGGGCGCGGTCATCACCCTCATCGACCACGATGCGCCCGCCGGACAGATCGGCCTCAAGGTCAATGACGTCGTGCTGTCGCTCAATGGCCAGGCCATAGATGGCGCCGAGCAGCTGCGCAGAATGCTCAAAGAGATCCCGCCCGGCCGCAAGGTGAGCCTCGAGATCAGCCGCGACGGCAACATTCAGACCCTGGCCGTCGAGTTGGCCGAGCGTAAGACCCTCGAACACGACGTTTGGGGCAAGATGGGACTCGACTCAAGCAACTCCGCGCCGGGCCTCGGCATACTGGCCGGCGCGGGCGACGTGCCGTCAGGCGGCGGCTTCCACCTGCCCTTCTTCGGCGGCAATCTCAATGTGGGCGCCCTGGTAGAACCTCTCACCTCGCAGATGGCCCAGTATCTCGGCGTCTCCGGCGGCCTCATGGTCAAGCAGGTCTCCCGCAAAAGCGAAGCGGCCACGGCCGGCTTCCGCGCTTTCGACGTGATCCTCAAGGTTGGTTCGGACTCCATATCCACCCAGGCCGATTGGGAGCGCTCGCTCCACTCCAACCAGGGAAAGCCCGTCGCGGTTACCATTCTGCGCGACAAAAAACAGCAGACCCTCACCCTCCAGGTCGACTCCAAGCGCCGCGGCGCCATCGAGCGCCAGAGCCAGCCTCAGGCGGCCGCACCCTCCAACCCCGCCTGAGTAACTGCGGACAGAAACCGCAAAACGGGTGCCTGGTCCCCGGGGCGCCCCTTTGATTTTGCTCTCGGAATCTCCCCTGATTCTCTTCACTCGTTGCGCCGCGCGCCCTATTCCCTCCCTGGTTAATTAAAAACTCAGCTCCAAATTTCACCCTGTGCACCGCCGAGGTTTTCTTCGCCCTGCCTCACGCCGTACACTAAATCTTCGAGGAGCTGACACGCATGAGCTACCCAACCGGCTATCGCTACACCCGTGAACACGAGTGGATTTCGCTCGATGGCGCCATCGGAACCATCGGCATCACCGATTACGCGCAGAACTCCCTTGGCGACATCGTCTACGTCGACGCGCCCAAGGTCGGCGATGCCGTCACGGCCCACGCCACCTTCGGCTCGGTCGAGAGCGTGAAGGCGGTGAGCGACCTCTACTCGCCCGTCTCCGGCACCGTGACCGAAGTGAACGAAGCCCTCAAAACCGAGCCCGACAAGATCAACGCCGCTCCTCACGACACCTGGATCATCAAGGTCGAGCTTTCCAATCCGGCCGAATACGAAGCCCTGCTCGACGCCGCAGCCTACGAAGCCTTCGTGGCGGAAGAAAGTTAGAAAAACAGTGGTCAGTTGACAGCGGACAGTTGACAGTTTTCCGCCTCGTACTTGGTTCCCTGTTTCAGATTGCAATCGCAAGCGGTGCTGATCCGCAAGCCGCTTTTAACTGTCAACTGTCTGCTGTCAGCTGTCCGCTGGTCCCGGAGGGACCAATCATGCGCTATCTTCCCAAGTCCGACGCCGAACGCCGCCAGATGCTCGCCGACATCGGCGCGGCCTCCATTGACGACCTCTTCGCCATCATCCCCGCCGAGTACCGCCTCACCCGCGACCTCGAGGTACCCTGCCAGCAGGCGGAGAGCGAGATCATCGATTACTTCCGCGCCGCAGCCAAAAAGAACTCCACCGACTACGCCAGCTTCCTCGGCGCCGGCGCCTATCGCCACTACCGGCCCGTCATCATCGATTCCCTGGTCCAGCGCGGCGAATTCCTCACTAGCTATACGCCCTACCAGGCCGAGATCACGCAAGGCACGCTCCAAGCGATCTTCGAGTTCCAGACCATGATCGCCGAGTTGACCGGCATGGACGTCGCCAACGCCAGCATGTACGACGGGTCAACCGGGGCCGCGGAAGCGGTCATGATGGCCGTCCGCGTCACCGGCCGACACAAGGCCGTAGTCGCCTCGACCGTCCATCCCGAGTACCGCGAAGTGCTGGCCACCTACGCGAAACACCAGGGCCTGCCGTCGACGCTGGTTGGATATGATCGCGTGACCGGCCGCGTCGATCTGGCTACCCTCGATGAAGCCATCACCAGCGAAACCGCAGCCGTTCTCGTCCAGAGTCCCAACTTCTTCGGGACCATCGAAGACATCGCCGCCATCGCCGAAATCACCCACGCCAAGGGAGCACTGCTCATCGTCTCCATCGCTGAAGCCGTCTCGCTGGGCGTGGTGCGCCCGCCGGTCGAGGCCGATATCGTCTCGATGGAAGCGCAATCGTTCGGTGTTGCCCTCAGCTACGGCGGCCCGTTCTGCGGCGTCATCGCAACCAAAGAGCAATACGTTCGTCAGATGCCCGGAAGACTTGTCGGGCAGACCACTGATTCGGAGGGCTTCCGCGGCTTCGTTTTGACACTCGCCACGCGCGAACAGCACATTCGCCGCGAGAAGGCCACCTCGAACATCTGTACCAACCAGGCGCTGGTAGCGCTGATGGCTACCATCTTCCTCACCGTCTACGGGAAGGAAGGCATCCGCGAGCTTGCCGAGCACAATCTGGCCAAGGCCGATTACGCTGCCCGCATGCTCTCCTCCGTCTCCGGCGCAAAACAGTTATTCCGGGGCGCCCCCCGGTTTCACGAGTTCGTTCTTCAAACCGATGAGCAGCCCGAGCAATGGAGCCAGCGGCTTCTCGATAACAAGATCGTCGGCGGCATCGCGCTAAGCCGCTGGTATCCAGAGTTAAGCAACGCCACTCTCTGGTGCGCCACCGAAATGATCACCCGCGAAACCATCGACACCGCCGCCAAAGTCCTGGCCGCGCAGCCGGTGGAGGCGTAGATTGTTTTTGGCTTTGTAACAAGGGCACGGCTTTAGCCGGGCCGAAAGTGCAGGGAAATTGGTCGGGGCTTTTAATCCCTGAGGGAACGTATTAATCGGAGGGCAGGAGATGTCCTGTTTTGACGATCCCGAATCGCTCCAATGGCACCGAAAGAGTTGGGAAAAGTTTCATAACCGCGGCTCGGTCTTCTACATACTCGTGATGGGAGTACTGGTGTACGGTGTTTTACCGTTTGTTCTTATTAACGGCTGGGACGCCATCGTCGGGCATGAACAAATGGATGCTCTTGACGTCGCGCTCTCCGCTCTCTTTTGGATTCTGGATGGGGTTTTCTGGGGAGCAGTAGCATGGCATTTCGGCGAAAGCCGCTATCTTCGCGCGACGAAGCAACAAAACCTGACCAAGACAAGTTAGCGTGCTCGGATAACAAAGCAAGGCATCGAGGCATAATAAATGGCAACCATTGAAACTACTCCCCGCGTAACCACCGGCAAGGTCCGCCCCCACCAGACCCAAAACGAAGCTCTGGTCTTCGAGAAGTCGTCGCCCGGCAAGCGCGCTTACAAGCTGCCCCCGCTCGATGTGCCCGCCGTCGATCCGGCCGCCCTGCTCGGCGCAGCCCATCGCACCACTCCAGGACTGCTGCCGGAGCTGAGCGAGATCGAGATCGTCCGCCACTTCACCCGCCTCTCCACCTGGAACTACGCCATCGATCTTGGCATGTACCCGCTGGGCTCCTGCACCATGAAATACAATCCGCGCGTCAACGAGTTCGTAGCCCGCATCGAGGGCCTGGCCGAAGCCCACCCGTACCGCCCCGACTCGCTCGCACAGGGCATTCTCGAAGTGATCGACCTTCTCCAGCGCTGCCTGCTCGACATCACCGGCATGGACGCCATCACCCTCCAGCCGGCGGCCGGCGCTCACGGGGAGTTCACCGGCATCCTGCTGGTCCGCGCCTGGCACGAATCCCAGGGCAATCCCCGTCGCAAGATCCTCATTCCCGACTCGGCCCACGGCACCAACCCGGCCACAGCCGCCATTTGCGGCTATACCGTCGAAAACCTCAAGTCCAACGCCGACGGCGGCATCGACCTCGAGGCCCTCGCCCGCCAGGTCGACTCCGACACCGCCGCCCTGATGCTTACCAACCCCTCCACGCTCGGCGTCTTCGAGAACCAGATTCACAAGATCGCGGATGTCCTCCACGAAAAGGGGGCGTTGCTTTACATGGATGGCGCCAACATGAACGCCCTGGTGGGCAAAGTCCGCCCCGGCGACTTCGGCGTCGACGTGATGCACCTCAACCTGCACAAGACCTTCTCCACCCCCCACGGCGGCGGCGGTCCAGGCTCCGGCCCGGTGGCCTGTAAAGCCTTCCTCGAGCCATTCCTTCCCATCCCGGTCCTGGTCCGAAAGGAAGACGACCCGAAGGACGAGGACACCACCCAGCCCGCCGGCGGCTGGGAAACCATCAACGACGATCCGGTCCCTGCGAGCGCCCGGCCACTGTTCCGCGCCCCGGCCCTCGCGCCCCTTTCCACCGATCCTGAAGCAGACCCCAAGGGCCTCTTCCACTGGGATTACGACCGCCCTCAGTCAGTGGGCCGCGTCCGCGCCTTCTACGGCAACACCGGCATGTTTATTCGCGCCATGGCCTACATCCTCGCAAATGGCCCCGACGGCCTGCGCCAGACCACCGAAGACGCAGTTCTCAACGCCAACTACATCCGTAAGAAGCTCGAAGACGTCTACGACCTGCCCTACAAAACCCCCTCCATGCACGAGGTGGTCTTCAGCGACAAACGCCAGGCCGCCCGCGGCATCAAAACCGGCGACATCGCCAAGCGCCTTATGGACTACGGCTTCCATCCCTACACCGTCAGCTTCCCGCTCATCGTCCACGGCGCGCTCATGATCGAGCCCACCGAGAGCGAATCGCTCGAGGAGCTCGACCTCTTCATCGCCGCGATGCGCTCCATCGCCCAGGAGGTCGAAGAAAATCCGGACCTCGTAAAGACCGCCCCGCACTCGACCCGCGTCTCCAGACTCGATGAAGTGCAGGCCGCGAGAAAACCGATCCTGCGCTGGAAGCCCACCACATAAAATCCCGCCAGAGCTGCCCCTTGCCGCGCATCCACCGGCCGCCTCTGCCGGTAGATGCGCCCACTCAACCCCGACGCCCGGGAGACCGCTGACAATACCCGCTCCACAATTCCGCTCCAACAGCGCAACTCTCAGAATCTACGCACAATTCGCCTTATTCGCCCCGATACTGTTTCAGATAGATACATCTAAGAAAACTCTCATTACCCCCTACTCGTTTCACCCCCTCTCTGGCCGCAACTCCCGCGCCCAATCCTCCGATGACCTCAGTGCATGAGTTATTTCTCACGCACAAATTAAGGGCTCCCAACCATGCCGGGACCCACACGAGGCATCGATGTCCGCCATTTATCGCCATTCCTCCGCACCCAGGTCCGCTTACTCCGATCCGGCATACTCTCTCTCAGCGCTACTCATTCCGTTGCTCGCCCTCGCTCTGCTTCTCATTCAGGGATGTACCGCTTCTCTGGGCGTCGCCAATGCTCCCGTCTCCGCCACGCCTTCCGTTCCCGACCCTCCGCCTGCCACCGCACCCCTGACGATCCAGCCCTCCAGCGCCACCGTCCAGGCCTGGCAATCCATCCAGTTTTCGCTCAGCGGAGCTTCCGCAGGCGTCACCTGCGTCTGGTCCTCTTCGAGCTCATCCATACTCCCTCTGGTAGCAGACGAGGAATTTCAAGGCCAGCAGACCGGCAATGCAACCGTCTCCGTAGTTTGCGGCAGCCAGACAGCGCAAGCCACCGTGGTCGTGGCTCCGCAAGTGCCCTCAGGCCCCATCACCATCACCAGCGGAGGAACCTATTCCGGGATCTGGTCCAGCGATGACCCCTCTACCCCCGCCGTTACCGTCACCACCGACGATCCGGTCACAATTCAGGACTCCGTCATCACCAGCCGCGGCGACATCATTACCGCAAATGGCGTGAAAACCGGCGCCAACCTCACAGTCGAGAACGTCACCGCAACCGCTCTCGATCCCGGAGTCTCCGGGCTTCAGCGCGGAAGATTCCTGTCCGGCGGCAATTTCTCATCTCTCATCGTCAAGAACTGCACCATGACCGGGGTCAGCTTCGGCGTCTACCCCATGGCCTCGACGGTCTCGGCGATGAAGATCCTCAATAATCTAGCGATCAATCTCGAAGATCGCGCCAGCGATGGACAGGGTGGCCTGCTTCCCCAGGAGCCCTCCTACGGCCACTTCATCATCCTCAACGGCATCATCGCACCCGCCGGCGCCGAAATTGCATGGAACCAGGTCGTGCAGGCCATGGGTCAGAGCTCCACCACCGATGTGATCAACATTTATCGCAGCCAGGGCGCATCCGGCTATCCCATCTGGGTCCACGACAACTACATCCAGGGCAGCTCCTCCCCCGCCGAACCAACCTTTTACGGCGTCGGCATCATCGCCGACGGGTCGCCAACCGAACCCGTCACCGCCTTCGCCCGCTTCGAAGACAACCAGATTGTCCATACCGCGGGCTCCGGCGTCTCCATCGACAATGGGCACGACATTACCGCGATCGGCAATCGCGTCGTCTCCTGCGGCCAGGACGCTTCAGGCAACTGGTACGCCGCCAACTTCGCCAATGCGGCCTCGATCTGGGATGGCTACGGTACCGGACCCACGCTCTTCTACAACAACTCGGTTTCCGGAACGGCCGGCGGACTGGTGCGCCCCAACTCTGAAAGTGGTCCCATGATTGCGGATTTCTGGGCCGATGCCACCAGCATGACCTACCCCGGCAACTCGGTGAGCGAAAACGACTTCACCGACCCCTGTCTCTCCGGAGGCACATTGGACCTGGCCGCCGAAAGTGCCGAAGCCGCCTACTGGACCCAGAAAGTTTCCGCCGCAAACCAGGTCATCGGCGACCAGCACCTTTCCGCCCAGTAGACATCCTGCGGCAAAGCCGGAGGCCCAGCTTGCTGACCAATCCCCCGGCAGGCCGCGTAGTGGACGGCCCGGCCGGTCAGCTCACTTTCACATAGGTGGTATAAGGTCGGGAGCCGAGGCGGGTGAAGGGGAGCAGGGCGACCGGGCCGCTGGCTGAGTCGGCTTGCCACTCGGTCTGGCTCACTCGTCTGGCGGCGAGAAGCTGCGCGCCGGTGATCTTCGGCAACGAGGATTTGAGTTCGGGTTTCACCGCCATAAGAACCAGCGGGCCACGCAGCAGCGCAACCGTATCCGCGTGCTGAGGATCAATGGCTTCCAACCGCATCTTGAGAGGGAGTTCGAGTTCGACCCGGTCGCCGGTTTTCCATTCGCGGCGGATGGCGGCGAATTGGCCTGGGACGGCCACGGATTTCTGGCGTGCGCCATTGACGAAGATGTCGGCGCCCTCGGCCCAGCCGGGAATGCGAAAGTGCAGCGTAAGGCTGGTGGGCTGAGACGATTCCATCGTAAAAGCCACGCGGTCTTCGTATGGGTATTCGCCTTCCTGGGTCAGCGAAAGAGTCGCTCCGTTCTCGCTCCAGTGGAGCGTGGAGGGCACGTAAAGGTTGACGTAGACGGATTGCGGGCCGCGCAGGTAGATGTTGATTCGGTAGTCGGCGGCGACCTGGGGAAGCGTGCCGGAACAGCAGGCCCAGCGCGCTTCTTTGTAGACGCGCTGGCCGTCGAAGTTGTAGTCGGCGTAGTAAAAGTTCTTGCCGTTTTCCTGGAGCGGCAGGGCGCCGAGGACAGTGTTGTACATCATGCGCTCCATGCTGTCGCCGTAGTGCGCGTCGCGGGTGGCGCGGAGCAGGTAGCGGGTGAGCTTGAAGTGCGCGTAGGAGCCGCAGGGGGTCTCAAAGCTGTGGTGAGTGTTGGTGAGACTGTCGTAGACACCGCTTGAGCCGGGGGCGCGCAGTTCCTCGTCAGGACCCCAGCCGCCGGTGGCGAAGCTCTGCGCCTCCAGCATGGCGAAGGCGTTCTTGCCGGCATGGAGATGTTTTTCGCTGCCTGCGACAAAGTAAGCCATCATGGCGGAACTCAGCGAGTTGACGTGGCTGTAGGCGTGGCGCCCGGCGAATACATTTTCATTGCGCGAGAGTGGATCGAACCACGGCTTGTCGTCAAGGTACTGGAGGGCGAGGTCGTAGTAGCGCCGGCCGGCACCGCGCTGCGAGGCGAGAAAGAGATTTTCAGAGATGGTGTACGACTCATCCCAGGTCCATGACGCGTCTTTGGGATCCTTGTCGGCGCGCCAGGGAACGCCGTGTTCGATGGCGTGGCCGGGCAGATGCGGCAAGGCGACATTGGTGGTTTGCTCAAGAATCGCGAGGGCCTGCGGGTCCTTGACGTAGGTGTGCGAGTCGATCAGGCCGAGCAGAAGCTTGTCGTAGGTATAGGCGGGAAAGCGGTTCTTGATGTAAAACTCGGCGGTAATGGTTTCAGCGTAAAGGCGGTTGAGGCGCAGAACTTTCTGACGGGTTTCCTCTTCGCCGGTGATGGCGTAGACGCGGGCGAGCGCGGAGATCCACTGGCCAAAGGTGCAGCCCGGAGCGAAGCCGTCGTCGGTTCGGGAGTCGTAGTTGGGATTGTAGTTGTACCAGCCGCCCAGGTCGTCGCCGGGAGCGCTCATGCCCGACATCTGGCGAAAGGGCTTGAGAAGGCTGTCCTCGCTCAGATTCATCAGCACCGAGTGGGTGTCCATCAGTTGGGCTTCGTGCGCTTCGCTGGCGATGGAGACGTCGCCGTATCCGAATTCATTGAGTGAGGCGGATGAGGGCGTTTCCAAGGCGAGGGCGCCGCGGACGCCGATTCCGGCCACCGCCAGAGAGCCGGCTTGAATGAAACTTCTGCGGGAAAGCGCTGCAGCGGAATTCAGGCTGTTGCACATCGGATGCGACTCCTCAAAGCTACCCAAACATCATGCATCTGCCGGCGCATAGCTGTCATCTTCCGCGGCTGACTGGAATTCTCTCTTGCTGGAGCGTGGTGCAGACGGCATACTGAGCCTGGATGAGCCCTTCGACCTGCAGGAAATCGTTCACAGCCGTCCTGGAACCCCTTCGCAACGCGCTCGGGTGGCTCATTGCGCGGGTGCCGTTCGACATTGACAAGGCCTGGCCGGAGCGTCGCCGGTTGCGAGTGCGGGGCGAGATTGAAGGCTTCGCTTTTCGAACTTCCCTGTTTGCCTTCGGCGATGGCAGCGGCCACTTTTTGCTGGTGAACAAGAAGATGCAGGGAGGGGCGAAGGTTCGAGTGGGCGAGAAAGTGCGCATCCTGCTTGAGCCCGATCTCGAAGAGCGCGAGACGCTGATTCCGGCCGAGTTGGCAACGGCGCTGAAGGGTGACCGAAGTCTGCGGCGGTACTTTGACAAGATGAGCCCGTCGATGCGGCGGGAGATCGGCAGATGGGTTGGCGATGCGAAGTCCTCCGAGATTCGCGTCAAGCGCGCCGAAAAAATGGCAGAGAGGCTGATGCTGGCGATGGAGGGGGAGCATGAGCCGCCGCCGGTGCTGCGCGCCGCGTTTCAGCGCCGGCCCCTGGCTCGCGAGGGGTGGAATGCCCTGACGCCGGCACAGCGGCGCGGGCATTTGCTTGGAATTTTCTACTACGAGGGCGTCGAAGCCCGGGAGCGGCGGGCAGCTTTGGCCGTTGAAGAGGCAATGAAGCGGGCCCGGAGACTGAATCCGGCGGCCAAAAATGGGCCTGACGATCCCGAATAGAGCCTTTTGGCAGGTCTTCGGCATCTTTCAGTCGTCCTGGCGGCCGCGGTTGACGTCTAATCAGAGTGATGACCTTCGCGTCCGCATTCGCCGCTCAGACCACCGCCGCAGTTGAAGAGCAGACGCGGCAGGAGAATCTGGCCGTTGCACAAGGGCTCAAACGACAGGACGCCGGGTTGCTGGACGAGCTGATTGCTCGTTTTCAGCACCGGCTGCTTCGCTACCTGCTTTACTTGACTGGAAATCGCGAGATGGCCGAAGACCTGTTCCAGGAGGTCTGGATGCGAGTACTGGTGCGGGGCGCGCAGTTCAACGGGCAGGCGAGGTTTGAGACGTGGCTGTTTACGATTGCGCGCAACCTGGTGATCGACCAGCGGCGGAAGCGAACAGCCTGCAGCCTGGACGAACTGTTTGAGAGCGGGAGCGAGGACGACCGGCCGATAAGCTTTGAAGTGGCCGACGGTGCGCCGACGCCCTTCGATCGAGTTTCCAACATCGAAGACCGGGAGCGAATCGCCTCGGCGCTGCTTCAACTCGACACGCTGCACCGCGAGATCCTGGTTCTGCGCTTCCACGAAGAGCTGTCGCTCGAGGAGATTGCCAAGGTAACGCGCGCCCCTCTTTCTACTGTAAAATCAAGACTGTACCGCGGTCTGGCAATGATCAGGCCGAAGCTGGAGCCTGCATCCGCGTTGCTCCGCGAGGCGGTGTGAAGGTGGTGGAAGCGGCCGGCGGCACGACCAAGGGCGAGGAGGATCGACGCGATCTGCTCTCATCGCTGGCCGGAAACCAGGCCGGGCGCGACCGCGCCGTGGCTCACCGCACCCGCCGCGTAGTGCTGGCATCCCTCGGAGTAATCAAGGACCAGAAGGCCGGGAGCAAGCGCGGCCGGGCCATGGCCGTCGCATCCATCCTGCTGGTCATCATAGCCATGGGTCCCTTCGTTTGGCGCATTGCGGACGACATTGTAGGCGGCGAGCACTGGGAAGACCTGGCCACGCAGGCAAGTCTCTGGATCTGTCTCTTCTTCTCCGCTGTGCTGGCAGCCCTGGTGGCCGGCTGGATGCGCCAAAGGCCCTGAATCGGCGAATAGCCGTCCAAAATCGCATGCCGCGAGATTTTGGCGGCAACTTCCGTTTCGGCTTGTCCGTCCATTAAAAAAAGGGGATACTGTCGATTATTCCTTCAGAACTCCTTTAGCGGGAAGCGTAGTCCATGCGTGATCCACAAGCTATCACCGTAGTCGATGACGAACGGATGTTTCCGGTCTGGTCGATTGTTGCCGCCAGTGTGGCCTTTTTGCTGGTGGAATACTTCTGGTGGGTGGTAGCTCCCGGGCAGCGGCACCACCCACCCCCACCGCTCGGCCTGCGCATCTACTTGAATATTTCCTGGGGGATGCTGGCGGCGATTTATTTCCTGATGGTGGGATACGTAAGCAAGGACGCGCCGCGGCGCGCCATGAGCGTGCGGTTCTGGATGCTGGTTTGCCTGGTGATGCCGGGCGGCATCGGCGCGGTGATCTACTTCCTTCTGCGCCAGCCCGAGGTTTCCCGCTGCCCCGCCTGCGGAACCCATGTGCAGAGCGATTTCCACTTCTGCCCGCAGTGCAACTACCAGCTGACCGCAAGCTGCGGCACCTGCTTCCGCAGCGTTCGCGCGACGGACCAGTTCTGCACCCGCTGCGGGCACGAACTGGCCGAGGATCACACTCCGGCCCGGCTTCGCGTTTTGGGCGAATAGGCTTCGGTTCTGCCTGACGCGGAGGCCGATTCCGTCGAGACTGGTTTGACCGCGCCAGCCTGCCTTCCTACAATCGAAGATTCTGGTCGCAGAAGGTCCCGGCCTCTCGAATGTCCATCTCCGCCCTCATCATCGACGACGAACAACTGGCGCGCGAAGAGCTCAAGTATCTGCTCGACTCGGTGGGCGGGGTGGAAGTGGTAGGCCAGGGCGCCAACGGCATCGAGGCTGTGGATCTGATCGAGGAGCATCATCCGGATCTGGTATTTCTCGATGTGCAGATGCCGGGCCTCGACGGCTTTGCCGTGATTGAGCGGCTGATGCAGCGCAACCGTGTGAGAGAGGCCGCGTTGAAGGAATCGGAGCCGCTGCCGCAGATCGTCTTTGCCACGGCATACGACCAGTACGCGGTGCGCGCCTTTGACGTGAACGCGGTCGATTACCTGCTGAAGCCGTTTGACCGCGGGCGAGTCTCCGAAGCCGTGGAGCGGGTGCGGGCGCGGATGGCGGGAGGAGCTTCTGGCCCGACAACTGAATCCGCAGCCGCGCCCCTCGCACCCTTCAACTCCCAACTCGACCAGTTGCTCCGCCTGTTGAACCAATCCAAGGCCGCCGAGCGGGCGGCGCAGCCTGCCAAGCTTATCGTGCAGGCGCAAAGCCGGCTGCTGCTGGTCGATCAGTCGGAGATATGCTTCGCGGCCATCGACGAGGGCGTCATCCGCATCGTTACGCGCAACTTTGAAGGACATTCAAAGTGCCGTACGCTGGAAGAGCTGCAGGAGCTGCTCGACTCCAAGAACTTCTGGCGCGCCCACCGCGGTTTCGTGGTGAACATCAACCACATTCGCGAAGTGGTGCCCTGGTTCAAGTCGAGCTATCAGCTGCGCATGAACGACAAGCAGCAGACGGAGATTCCAGTGAGCCGGGCGCAGACCAAGCGGCTAAGGGAGTTGTTCAACCTCTAGGGCCTGTTAACACTACCAGGCCCTAGTACTACAGTTGCAGATAGCGTTTTGCGGAGGGAGCAGGGGGTTTTAACCCCCTGAAAATGAGGTCAGAATACGCGGCCTTCAGGCCCGGATCTTTACAGATTTCACCGTAATTCAGCGAAATACAACTGTAGTACTAGGCCAGGTGGAAGGCAGCTTCGGCCCAGACGACGGCATCGGAATAGCATTGCAGCAGTTGGATCTGATCGAGCTGATATGCGTTCGCGATTTCATCGCAGGCAGTCCAGTCGCCTTTTTCGTGAGACACCAGCCATTCAAGCGTTCTTCTTTCGGGTATGCCCCCGCCCATGAGCGCCAGACAAATCTCCTCGCGCAGCGGAAGGAATGGCGTGAGTTCTCCCATAGGAATGCGCATCATCGCGGGAAGCAGGCTGAGAAGTCCGAGAAGGTATTGTTCGGTGGGGTCAAGATCGCACATGCGGGCAACCAGTTCGCAGAAGCGGCCCCTGATAATCGCCATGCGCAGCAACTCGATCGACTGGCCGGCGTTGAGCTCGCTGGTGATGGCCAGGGCGGCGATGCGGCGAAATCCATCCTCCCCGACGGCCAGCATCGCGGCCTCAACTGAGCGCACCTCCTGGCGCATGGCGGAGAGCGGCGAGTTGACAAGCCGCAGCAGCCGGTAGGTGAGAGAGGTATCGCGCTTGACCAACAGCGTGAGCTTGCTCAGATCGACCGGATCTTCGCCCAGCATGCGCAGAATCTCGATGTGCGAGAGACGATTGGCCGGCACTTTGCGGTTTTGTACCAACTGCGGGCGGCAGAAGTAGTATCCCTGAATCAGCGTAAATCCTTCGTCGCAGGCCAGGGTGTACTCTTCCTGAGTCTCGATTTTTTCGGCGATCAACGCTACGGTGACGCGGTCCAACCGATTGAGGAGTTCCCTTCTTTCCTTTGCATGCGTGAGAGTGAAATCGACCTTGATGTAGTCGGCCATCTCCACCAGAGGATCGAATCCCGGTCTCCAGGTGAAGTCGTCGAGAGCCAGCCGGAAACCGGCGTCCTTCAGGCGGCGGCAGGCTCCGATCAGTTCCGCGGTGGGTTCCAGGGTTTCGAGAACTTCCAGTACGAACATGCTGGGCGGCAGGACATATACCAGGCTGTCGGTGAGGGCTTCGCGGGTACAGTTCACAAAGGCGGTCAGGCCGCCGGTGAGCTTTTCCAGGCCAAAGATGATGGTATTGTCAAGCATGGTGCGGGTGGCCAGGTCGCCATCTCCGCGAAAAACCGCTTCGGGGCCGTTCCGGAAGAGCAACTCGTAACCGTGGACGCGGCCGCGCATGTCCAGGATTGGTTGACGTGCTACGTAGCGCAGCCCGTCGCACTTTTCCGTCAATGCGAAAGGACCATATTCAAGCGAGGATAACTCCGCCGCCATGAGCGCGCTCCCTCTGAGTTCATCGGAGGGGCGAAGGCGGAACTTGAACCCAGGGGCGAAATGAAGGTGACTTTTGGTGCGAGAAATACCAGCGACGAGGCGGCCTGCACAATTTCTTTCTCTCGCTGGTTCCGCGTTCCCCGCCCTGTTTAGCCCATGAACATGCCGCCATTGACGTCGAGCACATGGCCGGTGATATAGGCTGCCGCGTCGGAGGCAAGAAACGCCACGCACTGGGCGATCTCGGCATCCGTGCCGGCCCGGCCCAGCGGAATCTCAGCCATCATGCGGGTGCGCTGCTCGTCATTGAGCACAGCGGTCATGGGAGTTTCGATATACCCGGGAGCAACAGCATTCACCGTGATGCCGCGGGAGGCGACTTCGCGGGCCATCGAACGGGTAAGCCCAATCAGGCCGGCTTTCGATGCTGCGTAGTTGACCTGACCCGCCTGCCCGGTGCGGCCCACAACACTCGAGATGTTAATGACGCGGCCCCAGCGGTTTTTCAGCATCGGCCGCAGCAGCGCCTGGGTGAGGAGGAAAGCCCCGGTAAGATTGGTCCCCAGCACATCGTCCCAGTCGGCCCGCTTCATGGCCATCATGAGGGCGTCGCGGGTAATGCCGGCGTTATTCACCAGAATTTCTACCTTGCCGAATCGCTCGAGGATAGCTTTTGCGCCAGCCTTGATGGACTCCTCGCTGACCACGTCGAGGGCAAACGCGGCTGCCCGGCCGCCGGCGCCTTCAATCTCAGCCACAGCCTCAGCCAGCCTGGCCTGGTTGCGCGCTGCCAGCGCAACCGTGGCCCCGCCGCGAGCCAGTTCAAGCGCGCATGCGCGGCCAATCCCCTGCGAAGCGCCGGTCACCAGTGCAATTCTTCCCTGCAAGCCTGTCATGTCTTCCTTCTAACCCGCGCGTAATTTCGCACCCTTCCGACAGCCATTATATGTGGAAGGGACTGATGGACTGAGGGACTGAGGGACCAGGCCATGGGGCACGGCCCGGGTCACACCGAAGGCGATGCCGCTACCGCAACCGGTCGCGCCGCCAGGGCCGGTCGCGCCAGTTCGGTGGGCCACACATACACCGCCAGCCGTCGTGAATAGTGAAGAACAGGCTCGATATCGGGCAGCTTGATGCCGATCGCCGAGGGCAGATCGTTGCGCTCGATCTCCGCTTCGGCGTCCTCCAGGGGCCAGGAAACATAATGCAGATTTGCCCGGATCGGCTGGCCGGCGCGGTTGGAACTGAACAAGCAGGTGCGCTCTGTCATGAAGTACTCGAACGAACCTCCCCAATGCCCGGCGGTCCTCTGCGTCGGCCCGAGCCCGCGATATCGCGCCCTGAAAATTACCTCTCGTTCTGAAAACCTTCTCCGGCTATAAAACGCAAATTCGCGCTCTGATCTCTGCTCAAATTTCATTTCGGCCCAGTAGTAGGGCAGGTGATAGACTGCGCGCGCCACGCCGATGGCGAGCAGGTTGCTGGCGTCAAACGAAAAGCAATACACACCCGGTGTGCCGGTGTATTGGTCACGGACATAGGTGCGGAGGTTGAGGTCTGGAAAGCTGCTCAGCCCGGGAAGGGAAAGCACTCCGCGAAGCTTGATGCGGTCAAGCCAGAACGGCGCGATGCCCAGCCACGCCGAGCCCTGGTAGGTATCCACGTCCAGCCAGCCGGGAAGCAAGGCGGCCATGGCGGCTTCGGGAACCGGCCAATGGGCCAAAAGCAGATCGTTCCAGCGCTGCGTGATGGCCCAGCGACCGCTGGGCAGCGGCCGCGGTTTGTGCGACGTACGCACCAGGTATTTCTGCATGACCCGCTCCATGGTGCCCGGGGTATCCGCCTTCGTTGCGGCCGTCAGAACCGGGGGGTACTGAATACAGCAATACTACCCCGGTACTCTCATGCCGTATTCTGTTCGCGAGACCCAAGCGATGTCCAGTGAATCTTTATTGCCGCCCGGCGCACGCAATCAGACCGAAGTTTTTGCCGTTCATGGCGCAGATCCCGAAGTGCTGGCCTTTGCCATGGCCAAATACTCCCGCTCGGCGCTCTCGATGCGCGAATCGCTCACCGAGATCAGCGCCCAGCGGGCCGAACAGTTCCTCAACACCTTCTATTTTCAATATGGCCATCGCTCCATCGCCGACCTGGCCCACATCGCATTCGCGGTGGAGAGGCTCAGCCTCCTGGCGGCCATTGTTCTGGTCGATGAACAGCGCTGGGACGGCCAGGAACGCTCGACCCGCTATCAGAATTTTCTCAAATCCGGTTGGTATTTCCCTGATTTCGGCCCGGATGAGGATGCGGCAAAGCTCTACTCCTCAACAGTCGAAGGTTTGTTTGAAGCCTACAGCAAGACCAGCGGCGCGGTGCTCGATGCGCTGCGCCGGCGCGTCGAGCGCCCTGAGACTCTGAAGCCCGAGAGCTACGAGCGCACGCTGAAGGCCCGCGCCTTCGATTTCGCGCGCTACCTGCTGCCGCTGGCCGCCAATACCTCCTTGGGCCAGATCGTCAGCGCTCGCACGCTCGAGACCCAGGTATCGCGGCTGCTTTCCCACCCCGCCGCCGAGGTGCGCGACCTGGGCGCCAGGTTGCGCGAGGCTGCTACGGGACCGGCGTGGAATGTGAATGCGCAGAAGACCGCGGCTTTTGCCGGCAAACTCGAGGCCGCCGATCCCGCCCTGGCTGCCGATGCTGCCCAGTGGCTCACCCGCGAGGTGCGCACCGCGCCCACGCTGGTCAAGTATGCTCAACCGAATGATTACGAAATCCAGACCCGTGCCGAGCTCGCCCAGGCCGCCTCCGATCTGCTCGGCGATGTGCCCATCGATGAGGCGCCGCTGGTCGACCTGGTGGAGCGGACCGAACCGCTCGAAGTGGAACTGGCCGCCACGCTGCTTTACTCCGCCAGCCACCACCCATACCGGCAGATTCGCGACCTGCTGGCGGGCTTTCCGGCGCCTGAAATTGCTGAAATCGTCGAGCTCGGCCTGCGGCATCGAGGCCGCCACGACGAACTGCTGCGCGTCTTTCGCGCTGGCGCGGCTCTCCGCTTCGACATTCTCATGGACATCGGCGGCTTCCGTGACATGCATCGCCATCGCCGCTGCACACAGATCATCCAGGGCTTCACCACGCTGCACGGCTATGAGACGCCCGGATTCGGCGACCTGGGTCCGGATGTCGACGTGCTGGCCGAAGCGGGCATTCTGGGCCAGTTCAAGGCGGCCATCCAATCAGCCCACGCGGCCAGCGCGACCATCGCCGACGGCGCCTCGCCTGAGGCCGGCCAGTCTGCGCTGTATCTGCTTCCGCTGGCCACGCGGATTCGCAGCCTGTTCAAGATGGACTTCGCCGAAGCTCAGTACATCGCGGAACTGCGTTCCGCCCCCGCCGGGCACTTCAGCTATCGTCGCGTCGCCTGGGAGATGTATCTGGAGCTGGAGCGCCAGCACCCATCACTGGCCCGCCATATCCGGGTGACTGATTTCACCCAGCCAATCGACATCCTGCAGCGGTAATGGCGAGGCTTCAGTCTGCCTGAAGGGTGGCCCTTTTACAAGACCTGAAGGACGAGATCTGCGGCGAACTAGAATTTGACGGATGCGGCACGAAACGAGATGCCGCTCATTTCCGCGGCGCGGGCTTCGGCGTAGGCTGCTGCGCCGATCAACGCCGTCCGGCTCTCAAGGATCACGCGAACCGGCATGTGGACCAGCAGCTGGCTGAGCCGGCCTTTGTCGGTGAAGGCCTTGATGAAGGTGCCGTCTTTCATTTTCTCCAGGATGCGGGGCGCGATTCCGCCGCCGATATAGAGGCCGCCGACGGAGAGAATCTTGAGCGCCAGGTTGCCGGCTTCGGCGCCGTAGGCCGAGACAAACATGTCCAGCGCCCGCTCGCAGATTTCGCTTTTGGCGGCCAGGGCCACCTCGGTGATCACTGCATTGGGGTCTTCGGCGGCAATGCGCTCGGCCAGCCAGGCCGGCTCTTCCATGCCGCGGACCTCGCGCAGAAACTCGTAGACATTGGTGAGCCCCTGTCCGCTGACAACCCGCTCCTCGCTGATGCGGCCGTTGTATTTCTGGCGGAGGAAACGGAGCAGGTCGATTTCGTCTTCATTGCGGGGCGCGAAGTCGGCGTGACCGCCCTCGGAGGGATAAGGGTCGAAGGAGTGCCCGTCCCAGATGAGGAAGGCCTCGCCCAGGCCGGTTCCGGCCGAGATCAGCGCTCGGTTGCCGATCTGCCGGTTATCGCCCTCGCTTAGCGTGTAGATCTGCTCGGCGGTGAGCTCGGAAATGCCGTAGCCATTTGCCTGCAAATCGTTGATAAGGAATACGTAATCAATTTTTAGGTTAGTGGCTAGTTCGCGGCTGTCAAGGGTCCAGGGCAGGTTGGTGAGGCGCAGGCGTCCTTCGCGCACAGGTCCGGGCACGCCGAAGCAGGCTGCGGTCACTTTCTCAGCAACGATGAATTCTTTTACGATCTGCTCAAGGCCGGAGTATTCTTTGGCCGGATACTTCTGATCGCGTACGTGCTGGAGGTTGCCGTCAATAAAGTCGAATAGCGCCAGGTGGACCTTGGTGCCACCAACATCGCCTGCGAGAATCATCCTTCCCTCTCATAGCAGCCGCAACCTTGCTCATCGGTGGGCGGCAAGAGCGCGGCCGCACCCTTGTCCAGAATCAGAGTCAGTATACCGCTTGAGGGCCGTATAATCTGGCTGGGCAGCCGCTCGTGCTGCGGCGGCCCGGTGATTACCTCGTTCAAAATCTGCGCTTTATCGTCGCCCCCGATGAGAAAGAATACGCTGGCGCCGCGGTTGATCACCGGCCAGGTGAGGGTAATCCGCCACGTGTCCATTTGAGGAACGTGGTTGGCGGTCACCAGCCGGCTTCGCTCGTGGAGGGCCTCGGTGTGGGGAAAAAGAGACGCTGTGTGGCCGTCCGGCCCCATGCCCAGTGAAACCAGGTCGAACCGCGGGAGCTCGCCGCCCTCAAGACGAAAGCTGTTTCGCAGCTCAGCCTCGTAGCGAGCCGCGGCGACTTCGGGTTCCAACTCCCCCTCCATGCGATGAATCTGCTCCGCGTGCAGGGGGACATGATCGAGGAGCGCTTCGCGCGTCATGCGGTAGTTCGAGTCAGGGTGGTCGGGCGGCACCGCACGCTCGTCGACCCAGAAGAGATCCAACCGATTCCAGGGCATACGCTCGCGCCAGGGCTGGCTCGGGTCGGCCAGAAGGGCAAAGGCAGCTTTAGGCGTTGATCCGCCGCTGATGGCAATACGGGCGCGGCCGCGATCGGCAACCGCTTCCCCGGCCATTTCGACAAAATATTGCGCCGCGCGCCGGGCCAGGGACGCCGAATCCGGCTCCACGTAGTACTTAATGCCGAGTTTTCTGGCCATATGACGTGCTGCCTCGTATCTATAACTTACACGGATAAGGACGAATTGGCGGTGAATTATGGATGAGAGGAATTCTAGGGAAGAGCCGATCGGTCCTTAAAGGCCGGAAACAGAAGTCTCACTTGCCCAGAAAGATGCGATATTGCTGCTCAAGGACGCCTGAAGATCGGGCCAGAGCCAGTTTCGACAGGTTGTACTGGTAAAGGCTCTCAACCAGGTTGCTTTGAGCCGAGGCCAGCGCGGCTTGCGCGTCCACCAGGGGCAGGTTGTCGTCCACCCCCGCGCTGACCCGGGCCGCTTCGTCGTCGAGGGCTCGCGTGGCCAGGTCGACATTCGAATGCGCCACCTCCACCAGCTGGGCATTGGCAGCCACGTCGAGCAGCGCCGAACGCACCTGTTGGTCGATATGGGTACGCAGGTCGGCCAGTTGCGCGTAGATCGAGTTCAACTGGGCCTGGGATGCGTCTTCATCGCCGCGCAGGCCGGCTTCGCGAAACAGGGGCACGCTCAGGGTCCCATAGGCCACGAAGTTGCCGCGCGTACCTGCGCCGGCCACATCGCTTTCGCCGTAGAAGCCCGAGAATCTGAGGGTGGGCAGGCGCTGGCTGCGATAGGCGAGGTGGACTGCCTTCAACTCGATCACCTGGTTTTGCAGGTTCTGGTAGTCCTGGCGGTCCTGGTAGGCGATGGCCAACACTTCAGCGGGGGTCTGCGCAGCCAGGTCGTTGTAGGGCGCCGGGTCGGTGAGCTCGATCTTCTGGCCGGGGTCGACGCCAATTTCGCGCTTGAGCAGGATCAGGTCTTTTTCGAGGGAGTTGCGGGCCGCGATGAGCGATTGCTGCTGAGCCTGCAACTGCACCTGGGCGCGCAGCTCATCCAGATTGGCCACCGTTCCGGCCAGGTGGGCCTGGTGAGCGTGATCGAACTGGAGCTGGGCCTCGGCGACCTGGGAGTTGGCGTTATCCACCTCGCTGGTGTCGGCGATGCAGCGCAGATAAATGGTAGCAACCTGTTGCACCACCTCGCCGCGGGCGCTCATCTTGGCGAAGTAAGCAGCCCTCTCCGCGGCTCCGGCAGCCTTGAAGCCGGCAATCACGGGACCGGAAAACAGCGTCTGGTCCACGTGGACCTGGGCCTCGGTCAGGGTGTCGTGGGTAATGAGGGAGAAGCCCACCGGGAGTTTGCCGCCGGGAAACAGGGGCGCGAACTTGGCGGCGAGGGTTGGGTTGAAGCCCAGCGCAACCAGGTTGTGCTGATAGTAGCCGCTGTCAAAAGTGCCCTTGACGGCGGGCAAGAACAACTGCAAGGCCTGATTTCTTTCGCCTTGGAGGGCCTTTTCGCCGTTTTCCGCTTCCTTCAGGCCGAGATTGTTTTCAAGGCCGCGGCGGATCGCATCGTCCAGTGAAAGCTTGAGGGTGTCGTCCGTAGCCGGATGCGCGGTCACGCTGCCCCAGAATGGATTGTCCGCGGAGCTCGAATTGGAAGATTGGGCGAAAGCGGCCGTCATCGAGCCGGCCCATGCGGCGAGCCACAAAACGACCACCCGGCCCGTTCGCCGGCAGACAAAATGGAACGTACGATTCACCTTCACTATTCTCTCAGATGAGGCAAAAAGGGTTGGGGATTCATGGACAAGACCGCGAGGGGCCGCATGGTGGCGCATCGCCACAGTCGGTGGGTAGTCAAAGGTCTCGGCCGCTCATGGCGGGTTGCGAGCGGATGAGATATTCTTCTCTCTCGGTTCGAAGCGGTCGGTTGTACACGCCGGAATCCGGAACGCGGCGGCGCCGATGGCGAGGATCGGGCTTTTCACGCATTTGATTGTTCGAGCAGAGACTATTTTGGGAGCGTTCTATGCGGCAGAGATTTTTCATTTCAGCGGCGGGGTGTGTTGCGCTGGCGGTGGGGGTGCTGCTTCCGGGCTTGGCGGTGGGCGCGGCGCAGCCGTTGGGAATCTTCGAGGGGCAGCAGGACGTGGGCACGGTGCTGCACCCGGGGTCGGCGCGGTATGACAATGCCAGTGGAACCTATACGCTGAGCGGCAGCGGAGAAAACATATGGTGGGCGGAAGATGATTTTCACTATGTGTGGAAGAAGGTCTCGGGCGACTTTTCGCTTTCCGCCGATATCGCCATCCTGGGCGCCGGCGGCGACGCGCATCGCAAAGCGGTGCTGATGGTGAGGCAGACGCTGGACGGCAACTCGACGGCCGTCGGCCTGGCTGTTCACGGGGACGGGCTTACCTCCTTGCAGTGGCGCGAGGCGGCGGGCGACAACATGCACGAGGTGCAGGCCAACGTGAAGGCGCCGAAGACCGTGCGCCTCGAGAAGCATGGGGATTTCTTTTATGCGTTTGTGACCGGCGCGGACGGCAAGGTCGGGCCCTCGGGCGCGTCTACGAAAGTGACTTTCACCGGGCCGTTCTACGTGGGTATCGGGGTTTGCGCGCACGACAAAAACGCCGTCCAGCGAGCCGCGTTTTCCCGCGTCAGGTTCGCCTCGCTCGCGCCGTCCGCCGGAACGCCGGTGCTGGTGAGCGCGCTCGAGACCATTCCGATTGCGTCGACCGACCGGCATGTGGAGTACGTTGCCGCCGCGCACTTCGAAGCGCCCAACTGGACGCGCGACGGTTCGGCGCTGATCTTCAACCAGGACGGCACGCTGCGGCGTCTGCCGACAGGCGGCGGCGAGCCCGAGACCATCAACACCGACCCGGAGACGCACTGCAACAACGATCACGGAATCTCGCCGGATGGACAATGGCTGGCGCTGAGCGACACTTCGGCACAGGACAGGCTATCACGGGTGTACGTGGTTCCCATTGGAGGAGGCATGCCGCGGCAGGTGACCAAAGAAGGGCCGTCGTACTGGCATGGCTGGTCACCAGACGGGAAGACCCTGGCGTTTACCGGTCAGCGCAACGGCAACGCCGATATTTACAGCGTTCCGTTCGCGGGCGGCGTGGAGACCCGGCTGACCACCGCCGAGGGGCTGGACGACGGACCCGAATATTCGCCAGACGGCGCCTATATCTACTTCAATTCGGAGCGGACAGGGCAGATGCAGATCTGGCGCATGAAGCCGGACGGGAGCGGACAGGAACAGGTGATCCGGGACGACTCCAACGACTGGTTTCCGCACATCTCGCCTGACGGGCAGTGGATGGTTTTCATCGCCTACGACAAGAGCGTGACGGGGCATCCGGCCGAGAAGAACGTCGAACTGCGGCTGATGTCGATGACCGACCGGAAGGTACACGTCCTGACAAAGCTGTTCGGAGGCCAGGGAACCATCAATGTTCCTTCGTGGTCGCCGGACAGCAAGAAGCTGGCGTTTGTGAGCTACGAGCTGTTGCCCGGGGAAAGTATCGGCGCCCAATAGGCTCCAGGCGGCCCTAATCGTACCGCTCGAAGACGATCTGGCGGCGGTGCCAACCGTACGCGGCCAGGCGCTCACGGACGCTGGATACCATAAAGTTGAGCCCGCAGATATAGGTGTAGATGTCGAAGTGAAGGTTGGCGGGCGCAATCGTGGGGTCAACCGGGGGCTGCGGCAGCGGCTGGCCGAGCCGCGCGGCGCGCTCTTCGATGATGCGCCCCATGTGCTCCTGGACGTAGCCGCGCAGGCCGGTCCAGTCATCTTTGGCGCGGCTCAGTGTGGGCAGGTAATGGAAGTTGGGCGCCCGTTTCTCAAGCGCCTCAAACTCGTCCTTGTAGTAGATGTCGGTCTCGTAGCGGGTGCCGTAAACCAGCCAGATCTCCTTGCCGTTGCTGCGATCGGGGGCCGCCTCGGGAAAAAGCCACTGCGTGTAGCCGCGCATGGGGGCAACGCCGGTGCCCGTCGCCACCAGGATCGAGTCAGTGACCGGTTCGTGCAGCACAAAATGCCCATGAGGACCATGCACCTGGATGGATTGTCCCTCCGGCAGATCGACCAGGTCGGCGAGGTGATTGGAGAAGAAGCCATTTTCCACCCGGTTCACGCATAGCTCAAAGTGGTTGCCCCTGGCCGCTGATGCAATGGAGTAAGCGCGCGTCTGCTGCTTGCCGTTGGGGTCCTGCGCCACCGCGGAAATGAATTGTCCGGAGACAAACGGAAAGCTTTCCATGCCTTCGACCACGAAGTCGAAGTGGTAGCACTGGGCAACTTCTGAAATGCAGATTTTGCGTTCAAGGCGTGCGGTAAAGAGCTCACGTGCCAAATTGATTCTCGCTTTTCAAGGGAAGATGGGGCCCGTTCCAGTCCTGCCTCGATTATATGTTGCCGGGTGAATGGGTCACACTTCGCGTTCACTTGCCCAGCCATACTGGGTTGGAATGCGCAACTCCCGAAACACGGCTCGGCGAAGGCTGTCCGAAGCCGAATTTATCCCGGGTACGCTCCCGTGATGTAGCCCTGGAGTTCCTCGATGACATGCGCCTGCCCGGAGATGACCCACTTTACCAGGTCGCCGATCGAGATGACGCCCAGGACCCGGTTGCCTTCCAGCACCGGCAGATGGCGGAAATGGTGCTGAGTCATCATGGCCATGCATTCGTCCACGGTATGGTGCGGGCTGACGGAGACAACCGGGCTGGTCATCATCTCGCTGACCAGTGTTTCCTTCGAGTGGTGGCCCAGCAGGACGCCTTTGCGGGCGTAGTCTCGCTCCGAGAGGATGCCTACGAGGCGATCGTCGGAGAGCACCAGCAGGGCGCCGATACCGAATTCAGCCATCATTTCGAGGGCCTCGTAGACGGACTGGTTGGGCGCAATCGACAGGATCCTCGTCTCGCTTTTGCTCTTCAGAACCGATGCAATCGTGTCGGTAATCTTCATCCGACCCTCCTGGATTTGTTAGATTGACGGCTTGGGAAGCCGCTTCGACCGGCCCACACAGCCTGCTTCGAGTCAATATAACTGAAACACACTCGCGCGGAATAGTGCGAAGTTGGCGAGTCCGCAGGGCTTCAAACTCTCAACCAGGGAATTTGGGCCTCGGCAAGGGGCGGATTGGCTCACGATTGATCGAAGCGAGGACGCCCTTGGATGCCGGGTCACTTTCCCATGCAGAAGGTAAGAATGCGTCCATGTATGGCATGAACTTCAATGCTCATGCGGGTTCGAGTGTATCGTCCGAAGCCAGGCTCTCGCTCTGGAAACTGAAGACTAAAAACGGACGCCGAAGTAAGGTCATCACTTAATCCACCTCAAAAGTTCGGGCTTGTGAATCGTCACCAAGGCAAGCGATGATCGCTTCGATAACTCGCTTGGTTTCCTTAGGGTCTTTGACGGGAATTGAAATGACCCCTGCCTTTTCGGCCGGGTAGTCATTCCCGCCTGGGAACAAGGCGTCCCCAACATAAATCATCTCTTGCACCGAGATCCCGAGAACGTCGCGCAGCTTCTTGATGCCGTAGGCCTTGTCAATGCCGGGCTTGGTAACGTCAATGGACGTCGCGCCGCCGAGACGAACCGAAAACTCGGGAATGAGAGTGTCGAGAATTGCCTTGATCTTCTTCCGCTTGGCAAAATCTGCGTCCCACTTCACTTTTTCTTCCAGCGGAGCTTGTTGACCCAGCGAGGAGTACGTTATCTGGCTTCCCCTGTCTTCAATGGCTTCTCCCCAGGTCTTTTCCACAGCAAAGCCAGCGGTCTCCACGGCTTTGGTTAGGGATCTGACGATCTTCTCCTTTTCGACCGCTGTGAAGTCTTCCGCATAGAGCCTTTTCCATTCGCCGGCGTACTGGAAGAATTGTGTCCCGCAAGTAGGCAGAATAGAGAGCCTTGTCAGGCGTTCATCTTGCGGAAGATGAGAAAGCACTTGCTTTTCAAACTGGAGCCATGCACCGCCGGAGATGATGGCAACTCTGGCGACGCTGAACAGGTCGTGCAGCAGTGAGGCCATTTCGGGATCGAGGGATGATTTACTTGGCGCGAGGGTTCCGTCCAGGTCGAACACAATGAGCTTTTTCATTCGTCTCCAATGATTAAGAGTTGGCGCCTGATCGATGCCAACAACGACCAAGCAAATTCGTTTGCCTTAAATCACCGAAGCCGGGGCCCGTGTGGCACCCAGGCAAGGTCGCCGCTCAGAACGTAAACGGCGAGCGCCCCTGCCATAAGGAGTGCACCTAGCCAGAAACGCCAGTCGCGATGCATCCGCCTCCAGTACGGCCCCGGATCGGGCTGACCTTGATCGCTGCTGTTTCCTTCGCGATTATGCTTGCTCCCTGTCATCTCTTCTCCATTTCCGCCGAGTATTCGCCCTGGCGAGCGGCCCGGTTGCAGCATGCGCGGTGATATAAAGCCTGCTGCGCTGCCGGCACATTCGCATCCAGGCCCTTCCACATCTCCAACGCCGGCTGTTGAATCGCGCGGGCAAACGAGAACGCCATTGTCCAAGGCAACTTCGATTTGAATCTCACATTCATGGAGTTCAAACGGGCAGAGGCCAATTCTGCCGATTGGCCGCCTGAAAGAAACGCGATCGCGGGAACCGCCGCAGGGACGGCTCGCAGGAGGCAACTCACAGTTGCGTCGGCGACTTCATCCACGCCTTCCTGTGTAGGACAGGTCAATCCCGGAACGACCATGTTGGGCTTGAGGACCATCCCTTCCACCACCACTCCTTGCGCATGGAGCTGGAAGAAAACAACGCGAAGAACTTTCTCAGTGACTTCGAAGCAACGCTGCAAGCTATGGTCACCCACCATGAGGACTTCGGGTTCGACGATCGGCACAAGTCCGGCCTCCTGGCAAAGCGCAGCATAACGAGCCAATGCCTGGGCGTTGGCCTCAATGCAGCCCTGGCTGGGAACCTCCTTGCCGATCGCGATCACCCCGCGCCATTTGGCGAAGCGTGCGCCGAGCCGGCAATACTCAGCCAGTCGGTCGCGCAATCCATCCAGGCCCTCGGTGATCTTTTCTCCGGGATGGCCCGCCAATGCCTTCGCGCCCATGTCCACTTTGATTCCAGGAATGATTCCCGCCTCGATCAGGACTTGCACGAACGGTTCGCCGTCTCTCGTATTCTGCCGGATCGTTTCGTCGTAGAGGATCGCGCCGCCGATGCACTCACTGAGCCCCGGAGTCGTCACAATCATTTCCCGATAAGCGCGCCGCGCCCCTTCGGTCTGAGGAATTCCCAAACCGGCGAATCGTTTGTTGCAAGTCGGATTGCTCTCGTCCATCGCGAGCAAACCTTTGCTATCTGCGAAGAGCATCGCTACTGTATCGCTAAGTCCCTGCGATTTCATTTGTGCCTGCTTTGCTTGCTAGTCCGGTACTGAACTCTGAAGTATGAGAGTTCAGCGCTGCCAAAGAATCTGTCCCGTTTCCAAAGGAACAGAAACATTTGCGTGATAAGGAATGATGCGAGCCGTATAGTCGCGTGAGGCGCGAGTTGCGAAGACCTGAGCCGAATACGTGAGCACTCCTGGGGAACCCTGCGTGAGTTCCGGTGCGTGCATAGATTCGATGGCAGGTTTATCCCCCTGAACTGAGTTAGCGTAGAGTTCTACCTTGATTTGATCGGGCTTGAGTATGCCCAGAGAAACCTCGACTTGAAAGAAATGCTGGCCGTCATGCGTCTCGACTCGCACAGCTCCGAAGCGCACCGTGTTCCAATGCCGATCTAACTCCTGGCGCCAATGGAGCACGCCCAACCCTTGTTTGCTGTCTTCCGCCGCTCGTTGCTGATAATTTGAGGAGGCAGGCAGATAGTGATTCTCCGTGTACTCCCGGATCGCACGGGTGGCAGAAAACTCTGGAGTGAGCCGCGCCATGCTCTCGCGGATGCGCCCCAGCCACTTGGACGGAATTTTTGCCTCATCCCGCTCGTAGAACTCGGGTACCACCTCACGTTCAAGCAGAGCATAGAGATCTTCTGCCTCGCGGGAGTCCCATGCCGGATCGTCGCCATGTTCCCGTCCGTCCCCAATAGCCCAGCCAACTTCCGGCGAGTAGGCTTCCGCCCACCAGCCATCCAATTCGGAGAGGTTTAAACCGCCGTTGACGAGGACCTTCATTCCGCTCGTCCCGCATGCTTCCCACGGCCGCCGAGGCGTGTTAATCCAAAGATCGATGCCCTGGACCAGTTCCTGAGCCAGCAACATGTCGTAGTCGTTGAGAAAAACAACTCGGCCCTGGACCTCGGGACGTTTGATGAAGTCCTTCCATTGTTTGATCAGCATCTGCCCAGGCAGGTCCTGCGGATGAGCTTTGCCGGCGAGGATCAGCTGGACAGGGCGCCGGGGATCGGTAAGAAGGCGAACCAGTCTTTCAGGGTCATACAACAGAAGATTAGGTCGCTTGTATGTGGCAAAGCGCCGCGCAAAGCCCATCGTGAGCACGTTTTCGTCAAAAATACCGCTCGCATCCGACGATCCTCGACCTTCCGCGGCAAGCTGAGACGTGTAGCGTTCACGCATACAGCCGATCAACGTTGTGCGTCCTGTTGTACGAAGTTGCCACAGCTCCGCGTTGGTGAGCTGGCGGACGTCGTCCTCGGCTGGACGATCCCCGCGCCATCGTTTCTCACCACACGCTGTGGTCCACAGCGCATCAGCCGCTGCTGAATCCCACGTGGGCACATGAATTCCATTGGTAACCGAACCGATTGGAACTTCTTCCTGCGGCCATCGCGGAAAGAGGGGCCCGAAGATTTGCCGGCTCACCTGTCCATGCAGCTTGCTCACCCCATTCACCTGGCCGCTGGCACGGAGTGCAAGGTACGCCATGTTGAAGGGCTCTGAAGCGTCTCTCGCGTTTTGCCGGCCCATCGCGAGCAGATCCTCCACCGGAATATGGAGCTCATCCAGAGCATAATGGCTAAGATATTGGCGAAACAGATCGGGATGGAAACGGTCGAATCCGGCGGTGACCGCAGTGTGCGTAGTGAACAGATTCCCGGCTCGTGTAACACTCAGAGCAACATCGAACAGTTGCTTCGAGTCCTCCATGTAGGAGCGGGCGCGCTCAAGCGTGGCGAACGCCGCATGGCCTTCATTGAGGTGACATATCTCTGGCCGTAAGCCTAATGCGCGCAGTAAACGCCAGCCGCCGATCCCAAGAACGATCTCCTGCTTCAGGCGCATCTCTGCGTCTCCACCGTAGAGTTCGCTGGTTATGCCGCGGTGAGCCGCAGTATTGGAAAAATCGTTGGTGTCCAGCAGGTAAAGTTTTGTTCTGCCAACGGACACCTCCCAACAACGGAGCCAGATCTTCCCCTCCGGCAGTTGGATCTGCAGCCGTAACCACTCGCCGTTCGACTGTCGCAGTGGGCGAATGGGCAGCTGACCAGGATCGTTAACCGGATAAAGTGCCTGCTGGTGTCCTTCCGAATCGAAGTCCTGCCGGAAATATCCCTGGCCGTAAAGCAAGCCGACCCCGACGACCGGAACTCCCAGGTCGCTGGCCGCTTTCAACTGATCTCCTGCTACGTTGCCCAGACCACCGGAGTAGATGGGCAGCGCCTCGCTCAACATAAATTCCATGCTGAAGTAGGCGATCGAAGTGAGCGCGGTACCGGGATGATTGTTCTGAAACCACGCGTCCGCACTGTAAGATGTCCGATTGTGATTTAGCAGCGAATCGAGACGCCGGCGAAACTCCGTGGCGCTCAGTGCGGCTTTGATCTTTTCTCTGGAAACCGTCCGCAAAATGACCCATGGATTTTGCGTCGCGGTCCAGAGTTCTTTGTCGAGCCATTCCCATAATTCGTCCGCTGTATGATTCCACGACCAGTGCAGATTGAGCGCTAACTCAACCAGTGCATCGAATCCATCGATCGTTGGCCAATCGAAAGGTGCTTTCGGATCATTCAATGTATCTCCCTGTCTTGCGGAGGTTGGGAGGCGGAGAGTTCAATGGCAATGCAGGCGCCATGCTGGCGATAGCCCGCCCCCGCATCGAGTTCCACAGTTCGTCGTTTAGCTGTCGGTGAACATGGCCTTTTGAGGGTGCCCCTTGGCCAATGGCGCAGGCGCAGCGGAATCGCTGAAGTCCGCCGTCCACTGCCAGTTCCTGATCTCAGGCATATCTTCAAGGTGTTCGCGAATGTAGTCGCGATGTTCGTTTAGCTTCTTGCCGAACATCTGGATTGCGCCCGCAGCTTGTACACGAAGCCGCGGAATGTGCTTCAGCGCATCCAGTGCGAGGTGGTACCGGCTCATCTCATTCAGCACGACCATGTCGAAGGGGGTAGTGGTTGTTCCCTCGTCGATATAGCCATGCACATGGAAGCGCCCTTCGTTGGCGCGCCCATGAACCAGCGTATGAATGAGCCAGCGATTGTTGTGGAAAGCGAAAATCACCGGCGCCTTTTCGGTGAAAAGCGCGTTGAAAGACATCTCGTCCATGCCGTGCGGGTGTTTGTCTGGATACATCAGGGTCATCAAGTCAACTACATTGACAACCCGAACCTTGATCCCAGGGACATGTTTCTGCAGAAGCCACGACGTTGCGCAGATTTCGATCGTTGGCACGTCGCCGGCACAGGCCAGAACGACATCCGGCTCTCCGCCCTCGTCGTTGGTAGCAAACTTCCAGGTCGATGCGCCACGCGAGCAATGCTCCAGAGCTTCATCCATGTTCAGCCACTGCAGTTGCGGCTGCTTTCCGCAAGTGACGATGTTCACGTAGTTGCGGCTCCGCAGGCAATGATCGAAGACGCTCAGAAGGCAGTTGCCGTCGGGCGGATAGTAGACGCGAATGGTGTCGCTTCTGCGCGCCAGAGCGTTGTCAACAAAGCCGGTGGCCTGGTGGCTGAATCCGTTGTGATCGTTCCGCCAGGCATGGCTGGTGAGAAGAACATTCAAAGACGCTATCGGCTTGCGCCACGGATACTCGCGGCATTGCTCAAGCCACTTGGCATGCTGTGTCAGCATGGAATCGACCACCTGCGCGAAGGCTTCATAGGAGGACCACATGCCGTGCCGTCCCGTAAGCAGGTAGCCTTCCAACCATCCCTCGCACAGATGTTCGCTCAATACCTCCAACACACGGCCATCCGGGCCGAGTTCGTCATCGATCGAGACAAGCTCCGCCATGGAACAGCGTTTGGTCGCCTCGAAGATGGAATTCAGCCGGTTGGAGTTTGTTTCGTCGGGACAAAACATGCGAAAGTTCGTCAGATTCATCCTGAAAATGTCGCGGAAAAAATCTCCAAGCTTGCGCGGGGCCTCGGCCAGAACCTGCCCCGGTCCGGGGATTTCGAGTGCGTAATCGGTGAAATCTGGCAGAGCGAGCGTAATCAACGATCGCCCGCCATTCACATGGGGACTGCCGCCCATGCGCCTGTTGCCCCGAGGCGCGAGTGCCGCCAATTCTTCAATGAACTTGCCATTCGCGTCAAAGAGTTCCTGAGGTTTGTAGCTTCTCATCCAAGCTTCAAGAACTTTGAGATGCTCGGGATTCTCACGAACGGTAGCGAGCGGGACCTGGTGTGCGCGGAAAGTGCCTTCGATCGGGATTCCATCCACTTCTTTAGGGCAAGTCCATCCCTTGGGCGTGCGCAGAATGATCATGGGCCAAACGGGCTGCTTCTTGAATCCGTTCCCGCGGACTTCCTGTTGAATTGACCGAATCTCCGCGTAGCAATCGTCCATCGCCTGAGCAAGAAGTTGATGCACGACGTCGGGCTCGTCTCCCTCGACAAAGTAAGGCCTGTAGCCGCGGCCAGTGTAAAGGGCCTTCAGGTCAGCGTCGCTAGTACGCCCCTGGGCAGTCGGACCCGATATCTTATAGCCGTTGAGGTGCAGAATCGGAAGGACCGCACCATCCCGCGCGGGATTGAGAAAATTGACCGACTTCCAGCTTCCCTCAAGTGGACAGGTCTCGGACTCCCCGTCGCCAATGACGCAAGCAACAATCAGATTGGGATTGTCGAAGGCCGCACCAAACGCGTGAACCAGCGAGTATCCGAGCTCTCCACCCTCATGCATGGAGTTCGGCACGTGCGGTCCACAATGGCTGGGCACACCGCCTGGCGTAGAGAATTTGCGGAACATGAGCCGCAAGCCGTCTTCATTGGCCGTAATCTCAGGATGGACTTCGGTGTACGAGCCTTCCAGATAGGAGCAAGCGTTCAAAGATGGGCCACCGTGTCCCGGCCCTGAGATATAGATGATGTCCGCGTCATGTTCTTTGATGAGGCGATTCAGGTGAATGTAAATGAGGTTTTGTCCCGGCGAAGTTCCCCAGTGACCGAGCAGCCTCGGTTTGATCTGTTCCGCTTTGAGTGGTTCGCGAAGCAGCGGATTCTCGAACAAGTAGATCTGCCCAATGCAAAGATAGTTCGCCGCACGCCAGTAGCGATTTATCCTGTCAAGAAGTTCAGGCGAAAGCGGTCCTTCAGGGACCAATGCTTGAGTCTCCGTTTTGCCGTTTGCGGCGATCGCGGTAGACAAAGCGACATCGAAGATAAACGATGGAGACTTTGCAGCCTGGTCAGTGCTTAAAGGGATCTCGGTGGTAGCCATATTGTTGTTCCTTTTCTGCTGTCCGCAGCAGGTAACAGTGCGGCGGCGGTTTGAGAGGTTGATTCGTCCGGGATGCGCCTGCGGATGCTCTCTAAGATTATTTCGCCAGCAATTTCTCAATCGCGTGCAGTTCGAGGCGGCGCTTCGCTGTGGTCTTGGGATACGCCATCTTGAGTCCTCCAAGCGCATCAAGGACAATTTGGGAGACGATCAACCGCGCATTCTCCTTATCGTCGGCGGGCACTACGTACCATGGCGCATGGTGAGTGCTCGTCGAATGCAGGCAATCTTCGTAGGCGCTCATGTAGTGCTTCCAATATTTCCGCTCGTGAATGTCGGCGGTGCTGAACTTCCAGTTCTTGTCTGGCTCGTCGATGCGTGCAAGAAACCGCTTTCGTTGCTCCTTGTAAGACAGGTGCAAGAAAATCTTGACTATCTGGGTGCCGTTGCGATGAAGGTGTTTCTCCAGATCGCGGATGGAGTCATATCTTTGAGCCCAGATGTCCTTGTCGTCGAGCAACTCTTCAGGCAATCCCTGGGTGCGCAAAAGCTCCGGATGAACCCGAACGACCAGGACTTCTTCGTAATAGGAACGATTGAAGATGCCGATGCGGCCACGTTCGGGAAGGCGGCACGTGGTGCGCCAGAGAAAATCGTGTTCGAGCTCTTCGGCGCTCGGCTGCTTGAAGCTGAATACTTCGCAGCCTTCCGGGTTGACTCCGGACATGACGTGCCGAATGGCCCCATCTTTGCCGGCGCCATCCATTCCCTGGAAGATCAACAGCAAAGCATGCCGGTTGGAGGCATAGTGAAGATCCTGCAGCGAGCTTAGCTTTTCCATGTGCTGCTGTAGAAGCTCCTTATAGTGCTCTTTTGACTTGTAATAAGGGTCGACAATCGTTGGCCACTTGCCGAGGTCGACTTTTTTGCCTGGCGGAACCCGATAGCTTTTCGAATCGATCATCATCCTGTCCCTTTGCTGTCACGCGAGATTCTATGCGATCTTTTTCTTGGCTGCCGCGTTATCGCGTATCTCTCGTTCCGCTTCAAGCCAATCCTGGTCCTGCGGACTCTCGCCATGGACTCGCTGCTGATAAAGCTCATAGGCGCGGGCTGCGATCTCGGAAGTGCGATCCACAGGTTTACGAGAGAGCAGTGCAGGCTTGGCCGGATCGAAGATACGGTAAGCAAGCAGTTTCACGCGGTCATTGATGAGGGCCCAGATCAGAGCGTAGGCCCACACGAATCCTGCCCACTTCCAGCCGAGCGGTGCCATGAACAAGCCATAGACCGCAATCAGTGTAGCAATGGTCTGTGTACCCAGCACCGCTATCCAGAGAATCCGGGCAGGGCGAATGGACCAGAAGGGACCGCGCGTACGCGTGAGGAAGATGGTCAGATGTCCGGCTATCGAAAGCTTCAGGTACATCAATGTCTGGATGTGCAAGCGGTCCATGTGGAAGACTCGCTCACCGAGATAGAAGAGAAGAAACGCAGCGGCAACCCCGATGACTCCGAGTACAGTGGAGATCGAAAGCACAAGCCGCATATTCCAGGATTCCGGTTTGTTCTTGTAGAGGACATTGTCGTAGGCGATGGACAGGATGGCTCCATCGTTGAGCAGCGCCAGCATCACGATCATGACGGCAGTGAGGGGATAGAAGTTGAACACCAGGATTGCAAGCGTCATGAAGAACAGCACACGCAGCGTCTCAGCAATGCGGTAAATGGCGTAGCTGTTCATCCGCTGGAAGATGCGTCGGCTCTCCTTGATTGCATCGATGATCACCGACAGGCCCGATGTCAGCAGTACGATCGATGCGGCGGCCCGAGCCGCATCCGTGGCGCCGGAGACCGCGATTCCGCAATCAGCCTTCTTCAATGCAGGAGCGTCGTTTACGCCATCGCCGGTCATACCCACGATGTGGCCGCGCCGTTGAAGAATGTCTACAATGTGGTATTTGTGTTCTGGAAATACCTGCGCGAACCCGTCGGCCTTCTCAATGGCTTCTTCGGTTTGGGTCGATTCTTGTTTCTTCGTGTCGCCCAAAGCGCCGGCATCCAGTATGTTGGTGCCCAATCCGAGTTGCTTCGAAGTCTCCCGCGCGATGGCGATCTGATCGCCCGTAACCATCTTGACGTCTACGCCCATCTGCCGGGCGCTCGCAATGGTCGCTTTCGCCTGCTCGCGCGGCGGATCGAACAGCGGCAGCATGCCGGCAAACCTCCACTGGCCTTCCCTGTCGGCTCTGGCTACGCCCAGGGAGCGGAAGCCGCGTCCCGCAAATTCATTGATCGCGTTCTCGACTGCGGCCTTCACCTCGTCGGCGTTGGTTGCCAGTTGCAAAATTGCCTGCGGAGCGCCTTTGGACACAAAAAACTGATTTCCGTCCGCTCCTTTGACTGTGGCTTCTGTGCGTTTATGCACAGGATCGAAGGGTTGAAAGTGAAGTATCTTGAAGCTCTTCAGCTCCTTGTCGTCCTTCACTCCGCCGATCACTGCAAGATCGATGGTGTCCTTGTCTTCGGCTCGCGACGCGAGTGCAGCCCAAAGAATAACTTTGTCGGGAGCAATGCCGTCCACGGTGAAGGGATCGCCCAGCGTCAGTTTGTTCTGTGTGAGCGTACCGGTCTTGTCCGAGCACAACACATCCACGCCTGCGAGTTCCTCGATGGCCGACAGTCGGGTGACAATCGCCTCTTTTTTCGCAAGCAGGCGGGCTCCCACGGCCATCGTCACCGAGAGCACCGTGGGCATGGCTACCGGGATCGCGGCAACCAGGAGCACAAGGCAGAATTCCAGCGTAGTGAGTACCTTATCGCCTCGGAAAAGCGCGACGATCAGAATCAACACGACCAGCGCTACCGCCAGCACGATGAGGTAGTCCCCTATTTTCAAAACCGCCTTTTGGAAATGGCTTACGGTATTCGCCTCTTGCACCATCTGCGCGGTCTTGCCGAAATAGGTATTCGTTCCGGTGGCATACACCATTGCGTCGATTTCGCCCTGACGGACGATAGAGCCAGAGAACACTGCGCTCCCGGTCTTGGCGGTCACAGGCAATGACTCGCCGGTCAATGCCGATTGATCTACCTCGATCGGATCGCCGTCAAGCAAGCGCGCATCCGCCGGTACAATGTCACCCAGCCGCAGTCGGACCACGTCTCCAGGCACAAGTTCACTTGCTTTGGGATTCTCCCACTTGCCGTCGCGCTTGACTTTAGCCAGGATCGCCAGTCGCGCTTTGAGCGCCGCGATGGCATTACCGGCCTGGTGTTCTTCCCAAAATCCGACCACTGCATTGGAGCAGAGAAGAAGGAGAATGATGAAGAAATCCAACCAATGCCGGACAGCCGCCGACAGGATAACGGCGCCTTCAATCATCCACGGGATGGGACCCCAAAAATAGGAGAGAAACTTTAAGAACTGATTGGTCTTCTTCTCAGTAATCTCGTTGGGCCCGTATTGAGTCAGTCGTTTCTCCGCTTCGGCCTGGCTCAGGCCATCCGGAGTCGATCCCAACTTCTTCTGCAACTCCGGCATCGGGAGGGTCTTCAGATCATCCTTGGACACTGGGTCGGGGTCGTGCTTTGGTTCGGACTTCAACTCGGGCTTTTCCGCAATTGGGGTCACGATGGATGCTCTCCTTTTCATGTTCCTGCCAGCCAGCGCGCTTCAAGGGAGGCTTAGGGAACCTCTGATTAAGTGATCCACCTGCATTCTGTCCGCATCAAATGGTATGTAGGAGTAGATCGCGATGCGCCAGATAACATTTGCCTGCCAGCCGAG
>Ga0182013_10000585_pt1 | contig 50043 bp, 39 predicted proteins | sample 612S2MmetaG_FD_120487 | JGI IMG/M metagenome (GOLD analysis project Ga0182013, IMG submission 120487) | Permafrost microbial communities from Stordalen Mire, Sweden - 612S2M metaG | ecosystem: Environmental > Terrestrial > Soil > Wetlands > Permafrost | place: Sweden: Stordalen | collected...
CCACTGACCACTGCCCACTTACCACTTACCACTTACCACTTACCACTGCCTCTAAACGAAGTTCAAAAACGTTCCCGGCTTCACCTGCGCCCCCGGGAACACCACCTCAAGGTTGCGCGCGCCCAGCGTCTTGTATGCCGCCTCGCCCAGCACATTGCGGAAGTCCGTGGTCACGGTCAGGTCGCGGCCTTCGTTCAACTGCTCGGTCTCCACGCCCGGCCACTTCCCGTAGACCTTCCCGCCCTTCACCTGTCCGCCCAGCACGAACATCACATTCGCGTGCCCATGGTCGGTGCCGCCAGTCCCGTTCTGCCGCGCCGTCCGGCCAAACTCCGACATGGTCACCAGCGTCACGTTCTCCGCGTCCGTTCCCATGTCCCGCCAGAAGGCCGCAATCGAGGCGGAGAACTCGGTCAGCCGGTTCGCCAGTTGCCCAGTCGAGCCGCCCTGGTTCTGATGCGTGTCCCATCCTCCGATATCGGAGAACGCGGCCTCCACGCCCAGGTTCGCCTTCATCAACTGCGCAATCTGCTTCAGGCTGTTGCCGAACGGCGTATTCGGATACACCGCGCCCTCCGCCGGCTGGTACTTCGCCGGATCGGCCGCCTTCAACATCTTTACCGCCTCAAACGTCTCCTGCCCCGTGCCTTGCAACACCGCGTCCGAGCTCTCGTCGTACATCGCCTGAAACGCGTTCGAGATCGGCGACATCTGTGGCCCTTTGCCGCCCACCGAGAAGTCTGCCAGGTTATTCAGCGCAATCGCCGGCACCTTCCCCTGCAGCGTGCGCGGCACCTGCGTCCCCAGCGCCACCGCCCGGAACGCCGACGGCTTGGCTTCCAATCCAGCCGGCTCCACCGCCAGCGCCCGGTTCAGCCAGCCATCCTCGGTCACCTTCACGCCCGGCGTCCCGCTCTCCATATAATCCTGCGCATCGAAGTGCGAGCGCGACGGGTCCGGCGAGCCCGCCGCATGGACAATCGCCAGATGCCCCTGGTCATACAGCGGCTTGAACGCCGCCATCTGCGGATGCAGCCCGAAATATCCATCCAGGTCGATCACTTCATTCTGCTTGATCGCAATCGTCGGTCGCATCGCATAGTAGTTCTTCTCGCGATACGGCACCACCACATTCAGCCCGTCCACCGCGCCCCGCTGGAACAGCACCACCAGCTTCTTCTTGTTCGCCGCCGCCGTCGTCATCTCCCCCAGCACACTGCGCGATAGAAATGCCGGAATCGTCGATGTCCCAATCAGCGCCAGCGCGCCGTTCTTCAAGAATCCCCGCCGCGTTATGCTCCGCTTCGCCGCATCCCGGCCGCAAATGTCGCAGCCCCAGTCGCTATGGTCCGCCGTATTCCATCCTCTGCTTGCCATATCGATCTCCTTGCCTCGCTCCCCGGAGTATCTTCATTCTGGACGGAGCGAAGCACAGTCCAGAATCCAAACAGCTTGTCATTCTGAGCGGAGCGAAGAATCCCCGCATTTGTTTTATCCCGTCACGGTCGTAAGCGCTGAAAGCGCGCCATATACCAGCCTAGGCCGCAGGCCTAGGTATCCAGTCCCCGAAAACCTGAGGGCTGAAGGCCCGAAACAAAATGCGGCCACAAAACACCAGGGACCGGCCATCCTTTACCTCTCGATCGGCTCCAACCGTCTGCGTATTCAAACTCCATACCGGCCGCAAAGTTGCCGCAATCCCCCGCACGTCGTATCACCCGCGCTTCGGTCCTGTCCTTTGCCTTCCTGTTCCCTGTTCCCTGCCTTACTGTTCCCTGTTCCCTATCTCTTTTGGAACTCCGGCGACCCCAGCAGCAGCCCGGCCATGATCGCCGCCTGGCGGTCGTCCTGCGGCCCATTGCGTTGCGCCGCCGCCATCGCCGCACCCAGAGCGGCCGCGCCGCCTCCGCCAATCTGGAACTCCCGCGCCGCCTGGATCGCCGCCGTCGCGTCGCCTGACTGCCCCAGCACCGCCGTCCGCGTCCGCTCACTCAGCGGCTGCCCCAGCAGGATCGCCTCCAGCTTCTTCTCCTTCGCCGCAACCTCCGGGTCAACGCCCTCCGTCTCCATCGCCACTGTCTTGGCCGTCGATGCCGGCTCATTCAGCAGCTTGGTCCAGTCCGTGCGCACCCCCGGCAGCTTGTTACCGCTCATCACCAGCGCAAAGTTCATCCGGCTCACCAGCGCGCCCGTACTCACCCAAGGCTCGCTCATCCACGAGTAGCCATTGGGCGTCTGCATCCCATACAGCGGCATGCCCAACTTATCCAGCGCCTGCACCAGCCCCTGCGCATTGCCCACCGTCGCGCCGCTCGCGCGCACCGCCGACACCACAAACTCCTCCGGCGTCTTCACCTTCGACCGCTCCGCCGCCGGCGTCCAGAACTCCGGCGACTCGAACATCGTCCGCAGCACCGTCTTGATGTCGCCATCGCTGGCCAGGAACGACTGCGCCATCCGGTCCACCAGCGCCGCCGGAGGATCGTCGCTCACAAACCGCACCGCCAGCTTGGTCGAAATGAACTTCGCCGTCGCCGGACTGGTGGCCAGCATATGCAGCACCTCCAGCCCTTCGTTCATCCCACTCTCGCGGATCGTCTTGCCCAGCACCGTCTTCGCACCCGGCTCATGCTTGCGCGCGTCGAACTGGAACTCCTCGCCCGCGGCCGGCGGTGAAGTCGTCCAGCCGGTAAACACCTTCGCCACCTGGGTCACATCCGCCTGGGTGTAGCCGCCGTTCACCCCCAGCGTGTGCAGCTCCATCAGCTCGCGTCCGTAGTTCTCATTCAGTCCGCGGTCCTTCAGCGCCGCCTTCACCTGCGGGTTCCGCGCAAACGCCGCCACCCGTGGCGCATTCTTCGCCGCCTGCGAGTCCGGCCCGATGCTCTGCGCGTTGTCCAGATACTCCAACATCGCCGGACTCTTCGCCGTCGCCACCAGCAGGTCCTCGAACTTGCCCAGCGCGTTCGGCCGAATCGCCTCCCGCTCATACGCCGGGATCAGGTACGGCTCATTCTGGTTTTTGCGCACATACACGTTGAAGTGGTTCAGCCAGAAGTCGGTCATCACCGCCTCCAACTGCCGCTCGCTGTAGATGTCCCGGATCAGCCGGACCTGCATCTCCTCCGAGCCCACCATCCGCGTCGAGTTCTGCATCGCCGCGAAGATCTCCTTCTGCTGCGGGTTCAATCCCTGCGCAAACTGCGCCAGCTCGGTCGCGCTCAGGCTCTGCCGGAACTCCACAAAATCGTTCGGCGCCATCGCCAGCACCTTGCGCATCCGGTCTTCCGCGGGCAGGTTGATGATCTTCACCGCCTCGATGTCCTGGAACAGCTTCTCCACGTGCTGATCGGGTGGCTGCGCGGTGTCGGTCAGCGCCTCCTTGGGCAGCGGAGCCGGCGCTGCGCCGTCCGTCCCATTCGCCATCGCCAGGTAGTCCGGGGCCACCATGTCTGCCCCAGCTGTCGCCGTGCTCGCATTTGGCGCTTGCCCGGCAGCATTCTGCCCTCGCCGCTCAATCGGGGCCGGCGCCTGCGTCCGACCCGCACTCGCCCCCGCCATCATCGAATCCCCGGCCATTGCCTGCTGCTGTGCCTGCTGCACACCGCCGGCCGCCGCGGCTTCCTTATCCCTTGCCGCTTTATTCGCCTGCTGCATCCGGTAGAACGCCATCTCGTCCCCGTAGATCGCCCGCTCCACCGGGTCTGCCGGCAGCCACGCATTCCGCTGCGCCATCTGCCGGATCATCTGCTGGCTCGGATACCGCCCCATCAGCTGCTCCTGCGACAACTGCATCGCCGGATACATCGCCAGCCGCGCCTCCAGGCCCGAATCGTCAATCTTCTCCGGGTTCAGTTGCTGCTCGAACCAGGTGCTCAGCCCCACCTGCTCCACCGCTGCCACATCGCCCGGCCTCGGCCCAAAGGTCAGCCGGTCCAGCGCGTGCAGCACCCGCCCCTCGCCCCGCGGTTGCACAACGCCCGCCGTCGGTCCACGCTTCACCACATTCGCCGCCATCGACAGCGGCTGGTCCACCATCAACACGCACAGCGCCAGCGCCAATCCCGTCCGCACCGGGCCCTGGTAGCCCAGCAAGCCAACCCGCAAGCCCGGCGCCTTCGCCTCGCCCCAGCCCTTGCCCGTCGCTCTCAATCTGCCAGCTCGCATCGACCGCAACCTCCACGCGCGGAACCCTGCGCGCACCAACCCTAGCTTAGTCCGCTAACCGCACACTTCGCTAGAGGGGGGCCATGAAAAAATGCGCCCCGGGTCCATCCCAGAGAACCCCTAAACCCCACCCCAGTTGCGCCGGCTCGCCATCATATTCGAATCTTGGCAGCAGCCCTCCTTTTGCTGGAACCGGACCGCCTCCCCGCGCGTACCCTTAACCAAGTCAACCTCCAGCGCACCCGCCAGCGGCCCTCCCTGCCTCTCCCCAGCGCAAGTGCCTCTCGCCAAGGAGTCTTCATGAACGTCCGCATCCTTCTCGCCCTCGCCCTCGCCATCCCCACCGCCTCCGCGCTTGCCGCCGACGGCAACTTCGACCAGACGCTCAACCTCACCGGCGCAGCCACATTGTCCGTCTCCATCGGCTCGGGCTACGTCCACGTCTATCCCGGCCCGGACAATCGGGTCCACATCGTCGGCCACGTCCACTCCAATCCGGGTTGGTTCAGTTCGGATGCCGACGGGCGCGTCAAGCAGATCGTCGCCGCGCCGCCCATCGTCCAGTCCGGCAACACCATCACCGTCGGCCGCGATCACTCCGACTCCGACCTCTTCCGCAACATCACCATCGACTACGACGTCACCACCCCGCGCTCCACAACCCTCAAAGCCGGCTCCGGCTCGGGCGACATCGAAATCGGCGGCATCGACCAGGGCGCCGTCACGGCCAGCACCGGCTCCGGCTCCATCCACGCCGACAACATCGCCGGCAACGCTCACCTCGGCACCGGCTCTGGCCACATCCGCGCCACCAACGTCCACGGCGCAGCCACCCTCCAATCCGGCTCCGGCGACCTCGAACTCTCCCTCACCGCCCCCGGCGACGTCAAGGCCCAGGCCGGCTCCGGCTCCATCCACATCGACGGCGTCAATGGAGAGCTCCGCGCCGGCTCAGGTTCCGGCTCGATCGACGTCCAGGGCAACCCCACCTCGGAGTGGCGCGCCGAAACGGGCTCCGGCAGCGTCCACCTCCGCATCAGCCCTGGCGCCCACTTCACCCTCAACGCCGAATCCGGCTCCGGCGGCATCCATACCGGCCTGCCCATCGTCACGCAGGGCAGCTTGAACGACCACCACGTCACTGGATCGGTCAACGGCGGCGGCCCAACCGTCCGCGCCACCACCGGCTCCGGCTCCATCACCCTAGACTGACGCAAATCGGCGGCACAGCCTTTAACGCTGTCATTCTGACCCTGGACTCACGGAATCGGGGGCACCGTGTTCTAAGCGCTGAAGACGCGATATATACCAGCCTAGGCCGCAGGCCTAGGTGCAGCGCGCCCCAAAAATCTGAGGGCTGAAGGCCCGACCCATAGCTCTCGAACGGGTCAACGCGCACCCGCGCGCCCCGGCCCTGCCTCCCCTGTTCCCTGCTCCCTGTTCCCTGCCTTTACGGATTCGACTTCAGCCGTTTGTAGCTCGAGTTCGGCACCGCATAGAAATGCCCATGATAGTGACGCACGTCATCCAGCTCCAGCGCCTCGTCGTCCGAGACTGGCCGGTCCACCGACCCGTCCTCCTGAGGAATCAGGTCGACCGCCTGCGTGTCCCGCACCAGCCGGTCGGGCGAGTTCACATCGTCGCGAAAGAACAGTTCGTACGCAGGATTCACACCCGCCAGCGCCTTGATCTCCGCCCCGGTCAGAAGGGCCTTGTCCGTCTCATGCCGGGTTCCGCCCACAAAAAAGTGATAAAGCTGTGCAGTTGCAGTTTCAGCCATAATGAAACACCTCCGTGAAATTCGACTAAGACTATACGCCCACCGCAATCCTTTGCTGTGCTGCCAGTCACACTCCTCGCCTCGCCCTCTTCACCCCCCCCAAGGCCGTCATCCTGAGCGCAGCGAAGAGCCTGCCCTGAGCTTGTCGAAGGGACCCCTGTATTTGCCTTTCGCGGCCCCCGCCCCGCCTGGGGTGTCCCATAGCCTGCCCTGAGCTGGTCGAAGGGTCAGGCGGATCCTCGCCTGACGTGGGCTACCTCCGAAGTCCGTCATTCTGCACGACGCCCCATGCCCAGGGCCGTCATTCTGCATGACGTGCAGAATCTCTGCAGTTGCCTTTCGCGCGATCCGCCGCCTCGGGGTGGGGTGGGAGCTGGAGGTAAGGATTGGGGTGCCCCATGTCAGGCGGATCCTCGCCTGACGTGGGCTACCTCCGAAGTCCGTCATTCTGCACGACGTGCAGAATCTCTGCAGTTGCCTTTCGTGCGATCCGCCGCCTCGAGGGTGGGGTGGGAGCTGGAGGTAAGGATTGGGGTGTCAGGCGGATCCTCGCCTGACGTGGGCTACCTCCGAAGTCCGTCATTCTGCACGACGTGCAGAATCTCTGCAGTTGCCTTTCGTGCGACCCGCCGCCTCGAGGGTCGGTGCCCCATATTCGGGTAAGATTTTCACTGCGTGCCGGGCATCTTAACCTGCCCCATGGGGATGATCAGGCTGCCAAACTGTCCTGTTGCCAGATCCCGAACGCTCACATCGAGCCAGCGGCTGCGACCGTGCTCGAGAATGTTCACCGTCAGCTTCGCCGTAATCGTGGAGTTCGCAATACGGGGATCCGCAGCTCCATCGAAGTTCGCGACCACTTGGCTCGCATACGTCTCCTGCGACATGCCGTCTGCGTAGCCGTCGGCGCTAATCTCCAGCCGCGCGACGTACTGGCCGGAGTCGGACTGCACGACCTTGAACTTGTTCGCAGGCATGGAGAAGTGAAGCGTGAGTTGCCGGTACTCTTGCTTCTCCTTGTCTGCAGCACTCTTCGCGGAAGCCGGGATTACCGTCGTGTCTGCCGGAATCACCTGCACGCTGAAAACTGACGACGCCGGATTCGGCGCGGGCTTTGCCGCAACAACCTCCTGCCGTCGATTTAGCATTTGTTTCGCCGGATTCGGTGCAGCCGCCGCTGCGCTCGCGCCCTGGCTTGCCGAGTCAGCGTGTCCCGCAGCAACAGGGGTCGCCGTTATCGTCAGGCCACTAGAGCCCGCCCCGCCGGAGTCCGCCGGAACCGGCGCCGTGGAGTAGTGAGCCGTCGCATTCTCGGGTGTGCCGTAGTATCCCTTGCGATAGGACAGGTGCAGTCCTTTGTTTGCGACCTCTACGATGGTAGCGCGATACTTTCCGTTCCAGTCTCCGTTGGTGGGCGTGTAGTAAAGCGTGTAGTAGTGCGAAAGATCCCGCACGCCGGCCCCGGTTGAACCGCACCCGAAGCCGTACTCCGCCGCCCCGTACCGCGCCATCCTGGTAGGGTAAAAGCGATAGATCCATATCCGCCCCTGCTCCAGAGTGTCCTCCAGCCCGCACACGAACTCCCTATCGTGTCCGAAATGGCCATATTCAGGGCAAGCTGGCACGCCAGCATCGCCAGTGGATCGCACAGTCGAGCACTGGAAGGCTCCCGTGAAGGCGAAGAGAGCCTTCCTTCCCGGCGTATCTTGAAATGCTGCGGCGAACTGCTGCATCGCCGCCGTCATGAAGCCGCGGCGTGCGGCGATCACGTCATCCACGGGCATTCGAGTTTTGCTATCAGGGTCAATCGGCTTCTCCGCGCCGATGGGCGGGGTCTTCCAGGTCTCAAGTTGCTGGATTTTCGCCGCCAGCAGCGCGCGGTCCGTGGTCACCGGCTGCACCAGTTGCAACTCCGGACCCAGCACATAAACCGCGAACGGCGTATCCAGCGGCGCTGTCTGTACAACCTCCAACATCTCCTGGGGCCCCGGACCAAACGGAAAGAGCTGGTTGAGCAGAAGCAACGTGACCGGCCTTCCGGCAAATGGTTCATAGTTGGTGAATGTATTCGGTTGGCCGGCCAGTGCCGCGGCTTTTTGCCGTGCGATCTCCGCAGGATCGACCGGCGCGTGCTCCTCGAAGAACTTGATGGTCTGCGGCTGTCCGTCCTCAAGAAGCTTGAAGTCATCCTTCGTCAGCCCAGCCACCGGATGCCCCTGCTTATCCGCCACCGTCACATCCATCAGCACCAGGTGCGTGCCTTCGTGAAGGGTATAGACGCCGCTTTCTTTCTGGATGGCTTCTGGCTGTTGCGCACACAGCATCGCGCCACCCATGAGGCAGGCGAAGAGCATGCCAATATTACATAAATTGATGGTTGCCCGCATAAACCAGAATCTCCCTTCGTCAGGCTTCTTCTTGAGCCGCAAGACGGCTTGCATCCCGGGCAAAGGTAAGGGCTTCGTCGGTGTAATCTTAGACACCACGTTAGAGAGATTCGTTCCCGGTCAAACGCCCAGCAACATCTAAACACGACGGAGTTCAACCCGAAGCTCTCATTTCTATAGCGCCAGTAAAGTCCGGCTTTCGCCAAAGCTCACCTCGCACTCCTGCCCGCCCTTTTCCTGTCAAGCCCCCAAACCACCCATCTCCCTCATAACACGCCATATAGAGTTGGCATACTAGTTTCCCCCAATCCCCTACAATAGAAGTAGGGATGGAAATAGGCCTCAAAATCCGCGGCAACCCGCTTCCTCCATCGATATCCCCTTCCCTCGCCCGTAACCCTATATGCAGCACGATCTTAGCGGTAACCCCTTTAGATGAGGCGGTCTGGGGATATCCACCACCCGCCAACCCACAGCAAACAAACCACTTCCCCCCAAGAACACCATATCGGGGGGAGGGGGGATACCCCTCCATTTGCCGCTCCCTTCCCATCTGGGCTACCCTATTGCCTGTGCCCGTTCGCCCCAGCCCTGCTTACTCAAGTCCAGCTCGCCGCATCCTCCCGCCGGCGCTGCTATTCCTGGCATCCATCGCGCTGGCCGCTCCTGCCTTCGCCCAAGCCGCTCCACCCGCCGACCTGCCCGACGCCCCCGGCGCTGCCGCCGCCCAGGCCAAACCGGAACCCGTACCCACCGGCCCTACCATCCTCATCGACACCAGCATGGGCCGGCTCACCTGCAAGACCTTCGACCAGCAGGCCCCCATCGCCGTCGCCAACTTCATCGGCCTCGCCGAAGGCACCAAGGACTGGACCACCGCCTCCGGCACCGTCAAGCACCACGGCCAGCGCTTCTACGATGGACTCGCCTTCCACCGCGTCATTCCCGGCTTCATGATCCAGGGTGGCGATCCGGCGGGCGACGGCACCGGCGATCCCGGCTACTACTTCGACAACGAGGTCGATCCCGCCCTCGACTTCTCCGTCGCCGGACGCCTGGCCATGGCCAACTCCGGCCCCAACACCAACGGCTCGCAGTTCTTCATCACCGAAGACGCCATGCCCGAGCTGAACGGCAAGTACACCATCTTCGGCCAGTGCGACGCGCACACCGTCCTGATGGTCGCCTCCATCGCTCGCGTCGAACGCAACCACGACGACAAGCCCATCACGCCTGTCCTCATCAACCGCGTCACCATCGCCCGCGCCGGCCAGCCCATGCCACCCGAACCGGTCGCGCCTCCGCCGCCTCCACCAGCGCCCGCCGCACCAGCTCCACCCACGCCCTAGCCTTTGCCTTTTCTCTTGCCTTCAACTCACCACTTACCACTTACCACTCACCACTGGAGTCCATATGCCCACCAAGCCCGGAACCTACGCCACCTTCAAGACCACCGAAGGCACCATCGTCGTCGAACTGTTTGAGAAGGATGCGCCTCTCACCGTTGCCAACTTCATCGGCCTCGCCGAAGGCACCAAGGAGTGGAACTCCCGCTCCAAGAAAGGCGCCAAGCTCTACGACGGCACCGTCTTCCACCGCGTCATCCCCAACTTCATGATCCAGGGCGGCGATCCTGAGGGCACCGGCATGGGTGGCCCAGGCTTCAAGTTCGCCGACGAGACCAAGGGCTCGCCCCACGGCTTCAAGGCCAAGGGTAAGCTCGCCATGGCCAACGCCGGCCCCAACACCAACGGCAGCCAGTTCTTCATCACCGTCGCCGACACCAGTTGGCTCACCGGCAAGCACACCATCTTCGGCGATGTCGTCGAAGGCTACGACATCGTCGAAAAAATCGCCACCGTCCCCACCGCCTCCCAGGACCGCCCCAAGACCCCCGTCGTCCTCGAAAGCGTCACCATTGAGCGCATCGCCTGATTGAAATAGCGTCATATCGCCGGGATTCCGCAAGTTCCGCAATCGGACGAAACTCGCGGCCCCGGCGATACGTCACCCTTCAAGAAGGTTTTCTCCACCATGCACTCCGGACGGACACGAATGACTCTCAGCACCCGCTTGAACTTCGCCATCCTCTGCGCCGCGGCAGCTCTGTGCTGCGCGCCCGCTGCCCTCGCCCAGAACGCCAACCTTGCCTTCAAGCCCGGCATCTGGGAGGTCACGACCACCGTCAACAAAACACCCCCCAAGACCGTCAGGGCCTGCTTCGCGGCCGGCACGACCCTGGACAACTACCTGATGATCACCAACCGCGGAATCAACAGCACCGTCTGCACCGTCTCCAACAAGGTGCAGAACGGCCGCGGCATCGCCTTCGACAACGCCTGCACCAGCGGCACCCTCGCCTCGCAGGGGCATTTCGACTTCCAACTGCCCGACGACCAGAACTTCACCGGCACCAGCCACACCGTCGTCACCGGCACTGCCGAGGGCAAGCCCGTCAACCGGACAATTGACAAGGAATTCACCGCCAAATTCGCCGCCATCGACTGCGGCACCGTCGCGGCTCTGGCCCTGACCCCCGCCAAGCCGACCCCCGCCAAGCCCAAGTAACCACCAGCCGCAGCACATAGCAGAAAGCCCGCTCGGAATTGAGCGGGCCTTTGCTTTTGTTCTTCAACTAACAACTGACAACCTGCACCCTGCAACTGTCCTCAAGCCATGCCGATGACTGTGCAAAGCTCCTTCACTGAGTCGGCCGACTTCTGCAGCGCAGCCTGCTCCGCTGCCGTCAGTTTGATCTCGATGATCTGCTCCAGCCCCTTCGCACCCAGCTTGCAGGGCACGCCGACGTACAGTCCGGAGATCCCGTATTCGCCCTGCAGATACGCGGCGCACGGCAGGATCTTCTTCTTGTCCTTCAGGATCGCCTCGACCATCTCGGTGGTCGCAGCCGAAGGCGCGTAGTACGCTGAGCCGGTCTTCAGATGCTTCACAATCTCCGCGCCACCATTGGCCGTGCGCGTCTCCAGCTCCTTCAGACGGGTGGGCTCGATCAGCTCCGTAATCGGAATCCCCGCCACGGTCGAGTAGCGCGACAGCGGCACCATCGTGTCGCCGTGGCCGCCTAGAACAAAAGCGGTTACATTCTCAACCGACACGTTCAGCTCCTCTGCGATGAAGGTCCTGAACCGGGCCGAATCCAGCACGCCGGCCATGCCGATCACGCGCTCGCGGGGAAAGCCCGACTGCTTGTACGCCGTCTGCGCCATCGCGTCCAGCGGATTGGCAACGACCAGCAGGATGCAGTTCGGCGACGCAGCGACCGCCTTGGCCACCACATCGCTCATGATCTTGAAGTTGGTGTTCAGCAGATCGTCGCGGCTCATTCCCGGCTTGCGCGCGATGCCTGCAGTAATCACCACAATGTCCGATCCCTTGGTGTCCGCATAGTCGTTGGTGCCAATGATCGATACATCGCGCTTCTCAATCGGCATCGCCTGCAGCAGGTCGAGCGCTTTACCCTGCGGCACGCCCTCGATCACGTCAATCAGCACCACATCGGCAAGTTCCTTCGCCGCAATCCAGTGCGCCGCAGTCGCGCCAACATTCCCTGCGCCAACAATCGTTACTTTCTTCCGCATTGCCTGTTCCCTTCGCTTTCAATGGTCAATACTTCATTCACAATAGCCGCATAGCATCTGCACCGAAGGCGCTTCCGCCCGTGCGGCAAGCACTCACATATTCTCGATCATGCGCGTCGCAAACTCGCTGGTCTTGGCCTTGGTCGCTCCCTGCATCTGGCGCTCGAAGTCGTAGGTCACATACTTCTGCTGGATGGTCTTCTCCATCGACGACTCGATCAGCCGCGCCGCTTCCTTCCAGCCCAGAAAGTCGAACAGCATCACCCCGGAAAGGATCACCGAGCCGGGATTGATGACATCCTTGTCCGCGTACTTCGGAGCCGTCCCATGGGTCGCCTCGAAGACCGCAAAGCCATCGCCCACATTCGCGCCCGGCGCGATGCCGAGTCCGCCAACCTGCGCAGCAGCCGCATCCGAGATGTAGTCGCCGTTCAGGTTGGTCGTCGCCAGAACCGAATAATCCGAAGGCCGAATGATGATCTGCTGGAAGATCGAGTCCGCAATTCGGTCGTTGATCAGGAGCTTTGACTTCCACTTCCCAGCTCCGTGCGATTCTCCGATGGAAGCCAACACGGCCTTCACCTCGGCCACCACCGACTCGCCAAACTCCTTCGCCGCGAACTCGATTCCCGGTTCGATCAGCGCCGCATTCTCCTCCGCGGTGATCCCCGGCTTCGCCTCGATGTTACCCAGGATCCAGCTCTCGCGCTCGGTCACGGTGTCCGCGCGGAACTCCTGGGTCGCGACCTCATATCCCCACTCGCGGAACGCACCCTCGGTGAACTTCTGGATGTTTCCCTTATGCACCAGCGTCACCGTCTTGCGGCCTACCTTCAAGGCAAACGCAATCGCCGCGCGCACCAGCCGCTTCGACCCCGTAATCGAAATCGGCTTCACGCCGACGCCCGAATCCAGGCGAATCCTTTTCTTGCCGCCCTTCAGCATCTCGTCGTTCACAAACGCGATAAACTTTGCCGCCTCGGGCGTTCCCTCGCGGAACTCGATCCCCGCGTAGATGTCCTCGGTGTTCTCGCGGAAGATGACGATATCGACCAACTCCGGATGCTTCACCGGGCTGGGCACGCCCGCGTAGTACTTCACCGGACGAATGCACTGGTAGAGGTCCATCAACTGGCGCAGCGCCACGTTGAGCGAGCGGATCCCTCCGCCCACCGGCGTCGTCAGCGGCCCTTTGATGGACACGCGAAAGTCTATCGTCGCCTTCACCGTATCGTCGGGCAGCCAGTTCTTGGTCTGGCGATACGCCTTCTCGCCGGCCAGTACCTCGTACCACTCCACCTTGCGCTTGCCGCCATAAGCCTTCTCCACCGCGGCGTCGAACACCCGCTGCGAGGCCTTCCAGATGTCGCGGCCAGTGCCATCGCCTTCGATAAAGGGAATGACCGGGTGGTCGGGAACGGTGTAGATCCCGTCCGCATATTCGATGGGCTTGCCGTTTGGCGGCACAGGAATGCCGTTGTAACTCGTCTGCATGAAGGGTGTAACTCCAGACATTGACCGGAATGGACCAGCATTCGAAGGCTACCACCCGCACAAGACGCATGGCAACGAAGCGCCGCCGATAATCGGCCTCTGTTTCTCGGTAATCGGAACCCTTATTCCGGCAAGGTTCAAGCTTGTCCCAAGAAAGAAAGGGCCCGCGCATGGCGGACCCTCCCTCGCAACCTACAGCGCGCCTTAGAACTTGTTCCACAAGAGCTGGTTGTATATCTCGTGGTGGAACTGGACCTCCTGCGCCTTGACCCTGGTGCCCAGCAATCGCGGGCAGCGGTCGGCCGAGGCCTGCTTCAGGTCCGCGTAGCGTGCCTTGACGTCCTCGCCCAGCAGCTTGGTGGTCCACTCCGCGTTGCGGAAGTCGTCGATCGCCGTGTAGATATTGTCCGGCAGGTATCGCGGAGCCGAGCGCAGATTCTTGATCCTCGCGATGTCGCCCTGCAATCCGGTCTTGAAGATCGAGTACATGACCATATACGGGTTCGCATCCGGCGCCACTGCGCGGACCTCAATGCGCGAAGACCTCTCGTTGCCGATCGGGATGCGCACCATCGCTCCCCGATTCACCGCCGAGGCGTTCAGCTGGTTGGGCGCCTCAAAGTGCGGATCGAGCCGGCGATAGGCGTTCACGCTCGAGTTCAGCAGCAGACACGTATCCAGTCCATGAGTCAGCACGCGGTCCACAAACTGCCATGCCAGCTTGGAGATCTTCTCCTCGCCCTTGGGTTCCCAGAAAAGGTTCTTCCCGCCCTTTGAGACCGATACATTGGTGTGCATGCCGCTGCCGTTCACCCCAACAATGGGCTTGGGCAGGAAGCTCGCGGTCATTCCCATCTGCGTCGCCACCGTTCGGCAGATCAGCTTGTACAGTTGGATCTGGTCGGCCGCGGCAACCGCCTCGCCGTAGGAGTAGTTGATCTCAAACTGCGAAGGCGCAACCTCGGGATGGTCCTTCTCGTTCTCGAATCCCATCGCGCGCTGCACCTCGGCGGTCGCGTCGATGAACTCGCGCAGCGGGTCGCCCGGCAGCGAATGATAGTAGCCGCCCGTGTTCACGTACTCGAACGACTCCGTCTCGGGATAGGTGCGCTCGGCGTCGATCCCGTCGAACAGGAAGCCTTCAATCTCGTTCGCCGCGTTCAGGGTGTAGCCGTGCTTGTCGAACACCTCCTGCGAGAACTGCTTCAGCACGCCGCGAATGTCGCCGCTGTACGGCTCGCCGTTCTTGTCGATCACTTCGCCGAAGACCAGCACCTTGCCCGGCCCGAACACATCCGCCGGCGGCCAGTAGAACGATCCCCAGTCGATCCCCAGGCGCAGATCGCTCTCCTTCTGCGCGGTAAACCCGCGAATCGAAGAGCCGTCGAAGGTCAGGTTGTCCCAGCTCTTCACCAGAAATTTCTTGTCGTAGTCGAGCATGTGCAGCCGGCCTTCCAGGTCGCTGAACACAACGATGACGGCCTTGATGCGCTGCTCGTCGGTGAGGTACTTCAACCGCTCTTCCTGGATGACACCCGGCGCCACGCGGTTCCTGCGCTGTTCCTTCGCCATCAGGTTAAGGTCTTCCAGCTCGGCATACGAAAGTTCCAGAAAATCACGATATTCGCTCGACATGACGCTCCTTGCAAGATTGGGATTGGAATTGACGCGGCGTCTGCGTCTCTCCTTCCCCGGAACCATCATTTGCTGGTGAGTTTCAGAGAGCCGGAAAACAGCCACCGCGTGCCGTCACAAAACTAACAGAGTTTTCATCCAGGTTGAATCTCAAGTCGCGTTCTAACACGATCTTTTTACGTTTCGCCGAAAATCTGTCGCAGTAACGCGGCAGCAAGCCGCCGACGACGGAGTTTTGCCTTGACCCTCCCTTGGCGATAACCGGCACTGAGCGAGCTTTCAAACCTCGGCGCAGACGAAAAAATGCATTTGCCATTTGGTTGTAACCAAACGGCCGTTCCATTGTGATAACTTTGACAAGTTCGGCTGCTTGGCGCGCGCTTCCGCCGCCAGCTGCCGTATCTCGCAATTCCTCCGGAGGGTCTCTAAATTGGGCATGAACATGGTTCCCACGCGTCTTTTTTTTACCAAAGGCGTAGGCAAGCATAAAGAACGTCTCACCTCATTCGAGCTTGCGCTTCGCGACGCCGGTATTGCCGCCCAGAACCTGGTCCGCGTCTCCTCCATCTTCCCGCCACAGTGCAAGCTGATCCCGCGCAAGGAAGGCCTCAAGTACCTCAACCCCGGCGAGGTCGTCTTCGCCGTGATCGCCGAAAATTCGACCCGCGAAGCCCATCGCCTGGTCGTCTCTTCGATCGGCGTCGCCATCCCCACCGACCGCAACACCTACGGCTACCTCTCCGAGCATCACAGCTTCGGCGAGACCGAAGACCAGGCCGGCGACTACGCCGAAGAACTTGCCGCCGAGATGCTCGCTACCACCCTCGACGTCGACTTCGATCCGGATAAAAGCTGGGACGAGAAGAAGGAGATCTACCGCATCTCCAACAAGATCGTCCGCACCGCCAACGTCACCCAGTCCGCCGTCGGTGACAAGAACGGCCGCTGGACCACCACCATCGCCGGCGCCATCCTGCTCTTCGACGACAAATAAGCCAGACCTGAGAGAATGGTGGAGGCGCTGGCAATTCGCCGGCGCCTTTCTTCATTGAAACAGTTGAAACTGGATTGACCCATGCAAACCCGCAACAAATTCCGTCTGAAGCAAATCTTCGACGCCCGCGCTGGACGACGCAGTTCCTGCGGCTATATGCGTGGCTCCGGAAAAATCCTCGGAGACATCGTCAGTCTAGCGTGGGACGGCGGTCCATGGGATTGCGAGCTCGGTATTGCCTACCGTGACGAGAACGGTATCGCCCTTGATTACAACGGGAACGAAATTGACATGATTGAGGCTGTAAAGAATGCCCGCTAACACCACCCGCGTCGCCCTTATCCAGATGGCCTGCGCCCCCTCCACCGCGCAAAACTTCGACCACGCCGCCTCGTTGGTCCAGGAAGCCGCCCGCGCCGGCGCCCAACTGGTCTGCCTGCCCGAGCTCTTCCGTGCCCAGTACTTCTGCCAGCGCGAGGACCACGCCCTCTTCGATCTCGCCGAGCCTATCCCCGGCCCCAGCACGGAGCGCCTCGCCGCCATCGTCCGCGAAGAAAGGATCACCCTCGTCGCCAGTCTGTTTGAGCGCCGCGCCCCCGGCCTCTACCACAACACTGCCGCCGTGCTCGACCACGCGAGCGACCAGCCCGATGCCATCGCCGGCATCTACCGCAAGATGCACATCCCCGACGACCCGCTCTACTACGAGAAGTTCTACTTCACCCCCGGCGATCTCGGCTTCCGCGCCATCGCCACCAGCAATGGCAGCGTCGGCACCCTCGTCTGCTGGGACCAGTGGTACCCCGAAGCCGCGCGCCTTACCGCGCTCCTGGGCGCCGACGCGCTCTTCTACCCGACCGCGATCGGCTGGCACCCCAGCGAGAAGGCCGAGTTCGGCGCCGCGCAATACTCCGCCTGGCAGACCATGCAGCGCGCCCACGCCATCGCCAACGGCGTCTTCGTCTGCGCCGTCAACCGTGTCGGCCACGAGCACGGCGACGTCATCCACAACGGAGTAACCATGCCAGGCCCCGGCGACCACACGCCCACCTCCGGTCTGGAGTTCTGGGGCGGCAGCTTCATCGCCGATCCCTTCGGCCTCATCCTCGCGCAGGCCTCGCACGATAAGGAAGAGGTCCTCACCGCCGACCTCGACCACGCGCTGATCGAGACCACCCGCCAGCACTGGCCGTTCCTGCGCGACCGCCGCATCGACGCCTATGCCGGCATCACCCGCCGCTTCCTGGACTAAGGAAGCTACTTCCCCATGCTGGACATGCCGCGCACGATCGTCAGCGCGGCCGGCCCCAGCAGAACGATGAACATGCTGGGGAAGATAAACAGCACCAACGGAAAGATGATCTTCACCGTCGTCTTCGCGGCCATCTCCTCAGCCAGTTGACGGCGCTTGAGGCGGATGTTGTCGGCGAAGACGCTCAGGGCGCGCGCGATCGGCGTTCCGAAGCGCTCGGTCTGCAGCAGCATGCTGGCGAATGCGTCAATGTCGGCCAGCTCGCTGCGCCCCGCCATATCCGTCCAGGCCTGGATGCGGGGCTTTCCCGCGCGCTGCTCGCGGTTGATCTGCAGCAGCTCTTCCGTGATTTGAGGATGGCTGATGCCCAGCTCCTGGCCTACCCGGAGCAGCGCTTGATCGATGCCCAAACCGGCATCCACGCAGATTACCAGCAGGTCGATGGCGTCTGGGATGCTCCTGCGGATCTTCTCCCGGCGGCGTTTGATCAGGCGGGTAAGGACCACATTGGGCGCGATGAACCCCGCCGCGGGCAGCGCAATCATCCAGAACATGCGGCCCAATGGAATCAAGGAGCCTGTGGCCAGCGCGAGCAGCGGACAAAGGATGCGCGCCGCATTGTAAGCATCCACCGGAAACGTGCCTTTGTATCCGGCGTTGGCCAGCCGCTCCGGCAGGTCTGCATCGTCGGCCACGCCGAGACGCGCGCGCACCCAGTGCAGGACAGCGAGCAGCCTGCGTCCCGCATCGCTCGATGCCGGCGCGCTTCTCCGGTAGGTCCGGCCGCGGTAGGTGACCTCGCGGATGCGTTGCATGGTGGCACGCGAGGTGCGGGTGAGGTAGAACCAGCCGGTGAGAGCCAGTGCAGAGAAGATGGTTGCGGAGAAGGCGAGATAAAAGAGAAGGGTCATTGCGCTGCACCTGAATTTCAACTGCATCTGGAGATCGACTACACCTGAACATCGACGATCTTGCGAATGATGAGCCCGCCCAGCACGATCAGGGTTCCTCCGGCATAGAGCAGCTTCTGCCCCAGGGGATCGTGGAAGAGAATGCTGGAATAGCCTGGGCTGACCATGTTGATCAGCGCCAGCATGATGACGGGGAGCAGGCCCAGTATCCATCCCGTGAGCCGTCCTTGCGCGGTGTGAGTGCGAACTTCGCCTTCAATGCGGACTCGCTCGCGGATCACATGCGAGGCGCGCTCCAGGATTTCGGTCAGGTCGCCTCCGGTCTCCTTCTGGACCAGAATGGCGGTAATCAGGAATTGCAGGTCGCGGGAGGGGACGCGGTTGCCCATCTGCAGCAGCGCGTCGCGGAAGTGCAGCCCCAATCTCTGCTGCTGATAGACCTGCACGAACTCTGAGGCCAGCGGCTCCGGCGACTGCTCCGCGATCAGTTCAATCGAAGAGCCCATCGAGTGGCCGGCCATCAGCGACCTCGCCATCAGGTCGATGGCATCAGGCAGAGCGGTGTTGAACGCCTTGAGCCGGCGGGAACGTTTGAATCGCAGCACAAAATAAGGGATCGCCAACCCGGCAAGGGTCGCAGCGCCGGTCACCAGCAGCATGTGCAGGAAGAAAAAGCCGATCAAGCCGAGCGTGAGCGCGGCGCCCACGCTGGCCAGGAAGACGCCGCCGACGCTCATGCTGCTGTCCGCATGCAGCAGCAGCAGCTTGAGCCCCTTCCCAAACCGATATCCCTCCAGCAGGTCGCCCACGCGAGAGACGAAATCGCTTCGCTCCACCTTGTCCAGTTCAGGCCCATTCACATTGGCCGCCTGGGGCCGGACTGATTCCTTGATCGTCACCAACCGCCGCCGCGCGGACTTGCTGGAAGCCGCCGGCTGGGTGGCCAGCATCAGCACCGGGAGGCTTAACGCCAGTGCCAGGAAGAACGTGATTGCGAGCAGGACCATGGTTGCAGCTTCTTTCTCCGCGCTTGCTCAAACTTCGACGGAATGATCGAGCAGGTTGAGGCCCAGCGGGATTCCGGCAGCCTTCAGGCGCTCGTTGAACTTGGGTACGATGCCGGTCGAGTAGAAGCGGCCTTTGACGTTGCCGCTGGGGCCCAGCCCTAGCTTCTCGAAGAGGTAAATGTCCTGCAGGCTCACCATATCGCCGCTGGTCCCAGTGATCTCGCTGACGTGAGTCACGCGCCGGGTCCCATCGCTCATTCGCGACACCTGCACGATAATGTCCACGGCCGATGCAATCTGGGCGCGGATGGCCTTCTCCGGCAGTGAGATCGCCCCCATCATGGCCATGGTCTCGATGCGCGCGATGGCATCGCGGGGATTGTTGGCGTGGACGGTGGTGATGGACCCGTCGTGGCCGGTGTTCATCGCCTGCAGCATGTCCAGCGCCTCTTCGCCGCGCACCTCGCCCAGGATGATGCGGTCGGGCCGCATGCGCAGCGCATTGATCACCAGTTCGCGCTGGCGGATGGCGCCCTTGCCCTCAAGGTTTGGCGGACGGCACTCCAGGCGGGCCACATGCTCCTGCTTGATCTGGAGTTCAGCCGAGTCTTCGATGGTGACGATCCGCTCCGCGGCGGAGATGAACCCGGAGAGCACATTCAGCAGCGTCGTCTTGCCCGAGCCGGTGCCGCCCGACACCACAATGTTCAGGCGCGCGCGCACCGCGCAGCGCAGGATCTCCAGCATCTGCGGCGTCAGCGCCCGGTGGCGCAGCAGATCGTCGGCGGTCAGCGGCACCGCGCCGAACCGGCGGATCGACAGCAGCGGACCATCCACGGCCAGTGGCGGAATCACGATGTTCACGCGCGAGCCGTCCAGCAACCTGGCGTCCACCATGGGCGAAGACTCGTCGATGCGGCGGCCCACCGCGGAGACGATCTTGTCGATGATGTGCATCAGGTGCGCCTCATCCTTGAAGACGATGTTGGTCTTTTCGATCACTCCGCGCCGCTCTACATAGACCGTCTTATAGGTGTTCACCAGGATGTCGCTCACCGTCGGGTCGTGCAGCAGCGGCTCCAGCGGACCCAGGCCAAAGACCTCGTCGAGGATGTCGTGTGCCAGATGGTCGCGGTCCGGGGCGCTCAGCGGGGCGCTTTGCTCGCCAATCAGTTGCAGAATGACCGCAAGCAGTCGCTGACGTCCGCCCAGTTCATCTGACTGGATGGCAGCAAGCTTCTCCAGGTCCATGCGCCGGATCAGCTCGTGGTGGACGGCGGTCTTCAGCGCATGGCGCGCCGCTTCGCCCAGGGTGACCCGAACTTCGGTAGCGACCGCAGGCCGTTCGGGCGCGGTCATGTACATCGATACTTCGTTCATTGCCGGTACCTCACCCAATCGATATTCGCGGCCCGCGACCGTCAGCGCAGGAAGGCGAACATCTTCCTCTTCTCCACCGCGGGCTTCGGACCGCTGACGCCATGAACGATCTGGTTGGCCCAGCGGGCGAGCGCCTGGTTGAACTCCGACCGGCGCTGCGGCGGAATGGGCTCTCCATCGTTGATGGCGCGTTGCAGCTCGAAGTAGTTGTTGGGCACTGCAATCGAGATGGGGAAACGCACTGCCTTCTCGATCTGCACCGCCGTGATGGAATCGGTTGCCGTTGAGCGATTCACCACCACATGCAGCTTGCTGGTGGCGGACTCGCTGAGCGAGAGGTTCTCCACCATCCGGGCCAGATCGCGCAACGCGGCTACGTCCGGCGTCGAGACAATATAAACCTCGTCCGACTGCTCAATGATGGTCGCCTTCGAATCGTGGAACGAGACCGTCGAGTCGATCAAAACGTAGTCGTACTCCCGGCGTAGAAAATCCATGACATGTTCAATCTCGTCGCTCTTCGGCTCATGCGGACCGCCCGACATCTCCGGCGATGCGATCACGTCCAGACCGCTTCTGTGGCGGACGACAAAGCCGTTCAGCAGTTCGGAGTCCAGGCGGTCGGCGTTGCGCAGCAGCTCGTCGAAGTGGTATCGCGTGTCCTTCAAGCCCAGGTACAAGGCAACATGGCCAAGTTGCTGCTTGTGGTCGATCAGCAGCGTCTTCTTGCCGTGCTGGCGCACCAGGTGAGTGGCAAGATGGACGGCGAGCATCGTGGTTCCGACCCCGCCCTTGGCGCCGAAGAAGGCGATCACCCGTCCAATCCCGCTCTGCGCGTGAGGGTCGACCGCCATCACCGCGTGAAATCGATTGAGCGAGGCGGCCAGGTCGGCCGGATCAACCGGCTTGGTCAGGAACTCGGTGCATCCGTTGCGCACCGCGCGCAGCAGAATGCCTGCATCGAGCTCTGCGCCGATGCCGACAATGCTGATCTTCTTGAGGAAGATCTGGTTCAGCCGCGCGGTCGTCTCCAGCGCCAGCTCGGGGTCGCGGTCAAAGTCAATCAGCGCCACGCACGAGGCTGCATTCTTCAGCGAGGGAGAGAACTGCGGCCGCTTCTCCGCCGTGATGTAGTCGCGGAACTCGCCTGCGAAATGGGCCCCGGAGACCTTCAACGAGGCAGCGGTCGCGGCCTTCACCACAGCCTCGTCCACGCAGACGCTGAAGATGGCCTGGCTGGGGCGCTCCGCGGAGTTCATCTCGTCGGTCATGGCAGCTCCGGTCGCGCCGGGGTTGCGGGCTGCGGCTCAGCTTGCGGGTTGGGCGTGGGGGCAGTCGCTTTGGACTTCTCCTGGCCTGCCGCATCGAAGGCATTGGCGTCGAGGTTGGGCACAACCCACTTCGGCTCGTCTGGCTTTCGCTCGCCGACAGATGCCAGCGGATCGACCACCGTCGCCGTCACGATGATCACCAGCTCAACCACCGAGTGGTTGAAGTTCTTCGACCGGAAGAGCTCGCCAAGAATAGGAACATTGGCAATCCCCGGCACCTTGCTCATGATCTCCGTGGTGCGATGGTCCAGCAGCCCAGAGACGACAAAACTCTGGCCATCCTGGATCTCCACCTCGGTCTCCGCGCGCCTGGTGGAGAGGGCTGGAATCGTAAAGCCGGAGATGGTGACGGCGTTGCTGAAGTCCAGCGTGCTCACCTCGGGCGACAGCTTCAGCCGGATGGAGCCGTCCGCATTGACGGTCGGGGTGAACTCGACCTTCACGCCATAGGGCCGGAACTGAATGCTAATTGCCGTGGAGTTGCCGGTGCCGCCCTGGACCACGGGAAATGGGAACTCGCCGCCCGAGAGGAAGCGCGCCGGCAGGCCGCTGAGTGTCGTCAGCGTAGGCTCGGCCAACACCTGCAGAATCTGCCTCTGCTCCAGGTCCTGCACCGTAAGCCCGACGTTGAGTTTTGCGTTATAGAGAAAGATATTCAGCGGGTCGCTGACCGTAAGCGATGAACCGGCGCCGGTCGCGGCGCTGCCAAACTGCCCGGTGGTGGTGCCAACCGTGGTCCGGCCTCCGGCAAAGATGTTGACGCCCAGTTGATCGAGCCGGGTCCGGTCCACCTCCACGATGCGCAGCTTCAACTGCACTTGCTTGCCATGCACAGGAACAACGCGCAGTGAGTTCACCACCGTCTTCGCGTACAGCGAGGCCATCTTCAGCGCGGCATCGGAATCAGCGTCGGTGGCAACTGTTCCGCTCAGGAATATCTTGCCTTCACCGGCCTCGGCATGAATGGACGACCCCGGGAATGCCTCTTCGAGCGAAACCCGCAGCGCGTCCGGATCGAGGTCCGCGGAGACCGCATAAATGCGATGACCGCCCGCCTCGTCCCACAGCACCATGCTGCTTACGCCGGCGGCCTTCGCCGTCAGCACCACCTCGGTCGAACCCGAGGTAAAGGTCTGCAGAACGGCAGGGTTACCAACATAGACCCGGCGCAGCGGAGCTGCCGAGGTCAGCACGACAGAGCGGCCCACTGTGATGTGCAGCAGGTCGCCTGCCGCCACGGAGCGCACATCGAGCGGCAACGGAGCTGCATCCTGTGCGCCACCGGTAAGCACACCCGCGGAGCCATTCGTCTGCGCCACAGTGAGCTGCGGTCCGCACACGCCGCCAAGCAGCAGGCACGCAACCCACACTGCTCGGCCCATGTCCGTCCGGCGCAGGCCGCCGTCGACGCGCCTGAAAACAACTGGGCTGTGGAGGCTCATTGTCCCGCTCCTCCGTCCTGGGTTTTAGCCGGTCGCTCATCGCTGGAGCCGCCGCCAAGTATGGTTTCAATCTCATGACGCATCGGCTTTGCTGCGGCCGCCGGCAGTGGCGCTCGCGTGACGGTGTGCCCCCCCAGGGCAGGGCGTCCCGCAAGTTGCGAGAGCAGCGTCGAAGGTTCTCCGGTGCGGCTGGTGTCTCTGCCGTTGCGCAGGACAAAGTGGATCGCGCCCTGCGTGCTGGCTAGCACCGCGCGCTGCGCCTCCTCCGGCGTAAGCAGCAGAGTCATTACCGTGACGTCCAATATCTTGCCCTCGGGGTCCGGTTCTACCTGATGCCCCGCGGCCAGCACCACCGCGTCCTGCAGCACCGTGACCGTGATGGGATCGCTCGATCCATCCTGACGGTAGGTCACCAGCACATCCAGATGCGAGCCGGGGACAAGAAAGCCGGCGACCCCAACCACCTCGTCGGAGCGCAGCGCGACCGCGCGCATTCCATCGGGAATCTTGCTTGCCAGGCCGTTGCCTGAGCCTTCCACGGACAGATCGCGATTGAGGATGGGCTGCCCCTTGCCCAGCGGAAACAGCACCGCACGGCCCATCACGTCGGCGGGGTGCGTAAAGGCGCCATCAATAGGAATGTTGCCCGGCCATGCGACCAGCTCCGTATTGCCGGACCCGAGCACTTCACCGGCTTGCAGCGCCATCGACGGGGCTACGTATGTAGCGTCCGTCGGCCGCTGTATCGCGGGCGGCGCAGTCAGCTTCTTCGATACCAGCCACGTGCATGCGCCAGAGACGGCGAGCGCGAGCAGAAGGGCGACGAGGATACGTTTCGGATTCACCAGCGCGCCTCCCAGGCCAGGGTGCACAGAGTCACCAGGCATCCGGCCGCAATCGGCAGCGCAAAGGGCAGGCGCAGCGTTCGCGGATTGTCCAGGTTCAGCTCTGGGTGTGGCTTCAAGCCCCACCGGCCATGATGGGCCAGCACCACCGCGGTGTTGCGCAGCATCTCGCGCAGACGCCCATGGCGGATGCTGACGGCCAGCGCAAAGATGCCGCCCGCGATCGCAGTTGAGATCGCGAGCAGGAGCAGCGGAGACGTCCCCGCAATGCATCCCACCGCGGTCATCAACTTCACATCGCCCGCGCCCATGCCCCCGGCGAGGAAGAAGATCATAAAGACGCCGCCCGCAATCAGTCCTGCAAACGCGGAGTCGCCCAGGCCACGCCATCCGCCTGCGGTCAGGTGCAGCAACAGACCGGCTGCGATCGCCGGGCCGGTGACCCGGTTGGGAATCCTGCGCTCGCGAATGTCATGGATCGAACCAATGCCCGCGCACAGCAAAGATCCACCAATAAACATCAGTTGCTGCTGTAGAGAATCCATGGGAGCACCGGTGGCATGTCATAAAGTGATGGTCGGGGCAGCGTGCGGCGAGGCAACACGTTGCACTGTGCTGCATCGCCGCACACAAGCTCCATCTCCCGCGTTCTCACGTGGGGCACATCGCTGGAGAAAGTGACGAAAGCAGAATCGGAGTTGGTGTAAGGCTTGCTCTAGACGTCATTGGTAAGGTTGTTGCCAACCGTGTTGAAGGCATTGCCGATCTTGCCCGCAAGGCCGGTCATGGCAACAACCGCGCCCAGACCGATCAGACCCGCGACCAGAGCGTATTCGATCAGGTCCTGACCCGACTCATCCTTGATGAAGCTGACAGACACCTGCTTGATGTGATTGATCATTGGTAATTCTCCCGAAGTGGTTCGAATTTGCCCCGAGCCGCAAGTGGTGTTCGACCACCCTCGCTCGATGTGAGCTTTGATTCACCTATCGGACAGGTTGGCGAAAACATGAGTTGGCCTTGCATTTGGCGGCGATTGGTAACGTGCGGCGATCACAGGCCGCGGAAAAACCTGTTTCTGAGATAGGCCCGGACTTTAGTCCCGGCATAATGGGCCCGAATCAATGCGGGCTTTAGCCTCCGGGACGCGTTTCCAGGCACCCTCCACGCGAAACCCGCCGTTTCCGCAGCCCACTCAGCCGCGCCCGGTCAGCCGCGTGAGCTCGCAAATCAAGTCGCTGAAGGCCGGCCACCCTGTGCAGAGTTCTTCGCGCCCGCCAGCCTCATAGTCTTCGAACTCGAAGCCGGGAGTGACCGTGCATCCCAGCAGCGCCCACTCGCCCCCGCGTACCAGGCGCGATCCCTGCCACACGCCGCGCGGGACCACCACCTGCGGACCCTCTCCCCGGTCCAGGCGATTGCCAATCCGCACAGCGCGCCCGTCGCCATCCGGGTGCAGTTGCAGCATCTCCACCACATCGCCCGCGTAGAAGTGGAATATCTCGTCCGACTTCAGTCGATGCATCTCGCTGAAGGTGCCCGGCTCCAGCAGATAGTAGATCGCAGTCGCGGTGTGGCGCGCGCCCGCATAGCGCCCATCCGCAAACGCGTCAACCGGCAGCATCTCGCCCGACTCATACGTCCGGACGTACCAGCCGCCTTCGCGCGGATGCGGCGCCAGACCCAGCATTTTCTTCACTTCCTCGGCGGTCATTCGCCCTCTCATGCACTATGCTGAATTGAATCCATCCTCTCAATCTACTGCGAGTCTGCCCAGCCTATGCTAACCCGCCTGGAACGATACTTCGGCTTCGCCGCCCACCAAACCACGTGGCGGACGGAGGTCCTCGCCGGCCTCACCACCTTCATCACCATGGCGTACATCGTCTTCGTAAACCCGGCCATCCTCTCCCAGACCGGAATGCCGCTCGCCGCCGTCACCACCTCCACCTGCCTGTGCGCGGCCATCGGCTCCATCCTGATGGGCGCTTTGGCCAACTACCCGCTCGCGCTGGCGCCCGGCATGGGTCTGAACGCGTACTTCACCTACTCCGTGGTCAAGGGCATGGGCGTGCCCTGGCAGACCGCCCTGGGCGCGGTCTTCCTCTCCGGCGTCATCTTCCTGCTGCTCACCCTCGGCGGCATTCGCCAGCGGCTGCTCGCCGCCATTCCCTATCAACTGCACTCGGCGGTCGCGGGCGGCATCGGCCTGTTCATCGCCTTCATCGGGCTGCGCAACTCCGGCATCATCGTGCCCAGCGCCGCCACCACGGTCACGCTGGGCGACCTGCACGCGCATTCCACCCAGCTCGCCATCTTCGGCATCGTGCTGATCGCCGTGCTCCAGGCCTATCGGGTCAAGGCCTCCATGCTGATCGGCGTACTCGCCACGCTGGCCGCTGGAATCCTCTTCCATCAGGTCAAGTATGCGCCCTCCACCTTCAACCCGATGGCCATTCGCGCCACGGCCTTCCACCTCGACATCCGCGGCGCGCTGAAGATGAACGCGCTCGAGATCATCTTCGTCTTCCTGTTCGTCGATCTCTTCGACAACATCGGGACCCTGGTGGCGGTGACCGAGCGCGCCGGCCTGATCGCCGAGGACCACACCATTCCGCGTCTGGACCGGATCTTCTTTGCCGACGCCAGCTCCACCGTCATCGGAGCGCTCTCCGGGACCTCCACCGTCACCAGCTACATCGAGTCTTCGGCCGGGGTCGCCGCCGGTGGACGCACCGGAGTCACCGCGATCGTCACCGGCCTGCTCTTCTTCCTCGCCATCTTCGTGGCCCCGGTGGTGGGCGCCATTCCCGACTTCGCCACCGCGCCCGCGCTCATCCTGGTCGGCGCGCTGATGCTGGGGGGCATCGGCTCCATCGAGTGGGATGCCCCGGGCATCGCCATCCCCAGCTTCCTCACCATCCTCACCATCCCGCTGACCTACTCCATCGCCACCGGCCTCTCGTTCGGGCTGATCAGCTTTGCCGCACTCGAGTTGGCCACCGGGCGCGGACGCCGCCAGCACTGGATGCTCTACCTGCTGGCAGTCCTCTTCCTGCTGCGGTTCATCTACATCGCCCACTGACCGTGCACTCGTGCCTATTTCGGCAGCGTTTGCAGCGTCGGTTGCTGCGGCTTGGGAGCCAGCGTCTCCGCGGTCGCGCCGGAGTTGACTCCGTCCAGCGTGGCCTGGAACTGGATGATTCGCTTCAGCGTGTCGTAAGGAATGCCGACCAGCGGCAGCATCCGGCCGTTGACCGAGAGCATCGGCGTCTGCGCCACGCTCACATCCTGGGCCAGTTTCAGGTCGGCGTTGACCACGTCCCTGGTGGCCTGCGTGCTGGCGCAGGCGGCAATGGCATCGCCATCAAGTCCCGCCCGTTTTGCTGCGGCGCGAAGCACCGGGTCGTCGGTGCTAGGCGTGAGCCCCTCCTGGGTGTCGAACACTCCGCCGGCAAACTTGAAGAAGGCGTCGTTCCCCTGCTTCTGCGCGCACACCCCGTAGGAGGCTGCCTTGTAGGCGGAGGGGTGGATATCCACCAGAGGCAGAAGTTGGAACACAACATGGGCGTTGGGGAAGTCCTTGACAATCTGGTCCACGGTGTCCTGGGCCTGCTTGCAGACCGGGCACTGGAGGTCAGCGAACTCAACCAGCTCGAAGTCCTTGCTGGCTGCTCCGCGATAGGCTCCGTCCGCTTTCTCCTTCAGCAGATCGCGTGCCTCGGCAAAGGGGGTCGCGCTGAAGTTGACGAATGCCGCGCCATCGCCGATGGCATGCTTGCCATCCGGAGTGACAAAGAAAGTGGCCTGTTGGACCTTGGCGTCGGGAGACTTGTCGGTAACCAGAACTGCCACTCTCGTGACGCCCGGCGCGGGGGTGGGCACAATCGCCATCACCCGCCACAGGCGGGTGGGGTCATAGCCCCATACCTGGCGCAGGAAGGAGTTCACTGTGTCCAGCGACGGCGAGGTCGCGGTAAACATCTTCGGGTTTGCAGGAGGAAGCGGGTCGACGGGCGCAGCGGGAGCAGCAGGAGGCACATAGGGGCCGGGCAAGGCTGGCGCCGCGGGCGTCTGCGCAGGGCCTTGAGGCGCGGGAGCTGAAGGCGGCGTGGCAGGCCCTTGCGCGTATGACACAGCGATGGGGAAGAGCAGAACTGCGGTCAGGAGCGAGTTTCGATTCTTCAATGAGTTCCTTCTGTGCGCGGTTGCGTTGGCGCGATTTTGCATCGTTGGCGAAACATCTCGATTGCGAGGGGGCGTGCTCAACAAGATGGTCCAAAGCAATCCTATCAATCAGACGGACTGCGGGCAAAATCGGCGATGTAGTATTCGTCCCCCTGTTGACCGTTACAGCTCGACCTTGACTGCGATGGGGAAGCGGCGGCCATTGCCGAACGACTTCTGCGTCACCTTCAGCACCGGCGCAGCCTGCTGCCGCTTGTATTCGCTGCGTTCGACCAGCGACAGCACTCGGCGGATCAGGGCCAGATCCACACTGCCGCCCACGGTCTCGCCCGCGGCGGTGCGCTCCGCGAGGATCTCCTCTGCCGAGCAGTAGCGTTCCACGTAGGCTTCCAGAATGGGATCGAGCACCTCATACGGCGGAAGCGAGTCGGTGTCGCGCTGCCCGGGGCGAAGCTCCGCCGACGGCGGCTTCTCCAGGCTGTTTCGCGGGATCGCCTCGCGGTCGCGATTGGCATAGTGGCTGAGCGCGTACACGCGGGTCTTGAAGACGTCGCCGATCACCGCCAGCGCCCCCACCATGTCGCCGTAGAGCGTGCAGTAGCCGGTGGACATCTCGCTCTTGTTGCCCGTGGTCAGCACCAGCGCGCCAAACTTGTTGGAGAGCGCCATCAGCAGCGCGCCGCGGATGCGTGACTGCAGGTTCTCTTCAGCCAAGCCAAAGTCCGTGCCGGCAAACAGCGGATCGAGGGTGCGCTGGTACTGCAGGAAGACATCGTGGATGGCAACCAGTTCAAATCGGATGCCGAGGTTGGCAGCCAGCGCGCGCGCATCGTCAATCGACCCGGTGGAAGAAAACTCGCTGGGCATGCCCACGCCCAGCACATTCTCCGGTCCCAGCGCCTCCACTGCAATCGCCGCGACCAGGGCCGAGTCGATGCCGCCCGACAAGCCGACCAGCGCCTTCGCGAAGCCGCACTTGCGAACGTAGTCGCGTGTGCCCAGCACCAGAGCGTCCCAGATCGCGCCCGTCTCTTCGGACTCCGGATCGGAGCCATACTGGGGATGCTGCGCACCCGGATCGAAGAGGTCGGTGTCGAAATAGATCAGGTCTTCGCGGAAGGATGCGGCCTGGGCCACAACCTCGCCATTCGGCGCGATCGCAACAGACGATCCATCGAATACCAGTGAGTCGTTCCCGCCAACCTGGTTCACCATCACCACAAAGGCAGCATGGCGGCGCGCAATGGCGGCCAGCATGTTGCGGCGCAACTGCCGCTTTCCGCCCCAAAAGGGCGACGCCGAGATATTCAGAATAATCCGCGGATGCGCGGCCACCGGGTCGGGCAGAATCCCCCACTGGCGCATCAGCTCGTCAACCGGGTCGACCGGATAGAGACGCCGCGGCCAGAAACCCTTATCGTTCCAGGCGTCCTCGCAGATGGTGATGGCCAGAGGCTGGCCATCGAGCAACGTCAGCGACTGCTGCGCGGCAGGCTCAAAGTATCGCTGCTCGTCGAAGACGTCGTAGAACGGAAGCAGCATCTTCTGTTGAATAAAGCTGACCCGGCCGCCGGTCAGCAGCGCCGCAACATTGCGCGCGCGCTTACCAACCGAGCCGTCCGCCGGACCGGTCGACAGGGCCGCGCCGCAGAGGATCGCGGGGCCGCCTGCGGTCTGGGCCGCGACCTGGTCCAGCGTCTGCCGCGCGCGAGCGAGGAATGAGTCCTTTTCCAGCAGATCGGCAGGCGGATATCCGCAGATGGCAAGTTCGGGAAACACCACCAGGTCGGCCGCCTGCCCGGCAGCGCGCCCAGCGTAGTCAACAATCAGGCGCGCGTTTCCGGCGAAGTCGCCTACCGTCGGGTTGATCTGCGCTAACGCTATCTTCATAAAGGCAGTTGTTAGTTGCTGGCTGTTAGTTGAAGGCAAGAACCGGCAACTACCGACGAATCTCAGTTTACTGCCGAAGCTGTGGGTTGGCCGCCGCCGGGTCTTCAACTAACAACGAACAACGGACAACCTGCAACTGTCCTTAAGAGCCCGTGCCGGAGAAGACCACCCCCACCGTGCGTACCAGGATCTTCATGTCCAGCCACAGGCTCCAATTTTCGACATACGCCGTGTCGAGTGAGATATAGCTGTCGAAGGATGGGTCCTGCCGGGCCTCGACCTGCCACAGACCGGTCATCCCGGGCAGCACGTCCAGCCGGCGCAGATGGGCAATGTCGTACTGCTCGACCTCGCTGGCCAACGGCGGGCGCGGCCCCACCAGGCTCATGTCCCCGCGCAGCACGTTGTAGAACTGGGGCAGCTCATCCAGCGAGTACTTGCGCAGGAACCGCCCGACGCGGGTGATGCGCGGGTCATTCGAAATCTTGAAGAGGATGCCGTCGCGCTCGTTCCTGTCCTTCAAGTCCTCCTTCAGTTTGTCCGCATTGGTGCACATCGTGCGGAACTTGTAGCAGGTGAAGGTGCGGCCCTTGCGCCCGGTGCGCTGCGCGCGATAGAAGACCGCGCCGGCCGAGTCAAGCTTGATCGCGGCAACCAGCAGCAACATCAAAGGCCATCCCAGCAGCAGGGCCAGCGCGGCGCCCGCGACATCCAGCAATCGTTTGACCAGGAAGGCGCCAATGGGAAGGTCGCGCCGGTGCAGCGGGATGGTGGGAAACTGGCCGATGTACTCCACCGGAGCGTTCCACGCAAGACCGTCGTAGAGGTCAGGCACAACCCGCACATCGATGCCGATGGAGCGCGCCTCCTCCACCAGGGCGATGACCAATTTCTTCTCCGCCGGCACCGAGAAAAAAATCTCGTCCACAAACAAGGAGCGGGCCAGCGAAAGGCAGTTGCGCACGTCTCCGATGATGTCGCTATCGCCGGATTCGGCCTCGCGCTCAGTGAGGGCCACAAAACCCTTGAAGCGGAATCCCAGGTGCCGCAGCGATTCCAGATGATTGCGCAGCGCATGAGCCACCCGGCCTGCGCCCACAATCAGCACGTTCCGCGTCTCCAGGCCCTCGCGATAGCGGCTGTAGACGATCCTGCGCCACACCGCCCGCCGGATGCACAGCAGCACCGTGGTAAAGATCACCAGCAGCACCACCACCTCGCGGGAGACCGTCTCCCCGTGCTCCAGATACAGCGTGCCGCACAACAACAGCCCGGCGGTCAGCGCCGCTTGCACGGTAACGCGCTGTTCATTCAAACCGCTGCGGCTCAGGATGGGGCCGTAAAGCCCGTAGGACCGGGCCAGAATCACCAGCAGCAGACCGTACCACGCGATGTACATCATCAATACGCGCTGTGCGGCATGAAGCAGATAGACCGGCACCAGGGTCGCATGAATGTCGCTGGGAACGACGGTGCGGAAACGCAGCGCCAGCATCGCGGCGATCGCCACGGTCATAAGATCGAGCGCCGCCAGCATGAGGCTGGTGACCGAAGGCCGATAGAGTAACCCGAAACGCACCGACGGACCTGCGCCGGCCATCGGCCGTCTTCGGCCGGATATGACTACTTGTTCGAGATAATCCGGTGTCGCCATGGCGAACGGCTCTCTCACTCCCACGACGCGCATCGTGCGCGCCGAAAATACGTGCGCCGGATCGACCCGGCGTCAGTTTGAGCAGTATTTCAGGGTTCTGCGACGTTCCAGCGTGGGATGGTTCCCCTCTTACAGCAAACCCGCGCGCTCAACCTTACTCTGAAAACTGGAGCTGCGATCCAACTATCTTTCTCGGAAAGGGCGCCAACTCTGACACGCGGATGCGCCCGAATGAAGCAACGGAGTGAAACCTGCCAGCGTTCTGGTCTTTCCTCAGGATAATGAAAACAAAGATACATGGCAAACCTTAAGATTCCTTGATCGTGTCCTGATTAAAGACACCATCGTACCCTGCCGCCTTGCATCCGCCCGCCTCACGTAGGCAGAACCAGCGCATCCAAAGCCAGAAACTCCTTCAATACCGGATCGTCGCTCCGGTCCATCTCCTCCACCGTGCCGAAGAAGCGCGCCTCCCCCTGGTGGAGAAACACCACCCGGTCGGCAAGCTTGCGGGCAAAGCGCATGTCATGCGTCACCACAATGCTGGTCAAATGCAATTGCACCTTCAGACGCGCGATCAGGTTGCCCAGCAGGTGCCCCATCAACGGATCGACCATGGTGGTCGGCTCATCGTAAAGAACGGCCTCCGGCTGCGAGGCCAGCGCCCGCGCAATCGCGACCGAGCGCTTCATGCCCGTCGATAGATCGGATGGCAGCAGGTCCTCCATGCCGGCCACGCCCACCATCTCCAGCATGCCGCGAACGATCTGCTGGATCTGGTCCTCGGTCAGGTCCTTGCGCTCGCGCAACGGAAAAGCCACGTTTTCGCCAACCGTAATGGAGTCGAACAGCGCGCCGTTCTGAAAGACCATGGTCACCTTGCGCCGGACCTCCTGGAGCTGCCTCTCGCTCAACCCGCAGATATTCTCTCCGGCCACCATGATCCTGCCCTTGTCCGGCCCATAGAACCCCATCAGCATCTGCAGCGAAACCGACTTGCCGACTCCGGAGCGGCCCAGGATGCACAGCGTCTCGCCCGGCAGGATGGAAAAGTTAACATCGCTGAGCACCACGAAGTCGCCAAATGACTTGTAAATATGCTCGAAAGCAATGTACGCACCAGGCTTGTTGCGCCGGTCGGGAACCGCTTCGTTGGCCGCCTCGTTCTGCTGGGCGGCCTCCGCCATGAACTCCTGCACCGCCTCCTGCGCCTCCGGCGAGACTTCGGTAGCCAGGTCTTCCTGCATCACCGCCGACGTCTCCACGGGCTTGGCTTCACGCGCCCCATCGGGCTCGCCAACTGGGATGCGTTCGTCCGGCTTGGGGTCTGAGTCAGCCATGGGGGATGTCTCTATGATGCACGATGTGCGAAATCCACATGTGGAATTCGTACGGGCAGCGGCGATTCAGTTCATATTCAGAGATCAACCCACGCCCTGCGCCAAAGTTGCCCGTGAGCCATCTGTCAGGGCAAGTCAAGTGTCGAGTGCTGCGATATTCGCCTCGGCAACCGCGAACTCCTCCGGTGTGTTGAGATTGTTGAACCACAGCGGTTTGGCGGCGATCTGCGCCGCGGTCAGGGCACGCCACGGCCTCCCGTCGCGTGCAGGCGGATCCCAGCCATCCAGGAGCAGATTTTCATCGAGCTGCAACACAGACAGGACCTGCTCGAAGCTCCGGCCGTCCGCCTTCGCCAGTTCGTGCGCTGCGTCTTCGAGCGCCGAAACCAGCTTCCATTCTCCCTGCGCCACTGCTCGGGCAATCGGCGCGGCGGCCTCGCGATGGATCGGCAGCAGCGTCGGCTGCGGCACGCCAAGCACGCGGAACAAAGCGATCCGAACGCCCCGCCCACTGCGGTCCACAACCTGCCCCAGCCATCGATCCAGCAGAGCCGTCGGCAGAAATGGCACGTCCACCGCAAGAATCAGGTTCCAGTCGTGCGTGGTGTGCGTCAGGGCCGCCTCAATCCCCGAGATCGGCCCACATCCGGGATGCAGGTCATGCACCAGCGGAGCATAGCGCGCAAGCCCGGCATGCTCGCCCTCCGCGCCGGCCAAGATGTGCACCTCCGCGCAGACCCGCCGCAGCTTGGTCACGGCATGTTCAATCAGCGGCTTGCCCGCCAACTCCAGCAGCGCCTTGTCGCGTCCCATGCGCGAGCTTCGGCCGCCCGCCAACACATAGCCGCCAACTTGCAACTGCGCCCCGCCGCGCTCGACCGTCATGCACTCACATTCGTCAGGAACCGGACGATCGACTCGATCCCGCGATGGAAGTTGGCCAGGTGGAACTTCTCGTTCGGCGCGTGCAGATTGTCGTCGGGCAGGCCAAACCCCATCAGAATCGTCGGAATGCCCAGCTCGCGAATGAAGTCGCCAACAATCGGGATCGACCCGCCGCCGCGCACGAATACCGTCTCCTTGGCAAACACGTCGTGCATGGCCGAGGTCGCCGCGCGCACATAGGGATTGTCGGTCGAGACGACGATGGGGTCGCCCGAGTGGATCAACCGCACCTCTAGCGTAATGCCCTTGGGGCAGATCGATTCCACATACGATTTGTAGAGCGCGAAGGTCTCCGCGGGCGCCATCTCCGGGACCAGCCGCATCGACACCTTCGCCAGCGCGCGCGCAGGGATCACCGTCTTGGCGCCCGCCCCGGTAAAGCCTCCGGGCATTCCATGAACCTCCACCGTGGGCCGCGCCCAGGTGCGTTCCAGCACGCTGAATCCGGGCTCGCCGGTTAGTTCGGTCGACCCCACCTCCGTCTTGCGATACTGCTCCTCATCGAAGGGCAGCGTCTTCCACGCCGCAAGTTCTTCCGGGGACGGCGCGGCAACTTTGTCGTAAAACCCGGGGATGGAGATGTGCCCCTCCTCGTCTTTCAACTTCGCAATGATCTGGGCCAGCGCGACAATCGGATTCGGCGCCGCGCCGCCGTACATGCCGGAGTGAAGATCGCTACGCGCGCCGCGGGCCTCGATCTCGGTGTAGATCATTCCGCGCAAGCCGACGCACAGCGTAGGCAGATCCGGCGCGAACATCTCCGTATCGGACACCAGCGCCACGTCGGCGGCCAGCCGCTCCGGATGCTCGCGCACAAAAGCCGCAATGCCCTCGCCTCCCACCTCCTCTTCGCCCTCGACGATCACGCGGACGTTCACCGGCAGCGTTCCCTTGCCCGCCGAGAACAAGGCCTCTAGCGCCTTCACGTGCATCCACAACTGGCCTTTGTCGTCAACCGCGCCGCGCGCGTACAGGTTGCCATCGCGTTCGGTTGGTTCAAACGGCGGCGACTTCCACTCATCCAGCGGGTCCGGCGGCTGCACATCGTAGTGCGCGTAGAGCAGCACCGTCGCCGCCGGCCGTCCATCCGCCGCGGGCGCCGCATGGAGATAGTCCGCATAGACCAGCGGATGCCCCTCGCGCGCAGGAACGATCCGGGCAGGGCCTTCGCTCGGCGCAATCGCCGTCTCGGGCGTTGATGTCTCAATCAGCCGAACGTTCTCCATGCCGATGCGGCGCAGCTCCGCGGCAACAAACTCGGCCGCGCGGCGAACGTCGCCGGCGTGCTCCGGATCGGTCGAGATGGACGGAATCCGCAACAGCGCTTTCAACTCCTCGACAAAGCGTTCTCCATTGTTCTTGGCAAATGCTACGGCTGTCTCGCTCATCTTCATCACCATCCCCATTCCTGACCACGGATCAGTATATGGAACTTGACGCGTGGAATACATTCGCGTTCGCCTACGCACCTTACAAAGGTGAACATTGGCGTGGACGCCGCAAGCTTCGTGGTGCGCGGGCTCTGGCCCGGCATCAACCACATCCTCTTCCATGGATCGTCGGACCAGCCCATGGCAACCCGTTGACCATGGATGCACCGCAACCGCGGGCAGAGCGTCAGTTCGGCTGTCTTGAAAGGGCGCGGCTTCAGCCGCGCCAACGAGGGCCCGTTTCATGGGACTTTAGTCCCCGAGGGAAAGCTCGACCACCAAGCCGACCCACGACGCAGCCGCGCGCAATGCAAGAATGGATGTTGTGGAAAATCCTCTCAATACCTTTGCCCCACCAACATCGCCCGCATTTCGCGGACAGACCTGGAATGCTTCCGCCTATGCGGCAACGGGCCGTTTTGTCGCCGACCTTGCGGGTGGCGTGGTCGAATTGCTGGCGCCGCGGCCAGGCGAAGCGGTCCTCGATCTCGGCTGCGGAGACGGCGCGCTGACCGAGAAGATAACCGCGTTCGGCGCTGTGGTGACCGGCGTGGATGCATCCCCCGGAATGGTCGCGGCGGCGCGTGCGCGCGGGCTCACCGTGCAGCAGATGAGCGGCGACGCGCTGCCTTACAACAGCGAATTCGATGCCGTCTTCTCCAACGCCGCGCTGCACTGGATGCCGGACGCCGAAGCGGTGATCGCGTCGGTCTTCCGCGCGCTCAAGCCGGGCGGGCGGTTCGTCGCGGAGATGGGCGGTCACGGAAACATTGCCGCAATTCGCACCGCGCTGCAGGCTGTGCTGGCGCGCTTCGGCATCGATGCGGAGGCCGTGGCTGCGAGTTTCTATCCTTCGCCGGCACACTACCGGCGTCTGCTCGAAGTTGCTGGGTTTGCCGTGCATTCGATCGAGTTGATTCCGCGGCCGACGCCTCTTGCCGCCGGAATGGAGGCATGGCTGAACACCTTTCGCAACGGCGTTCTGGATTTGCTGCCGCCGCAGGATCGCGCAACCGCAGTCGCCGAGACGGTTGCGCTGCTAACCCCGATACTGCGAGATGCCGACGGACACTGGACCGCGGACTATGTGCGTCTGCGGTTCGCGGCGGCGCGTGGGTAGGCTGGGCGAGGCTCGTCGCGATGACCGGCTGCGCCGAAGAGAATGGTCCCACGATACCCTCGCCCTTCGAGCTCGATGCTCATGGGACACCCTTTATTGGATGACGCCGTGATCGTGGAGAAACGTCATCCAGAGGATGGTACCCTTCTGGTTTTCCGCGGGCGAGAAGTTGCCATGCCCCCCGCCGGCGACGATGTCCTGAATGTTGGGGACTCCGGCTGCGTCGAGGGCCTTCTTGAGTTCCGCGGACTGGGTTGGGTCGACGGAGTGGTCGCTGTCTCCGTTGATGATGAAGGTGGGTGGAACGCGGGGGTTGATATAGGTCATGGGGGACATCTCGCGGGCACGGGCGAGGATGGCGGCAGTGGGCTCGGGCCAGCGCGGGGCCTGGCCACGCGGAGCCTGGACGGGAGCGGTGTCGTCGTAGTCGGCTGCGGATGAGGCGGCGGGCTTGGCCGCCGGGGCGGGTTTGGGGGCCGCGGCTGGGGTTCCGCTGGGGAGCGGCAGTTCCATGCCGAGCCACTGGTGAACGGAGTCGGAGGAGCCGTGCTGGCTGATGGCTTCGGCGAGATTGGTGGGGCCGTACATGTCGATGACGGCGACGACTTTGGGCTGGTCGGTGCATCCGCGCGGATTGAACGAAGCGGGCGCGTAGCCGGCCATCAGCGCGAGATGGCCGCCAGCCGATCCGCCCCAGGGGATGACGCGGTTCGGGTCGAAGTTGTACTTGGCGGCGTTGCGCTTGACCCAAGCCATGGCACACCGGACGTCCTGGATGGCGGCGGGCGCGGGCGCGTCCATGGCGTTGCGATACTGCACGGTAACGACGCTCATACCGGCGGCGAAGAAAGCGTTGAAGGAGCGGGATGAACTAGGGCGGTCGCCGCGAATCCAACCGCCGCCGTGGAGCTGAATCACAACGGGGGTGGGTTTTGAGGAGGGAACCTGATAGACATCAAGGTGCATGTCGAGGGTGCCGGCGGGGCCGGTGTTGGGGATGGGCGTGCGTATGCCGTTGGGCGTGCCGGGATTGGGCGAGGCTTCGGCACTGGGGTTGGGGATATGCGGGACGGTGGCGTAGACAATGTTGTCCGTCTCGCTAGGCTTGACGCTACCCCAGTTGGCTGGATCGAGGTAGGCCGGACCTCCGGCTTCTGGCGCAGCTCCAGCTGACTGCTGAGCATATTCTTTCGCGCCCACAATTAAGATCACACCCAGAGCCGCCGCTGCATATCGTCTACGCATCGCATCACCTCGCATTTCAATTGCAACCAGTTCCAGCTCTACTGCAGAATCCCCTGGGCCTCCAGGAACCGCAGACATAACAACCACGCCTTGTCCGCCTCGGGCTTTGGAAAATTTCCATGCCCGGCGCCCGGAATAATGTCGTGCCCAGCCGGAACCCCTGCCGCGTCCAGGGCCGTCTTCAACTTCGAGTCCTGCGCCGGATTCACTCGGGGGTCTCGATCCCCGTTCACAATATACGTTGGAGGCACCCCCGGCCGAACGTAATTCATCGGCGACAACTGCTTCGCCAGCGCCAATTCGGCGGCGCTTGGTTCCGGCCAGCGCACGGGAGCCGGCGCTCCGTTGGCAGAGACCGCGGCCGCGGAATCGGCCGGCAGGGGAACGGCCAGCCCGAACCATTGGCGATTAAAGTCTCCACTCCCCGGCTCGTGCAGCAGCGCCTCGGCGAGGTCTGGCGGCCCGTAATAGTCCAATACCGCCGCTACCTTTGGCTGGTCGGTACATCCCGGCGGATCAAATGTGTCCGGCGCATACGCCGCCATCAGTGCCATCTCCCCGCCCGCGGAGACACCGTACAGAATCACCCGGTTCACGTCGAAGTTGTACTTTGCGGCGTTCGCCTTCACCCACGCCAAAGCGCAGTGCACATCCTGCAGCGCCGCAGGCGCGGGCGCCTCAAGCGAAGGCCGGTACTGCACCGACACCACGCTGATCCCCGCAGCCAACAGCGCCGTGAACGGACCGGGCGAATGCGACTGACCTGCAGGCGCAGTCCATCCGCCTCCGTGCAGATGCATCACGACCGGGGCCGGTTTCGCCGACGGCATCTGAAATACATCCAAATGCAGGTCCACCGTCCCCCCGATGTTGGGAGTGGGCAGAACGGCGCCGCCCGGTCTGCTCGGGTTCAATACGCTGGGATTCTTGATCACCGGCATCTTCGCGTACACGATGTCGTGCGTCTCCACCGGGTGCAGATTCCCCCAGCTTGCCACGTCCGCCCACGCCGGCGTCTGGGCCGGAGCCGCGGTCTGCGCCACCGTCTGCGCCGCTGCGCATACGCACGCCAACATCGGCGCCGCCGCCAGGAGCATCGTCATTTTGAGCCTGTGCATCGTTTGCCTCCGCATCCACCGCTAAACCATCCTAAGGGCAGAGCCGTTGGATCGTAAACCGCGGACACCCAAAAAATGACAACTCAATCCCGCCGATGATAGCCTTTCGCGCATGAAGTCCATCCTCCGTTTTCTCACGCCCTTCGCCGCCGCGACCCTTCTCTTGGTCGCTGCGAACGCCCAGCAACCCGCCGACACCCGCACTCCCGACGCGCCGCCGCAGGCCAATCTGCCGCAGGATCCGCCGCTCAATCCCAAGCTTCCGACCGTGTTTATCGTCGGCGATTCCACCGCGCGCAATGGCGCAGACCTCGGCTGGGGCGACCATCTTGCCAATTACTTCGACACCACCAAGATCAACGTAGCCAACCGCTCGCGCGCCGGTCGCAGCGCACGCTCCTATATGGACGAAGGCCTGTGGGATAGAACTCTCGCCGAGATCAAGGCGGGCGACTACGTCATGCTGCAGTGGGGCCACAACGACGGTGGTGACTTGGGCGGCAATAAACCGCGCGGCGATCTGCGCGGTGATGGGGACGCCACCCAGGATGTGCCTCAGACCTTCGGTCCAATGATGGGCAAGACGGAGACCATCCATACCTACGGCTGGTATAACCGCAAGTATGTCGCCGACATTCAGGCCAAGGGCGCAATCCCGATGTTCCTCTCCATGACCATCATCGATGAGTGGCGGCCCGACGCAAGTGGCGTCATGCATCTCCAACGCGGCGGAGGCTTCGACGACGTGATGAAGTCCATTGCAGACCAGCTCCACTTGCAATACGTCGACATGGGCGGAGTGGAGGCAGACCGCCTGGAGGCAACCGGGCAGGAGAAAGCTAAACTGCTCTTTCCCATCGACCACACTCACACCAGCGCGATTGGAGCCGATCTCAATGCGCAGTCCGTGGTCATCGCGCTCGAAGTGGCAAAGTCGCCGCTAGTAGCCTTTCTCAAGGCCAAGCTGCCTCTGCCGGCATCAACTCCCACAACCAGGTAATTCAGCTCAACCAGAAAATAAGTAGATCGCCCGGCAATTCACTCGAATTGCCGGGCGATCGATTTTGGCACAATGCCCTTTAGTTGGAAGGCATGTCATATCCAAGCGGGCGGGACTCACTACATATTGATTTGTAACCGCTCCGCATCATTGCAGAAATCATCGCCATCGAGTGGCGCTCGCGATCGGCGCGAGCCCACTGCAACGCTGATCCCGCTACCTACTTCTTGAACTTCGGCGGGTACTGGGTGATCAGCAGCGTGACTGCCTTGTCGACCTTCTGCTCGTTCTTGTCCTCGCTCTTCACCTCAGGCTCGGTCACGGAGCCGCGCCACAGCAGCTTGTGGGTCTTGGTGTCGTACATATCGATCACCACCGTATCCAATGGGACATCCTGCAAGCTCGCCTGCGAATCCAGGAACCCCGCGTTGCCCCATCCCCGCTGCCAGGTGAAGCCGCTAAGGCCACTGTAAAAGTCCGTGAACTCCTGCTTGTCCTGGGTCGCGTCAACCGCGGTAATCGTCACGTCCCCGCCCTTGGATACCTCGGTCATATACCTGGCCGACATGTCGCGATTCAGCGCCACGGTCAGGCGGTCCTCCACGCCCGGGTCGGTCGCATGGACCTTCTCCCAGGTGTAGGTGCGAAACTTGAGGAAGTTGACGGTGTGATCGTAGTCGATGGTGACCGTCTGCGCCATGATGGGAGTTGCTGCTATGGCAGTGCCAAACAGCACGGTTGCCAACATTTTCGCGATCGATGTCATAAAGCCTCCAGGCATTGTGGAATTGTTGCTCCGCCCGATTCTGGTGCGGCTCGCATCAATTCAATTTCTCTTCCTACCAGTGGAAACGTAGGCGACACCAACAAAGACGCAGCGAGTTTTGCATTTTTGAAAAAGAAATCGCACAAGTGTGCGTTTATCGGAATGGTCGCAATCTGCGCTCTGCCGCAAACATCGCGTAAACTTGTATTTGGGCCGGTTAGCGGCCCATCGAATTCTTGAAGGACACTCAGTTTGCTCAATCGCGTACTTGCAAAGGTCTTTGGAACCAGTAACGAACGGGCAGTCAAACGCCTGCTCCCGGCAGTCGCGCAAATCAGCGCGCTCGAGCCAGCGATCAAGGCGCTCACCGATGACCAGCTGCGTGCCAAAACGGGAGAGTTCCGCCAGCGCATCCTCGACTCGGTCGCCGCGCACAAGATCGATCCCGCGGATGAAGGCGCGGCCGACGCCATCCGCGCCGCGGAACTGCTGGCGCTCGACGAAATTCTCCCCGAGGCCTTCGCCGTGGTCCGCGAAGCCGGCATCCGCGCCGTCGGCATGCGTCATTTCGATGTGCAGTTGATCGGCGGCATGGTTCTGCACTCGGGCAAGATCGCCGAGATGAAGACCGGCGAAGGCAAGACCCTCGTCGCCACGCTCCCCTGCTATCTCAACGCGCTCGCCGGCCACGGCGTCCACGTCGTCACCGTCAACGACTACCTGGCCAAACGCGACGCGGAGTGGATGGGAAAGATCTACGGCTTCCTCGGCCTCTCGGTCGGGGTCATCGTGCATGACCTCGACGATGCCCAGCGCCGCGAAGCCTACGGCTCCGACATCACCTACGGGACCAACAACGAGTTCGGCTTTGACTATCTGCGCGACAACATGAAGTTCGATCTCAAGGACATGGTGCAGCGCGGCCACTACTTCTGCATCGTCGACGAGGTCGACTCGATTCTCATCGACGAGGCGCGCACTCCGCTCATCATCTCCGGCCCCACCGACCAGACCACCGACAAGTATGTCCGCGTGAACCTCATCATCCCCAATCTCGAGCTGGGCGAGTTGATCGAGACACTCGAGACCAAAACATGGTCCGGCGACTTCGTGGTCGACGAGAAGGCCCGCGCTATCACCGTCACCGACGAGGGCTGGGAGAAGATCGAAAAGCTGCTCGGCATCGGCAACATCGCCGACCCCGAGAACTGGGACCTCAAGCACCACGTCGAAGTCGCCATCAAAGCCCATCATCTCTACAAGCGCGATGTGGAGTATGTCGTCAAGGACGGCGAGGTCATCATCGTCGATGAGTTCACCGGGCGTCTGATGCCGGGACGCCGCTGGTCCGACGGGCTGCATCAGGCGGTCGAGGCGAAGGAGGGCGTGGCCGTCCGCAAGGAAGACCAGACGCTCGCCACCATCACCTTCCAGAATTACTTCCGCATGTATAAAAAATTAAGCGGAATGACGGGTACTGCAGAAACCGAAGCCGCCGAGTTCGACAAGATCTACAAGCTTGAGATTGTCGTCATTCCCACCAACCGGCAGATGCGCCGCATCGAGAATCCCGACGTGGTCTACCGCACCGCCAAGGAGAAATACTTTGCCGTGGCGGATGAGATCGCTCGCCTGCATGAGGCGAAGCAGCCGGTGCTGGTGGGCACCACATCGGTCGAGAAGTCGGAACTGCTCAGCGAGATCCTCAAGCGCAAGGGCGTGCGCCACTCCGTGCTGAACGCCAAGTTCCACGAGAAGGAGGCCGAGATCGTCGCTCAGGCTGGACGCCTCGGCATGGTCACCATCGCCACCAACATGGCCGGTCGCGGCACCGACATCCTGCTCGGCGGTAACTCGGAGTTCATGGCCCGCCAGGACCTCGTCAAGAAGTCGCAGGCGCGCGCGGTGTCGGCGGCCGAGGGCGCCATCTCGCCCAACGCCGGCCCCGGCATGAAGCGCTTCTACTATGCCAGTCAGGAGTTCGAGACCACCCAGGCCGCGTGGGACGCCGCCATCGCATCGCATCTGGCAACCGCCGAGAAGGAGCACGAGGCTGTGGTCGAAGCCGGCGGCCTGCACATCCTCGGCACCGAGCGCCACGAGTCGCGGCGCGTGGACAACCAGCTTCGCGGGCGCGCCGGACGCCAGGGCGACCCCGGCTCCTCGCGCTTCTTCCTCTCCCTCGAAGACGACCTGATGCGCATCTTCGCGCGCGAATGGGTCAGCACCCTGCTGCAGCGCCTGGGCATGGAAGAGGGCGTGCCCATCGAGAGCCGCATGATCTCCAAGCGCATCGAGGCCGCCCAGAAAGCCGTCGAGACCCAGAACTTTGAATCCCGCAAGCACGTGCTGGAATACGACGACGTGATGAACAAGCAGCGCGAGGCGGTCTATGGCCTGCGCAAGCAGCTCATGGAAGGCGTCGACCAGAAGCAGCTCATCAACGAGGACTACGTCTCCACTATCCTCTCCAACATTCTCGACGAAAACGCGCCGGAGAAGGCGCACGTCGACGAGTGGAAGCTGGATGCGGTCTTCTCCCAGCTCTACGACGTCTTCGGCGCCAAGCTTAACGAAGGTCCGGACAAGATCGATGCGGCCGCGCTGAACCGGCACGAGCTGGGCGAGACCATCTACGAGAGGGTCCGCGCCCGCTACGATATCAAGGAGCAGATTCTGGGCGCGCCCGCCATGCGTTACCACGAGCGCATCGTCATGCTCAGCGTGCTCGACGGCCTGTGGAAGGACCATCTGCTGGCCATGGACCACCTCAAGGAGGGCATCGGCCTGCGCGGCTACGCCCAGCAGGACCCGCTGGTCGCCTACAAGAAAGAGTCCTTCGAGATGTTCGAGGCGATGATGCTGCAGTTCCAGCAGGACACCGCGCGTCACCTCTTCCGCATGCAGATCATCGGCCCCGACGGCACGCCCATCGAGACCGCGGAGCAGATGCAGAAAGCCCAGATGCAGCGGGTCCAGGCCGAGCAGGCCCAGGGACGCACGCCCGCGCCCTCCGATCTTCCCTCGCTTCCTTCCGGTCCGCCCCGGCAGCTTGGGCGCCCCGCTCCAGGGCAGGCGAGTCTGCCCATGGATGTGGACGACGGCGGGCAGGCCCACGCGCCCGTGCCCATCCACAACCGCGCCCCCTCCACCACCATCGACGAACTTGAGCGCGAGTTTCAGCGCAAGAAGAAGCGCGAGCTGGAGCAGGCGCGCGCCGCCGGCTCCTCCGCCAGCAGCAATGGCAACGCGCCGCGCGTCACCGGAGAAAAAGTCGGCCGCAACGATCCATGCCCATGCGGCTCAGGCAAGAAATACAAAAAGTGCCACGGCGCCCAGGCTTAAATCGGTTGTCGCTCTAAAGCGCCGGGTGCCCCATGTCAGACGCATCTTCGTCTGACGTGGGTAATCCCTACGCCAGCGCCGTCACTCGCGCCGCGTGCAGCTCCTGCAGCGCAAACACGCTCAGCGTTCCCTCTTGCAGCGCCGCGATTCCTTCAGCCGCCGCGCTCGCAGCCGCCAACGTCGTAATCGTCGGGATCCGCGCCAGCACCGCCGCCCGCCGGATCGCCTTCTCGTCGAAGAACGTCTCCTGCCCCCGCGGCGTATTCACAATCAACTGGATCCGGTCGCCTTTGATCAGGTCGACTACATTCGGCCGCCCCTCCTTCACCTTGTATACGCGTTCCGGCTGCATGCCGCCCGCCTCCAGCACCTCGGCCGTCCCGTGGGTCGCCACCAGGTGGAATCCCATCTCCACAAACCGCCGCGCCAGCGATACCACCGCATCCTTGTCGTGGTCGTTCACGCTCATAAAGATGGTGCCCTTCAGCGGCAGCATCTGTCCTGCGGCGATCTGCGCCTTGGCAAACGCTTCGCCAAAGTTGTCGGCCACGCCCATCACCTCGCCGGTCGACTTCATCTCCGGCCCCAGCACCGTGTCCACGCCCGGAAATTTACCCCACGGAAACACCGGCGACTTCACAAAATAATGTGCGCCCGTCTCCATATCCGCGCCGCTCTCCACCACCTCCGGCAGCAACTCCTTCAGCTTGCGTCCCACCATTAGCCGCGACGCAATCTTCGCCAGCGGCACACCCACCGCCTTCGATACATACGGCACCGTGCGCGACGCCCGCGGGTTCACCTCGATCACAAACACCTTGCCGCGCTGGATCGCGAACTGGATATTCACCAGCCCAATCACGTTCAACGCCATCGCCAGCTTGCGCGTATGCGTGCGGATGGTGCGCAGCACCTCCTCGCTCAGGTCCACCGCCGGCAGCACGCACGACGAGTCGCCCGAATGAATTCCCGCCTCCTCGATATGCTGCATGATGCCCGCGATCACTACGTCCTCGCCGTCGCACAGCGCATCCACGTCGCACTCGACCGCATCCTCCAGGAAGTGGTCGATCAGCACCGGCCGCTCCTGCGAGTATTCGATCGCCGTCGTCATGTACCGGATCACCGCATCGTCGTCGTACGCAATCACCATCGCGCGTCCGCCCAGCACATAGCTCGGCCGCACCAGCACCGGATAGCCCACCCGGTTCGCCCCCGCCACCGCCTCCTCCACGCTGGTCGCCATCGCGCCCTCAGGCTGCGGAATCCCCAACTCTTCAATCAGCTTGCCGAACCGCTTGCGGTCCTCCGCCAGGTCGATCGACTCCGGCGATGTCCCAATGATCGGCACACCCGCGCGCTTCAGTGGCAGGCTCAGATTCAGCGGCGTCTGCCCGCCGAACTGCACAATCATCCCGATCTCCGCGCCGCCTTGGGCCTCATGCTCGTACACCGCCAGCACATCCTCCAGCGTCAGCGGTTCGAAGTACAACCGATCCGAAGTGTCGTAGTCGGTCGAGACCGTCTCCGGGTTGCAGTTCACCATGATCGTCTCGTAGCCGTCCTCGCGCAGCGCAAACGCCGCATGGCAGCAGCAGTAGTCGAACTCGATTCCCTGCCCGATCCGGTTCGGCCCGCTGCCCAGGATGATGATCTTCTTGCGCGCGGTCGGCGCAGCCTCATCTTCCTCGTCGTAGCAGCTATACAGATACGGCGTGTAGCTCTCGAACTCCGCCGCGCAGGTGTCCACCAGCTTGAACACCGGCTTCACACCCAACTTCTTGCGCAGCTCCCTCACCGCCGCAGTGCCCTTCGCCCCATCTAGCTTCCACTCATCAGCCAGCCGCTCGTCCGACACACCCATCCGCTTCGCCGCGCGCAGATCGTCCGCGGTTACAGATTCAACCCCCTCCGCCGCAATCGCCTTGATCTCGTCCGTGATCTGCTTCATCTGGTTCAGGAACCACGGGTCCATCGACGTCAGCCGCGCCACCTCGCGCACGCTCATCCCCTTCTCAAACGCGTACCGGATATAAGCCAGCCGCTCCGGATGCGGCGTCACCAGGCGCTGCGTCAGCCGCCGCGGCTCAATGTCCGCCGCGCTCGCCTTCTTGCCCGTCTCCAGCGACCGCACCGCCTTCATCAGGCCCTCCTTGAAGGTCCTGCCGATCGCCATCACCTCGCCCACCGACTTCATCTGCGGTCCCAACACCTCGTCCACGCCGGGAAACTTCTCAAACTGCCACTTCGGAATCTTCACCACCACGTAGTCGATCGTCGGCTCAAAGCACGCCGGCGTCGCCTTGGTAATGTCGTTCTGGATCTCATCCAGCGTGTAGCCCACCGCCAGCCGCGCCGCGATCTTCGCAATCGGAAACCCTGTGGCCTTGCTGGCCAGCGCGCTCGACCGGCTCACCCGCGGGTTCATCTCGATCACCGTCATCCGTCCGTTGTGCGGATTCACCGCGAACTGCACATTGCTCCCGCCCGTCTCCACCCCAATCTCGCGAATGCACGCAATCGCCGCATCCCGCATCCGCTGGTACTCGCGGTCGGTCAGCGTCTGCGCCGGCGCCACCGTAATCGAGTCGCCCGTATGCACGCCCATGGGATCAAAATTCTCAATCGAGCAGATGATGATGACGTTGTCCTTCAGGTCCCGCACCACCTCCAGCTCATACTCCTTCCAGCCCAGTACGCTCTCTTCGATCAGGCACTCGTGCACCGGCGAAAGGTCGATCCCGCGCGCCAGAATGTCGGTCATCTCCTCGCGGTTGTACGCAATCCCGCCGCCCGATCCGCCCAGCGTAAAGCTCGGCCGGATCACCACCGGAAACCCGATCTTCCCCGCGAACGCCAGCCCATCGCTCACGTTGCGCACCAGTTGCGACTTCGGCATATCCAGCCCGATCCGGGTCATCGCGTCCTTGAACAGCAGCCGGTCCTCGGCCTTCTTGATCGCCTCCAGCTTCGCGCCGATCAACTCGACGCCATACTTCTCCAGCACGCCCGAGTCCGCCAACTCAACCGCCAGGTTCAGCGCCGTCTGCCCACCCACCGTCGGCAGCAGCGCAAACACTCCCGCACTAACCTTGACCTTGTCATCCTGAGCGGACCGCATGCCCCCAACAAAATTGTCATCCTGAGCGTAGCCTCTCGCTTGGGCGAGAGGCGCAGTCGAAGGACCTGCGGTTGTCTTTCTCGGCCCGCCCCCCGCCTCCATCATCTCCGCCTCAACCCGGATAATCTCCTCGAGGTACGCGGCCGTCAGCGGCTCAATATACGTCCGGTCGGCAACCTCCGGGTCGGTCATGATCGACGCCGGGTTCGAGTTCACCAGCACCACCTCGTACCCCTCGGCCTTCAGCGCCTTGCACGCCTGCGTGCCCGAGTAGTCGAACTCCGCCGACTGCCCGATCACAATCGGCCCCGAGCCGATCACCAATATCTTCGCAATATCATTCCTGCGTGGCATTCATCTTCTCCGCTTCTTTCAGCATGGCCGCACAGGGCACATCCTGGGTCGTCCGATACACCGGCGCCTCGTTGAACCGCGCCACATAAGTCTCCGCATTGTCCGGCTTGTCGATGCGGTCCTTCTCGCGGCTGTAAAACACATGGTGCGGCGGGATCTTGCCATCGCTTCCCGGTAGCAGGTCCGCCTCACCCAGCCAGTCGGCAAGCTCAAACCCCGGCCCTGGGTCCATTCCCGGCGGCGGCACCGACCGTACCTGTACACTCCCATGCAGTCCCGTCAGCTTGCCCCCCGCATCGAACCCATACTCGAACGTCAACTCCGAATCCTTGTAGAACCGCCGCAACCGTACCTCACCCAGCACGCCAGCCTCAAAGTACATCTCCGCAAACACCGTCCCGCCCTGCACGTCGATCAGCGGCTTGAACCGATGCAAGCTCCACTCGCCCTTCACTCCCTGCGTGCAATACACGGCCTTCGCGTTCGGCTCCTTCGCCCACCCCACCGACGAAATAGCCAACACCACCGCGCTCGCAAACGCCGTCCCCCGCCTCACTTCTTCCAGTCCTCCATCATCTTGCGGAAATCCCGAAACAGATAATGCGAATCATGCGGCCCCGGGCTTGCCTCCGGGTGGTACTGCACGCTGAACATCGGGTCGGTCTTGTGCCGCAGCCCCGCCAGCGTCTGGTCGTTCAGGTTCGTATGCGTCCGTTCCACATCCGCCGGCAGGCTCTCCGGGTCCACGTTGAAGTTGTGGTTCTGCGCCGTAATCTCCACCTTCCCCGTCCGATGGTTCAGGATCGGGTGGTTCCCCCCGTGGTGCCCAAACTTCAGTTTGTACGTCTTCCCGCCCAACGCCAGCCCAAAGATCTGGTGCCCCAGGCAGATCCCGAAGATCGGCTTCTGCCCCTTCAGCCTGCGCACCGTCTCAATCGCATACCCCAGCGGCTCCGGGTCGCCCGGCCCATTCGAGAAGAACACCCCATCCGGCTGCATCGCCAGCGTTTCCTCAGCAGTAGTTTTCGCCGGAACCACCGTCACCCGGCAACCCTCGCGCGTCAGCATGCGCAAGATGTTCTGCTTGATCCCAAAGTCGTACGCCACCACATGCAGCGGCTCGCCGTCCGTCCCTTCATCCGCCCCCGGCAGCAGCGCATCGCCGGTCTGGTTCTTCGGCTCGTCCGCGTCCCACGCGTACGCTGCCTTGGTGGTCACCACGCTGGCCAGGTCGGTGCCTTCCATCTTGCGGATCGACTTTGCCTTCGCCACCAGCGCATCCGCATCCAGCGCCTCGCCCGACGCAATCACCCCGCGCATCACTCCATTGGTCCGCAGATGCCGCACCACCGCGCGCGTATCCACCTCCGCAATCACCGGAATCCCGCTGCGCTCCAGATACTCATCCGCAACCTCGGTCGCCCGCCAGTTCGAGCTCATCGCCGAAAACTCGCGCGTCACCAGCCCTTCGATAAACGGCCGCGCCGACTCCGCATCGCTCGGCGTCGTCCCATAGTTCCCAATATGCGGATTCGTCAGCACCACAATCTGCCCCGCATACGAGGGATCGGTAAAGATCTCCTGGTAGCCGGTCAGCGATGTATTGAACACCACCTCGCCCGCAGCCTCAACCTGCGCGCCGAAGCCCTTGCCGCGAAAGATGCGCCCATCCTCAAGCGCCAGAATTGCCTGCATTGCCTACTCCTACAGAATCCCAAAAGGAGTGGATTCAATCGATTCTATCAGCATTTGCGGGCCCATCCCCAGCCGCATCCGCCCCGCTTTTCCACGTCCACTCGCACGGCGGCACAGTTTGGCTTTGTTTTGAAAGGGACGGGATTCATCCCGTCCGCAATGCCCCATAAAGCCGTGGACTTTAGTCCCCGAGGGAAGGTTCGCTCGCCAAACTCACCCACCGCCGCCCCGCCCCCGTCATTCTGGACTCAGTTTCATCGAGTCCAGAATCTCCGTAGTTGTTCTGTCGAAAGGGACGGCCTCGCACTGACCGCCGTCATTCCGGCGCAGCCGGAATCTAGGAAGGGCCTGTCATTCTGAACGCAGCGAAGAATCCCGCATTTGTTTCATCCGCACGCGGGTCGGCGGCTAGAGACTCCATGGATGAATACCAACCTCGCTTCGGCGAGTGCCTTAAGCGCGCTGAAGGCGCGCACTATATTAGCCTGGGTCGGAATCGGGCCCGGACGAGCTTGCTCGTCGGGGACGATGCAGGCCCAGGTACGCACCCCCAAAAAATCAAAGGGCTGAAGGCCCGACACAAGGTGCGGCCCCAAACCACCAGGGAC
>Ga0182013_10000586_pt1 | contig 49823 bp, 44 predicted proteins | sample 612S2MmetaG_FD_120487 | JGI IMG/M metagenome (GOLD analysis project Ga0182013, IMG submission 120487) | Permafrost microbial communities from Stordalen Mire, Sweden - 612S2M metaG | ecosystem: Environmental > Terrestrial > Soil > Wetlands > Permafrost | place: Sweden: Stordalen | collected...
CGTACGGGAGCACATGGAGTCGGAGAACACCCACGACTTCGACACGACGATCGGCACCTTCTCCCACCCGCGCTACGAGCTGATCGCGACGGGCGAGGTGTACGACGGCGAGCGCGAGGTCCGCGACTACTACGCCGAGACGCGGGCCGCGTTCCCCGACCAGCGCAACGAGCTGATCTCCCTGCGCCACAGCGATGATGCTGTGATCGCTGAGTTCGACCTGCTCGGCACCCATCTCGGCAGGCTTCGATCGCTTCCGCCGACGGGGCGATCGTTCCGCGCCCGGATGGTCGCGTTCTTCATCTTCGACGGCGCTGAGATCGTCTGCGAGCGCGTCTACTTCGACCAGGCGAGCATCCTCAGACAGCTGGGCGTCGCGCATGACCCCACCTCGCTGGCGGGGCGGGTGTCGACGGCCGTCACATCCGCTGACGATCGGCGGCGCACTGGTGCGATCGGTGCTCGACCGCGGCTAGAGCCCCGGCCCTGGCGCGGAGCCGATCAGGACGGCCTCGGCCTCCCTGTACTGCCGGTTCATCGCCTCGGTCTCCACGAACGTCATGAGCACCCGTGAGGGGTCGAGCGGCGTTCTTCTGAGCGCCGCCGCTCTCGTGGCGGGACCGCCGCCGAAATGCTCGAGCGCGACGTCCCTGGAGAACGTCAGGCTGATGAAGGACCGCTCGGGGGGAGCCCGCAGGACCGTCTCGGACGAGTAGGCCCTGTAGAGGCCTGCGCCGCGCCCGAGGATGCTCCACAGGGCACGGCTGAACCCGAGTCGCGAGAGCAGGTGCTCCTTGCGCCGCTCGCGCGACCACTCGCCTGTGAACACGTCCGCGCCGCGCAGGACCTTGCCGGCATACGGAGCGAGGCCGAGCTCGGCGAGCACGACCGCGTGCCCCTTGACCGTCTCTCCGGCCGCGGGGTTGCTGACGAACGCGCGCGAGAACGCCCTGTCCATGTCGGCCAGCCCCCGCTGCCCCATGTACTCCTCGAGCAGATCCATCACGCGCCGGTCTCCCTCCCTCGCCTCGACCATCCGCGCCAGGTCCAACCGCGGCACCCGGCCGGAGAGCCAGCTCGCGACCTGCGCCTGCTCCGCCGCCGCCATCCGCCGGCTCTCACGGGCTCTCTCCGGGTCCGCCTCGATCCGCAGGGTCCTGTCCAGGCGGACGCAGACGTCGCGCATCTCCTCGACGGTGGCGTCGCCGGCGCGCTCGGAGCCGTGTGCGAACTGGTAGCCGCCCGCGTCCTCCAGCGGGATCCTCCAGCGGGCCCCCTTGTCCTCGAACGCGGCGATCTGCAGTTCGAACATCCCGTCGCGCAGGTCGACCGCGATGATCCTCACCGGCGTGCGGCGGGCGTCGAGCAGGCGCCCGGTGTTGCCGGGGACGAGGTGCGAGAGCGTCCCGGCCTCGAAGTCGCCGTCTGGCGCCTGGGCAGGATCGGACCTGTAGACGGGCGGGGGCATCGTGCCCAGATGATGGCGGCCGCTCAGCAGGGGTGAGGCCACGTGAAGTGGCAGTGCGGCGTGTGGATCCGGGATGCGATGTCGTACGGGTAGACGAGCGCGCGGATGTAGCCCAGGTTGCGTTCGGCGACGGGCGCGCCGAGCTCGGGGTCTGGATGCAGGACCGCGTTGAACGACGTGTCCAGGCTGTCCACGATGAGCAGGCTGCGGATCCCGCTGCGCGGCTCATACCAGCTCGAGATCATTCCGAGCTGCGGATAACACAGCGTGTGGGAGAGCGGGTCGCATGTCCTCACGGGCCGCACGGGGACAGCGAAGTCGGTTGCCCACGTGAGCTCCTCGGCATCCCAGTAGCCTCCGTAGCCGACGCTCACGTGCTCGGAGGCCGCGAAGGCCTTCAGCTCCGCCGCCGCGGACGGGCCGGGGAACCTGACCGCCACTTCCGGCGATGTGATGACCGTGAACGGGGCACGCAGCACCTGGTAGGTGCCGATCAGCGCGAACGCGCATACACCCGCCGTGAGTGCGCGGCGGCTGCGCACGCCGGCGCCGGCGAGCGGGAGAAGGGCGGCGGCCGCCGCGTATCCGGCCAGCAGGTAGCGCCCGCTCAGCGCATCCTTCGGCGCGTCGCTGAGGATGAACACCAGGGTCGTGCACAGCAGGCTCAGCGACCAGAACGAGAGGTATGCCAGCGCTGCGGGCGACATGCCGCGGCGCAGCGCCCGGCGCATGAGCAGCCGGCGTGCCTGCTCCAGCGCGAGCAGCAGGGCACACAGCACCATGACCGCGCTCGCGAACAGGAGCACTCCCTCGAGCGTCGGACCGAGTGCGCTCAGCCGTCCGCCGCCGAGAAACGCGTCGCTCCTTGCGAGCAGCGCGAGGTTGTGGGTCAGCATGTTCGACGCGACGAGCCCTACGGGCAGGGAGCGGGCGGTGATGCCGCCGGCGCGCATCACGGCGGCGAGGAGAACGCCGCCGAGGATCGCCACGGCGATCACGGTGAGCGTGAAGAGGGCGAGCTTCCCGCGCGCCCGCGGCGTGAGCCGGCCGGCCACGACGGCGCTCGCGCCCCCGAGGGGTATCAGCGCCCAGAACGGGAAGAGCGTGTCGGATGCCGTGGGCAACGCGCTGAGCGCTCCGAGCGCCACCGCCGCCGCCGCGACGGCGCGCGCGCTCATCCTCTCGACGCGACCGGCGATCCACACGAGCGCGGCGGCGACCAGGATCGTGTGCACGAGCGCGAGGGAGTGCCAGTTGACGGCGAGCATGCAGAACCGGCCGAAGGCGCCGGCGCACAGCAGCGCCGCTGCGCTGATGGACGCCGACCACGCGTCGAACGCCCGCCGTGCGCTCCAGGCGAGCAGGAGCACGCCGCACAGGCTCCACAGCGCGGGCGCGAGTTCCCACAGCCCGCGGTGCGACGGCAGCGACCGTGTCGCGAGCAGGAACAGCCATTCCTCGTACCAGGCATGGTTGCCGAGCGAGATGTAGGTGCCGGCCGGGAGGTGCGCGGCGGCCTGGCCGAGCACGGGCGCCAGCGCCGCGTCGCTGTTGACGTAGACCGACGTGATGATCGCGTGGAAGTTCAGGATCACCGCGGCCGCATAGCCGGCCGCGCACAGCGCCGGAAGCCACCACAATGCCGGGCTGGGGCCCCGCAGCTGCTGCACGGGGTCGGTCGCGGGCGCCGGGCGCCGGCGTGAGACGCTGAGGCTCGCGCTGTCGCTCACATCATCATCGTCGCCGATCCGCGTCCGCACCGAGCCGCCGCGGCCCGCTGCCGCGTCACGGCTCGATGATGTTGAACCAGATGTCGAACGTGTCGAGCATCGACAGGAACGCCTGCAGGGGCTCCATGTCCGGCTCCACCCTGATGTCGCCGTCCGTCACCGCGTCAGCGAGGGTTCGCGCGCCGCCGAGAACTCCGTTCAGCGCCTCGCGGCTCAGCGTGATCCGCACGTCAGCGTCCGGGTCGAGCCTGTCGAGCGAGTGGTTCAGCGACCCGTTCGTGAGTTCCAGGACGGCGTTCTCGCCGGTGTCCGTGAACTCGAAGCTCATCGTGATCGACCGCTCGGCGGCCTTCGGGCCGTTCAGCCTCACGCCGAGGTAGTTGAACAGGAGCACGAGGCTCATCGCCTTGACCGAGTCCGGCGAGGCGGTCCCACCCCACGGGAAGGATGTCACCCCGTCGCGGAGCTCTTTGGCGCCTGTCAGGTAGAGGTCACGCCAGGTGCCGGCCTCGGACTGGTAGCCCATCTGCTCGAGCGTGTCTGCCTGCAGCTCCCGCGCCGCGCGGTTCGTCGGGTCGGCGAAGACGACGTGGTTGACGACCTCGGCGACCCACCGGTATTCGCCGCGATCGAAGGCCTCACGCGCCTTCTCAAGAACGGCGTCGGCGCCGCCCATCAGCTCGACGTAGCGGCCGGCGGAGTCCTCGTGAGGGAGTTTGTGCAGTCCTGCCGGGTTGCCGTCGAACGGGCCGAGGTACTTCACGTATGTCGCCTTGACGTTGTGGTTGACGGTCCCGTAGTACGGGCGCAGAGCCCAGTGTTGCGAGAGCGACCGGGGCAGCTCGACGATCTCTGCGATCTCGTCGGGCGTGTGGCCGTGGTTGGCGAGCCTCAGGGTCTGATCGTTGATGTACCTGTAGGCGTCGCGGCCCTTGCGCAGCATCTCAAGGCTGGCCTGCCTGCCCCACACCGGCCAGTGATGCATTCCGTACAGCACGTCCGTCTTGTGGCCCCAGCGGTCGATCGTCTCGTTCAGGTACTGCGACCATGCCTGCGGGTCGCGGATCGGAGCTCCCCTGAGCGTGTACGTGTTGTGCAGCGTGTGGCAGCAGTTCTCGGCCGCGGTGAGGGCGCGGAGCTCCTCGACGAACCAGTGCATCTCGGCCGGAGCCTCCGTGTCCGGTGCGAGCATGAACTCGAACGTCAGCCCGTCGATCTCGAGCTTCTCGCCGGTGTACGTGATGTCGCGTGTCGGCGGTATCAGTGTGACGGTGCCGGAGGAGACACCCGACCCCAGCCCGATCCCGACCTGGCCCTTCGGGTCTGATGGAAGCAGAACCCCGTACTGGTAGAGGGCGCGCCTTGTCATCACGTTCCCGGCCAGGACGTTCTCGGCTACGGCGGCCTCGAGGAAGCCGACCGGCGCGATGATCTGCACCTTCCCCGCGATCACGTCCTCTTCGTCCACGACGCCCTTGACGCCGCCGAAATGGTCGACGTGCGAGTGCGAGTGCAGCACCGCGACGACGGGCTTGCGCGGACGATGCTCGAAGTAGAGCTCGAGCGCCGCTCGGGCCGTCTCCACCGAGATCAGCGGGTCCATCAGGATCAGTCCGGTGTCGCCCTCGATGATCGTCAGGTTGGAGATGTCCTGGTTTCGCACCTGGTATAGGCGGTCGACGACCTTGAAGAGGCCGCCCTTGCGCACCAGCTGACCCTGGCGCCACAGGCTAGGGTTCACGGTGTCCGGCGCCACGGAGCCGTCCTCGATGAAGTCGAGCCCCGTCGGGTCATAGATGACCCGCCCGTCAGCGTTCGCGACCCTCCCTCCGTCCTTCAGGGGCGCGATGAAGCCGCGCGCGGCATCCTCGAAGTCCTGGGTGTTCTCGAAGGGCAGCTCGTCGAGCACGGCCTTATTGAGTGCCCTCGTGAACTCGCTGGCCTCGTGTCTGTCGCTCATCTGCGCTCCCCTGTCGGTGATTTCGCCTGAGGGCGTGTTCTACCGCACCGGCCCCTGTGCACACATCACGGGAACCCCGCATCGGGGGTATGGTCTACACATGGCCGACACGGAACTGCAGCTCTCACCTGTACCGCACCTGACGCCCTCCGAGCGTGTGGCGCGCGGGAAGGCTGCGCGCCAGGAGGTGCCCAGGCGCAGCCACGGCGTCTTCGAGCCGGTCGCTCACCGCCCGGATCCTGTGGAGCTCCTCGAACGACAGGCCGAGTCGCGTGTCCCTGAGCTCGTTCCGATCCGCTACGGGCGCATGCTCGTCTCGCCGTTCACCTTCTACCGGGGCGCCGCGATGATCATGGCGAGCGATCTCACCGCCACCCCCCGATCCGGTCTTCAGGTGCAGTGCTGTGGCGATGCGCACCTCTCGAACTTCGGAGTGTTCGCCTCACCCGAGCGACGTCTCATGTTCGACCTGAACGACTTCGACGAGACGCTGCCGGGACCGTGGGAGTGGGACGTCAAGCGACTGGCGGCGAGCATGCTGATCGCCGCACAGAGCAACGATTTCGCGGTCAAGGACCAGGACCAGATCGTGCTCGACACCGTCGCTGCATACCGCAGCGCGATGATCGACTTCGCGGGAAAAGGCAACCTCGAGGTCTGGTATGCGCGCCTTGAAATCGAGAAAGTCCTCAAGGAATACGGCTCGCAACTACAGCCCGCGGCGGTCAAGAAGACCGAGAAGGCTCTGGCCAAGGCCCAGACGAAGGACAGCATGGCGGCCTTCTCCAAACTGACGGAGCTCGTCGACGGGAAGCCGCGGATCATCGCCGAACCGCCCCTGATCGTGCCGGTGGACGACCTCGTTCAGGGAGCGGAACGCGACGAACTCTTCGACGGCCTGCACGAACTGCTGCGCACCTACCGATCCTCCCTGGAGCACGACAGGCGGGTGCTGCTCGAGGAGTTCCGGCTCGCGGACTTCGCGCGCAAAGTGGTGGGCGTGGGCAGCGTCGGCACGCGAGCGTGGATCGCGCTGCTTCTCGGCCGCGACGAGCAGGATCCGCTCTTCCTGCAGCTGAAGGAGGCCCAGCCGTCGGTGCTCGAGGAGTTCCTCGGGCCCAGCGAGTTCGAGAACCACGGGGAGCGTGTCGTCGCCGGCCAGCGGCTGATGCAGGCCGCCAGCGACATCTTCCTCGGATGGCTGCACGTCCGGTCCGGGATCGATGGCCAGGAGCGCGACTTCTACGGGCGCCAGCTGAAGGACTGGAAGGGGTCCGCTGAAACCGACCAGATGGTCCCCCGCGGCATGAGCGCGTACGGGCGCCTGTGCGGCTGGACGCTCGCACGAGCGCACGCGCGAAGCGGCGACCGGATCGCGATCGCCGCCTACCTCGGCAAGGGGAACACCTTCGACCGCGCGATCGTCGACTTCTCCCGCGCCTACGCGGAGCAGAACGAGCGCGACTACGGCGCGCTCGCAGACGCGGTGAAGTCCGGGCGCGTCAAGGCCGAGCTCGGGGTCTAGCGCCGCCTCAGGACCGGCGCCCCGTGCGCGCTAGCCGTGGATCAGGGGCCGGAAGGGCCGGGTCTCATGCTCGCCGCCGGGCCCGATGGTCAGCGCAGTCGACTCGGGGATCTCGTGCCACAGGCCGGGAAGCTCGGTGAACGGCTCGGAGACCACGAGGTGATCGCCGTCCCGGAGCCGAGCCAGCCGCGGGTTCTCGGGGTGCAGCGCCCTGATCGACTCCACCTCACTGGATCTGAAGAGGGTCCGCGAGTTGTGCTCGGTCGAGTACCGCACGGCCCACAGCGACTCTCCGTCGCTCACGCCGATGCTCGCCTGGATCGCCTTCTCGACGCCGTGGCGCGCCGCGGTCGACTCAACGAACCCGACGGCGCGCTCGAGCGCCGCGAGCGGTTCGTCCTCGAGTCCTTCGGTGAGCGCAAGGTGAAACAGCAGCTCCGAGTCCGTGGAGCCTTCTATGTGGGGGAACAGCGAAGGATCGACCGCGAGCATCAGGTCACGGTGCAGCTGCGGGAAGCCGTTGATGAGGCCGTTGTGGACGAACAGGCGCCCGAGATGGGTGTAGGGGTGGCAGTTGGTCTCCTGCACCGCGGTGCCCGACGTGGCCCGGACGTGCGCGAGGAACAGCGGCGACTCGATATGCGACGAGAGGTGCCGCAGGTTCCGGTCAGACCACGCCGGCGAGATGCTGTGGTACACACCCGGCCCGTCGCCGCTGCCGTACCAACCGAGACCGAAACCGTCGCCGTTCGTCGTCTCCGCACCCATACGCGAATGCAGGCTCTGATCGATGAGTCCGTGCTTGGGCTTGAACAGGAGCTCGTCAATGAGCAGATCCTGCCCGTGCCAGGCCATCCAGCGGCACATGTCCTTCGCCTTTCCTCGAGGGCGGTGTCACCCGCGTGCACCCCCGTGGCCGGGGCGCGGGCATGTCCCGCGCAGGCTACATTGCGTGCGCGAACAGCGCCGGCAGTGAATCGCCGGCGGGCAAGAGGACGATGACCGAAGCCGCCCACACAGAGCAGGATCTACCCACCGCCGCGAAGGGCTACCTCGAGCTCCCCGAGGGCTGGAAGCGTGTGCGCTCCCAGGGCCCTGGCCCGTTCGTCACCTCCGAGGTGCTGCGTGCACCCGATGGAAGTGAGGTGCACTGGCGCTCTCGCTCGCACCGCAAGAGACGCAGAGCCTCGGCCGGCGCGCGGGAACCCACGTGGTGGCGCCCGCGCACCCGTGGCTGGTGGATGAGCGTCCTGTTCTCGGTCGGAGCGTTCTGCTTCCTCGTGGCAGCGGTCGCGGCGCAATGGGAGAGCAGCCCCAGAGGAGCGATCGGCGTGACGTTCTTCGTCGGCTCGATCTTCTTCACATCCGCCGCCTACCTCCAGTACTCCGAGACGGTCAACGCCGACCACACGCTCACCGCGGACGCGAAACGTGCGCGGTGGCGCCCCGCCTCCTGGGAACCACGCCGGATCGACTGGGTGGCCTCGTCCGTGCAGCTCGTCGGAACCGTGTTCTTCAACATGAGCACGTTCGCGGCGATGAAACACGGGCTCACCACGAAGCAGACCAACACACGGGTCTGGGGCCCGGACGCGCTGGGCTCCGTCTGCTTCCTGATCGCGAGCGAGCTCGCCTACGCGGAGGTCTGCCACCGCTGGGTTTGCTTCAGGAATCGTTCGCTGTCGTGGTGGATCGTGGCGCTGAACATGACCGGCTCGATCGCGTTCGGCGCGGCGGCGGTCGCGTCGCTTCTCGAGCCCGGCAGCGGCGAGCCGATCAGCGCCCGAATCTCGAACGGCGGGACGGCGATCGGCGGTCTGTGCTTCCTGATCGGGGCGGTCCTGCTGATGCCCGAGGCAGCCCGCGAGTCGGCGCAGCCCGGCGATTGAACGCACGCAGCGCGCGAAACATATACTCGCGCGACAGCGCCCTCTCGGGTCTCATCGCCCCGACTGCCGGCCGCGGACCGCAGCAACAATCCTGGGAGGTTCAAGTGTCAGCGCATCACAGTCGCGACGTTGGGAAGGAGGGCGAGATCCCCGAGGTGACCCGCCAGCAGATCGAGCGCATGGAGGGCCGTTTCGGCAACCGCTACCTGCTCGAGCCGGCACCGGACCACAAGCTGCCGAAATCCGGCATGACGGCACAGGAAGCACTCGGCCTGCTGCGCGAGGAGATGCTGCTCGACGGGCTGCCCGGTCGCAACCTGGCGACGTTCGTGACGACGTGGATGGAGCCCGAGGCCGACCAGGTGATCCAGGAGTCACTGAAGGTGAACTTCATCGACCACGCCGAGTATCCGCAGTCGGCCGAGGTGGAGCAGCGCTGCATCAGGATGCTCGCCCACCTGTTCAATGCGCCCGGCGAGACGACCGGCGCGCGTACGCAGGGCTCCTCCGAGGCGATCATGCTCGGAGCGCTCTCATTGAAGTGGAAGTGGCGTGCCCGCCGTGAGGCGGCCGGGAAGAGCACCGAAAAGCCCAACCTGGTCTTTGGCGGCGACGTGCACGTGGTGTGGGAGAAGTTCTGCCGCTACTTCGACGTTGAACCGCGCATCGTCCCGCTGGCGCCTGACAAGTACACGATCGGCCCCGAGGACGTGGAACCGCACATCGACGAGAACACGATCGGCGTGGCCGCGGTCCTCGGCACGACGTTCACCGGCCACGCGGACGACATCCAGGGGATCAACGACCACCTCGTCGCCCTCAAGCACGAGAAGGGGCTCGATGTGCCGCTGCACGTCGACGGCGCGTCGGGGGGCTTCGTATGGCCGTTCCTCTACCCCCACTCGGAGTGGGACTTCCGCCTGGAGCAGGTCCGCTCGATCAACGTCTCCGGCCACAAGTTCGGGCTCGTCTACCCCGGCATCGGCTGGCTCATCTTCAGGGAGAAGTCCGACCTGCCCGAGGACCTCGTGTTCTACGAGAACTACCTCGGCAAGCGCGACGCGACGTTCACGCTCAACTTCTCGACGGGCGACTCGATGGTGCTCGCGCAGTACTACAACTTCGCGCGCTTCGGCCACGACGGATACCGGTACATCATGGAGACGATGAAGTACAACGCGAGGAACCTCGCGAAGGAGATCGAGGCCTGCGACTTCGAAATCATCGGCTCCGAGGAGGAGGAGCAGCTGCCGCTGGTGGCTTTCAAACTCAAGGGCGAGCACGAGTACGACGAGTTCGACGTCGCCGCGCAGCTCGCGGCCGAGCGGGGCTGGATGGTGCCCGCCTACACGCTCCCCCCCAACGCCGAACACGTCAAGATCATGCGCATCCTCGTGAAGGAGACACTCGGCGCCACCCTGACGAGGACTCTCGGCGAAGACATCTCCCAGGCCTGCGAAACGCTCGAGAAAAAGGGCAAACTGCACCCCCACGACCGCAAGAAAGTCAAGACCAACACCGGCTTCTGAGCCGGCGGCGGCGGGCGCGGCTCAGCTGCGCCCGCCGAAGATCCTCAGGAAGAAGAGGAACACGTTGACGATGTCCAGGAAGATCCCCGCCGCGAGGGGAACCGTTTCCTGCATCCCGGCGCGGCGCATGCGATTGAAGTCCAGCAGCGTGTAGCCCGCGAAGATCACGAGCCCCGCCACCGAGTAGATCAGGTTGGCGTGCGGGATCGACACGAACACGGCGATGATCCCGAAGACGATCAGCGCCAGCAGCAGGAAGAACAGCGCCCGGTAGCCGCCCGAGAGGTCTTTGCGGATCGCATATCCGGCCGCGCCGAGTCCGCCGACGAACAATGCGGTGGCGGCACCCGCCTGGTAGACGGCGTCGGGCTGCGCTTCGGCGTACTCGTGGAGCACACCGCCCATCCCGAGACCCAGAAGCAGGCCGCCCGCGAACAGCAGCGTTATCGCCAGGCCCTCGCGGGCACGTGCGAAGTTGAGCCCGACGATGCATATGAAGCCGCCGATGAAGCAGAGGATCGCCCCGCCGCCGACCATGTCCCGGCCGAGGTATGCCCCGAGCGCGAAGAACCCGAGCGTCACTGCGACGAGGCCCATCACCTGGCCGAACACGCCGGCCGAACCGACGGTCTCGACGGATCCGAATGCTGAGCGGGCTTCCCTGTTCGTGAGCGCGTCCGGCATAGCGGTGATCTTAGAGCGGCCTGAGGTCAGCGTCCCCACCCGCGGTCCCGGACCGATCCGGCCGGGGTTGACAGATAATTAGTAAGCGTGCATACTACTTTCATGACAACCATAGCCACAGCTCACGCAGACTCCACCGCCCCGCCATCCGCGTTCTTCACCGAGTGGGCGGACATGGCCAGCTGGCCCGAGTGGAACGCCGACACCGAGTGGGTTCGCCTGGACGGACCGTTCGCAGCGGGCTCCACTGGGGTCCTGAAGCCCCGCGGGGGACCCAGGGTCAAGTTCGTCATCCAGACGCTCGTCCCGGACCGGGAGTTCGTCGACGTGTCTCTCCTTCTCGGAGCCCGCCTGAGCTTCGCGCACCTCGTGAGAGCCAACGACGACGGCTCGAGCGCCGTGGACGTGACCATCACGATCAGCGGACCGCTCAGCAGGCTGTGGGCCGCGATCATGGGCAAGGGCTTCAGGAAGAGCGCGCAGCCCGACCTCGAGCGTCTCGTGGCGAGGGTGACGGCCCCCGTCGCCGGGACGCTCGACGAGAGGGCCGATCCGGTGCACCGATGAGCGTGCGGACCGGCAACGCGCAGCCGGCGTCAGAGGCCGCTCTCGCGACGCGGTTCCGGGCCGCCGACGAGAGCCCCGGACTGCTGTTGTGGCAGGTCACAAACCGCTGGCAGGCGGCGCAGCGCGCCGCGCTGAAGCCATTCGGGCTGACCCACGTCCAGTTCGTCCTGCTCGCCTCGCTCGCATGGCTGAACAGCGATGGCCCGATCACCCAGCGCGAACTCGCCGACCATGCCGCGACCGACCCGATGATGACCTCCCAGGTGCTCCGGACTCTGGAGCAGCGCTGCCTCGTCGACCGCAGCCCGCATCCGCTGGACGGTCGCGCGCAGGCGCTCACCCTCACCAGGCGGGGACGGTCGCTTGTGAACAAGGCGATCACCGCTGTCGAGCAGTGCGACGATGACTTCTTCCGCCCGCTCGGCTCAGCGCGCGCGTTCACGCGCGCGCTGCGGGTGCTCCGGGACCGTTAGAGCGGCGCCGACGGGGGCACACCGTCCGAGCACTCGTGACGTGTTTCGCGTGCCTGCGCGAACGTGACCATGTGCCCTTGCTCCTGATCCCAGAGCTTCAGGCGCACGGCGCGAAGGCCGTCACGGAAACCGAGCGTGGGGACCTGATGGAAGATCGGGTTCTCGTCGTGCGCCCGCTGAAGGTTGTAGTTGGGGATGCGCGCACTGAGATGGTGCACGTGATGCAGGCCGATGTTGCCCGAGAAGAACTGCAGCACCTTCGGGAGCTTCAGGTAGGAGCTCCCTCGAAGCGCGGCGTCGGCATAGCTCCATCCGTCATCGCTCTCCCAGTAGGCGTCCTCGAACTGGTGCTGTACGTAGAACAGCCAGATCCCTGCCGAACCGGCCAGCAGCACCGTGGGTGCCTGCACGAGAACGAACGCGGTCCACCCCATCAGCCAGCAGAGCAGGGCGACGATCACCACGAGGGCGATGTTCGTGCCGATGACGCTGCGGCGCATACGCGGCCGTGCGTCTCGCGAGACGATCCTTGGCCCGATCAGAAGCGCCACGATCGGGCCTATCCCGAACATCACGAGCGGGTTGCGGAACAGACGGTATGCCAGGCGGGCACGCGGCTCCAGTGCGTCGTACTCGACGATCGTGAGCGTCCTGACGTCCCCGCCGCCGCGGCGGTCAAGGTCGCCGGAGGTCGCGTGGTGGATCGCATGGTCGTGGCGCCAGCGAAGAAAAGGCGAATAGACCAGCAGGCCGAGCACCGTCCCGAGCCAGATGTTGGCGCGCTTGGACGGAAGGAACGAGCCATGCGAGCAGTCGTGGAAGAGGATGAACGTCCGTACCAGGAAACCCGAGGCCGGAATGGCCACGAGCAGCACGAGCAGGTACGAAACGTCGAGCAGCCGATACATGAGCAGCGAGAGCGCGAGATACGGGAGCACGGCCGTCGCGAGATCCAGAAGGCTGCGCCCGATCCGGGGCTTCGCGTAGGGAGCGAGCGTCCGCTGCCATGACACGGCGTCCAGGTGGGGCATCCCGGCTGTAACGGCGCCGGGGGCCGATGCGGCGCGGCCCATCGCGCTCCTCTCGCCACGACTACAGTCGTGGCTGCCCGTCGCGGGAAGGGGGACGCGGCGGGGACTGCACACCCATCATAGGTCAGGCTGCTCGACACAGCGCCGGTCTCGGGGCTGCGCGCCTCTAGGTCCTGACTGCCTGCGCCCCGTTGTGTGGGAGGCGGGCGCGTGCGAGGTCTCGCGCGCCCTTCAGAGCGGGCCGCAGCCGGCTGCGATAGAGATAGCCCGGCAGAGCCTCCGTCCGGTAGGCCCATATCTGCTCGCGGGGCCGTACCTCGGAGGTCCAGCGCTCCTTGTACGGTTCGCGTTCGCCGAGGAAGTCACATGCCCGCAGGCCCTCCTCGATGCTGCGGCGCACAACCTCCGCGGCCAGCACGGTTCCCGGCGCGAGCCGACGGTGGGACTCGTCGAAGCAGGTCTTCAACATCGTCGCGACGCCGGCGAAGGCGCAGCCGTAGCTGGCGGCGATCACCTCGCCGTCGAGTTCCAGCAGATCGAGTCGCAGCCAGCCCTTTCCCGCCGCGTCCCGCGCGAAGCCGAGGTAGAGCCCCTCCGCGTCTGCGTTGCCGAGGATCGACGTCCCGGCCCTTCCCTTCCAGCCGGACGCCTCGAGTCGCAGAAATCTCTGCACGTCGCGCTCCAGGTCGGGGCCCCCGCACGACGTCCTGAGATTTGCCCGGCCCGCACGCTCGAGCGCACGCCGCCGCTGGCGTATCTCCGACCTGAATTTCCGGCTGACGCCGGCCAGCATCTCCTCCCAGGAGCCGGGGAGCGCGAGCCACGGGGAATACGGCCCGGCTCTGCGCACCGCACGGTATCCCGAGCTCTCCAGGGCGTCGCCGAGAGTGTCAGCCGAGGCCGGCTCGAGGACCCGGTCGAGGTGGATCCGGCTGGCGCCGAGGCCGAGGATCGATTTCCACATGTCCCTCCGTGCGTGCGCATCGCGGGCCAGGACACCCCAGTCCCCGCTGAGTTCGTCGGCCGCCGACGCGAGCCCGTTGCCCCTGGTCCGCTGCAGGCACGCGCCGGCGCGCATCGAGCCGTCGTCGTCGTGGCACACGACCCAGATCGGATGCTCCCCGGTTCCGAATGCGTGCCACCAGCGGCCGAGCCACTCGTGTGTAAGGAACGGGCTCCCTGCCGACAGCGCGAGCTCGTCCCAGGCCGGGGCGAGCACCCCGAGTGCGTCGTATGTGCGGGTCAACGGCACCTCATGGCTCCTACTAGTGCGCGCCGCCCCGCCGATGGAGCGGTGCGGACGATTGAACATCGGCAGCGAGAGCCGGCCGATCAAGGCACGGGCGCGTTCGCCCACCCGCGAGGGCGCCGCGCTTGACAATCTCTAGATTCTCGATACACTTACTGAACAATGCTTGTTCAAGGCGACACTCCGCCGGCTCTCGCCCCGATTCCAGCGGTCGCATCGGTGGTACCGCGGTGATCATGCTGGCCTGGCTCGCACTCGGGGTCCTCGCGTTCGTACTTCTTGCAGTGATGGCATTGGTCGCACTCATGCTCGCGGGTCCCGGCGGAGAATGGCCGAGGAGGTAGCCGGTGGACAGCAAAGGGCGGCAACTCGCACTCACGCCGCATCAGATCAAGCGCATCCAGGAGCTGCCACGGGATCACACGCTGGTGAGCGGGGCGGGATGGGCGCCAATCGTGCGCCGCCCCGACGGGCGGCTGCTGCGTGTTCGCTCGAGCGGGCGCCTGGTCCTGACGAGCCCCGTGCAGAGCGTGCAGGGCTACCTGCACGTCAGCGGCTGACCCGCGTCCGCGGCTCCCGGACTAGGCGCGGGTTCGGCGCTGCGCGGCCGCGCGGGCCAGCAGCGCGCTGGCGCCGCTCGCCGGGAAATCGGCCATGTCAAGCCGCCAGCGCACCTCGCGACCCACGTCGCCGGGCGCCTGCGCCCTGGCCGGCCGGGTGCCCAGGTTCCTGAACCCGAGACGGGCGGGCACCCTGCCGCTCGCGACGTTCGCCTCATCATGGTGTATCTCGACGTGGTCGACGTCGGCAAGCGCGAGCGCCGTCCGCGTCAGGGCCGCTGCCGCCAGCGTGGCGACACCCCGGCGCGTGTGATCCACGTGCACCCAATAGCCGAGCTCGAGCCCGCCCGGTGCGATCCTCCGCATGAGACCCGCGCTGCCGAGCACCTTCCTGCCGCGGTCCCGGACCGAATACTCGAAACGATCGCCGCCTCGCCAGCCAGCCTCACCTGCCGCGAGGAACTGGCCGACCGAATCGCGGTCGTTGCGCGACGCCCACGGCATCCACGGGCGCAGATGCCCGATGGTGCCCGACAGGGTGGCCAGGAGCACGTCGAGGTCCTCCTCACGCCAGCGAACCAGGATGAGATCGCCGACCTCCAGCGCGGCGGGCGGCCGGATGATCGGTTTCGCAGGCCCATCCACGATGACCATGATGCCGCCGGGCGAGGAACCTCGCTACCGAACGGGCCCGCGCTCGGCAAGATGTTCGCCATGCTGACCCTTCGCCCGTTCGAGGCAGCCGACGATGACGCGCTGATCAGCTGGGTCCGCTCGGCGGAGGAGCTCCTCACGTTCGCCGGGCCGGAACTCGCCTGGCCGCTCACCACTTCCCAGCTGCAGACGATCCGCGCGCGTTCGGATACGACCGCCTGGACGGCGGTGCTGGCGCCCGCGTCGGCACCGGTCGGCCACATCGAGCTCGTCATCCCCGCCGCCTACCCGCGCCGCGGCCACCTCGCGCGGGTGATCATCGATCCAGCACGCCGGCGCTCGGGCATGGGCCGCAGCCTGGTGTCGGCAGCGCTCGAAGAGGCATACGCACGGGGCCTTGACCCGGTGACGCTCAACGTCAGGCGCGGCAACGATGCAGCCATCAGCCTCTACACCGCGCTCGGGTTCCGCCGCATCGACACACGCCCGCAGGACCCCCATGTGCTGCGCATGGTGCTCGCGGCCGGGAATGCGCGGTGAGCTGAGGCCGGATCAGCCAGCGAGCTCGTGCGCCACGCGCGGCACCGCGTCCGCGGAGGGCCCGTGAGCGCTCGCGTGCCCGAGCCCGTGGGGCGTCTTCTCCCAGTAGAACGAGTTGCGGATCAGCTGGACTAGCGCCCTCCACGCGGCGACTGAGTGGAGTACCCAGTAGAGGGGATTCAGCAGCGCGTACGGCGCGGAGCGCCAGCCGTGCTCGCGCATCGCGGCGATCAGGTTCAGGGCGATCATCACGCCATTGCCGATCAGGAGGTTGACCAGCGCGATCGTCCAGAAGGTGCCCGAGTCCAGCAGTGGCAGGCGCGGCTCGCCGAACCCGTACCAGGCAGCGGTGCCGATCCACATCACGGGCGCGAGCAGGAACGTGAGCGGGGTGCCCGCGATGAGCAGCAGGAAGCCGAGCGCATCCACGATCCCGACCTGCCGGACCAGGCGGCGCGGGGAGCGCATGTGTACCAGGGCGGTCTGCATGTATCCCTTGATCCACCGTGTCCGCTGGCGGATCCACGGGCGCATCTCCGCGCACGCCTCCTCCTCGGTGTCGGAGTCGATGACCCCAACCCGGAACCCCTCAACGGCAGCGCGCAGGCCCAGGTCCGCGTCCTCGGTGACGTTGTGCGGGTCCCACCCGATCAGCGCGCGCAGCTCGGGCACCCTGAAGTGGTTCGAGGTGCCGCCCAGTGGGATCGGGAGACCCATGCGGTCCAGTCCCGGGAGCATCGTCCCGAACCAGTAGCCGTACTCGAGGCTGAACATCCGCGTGAGCAGGTTCGTCGTGTAGTTCCAGTAGCGCAGCCGCGCCTGCATGCAGATCGTCTTGTCCCCCGCCTGGTCGAACGCCGCAACCGCCTTGCGGAGCTGCTGCGGGTCGGGCCTGTCCTCGGCGTCATAGATGACCAGGAGGTCGCCGCGCGCGAGGAAGAGGCCCACGTTGCAAGCCTTCGGCTTGGTCTTCGGCTGCGCGTCGGGCACGATCACCAGACGCACCGTTGCCGGTGGCTGTGCCGCCCTCGCAGCCTCGATCGTCTCGGTGTCGTCGGACTCGAGCAGGACCAGCACCTCGAGCTTCTCGGCCGGATAGTCGAGCGCGCCGAGGTTGCCCATCAGCTCACCGATGACGTTCGCCTCCCTGTAGACGGGCACGAGCACCGTGTAGAACGGCAGCTTCCTGTCATCGCGCTCGGCGAGCGATTCGGTCACGCGCGCCCCGAAACCGACCCCCACGAGACAGGCGACGAGCTTGAACATCACTGCCGCCAGGAACACCACGTTCGCGCCCGCGACGATCACGGCCACGGTGAGCTGCCACTGAGCAAGCAGGCCGATGAGGATCAGGGTCCCGATGACGGCCAGGCAGCGCTTCTGCCCCACCGACCATCCTCCCGCCGCCGACAGGTCCGGGCGCTGCTCCAGCAGCTCCCCGGTCGACTGCCGCACGATGTGCTCGCGGAAGCACAGGACGATCGTTCGCTCGATGTCGAGCGGCGTCGTGGTCCGGAGGTTCAGCTTCGAGCCGGGCCCGAGCCTCTCGAGCACACGCGCCCGGAGCTCCGGGGTGGGTGGCTCGCAGGTAGCAACGATGGTGCGGTCGCCTTCGGTGCAGACCGGCACCCACCCCTCCGAAAGCAGCAGCTCCGGGTCGAAGCTGCGAACGAGCGCCTCGTCGACGTCCGTGTTCAGCAAGTCGATGAACGGCAGCTGCCACTGCTCGCCCAGTGCCCGCTGGAGACCGAGGCGGTGCACGCGGCCCGCCGCGAGCAGGATCTGCCCGATCCGCTCCCCCGTCTCATCCTGGCGCCTGAGCGCCCATGCGAGCGTCTCACGGTCGATCAGGCCCGATGCGAGCAGCGTCTCCCCGATCGGCGTGGGCCCAGCCTGCGTCCGTGTGTCGGTACGGCGCCTGCGCGGGCGCTGCGATTCGCCGGCGTCGGCGCGACGGACACGAATGTCCTGCGCCGCCGCCGCGGGCGCGAGGGATCCCTCTTTGGCAAGGGTGCGGTCCATGTCCACGGGTCGGATCGGCTCGCGCGAGCGCTGACCGCGGCCCGGGAAGGCTGGACGAATGTCTTAGGGAAACCCGTCCGTCCCATAGGACAGGAGCATCTCGAACTCTTCGGGAGCCGCTCCGGCGCCTGCTGGCCGCGAGCGCATCGCCACGGCGCATCTCAGCTTTACGGACCGCGGAACGGTAGTCCTGATCAGAGCGCCGCGGCAAAGATCGCTTCGGAGCCGGTCAGTCCTCGCCTAGGTTGAAGGTGCGCGACCGGTGGACCCGAAATTCGCGCAAGGAGGAGCCATGCGCCCGCCATCCCCAACCACTTTGGACCCGCTGACGCGTGCGGAGCGAGGGGCAGGCTCGCGGCCCCGCGCGGCGCCGATTCGCGTGGTTCTCGCCGAGCGGGACACCTGTATCCGGCGGGACATGCGCAGTCTGCTGCACGGCTCCGGCCACGGGCTCTTCGAGGTCGTGGCCGAGACGAGCGACAGCGCGGGCGCTCAGCGCTTTGCTCACGCCCACCAGCCCTGCGTCGTCGTGCTCGACCTCGACCTGCCGGGCAATGAGCGCAGCGTGATCGACACCATCCGCAGCGAGTCCCCGGATGCACGGATCGTGGTCCTCGCGATGCAACAGGACGCGGCGGGAATCTGTGACGCGCTCCGTGCCGGCGCGACCGGCTATGTCCTGAAGGGACGCGGCCGCGAAGCACTGGCACACGCCGTGCGATCCGCGGCGGCGGGCTACGGCTACGTGGTCCCGGCGCCGGCCTACGCCACCGGTCCGGCGCGCGGTGAGAGGCGGCCGGGGTGGCCAGGCGCGAGCCTGCGCGCCGACGTGCCGCGTACCCGGAGCGTCGCGGGCTCCTGATCCCGCGCTGCGTGCGAGTGACCCATGTCACACAGCTGCGACTCCTGCTGCGCAAAGCTCGTAGAAACACGCAACGAGGGGGTTGTCGTGGCAGCGTTCAGGCTCATGGTGTTCCTATATATCGCGGTCCTCGGCGTCATCGCGACGCTGGGCGTCTATGTGCTCGTCCAGGGGGCCAACCACCTCTAGGGCGGGCCTCATTGCCACCTGACGCCCTCCCGCACGACGGCGGCCGGGTTCCCGACCGCGAGTGCGGCCGGCGGGATGTCGCGGCTCACGACGGCGCCCGCGCCTATGACGGCGCCGTCTCCTATCGACACGCCCTTCAGGATGCAAGCGCCCGCCCCGACCCAGACCTCGTCCCCGATCCGGACCGGTGCATCCTGCCTGCTCCGGCCCTCGAGCCGGTGGAAGTCCGCATCCATGATCAGGACGTCCCATGCGATCGCGCAGCCTGAACCGATCGACACGTCCATCGCGCAGATCACCCGCGTATCGCCGCTGAAGTAGCTGCCGTCACCGATCGTCACGCTCGCACCCGGCCCAACGAGGATCCTCGTGCCGTCCCCCAGTCGCACCGTGCCCTCGCACGCGAGCGTCGCGCCGCTCTGCAACTCGATGGTCGTCGGCATGCCACGAGCCACGAACCCAACGTGGGTGGGGCTGTCGCCGAGGTTCAGACGGCCTGTCACGCACAGGCGTGCGCCCGGCCGGCGGATGATCCGCGAGCGAAGATTCCCGACCACCGGCAGCTGCCATGCGGGCCGGTCGGCGTGGCGCGACAGCCACAACCCGACCGCGGCCTTGCGCACGTGCCTGGACACGTCCTGCGGCGACGTGGTCATCGCCGGCCCTTCAGAGCTGGTCGCGCGAGCATCGCGGCCGCAAGAGCCCCCGATCGAACCGGGATGCCGCCCCCGCGACGCGCGCCCTGGAGGCGGCGACGCGGGGCGACATCTCCGGTGCTGGTTCGGAGTGCGTCTAGCGCACCCCGTGGGTAAGCATCGCCTGCTCGACGTCGTACGCGTCGTTTTCCTCACCTGTGGCGTTCGGGTGCACCGGCACGCCGGTCAGCGAGCCGAACAGCGGTTCGATCCAGCGCACACCGACCGGTTCGCACGCGTTGTGGCCTTTGCTCGGCTTGAACGTGTTGACGAACACGGCGCCATTCGCCTGCGCCTCTTTCTTGAGCAGGCCGTTGCCGCGGGTCTCAACGGAGTGGAACCACTTCAGGTCCGTTGTCGTCCACGGTATAGCGGTCGGGCAATAGCCTTCGGTCGGCGTGATTTCGGGATATCCGACGACGAACACCTTCGCGCGCGGCGAGATTTCGTGCACTTCGCGAAGCGCCTGTTCCGCGGGACCGAGGTCCTCAGCCTGCACTTCCCTGACGAATTTCGCGTAGAAGTGTTTGCACGGCGCTCCGACGTTGCCGGCGAAGTAGTCGGCCTCCGTGCAGCCTTCGACAAGCGTTCCGAAGAGGTCGTGGTCGTTGCCGCCCATGCCGATCGTCACGACTTCCGTCGACGGACCGAGAGCGTCGAACTGTGGCGGCTGGTCGGGGAACTGCGCGACCGTGAAGTTTTCCGTCTTCGCCCCACCGCAGCTCACGTCGGTGAGCGACAGGTTCAGCGCCGCGGCCACCAGATGCGGATAGTTCGCGGTCGACTGGCCGCATTCCGGCGGTGCGGTCGGCGAGTAGGGCAGTATCCCCGGCCCCGCGGTATACGAGTCGCCCATCGCGACATATGACGCACCGCTCGCGCTCGCGGCCGCGGGCAGCGCGGCACTGAGGACCGCGGCCATGGCGATGAGCACGACGCCGGCCTTCTTGCGACGGCGCGTCCCTCCTCCGTCCTGGTGATGGACTGTTGTCATGTCTCCCTCTCTCCTCGTGAGACGTGCCCTGTGCCCACGCGAACCGCAGGAAGCCCAGAGCGGCGAGCGCGGGCCTGCTCGACTGCATGACGAACGTAACGAGTAGCGCGACCGGGTGTCAAGGGCACCTCCCTCTCACAGGGCCTCTCGGCCCCAGCCGAGGCCCGGTCCGCGGCAGCGGCCGACAACCCAAGGCGAGCGTCGATGCGGCTAACGCTGGCAGGACGCACAGACTTGGTCGCGGAGTCTAGGCCGCATCGAGTCGTTACGTCAGTCTATGAACGGGGCGAGACCAGCGACGTCGACGTTGGAGATCGCGAGCGCACGCACGATCCGTTCGGCTACCTTCCGCCACGTGAACTGCTGAGCGTGTCGATGGGCGAGCGCACCGAGCCGCGCTGCGGTGGCCGGGTTACAGAGCTCAAGCATCGCGTTTACGAGCTCCCGAGGGTCGCTCGGATCTACAACGAAGCCACCGTCGCCTATGCACGTCGCCGCGCCTCCGCGCGTCGTTCCGATCGACGCAATGCCGGCTTCGGCGGCCTCGACGTGAACTGTGCCGGACGGCTCGTGAAGCGAGGGCATCACAAACGCCGTTGCTTGGCTATAAAGCGAAGCCAACTCCTCTCTCGCCCCCTGCTCATCGATCGCGAGGTGTCCGTGGCCGCGAACGCCGGCGAGCTCCACCCGAGGATGGCCGCCCACCAAGTCGAGCGTCGCCTCGGGGAAGCGGTCCCGTACCTCCCCGAACGCGTTTAGGACCGACTGCCCATTCTTGCGCTCCCAATCGACCCCCACGAAGAGGAACCGAGGCCGTGCCCAGTCTCGCCGCCCGCCATCACGTTCCGTGAAGCGATGGTTCGCCCCGAGCCCGACCACATGGACCCTGCTCGATGGGATCCCGTAGTCGCTGACGATGCTGTCCTTGACCCAGTGAGAGGCCGCACAGCACGCGGCTGCCGACGTGTAGGCGGCGTGCTGGCGTTTGACAAGTCCATCTAGATCGCGAGCGCTCAGCCCACGCAGATGAGGCCAGTCATAGGACTCGACCGCCTGGACCACGGTCGAGTCTTGAAAGGTCGCCATCGGTATGGGCGCCCGAACACCATAGTCGGCGCCGTTCTGTATGAACCCATCAAGCTCTCCGGCGCGTGCGAGCTGGAAATCGACGGTGCGTGCCCGCGCCGCCACGTACGCTCCGCCCGCCTCGCCAACCCGGCGCAGCCGCGCCTTCGCTAGGTTCGGACGCCGTAGATCTGAGGCACGTACACCACGCAGAGCACCGACGACCAGGGCCGCAGCCGCGATCCGCCGACTGGGTAGGTCACTGACCGGCACCAGACGTCCCACAACCTCCTGAAGGGCGAGCGACAGCGAAGCCGGCCACCCTGAAGACATAGCGGGATCCGTGGGATCGCCGGTTGTGGACATGGCCAGCGCCAGCGAGTTCGGCGCCCGCAGCTCCGCCGACCCTGCCGACTCGCGAGACGTCATGGCTGGGATCCATTTCGCTCCTCGACGGATCGTTGTAGATGCTCGCCCGATCGATTCGCGCGTCGACGGCAGGCGAGGAAGGTCCCCTTGCCGTCCGTGACCTCGTCTTCAAGTATGTCGAACGCGCCGAGATGCGAAAAGAACTCCTCGGCGGACCTACCGGGCACCGGGTGAAGCTCACCAACTATGAAATCAACGCGATCAAGGAGCTGCGATGCCTGCACAACGTCGTACTCGCCGCCCTCGATGTCGATCTTCAGTATGTCGATCGCGCCAACGTCCTGAATGATCGAATCGAGCGTCACCGCATCGGCCACGAATGTCTCTGCGCCCGGCTGATCAGCCACGAGTGAGGAGGTTCTCCAACTCTCGCCGGCGACCCTATGAAGGAGCAACTGACCTGCCTCAGGTGCGACAGCCGCGTTCCTCAGGCTGACCTGGCTGAGGTGTGCGACGTTGCGCTTCGCCACGCGGTGGGATAGCGGGTCGGGCTCATACGCGATGATCCTTGCTCCGGGATACCGCCTGCTGAAGAACCTCGCCGCTAAGCCGATATTCGCTCCCACGTCGACGATGACCGCTGGGTCTGCAGGGAGCTCGTCCGAGTCATAGTCACCGGGCGGGCGATAAATCTCCGCGATCACGAGAAACTCAGACCAGTCACTAACGAACACGCGACCCGCCGAACTGATCCATACGGGCACCGCGAAGTGCCGCACTGCGCCGAAGGGCAACTCGTGTTTCACGCACATGAGAAGCCTGACCGTCGTCAGCCATCCACGTGCCAGCCCCGGCGGGGCCAGTCGCGCCATGCCCGACGTTTCTCGCCAGAAGTAGCGCGTCGAATACGCCCAGCGACGGACGCGATGGGGCGTCGCCCACCGGTAAAGCGAGCGCGCCGAGCGTGCTGCGCCGGTCATCGGCGCGAGCGTATCAGCGACACCCAAGCGGCGAACCCCGAAGGACGCCCTCACCCCAAACTCTGGCCGGGCGCACAGTTGCTCTACGAGGTCCGGATCTGGCGCCCCAGTGCGCGCGACGCGTCTGGTGCGTTCCTCAGCTTGAGGCGCACTCGCGCGTTTTCCCCCAGCCGGTGCGTGAGAATGTGCAGGTGGGCGGAGGGTCACTACTCGTCAGCCAGCGCCGCGATCACGTCGAGCCTTGCGGCGCGCCTGGCAGGAAGCTGCGCCGCGAGGACCCCTGCGAGAGCGGCCGCGATGAGCAGGAGAAGGAGCGTCCCCACGGGAAACGAGAGGACGTAGCCCGATCCGGAAAGTGCGAGCTCGGTGACGAGCACCGCACCGACGACGCCGACGACGAGACCCAGCACGCCGCCGATCAGGGCCGTGATCACAGCCTCGTAGCGGATCATCTCGCGGATCTGCCGGCGCGAGGTCCCGATCGCTCGCATCATCCCGAGCTCGTGTGTGCGCTCGTAGATCGAAAGGACAAGGGTGTTGACGATGCCGAAGAGGGAGACGATCACCGATAGGGCCAGAAGCACGTAGACGAGCAGCAGGAACTGGTTGACCTTGTTGCTCTGTTCCCTCGTGTACTGCGCCGCGGTCTGCGAGTGAGCCTGCGGATAGCCGCTGCGCAGGACCGCGTCGATGCTGCTGCGCACGTGCGTGCCGTCCGCCCCGGGTGCGTACGCAACGAAGTCCGCGCCGTCTTCACGTTCCCCGAACGCTGTGCGCGCAAGTTCTCGCGAGATCGTGAGGTTGGCGAGCAGCCCGAGCGCTTCTTCCTTGATGATCCCCGTCACGGTCAGCGTCACGGTGTGGCCGGTGGCCGAGAGGACGAGCACGCGCTGGCCCACATGAAGGTGGTGCGCGCTCGCGAACTTCTTCGTGATGATCGTCCCTCCGCGGGAGAGTGTTTCGAGCGTCGCCCGCGAGCCGTGTTCCCACCCGAGCTTGTACATGCTCCCGAACGACGCGGGTTCGATCGCTGTGACTGGGCTGTTTTCGTCGATGACCGGCGCACCCGTCTGGGCGAGGTCCCGGACCCGGCCCTTCGTGAACGCGATCGCGGTCACAGCTCCCACACCGCTGATCGAGCGCAGCGCAGGCGCTATCGAGCCGGGGATGCCGCCTTCCCCGGCGCTCTTGTTCTGCACGATGAGGTCGCCGGCGAACGAGCGGCTGACGGCCTGGTCGATGGTCGCCTTCGTTCCCGCCGCAAGAACCGAGATGAACGCGACCAGCCCAAGCCCGACGGTGAGGGCGAGCGCCGTGACGAGTGTGCGGCCCGGCTGGCGTACGGTGTTCTCACGCGCCAGGCGTCCGGTGATCCCCCGCCAGCTCACGAGCAGTCCGACGGCACCGGCGAGTGCCGGGATGACGCGGTAGTGACGTGGCGGACGCTCGCCTCCCCTCTTCAGACGTGCTCTGAGCCTCGCGGCTCGAACGACCACAACGACAAGCACCAGGGCCGCGATGCCGCCCCCGACGAAGGCGCGCAGCGCCAGCACGACCACGATGTACAGAGCGAAGCGGATCATCAGCGCCCTGCGGGTGGGAAGCGGCCGCGGCGGGATCTGGACGCCCTCGCGCATGGCCGCTATCGGCGGCACGCGCGTGGCGCGCATCGCGGGGAAGAACCCGGCGAGCACGGTGATGATGACCCCAACCGCGAGCGAGACGATCACCGTGCGGGCCTCGAGCACCGTGCCGTTGTCCGGCAGGTCGGCTCCGAACGCCTTGAAGAGCTCATCTAGCGCCGGGGCGAGCGCGACGCCCGCGAGCAGGCCGACGATCGAGCCCGCGACCCCCAGCAGCAGACCTTCCGCCACCACCGAGCGCATCAGCTGGCTCCGCGACGCGCCGAGGGTGCGGAGCAGCCCGAACTCGCGCACGCGCTGGGCCACCGTGATCGAGAAGGTGTTGAAGATGATGAACGCCCCGACCACCAGCGCCACGTAGGCGAAGACGAGGAGGAAGGTCCGCAGGAAGCCCAGTTTTTCTTCCAGTTCGGAGGTCTGGTTCGCTGCTTCCTGGGCGCCGGTGCGGACGATGAGCGTCGACGGCAGCGCGGCGCGCACCCGCGCCGCGAGTTCCTGCGGGGAGACCCCGGTGCTCGCGGCGACGTTGATGCTGTCGTATTCGCCCGGTTCGCCCGCCACGTACTGCGCTTCGGGGGTCGTCAGCAGCGCGACGCTGGAACCGCCGAACGATTCGCTCCCGGCGAACCTGGCGATGCCCGAGATCTCATAATGGCGGGCAGGGGCGCTGCCGGCGATCACGATCTGCTGCCCAACCTTCAGGTGCTCCCTGTTGGCGGTTGACTGGTCGATCGCGACCTCGTCGTTAGCGCTCGGCAGATGGCCCTGCGCCGCGGTGAACGCCTCGAACCGTGCCGGCTGGACAGCGTCGACCAGCGACGGCCCCGTACCCGAGATCCGTTTGCCGCTCGTGGTCAGAAGAGCCGCACCCGTCGACACTCCCCCCGAGGCCGCCGCGACGCCTCTGACCCCGCGCACCCGCGCGATGGTCGCTTCGTCGATTGCGTACGTCCGCGAGCCGCTGTTCTTGCCGAGTGTTTCCTTGGCGGTGACGACCACGGCCTTGTTCTTGTAGGCGCTTGCGAATACTTCCCCGAATGCGTGGTTGATCGTGTCGGTGAGGATGTACGTGCCCGCCATCAGCGCCACGCCGAGGGCGATCGCGACACCCGTGAGCAAAGCCCGCACCTTGCGCTGGGCAAATCCGCGGAGCATGAGCTTGCCCATCAGCCGATCCCCTTCATCAGGTCAAGCGCCTCCTCGGAGGTCCGTGCCCCTCCGTTGTCTGTCCGTCGGTCAGCCGCTGGTTGGATTAGGCGAACAGACCTATTAGTTTCGTACGGAAGGACGGGTCTCAAGCGTAGTCAACCCACCACAGGAGGACGAACATGAGCATCACGGCAACACGGATACGCCAGATCAGCCTGGTCTGTGTTCCCACGGCCGATCAGGACCGCGCGATCGCGTTCTACGAGTCGCTCGGCTTTGAGAAGCGCACCGACACACCGTTCGGTGGCGGCTACCGCTGGGTGGAGGTCTACGCGCCGGAGGGCAGCACCGGTATCGCGCTGGCGCCTCCACCGCCTGGCCGTGACCTCGTGCCTGCAGAGACCGGGATCACGCTCGTCAGCGACGACATAGACGCAACGCACGCCGAGATGCTCAGACTTGGCGTCGACGTCGATGCCGAGGTCTCACGGATGGGGGATCCGGTCCCGCCGATGTTCTGGTTCAGGGACCCGACGGGCCACTCGCTGATGGTGGTCGAGCAATCCTGACCCATAGGTCCGAACGGACCGCGACTGGCCCGCGAGGTGACGCGAGATCGGCCACGTGGCTGGCCGCGGGCGCGGACCGACGGCGTCGCCGCGCTGGCACTACCTGCTCTTTGATCAGGAGCCCCGCAGCCGGGGGGCCCGCTCGGTCGAGCGGGCCCCCCTTGACCGCGATGGCGCCAGCGCTGCTCAGGTGGCGCAGTTCCAGCCCGCTGCGGTTTTGCCGTTTTCAAGACACGGCAGGATCGTCGGAGGCGTCCATGTACTGGTGCCTTCGAGGATCGGATCGATCTGTGATTCTTCGGTGCCGTACAGACGCATGATGAGCTGAAACGGCCCGGCAGGCGCGGGCAGCCAGTTCTCCAGGCCCATTTCGCTCGTCGGCTCGGCGCTCTGGAGGTACATGTCCAGAGATCCGTCTTCATTGAAATGCAGGCTCGAGCGATTCCCGAGCGTGTAGCGTTCCAGAGGGTTGCTTACGAAGTAACCGGTGGTCGAGTACATCGACATCGACCAGAACGCGGTTACCGGGAACGGGAAGTCGCTCGCAGGGAAGTGAGCGACATACCTCGTGGCGGTTCCGTTGAGTGGTGCGCCGTGTCGTTCTGTTGTCGCGAACGGATAGATCGAGATGTTCGGCGGCAGGCCCGCCAGCCCATCCTGGTCGATCGTGGCACGCAGCAGGTAGTTCGTGCCGTATACGCCGACAGGCACTATCGCCCAGCCGTTGTGCTTGTTGAACCCCGCGAGGACCAGTTCTTTGAGGTGGTTGTAAACCACACCCGGACCTGCGGCAACGGCTGCGCGCAGCCCCGCGAGGGTGCCCGCGCTGAGCCTGGAGTTGTTGGCCGGGAACTTCAGCTTCCCGATGCCGACAGTCTTCAGTAGTTCGAGCTCCGGCTGGTCCTCAGCCGGCGGCTTGAACTGCTTGAGCGCGGCACCCAGCGCCGTCCAGTAGGTCAGCGGTTCTTCGCCCGCCTGTGTTCCGGGGACCTTGGTTTCGATTGGTTTGGTCACTTCCTTTTCCGGCGCGGGCGGCACATAGTTAAGGCCTTCCTTCTTCCACCGGTTCAGCGGAACGAGCTTCTCTTCCGCCTGGATCGCCACAGCATTGGCGGTGTCTTCCTTGCTGTTGACAACCGTGCGCGCGACGAGCCAAACTCGGTTGTACGGTGAGTGGATGACCTTCATGCCCTGCACTTCGGTCAGTCCTTCATACCTCTTGCCGGTGGCGATCACGTAGTTGCCCGGTGCGAGCATTCCCGACGCGCCTTCGCCGATGTTTCCGATGTTTTCCTCGTAAGGCGTCATGATCGGCACCACGTTGAACCGGTGTGCGACCGGAACATGGACCACTATCGGCTGCGGCTTCAGCTGCAGCCACGCGTAGGAGTAGAGCGTGTCCGCGTTGGGCGAGATGATCTCACCCTCCTTCGTCGTGGCGAGTTCCGTAAAGTGCGACCACTGGTTGACCGGCGCGTCACCGATCGCATCCGGCACCGTCACGCTCGTGTTGCTCTGGTACAGGCGCTGCATGTTCAGCAGCGGCTCGCCGTAGATGTACCCCTGGATCCCGACGTTGTAGGCGTGTTCGTATTCCTTTGAATATTCTTCCGCCGACGCGACTGCGGCCGTCAGTCCGAGCGTCGCGCACGCGATTGCGATCGCGGCAATGCACCGCCGCCGCATGATCCTCCCCATCCCTGTGGCCGAGGGACCTGAGATCCCATCGGCACGCGTCTTCTCTCGTCGCATACTGCCTCTCCCCAATCTGTCCGTGGATAACTCACGCGCTGCTGGGCGCACGGTAGTCGCCGATGCGACATTTGTCAAGATGTTGCATTCGTATTAGAATTCGAAATGCCTTAACTGGCGGAAGACCAAGAATGTCGCGCCGGCCGGGAGCCCTGTATCCTCTGCCCATCGCCCCTCGGACCGTCGGCCATAGCGGAGGAACCAATGGCTAGAGCTCGAACGACCGAGCCGCCGGTCGCAGAGATCGTCGTTGGCACGCTGGATGCGGTTCCCACGTTTCCGAGCTTCCGGCGCGCGACCCGGGACGACGCCTTCCTGGTTGCGCGCGCGACGTTCCTGCAGGGCGCCCGCGTGGACATGGGGACGATGGCGGAGCAGCTGGCCGTCTCACGCGCCACCGTCTACCGGTGGTGCGGCTCACGCGAAGCCCTCCACGAGCAGATCCTCGAGCAGCGGGCACTCGAATTCAGCACGTGGGCCCGTGCTGAGGCCAGGGGCGAAGGCGAGGAGCGCGTGATCGACGTGCTCCGGCACGTCCTGCGGGCCACCACCAACGCGCAACCGGTAAGACGGTTCATGGAGCGAGAGCCAAAACTCGCGCTGCGCATCCTGACCCTGCGCGACGGTGCGGTGCACCGCGTGATCGCTGAGACGCTGGTGGACGTGGCCCGTGAAGCAGGCACAGTGAGCCCCGATCTCAAGAGCCGCATCGACGACGCGGTTCACCTGGGCGCGGTCATGCAGTGGGCGACCGTCGCGATCGACGAGGAACCAGACACCGAGCACATCGTCGGGATCCTCCGTCGGCAGCTGACCAGCTGAGTCCGACGGGCCGGCTCAAGAACCTCTGCCGGCGAGTGCGGTGACGAGCGTCATGCAGCTCGCAGCTGACGAGCCGTACACCTCAGAGGCCCGCCGTCGCAGCAGCCGGAGCCGTCGCCGGACGTGGGCTACGGCCTCTGGCAGTGGCCCCGGCGTGCCGCAGTGCTCAGCCCGCGCTGACGGCGATCACCTCAGCGGCGATCGTCTTCATCGTCGCCGTCGCGACCTCGAGCGGTCTCTGCACGATTTAAGACCGAGATATCTATTCGAGTGCCCGGTAGGCGAGCTCCAATAACCCGATTCTGAGCACCGCCTCGTCCTATTTGCTGAGTCCGGCGATCAGGTTGATGGTGATCGACACGATCAGAGCACCGAACATGTAGGAGAGCAGCGCGTGCCTCAGTGCGCTCTGGCGTATCGGCTTCGCCTGCAGGTCGGTATCCGAGACCTGGAAGGTCATCCCGATCGTCAGCGCGAGATACGCGAAATCGCTGTATCGCGGCGGGTCGTCTTCGTTGAAGTCCACGCCCCCGGGCTCGCCGTCGTAATACAGCTTGGCGTACCGCAGCGCGAACACTGTATGCACAACGCTCCAGGAGAAAACGATGCTCGCGATGCCGAGGCCGAGCAGCAGGCCTTTGCCGAGTCCGCCAGTGTGGCTCGCCCGCACGAGGACGAGGCCGACGGCGAGCACGCTGCTGATGCTCGCGGTGATCAGCAGGATGTCGGTCCACGCCGGACCTGGATCCTCCGGGCGCGCGCGTCTCGCGGTCGCCGCCGAGTCGAGCGGCCACACCGAATGCCACATCCATGCGACGAACACGAGGGCGGCTGCGTCCCAAAAGGCGAGTGGGATGAGCCACCATGGCGCGACTACCGCGGCGACGAGGGCACAGAGGAGCCCTATCGCCACTGACGTAGACACACGGATGACGGCGGATGGATCGCGGGTGCCCGTCCGCCTGTGGCCGAGGGCGGTCGACATCTCAGCTGCTCCCTCCGAATATTGGGCGCCGGTGTTGACCGGCATGAATTACGTGTACCCGCGGCTACGTGGCACGCAAACCCCACGGTGATCCTCAGCCAGCGGCCCGGTTTTCCACCAACTCCGTGTGGGTAATGAGGTCTCAACGAAAGGAGAGGGAAACATGCTCATAGCGCTTGCAGTGCTGCTTCTCATACTCGCGCTCGCGGGTGGTATAGCCGTCAACCCGCTGCTCTTCCTAATCGCGATACTCGCCGTTCTCGTCTTCGTCGGCGGGGGCCGGCGAGGCACGGCGCTTTGACACAGTGCCGGCCGGGCCGATTGGCCCCAGACGGGAAGTGCATGGCCCGGCCGGCCCTGGGGCTCATGGCGAGAAACGCGGCGGTCGGCTCGACACTGCGTTGGGTGGGCCGATCGGGGCGCTGATCCGCGCTCACTACCGGATTTGGCACGCGGCCACGGCGAGAAACTTGGTCCCGCCGACACGGGCGACACCTGGGCTGCCGGCGACTCCCCGCAGAGCGGACGCGGCTCGCTGATGGTGCGCAGGCGCCTTAGAGCGCGCCGCCGGCCATCGAGAGCACCGCCTCACAAGCCCACATCGCCGCCCGGAACGCCCGTCAACGCAGGAAGCCAGCCAACACTGCCATCGCCGGGCGTGGCTTCCATGGGGCAGACACGAGGCCCCACTTGCCGGTTCCGTCATCGTGTAGCTGGTAGTACCAGATCCCCTTGATGTACGGCTTGGTAAGCATTTCGTTGTAAGCCCACTTGATTCGTTCCGCCTGCAGCGCGGCATCAGCTTCGTTTTGAGGTAGGCGGTCTTCTTCGCCGTACTCGGTTGCGTAGTAGTCGGTATGTGCGAAGCCCAAGGACACCGCATCGGCCCGTTGTGACTCAAGCCCTTCGATGCCCCAGTCGTGACCGTAGTACTTCACACCCGGGATGCCATACGGGTGCGAACTGAATGCGCCCACGAGGCCCTTGAGCGCCGGCTCAGCTTTGAGCGCGTCGCCGAGCCATCCGCGGCCCGCGGCGAGGTTCGATTCTTCACCAGAGGTTGTCTTGTAGTCCCCAAAGGAGTCAAAGATCAGCGTTACACCGTCGATGCCGGCGTGCTCGACCGCTTCAGAGAGGGCCGTGTACATCTTGGCGTACTTCACCGGTTCGGCTTGCCCGCCCTTGGAATACATCTCGTTGCCGACTTCTAGCAAGGTGTAGCCGTACGAGTCCGCTTCCTTGACCTCTCCCAGTGCCGTAGCGACCCATGAGGCGATGTTGATTTCCGACAACTTCGTTTCGTCGGGGGTGTTGCCCACGATGACCTGATCGTTGCGGAAGCCGTTTTCGTAGGACTCCTTCAGCGTCGTCCACGGGCTGTCTGCTTCGAGCCGTTCAGATACGAAGCCCGCGGCTATGACTTTCTTCGCCAGCACGGGTCCCCAGCCAGATCCGCCAACGAGCCCGATTATGGCTTTGTTTTCTTTCTTAGGAGGAGACTTCGGTTCTTTAGCCAGCGGTGGCTCCAGTTCTTCGGTCAGGGGAGAATTCAGTTCTTCAGCCAGTGGGGGCTTCGGTTCTTCAGCCGGTGGATGGCTCGGTTCTTCCGCCGGCGGAGGTGTGGGTGCTTCAGCCAGCGGAGGCTTCGGCGCTTTGTCCTCGCCTCGCACCGTCCCTACAGCCGTCACGTACCCACCGCGTTCGTGTCCCCTGTAGATGGCGCGCACCTTGACTTGGTAGGTCAAGGAACTCAATCCGGTGATCATGTAGCGGCGTGTGACCGCGGGCAGATCCACGGAAGCGCTCCAGGGTCGCGACTTGGGGGCGACTGGACGCCAGCGAACCCTGAAGCCCTCGAGCCCGGTCGTGCGTGCAACGTCCCAGTTGACTGTGAGCGACGCAACACCCGGAGTCGCTCGGACGTGCGTCGGGGTGATCTGTCCTGCTGATGCCGAGGCCGCTACCCCGAAGGCAACCAGGAAGGCGGCGAAGACACAACTGGCCACCGTCTTGCGATGCGCCGTTGATGCAAACCGTCCGACCAGGCGCACCGCCCGTCGCGCGCGCGCTGCGGGCGGACCAGCCTCCTCTTTCCGGCGGGCCGTTTCTTGTCGCAAGGTCGCCCTTCCTGAAGTTGCCGACGAACGCAATTGAATTCGTGAGCATAGTACGGTATCCGTAGTTTTGCCCATCTTTGAACGACGAGGCTCCCTTGGCCACAGGCTGGGTGCTGAGCAGCGGGAGCTTCTCCTACGGTCGGAACGGGATAGGCAGGACACCTGCGCAGCCGCTTCCAGCCCCTCGACGCAATGCCTCCGGGCCCCGAAAAAGGGAGATGGGCGGCCAGCCCGTCCCTTCGTCACGGTGCCCGACGGTCGTGGCCGCCTTCCGCGTTCGGCGCTTCCAGCCATCGACCGTGGGCGGCGATCGGGCTCGGCCGCTCGGCACGACCGCGCCGTCTGCGGACAGCTTCACGTCCTGGTGCTTCCCGAACGCACCGGCTGCTCGAGCCCCGGGGCTCTCGCGTCGTTATACGGCACCACGCGGTCCAATCGATGAGCTGCTCGTGGAGGGCTGAGCCCGTAGGGGGCGCGGCGGACCCCAACGCAAGGGCCGTGCGTAGCCCTGGCTCACGCCGCCCGCGACGATCGGTAGAAGCGGTACGGCGCATAAGCCCGTCCATGAGAATCCACACAGGGATGTGATCTTTCAGCGAATAACGTGTCTAATCGCTGACGGTCGGTCCGCCTCGGAAGACGGACCCACAAGGCGTCCCTAACCGAAAGAAGAGGTGGTTCTTACATGCTGCGCAAGGCGGTCGTAAGCTTCGCCGCTCTGGTGATCGTGAGCGGGGTGCTCGCGGGCACGGCGTCTGCAGCGGAAACGCTGCGGCTCTACATGGGCGAAGGGCCGGCGTTCGCGGTCCTGGGCCACTGGTGCGGAGGGATCCAGCAGGAAGTCTATGAGACCGGTTTCGGCTCGCACGGTTACCCGATCGGCAACGTGCAGCTAAAGACCACCTGCGGCGGCAGCGGAAAGGGCGGGGGCGGCCACTCGACGACATACACAGCGACCGCGAGCGTCGAATGGACCTGGTTTGGAGAAACGCGCTCGTACGGCGCGATGTCGGGGAGCCTGGAAGCAAAGCCCGAGACAGACGCGTTCGGAGACAGGCTTTACAACGTGGGCTCCGCAGCGTTCCTTGAAAAGGGCACCCCGCCGTTGCGGGCGCCGGCAGCGCCTACGAATATCGGCGTGAGCGTGGGGCTGGCCGAAAGTGGCTCCTCGGAATACCTGCGCATGAGCGTGTCCTGGACCGAGGCTCCCGAAACCGAAGCCCTCGTCACCTACTCCACCATCACAGCCACACCGGTCGGCTCGAACGGGCCGGTGCTGACGACCACGACCTCGAGCAACTACTTCCGCGAAGGCGCCCTGGCACCGGCGGAACCAAACACGAGGTACGACGTGACGGTCACGAACACCGACGCCGAAGGCACGAGCGAAACGAGCACGCCTGTCGAAGTGAAGACCCCCAACTCCGACGGCGAAGCCGAAAAGGAACGGAGGTCGTACAACACCTGCACCGCCAACACCGGCACGATCAAGATGTCTCCAGGTCTGAGTGAAACGCCGCGCGTGCAGACAATCACGATCAGCGGCAGCCTCGCGGGATGCGAAGGTCCGGACGTGCCGGAATCGGGGAGCTACTCTCTCAAGGACAAGACCACCGAACCGGTCACCTGCTCATACCTACAGCAGTCGACGACCACGCCGACGACGACCGCTGGGAAGCTCGCGGTCACGTGGATCGAAAACGAAGGAGTCTCGAGAGGAACCCTTACGGTGCCGATCTCGGAAGCGTCACTGAGCGGCATCACAGGTTCGCTCAGCGGTGGTCCGTTCCCGGCGACCGCCCCGATGAAAGCGGCGTCGATCTACGAGTCGTTCCCGCAGTGCGGAGTGCCGCAGGGCAGGAAGGGCACGATCAAGCCGATCAAGAGCGGCACCTTCTCAACGAGCGAAGTCGAATTTCGCTGACGTAATCCCGTTCGCCCGCGCCCGCGATCGGCGCGGGCGCGGGTCCGTCTCGTGCCGGCGGAAGCCTGCGCGCGAGGCGTCACGACCCGCGGCATGGGCGGGCATCGAGCAATCCCGCGCCGGGCGGTGAGGAGAGCGACCGCCGCGCCAGCTCTGAACCTCTCGCTACTCGTATCGCTTGCTCCTACTAGTCGCCGCGCGGCGTCCATTGGAATCTGCGCGCCGCGACTAATAGGCCGGCGATGCCCCATGCGGCGAGCACGAGCAGGTGGCTGAGCGCGAGTCCAGAGCCCGTGGTTTGAATGAATGCGCCGCGAAGTGACTGTGCGAGTGGTCGGATCGGGAACACGGCGGCGATCGCGCGCAGGCCTCTCGGGATCTGGCTTTCGGGTACGAACACTCCGGAGATGAAGTACAGCGGCAGGACGAGCAGGTTGATGACCGGAGCAGCGGCTTCCGCTGTGGAGATGCGCGTAGTGACTGCGAAGGCAATGCACGAGAACGCAGCGGCTCCGACGACGATCGAGACAACTAGTCCTGGCAGCGTCGAGTGGGGAATCGGCACGTTGTAGAGGAGCCGCCCGATCAGCAGCAGCAGGGCTGACATCGCGATCGCAACCACCACGCCGACGGCGGCGCGGCTGCAGATCACCAGGCTTGCGGGGAGCGGCGTGCCTCGCAGGCGCTTGAACTCGCCGTTCTCGCGTTGGGTGACGATCGCCTGGCTGAGGTATACAAACGATGCGGAGATGATGCCGAGCGCCATGATCCCGGGCACATAGAACGTCGTTACCTTGATCAGGCGGCCGTCGACGAGCGTCGAGCCTTTGAAGATCGTTGCGAAGATGACGAGGAAGACGATCGGCATGAGCCCCGTGAAATAACGTGATTGCGGGTTTCGCCAGAACCGCGCGATATCCGAGCGGAACTGGTGAAGCAGCAGCCGCGAGTAGCTCATTTGGGGTTCTCCTGCCCGTCGGTGAGGCGCAGGTAGATGTCCTCGAGGGTTGGGCGACCGACGGTCAGGTCGGCGAGAGAGCTGTCGTGCTCGAGCGCCCAGCCGGATATGACATGCAGCGAATTCGCCGGGTCGCGCGTCCTGACGTGGATGCGGCCGTCGCCACCCAACTGCGCTTCTGCTGCCAGACCACCGGGAAGATCGCCCGGCGCGGTCCCGGCCGGGAGAGTGAAGGCGATGTCGCTGAGCTCTCGATCTCGGCCTCCGAGGGTCTCGGGTGTTCCCTGCGCGACGATCTCGCCCGCAACGATCACGGCCACGTGGTCGGCCAAGGTCTGCGCCTCGTCCATGTAGTGGGTGGTCAGGAATATCGTCTTGCCGAGCTCGCGAAGGTTCGAGATCACGTCCCAGGCGTGGTGGCGGGCCGAAGGGTCAAAGCCCGTGGTCGGCTCGTCCAGGAACACCAGATCCGGGTCGCCGATCAATGCGAGCGCGACGTCCAGGCGCCGCAGCTGCCCTCCCGAGAGCTGCCCGGTGCGGGCGTCGCTCTTGTCCGCGAGGCCTACCAGATCGATCGTCTGAGCCGACGGGCGCGGCCGCGGGTAGTAGCCGGCGTAGAGCTCGACGAGCTCGCGGACCGTGAGCTCAGCGGGCATCGTGCAGGACTGCAGGACCAGACCTATCCGCGAACGCCACTGACCGCCGGCTGAGGCGGGATCCTCCCCCAGAACGCTCACGGCACCTGCGTCGCGTGGCCGGTACCCCTCGAGGATCTCAACGGTCGTGGTCTTCCCCGCGCCGTTGGGCCCGAGGAACGCGAACACCTCGCCGCGTTTTACGTCGAGGTCGATCCCGCGAACCACCTCGTGCTCGCCGTAGGCCTTGCGCAGCCCCCTGACGTCGATGACCGGTAGGTCAGAACCCTCGTCGGTGGCGGTGGCGGTCATGAGATTGGCGAATCGGAGCTAAGCCCGACCTGACGGGAACCCGATTCCCGGCCGCCGGATTCTGGAGAAGCCAATCTTTGCACGAACCCCCAACCAGATTGTGTGCCGGCACGGACCACAGTGGTGGTCTGCTGCAACCGAGGCGTCCTAACCCAGTTCACGGCGCGCCGCGCGGGCAGCCTGAACTGAAGCGGGCACCGCACGTTCAGGCACAAACGGACGCTGGGCCGGCTGGGCGGCGCACGCTGCGGAGCGATCGCGCCACTCGATTTTCTCCCAGGACACGCGTGGTGTCAGGCTTGGCAAGACCGGCCGGTCAACGTGTCCAGCCGCTCTCGGACCTCGTGAGCAGGGTCGACGTTTCAGCTGTCGTCGCACTGAGCAAACGTTCGATTGGCTGCTCGCCGGCGCCCCGTGTTGCTCTAGCGCCCGGCGGCGCTCATCACCGTCGTCTCGCGGCCGCCATCCGCGGCCACATACGGGCAGCTCGGGTCCGAGGCGAACACGTCGCCGGTCATCGCATAGGCGCGCGCCCGGCTGCCACCGCAAACCTCGCGGAACTCGCATTCCCCGCATTTTCCCTTCAGCTTCTCGGGGTCGCGAAGGTCGCGGAACAGCTGCGCCTCGCGGTAGATCGTTACCGGGTCCTCCTGCCGGACGTTGCCGGCGGCAAGGGGGAGGAAGCCCGAGGGCATCACCTCGCCTCGATGGGACACGAACATGAACCCGCGGGCGTCGTTCACTCCCTTCGGGGGTCGTTCCAGGCCGTCGCCGAAGTGGTAGCCGGCGCCGGGCATCGCTCCGCCGTTCTGCAGGGCTATGCGCCGATACTGAGGCGCCGCGGTCGCCTTGATGTCATACGGCGCGGTCAGGGTGAGCTCGTTGAGCCACTCCAGAACGCGCTCGTGGCCGTCCGCATCGAGCATCTCCAGTGCCTTTCCGCGACCGGTCGGCACGAGGAAGAACACGGACCACTGGACGATGCCCCACTCGCCGAGCATCACGGCCATGCGCTCAAGCTGGTCCACGTTCTGCGCGCAGACGGTCGTGTTGATCTGAAGCGGCAGCCCCTCGGCGGCCGCGTTCTCCATGCCGGACCGGGTGCGTGCGAACGACCCTTCGAAGCCGCGGAAGGCGTCGTGCACCTCGGGATCGCACGCGTCGACGCTGAAGGCCACACGGCGTATTCCGGCCTCTGCCGCCTGAGCCATGCGGGCGCGCGTGGGAAGCGCGGTGGCGGTCGGGGTGAGCGCGACGCGCAGACCGCGCTCGGTTGCGTGGCCGGCGAGCTCGAACAGGTCGCGGCGCATCAGGGGGTCGCCGCCGGTGAGCACCAGGATCGGCCTGGTCCCGAAGCCGGCGAGCTGATCGATCAGCCGCATGCCTTCGTCGGTGTCGAGCTCGAGCGGATTGCGGCGCGGTTGCGCCTCGGCACGGCAGTGCTTGCACGCGTATGCGCACGCCTGCGTGAGCTCCCACGCGATCGTGAACGGTGACTCGTCGAAGTCGACCATCTCCATCATCCCGTCGCGCTCGCTGCGGGCCGCCTGCGCCGACGGGTCCATGTGATGGTGGTGATGGTGGTGATGGTGATGTGGGTGTGGCATGCCGTCGATACTAGGTACCTCGCTCGCCGGCTTACATCGAGGAGATCTACTTAGGACCCCTCCGTAAAGCCGTTCAATGATCAGCGGTTTTGCGGTCACTCCGTAACTTGTCCGCAGTGAGATTCGGTAGCCATTGCGGAAAAGGTCGTCCCAAAAACCCTCTCGTTGCTGGATCAACAGGCAGTGAGCATCCGTGATTCACCGTAAGTGGAACTCCCTGACCCCCCTCCGGGGTCTGTGACGCCCCGCCGAGCGCTCCGTGACGACCCAGGCCATGGGCCAGCGTGGCACTCCGGTCGGTAGGATCGCTATATCGAATGGCACGGCATGGTCTATCCCGCATGCTCATGTGCCGGTGACCCATGGAGGGATCGCAAGTGAGTCTACGGAAGGTGAATGTCAACTCCACCACAGGTGAACCGGACGCGCTCGGCCTGACGCCCGAGAGGACGGTTCCCGTCCCGGCAGGTGTGACGCTGGGCCGTCTGAGAGTCGCGGGTCTCGTGCTCCCCGTGCTCTTCATCGTCGTAATCGAGCTGGTCCGCGGCGTCCTGATCGAGAAGAGCTTCACCGACTACAGCCCCAACCTCATTCTCGCCGGGATCACGATCGTCGCGATGATGGTCTTCTCCGTCATCATGTTTCACCTGATCGCCCGCGCCCAGGGCGAGACCGCAAGCGTGGTCAGCGACCTGCGGCGCAGGCAGAGGGAGGGGCACGCCTTCTACGACGTGCTCCTGCGTATCTCCAACCAGGAGCCGCTGGCTGACATTCTCGCGCTCGTCGCCCGGCACGCCTGCGGGCAGTCCTCCAGCGACCACGCTGCGGTCTGCCTGAACTCGGCGGCCACCCAGTCGGTCCAGCTCGATCCGACGATGGCGGGGGTCCCCCTGCTGCGCAGCACGATCTGCATCGTGCCCGACGCCGACGGATCCTACGGCCTGCACGACGCGCAGTGGCTGCGCTCGCTGCGCGCCTCACCGGACGTGCAGCACAGCATGGAGATCGAGGTGCACAGCTCGGAAAGGACCTTCGGCTATCTGTGGCTGGGCCGCAGCTCCGATGTGCCGTTCTCCGACAGCGAAAAGCGGTGCCTGGCGACCTTCGCGAGATTCGCTTCGATCGCGGTCGCCAGTGCCGGAGCCCGCGAGAGCGAAACGCAGGCCGCGATCCTCTCAGAGCGAGAGCGCATCGCTCGCGAGCTGCACGACAGTCTCGCGCAGGTTCTCGGAGCGGTACACCTGCGGCTGCGTGCGATCACCTCGCGCGAGGGTGCGGTCACGCCGGCGACCGAGCTGGAGCTGACCGAGCTCGCCGACGCCTGCGAGGAGGGCTACCTCGATGCGCGCCGGGCCATCCTCGACCTCCACGAGTCCAGCCGGGGCGACCGCACTCTGCTGGACAGCCTGCGGGCGTACCTGGACAAGTTTGGCGCCCAGTCAGGGATATCGACACACTTGGAGACGACCCTCGAGGAGGAACTGTCGATCCCGCCCCGCAGCGAAATCCAGATCATCAGGGTCATTCAGGAGGCGCTCTCGAACGTGCGCAAGCATTCAGGAGCGACCTCGGCAACCGTCAGGGTGGCTGCGGAGAACGGCACGCTCACGTTCGTGGTGGAGGACGACGGCCGGGGCTTCGACGTGATGGAGGGGCTGTCGGAGCATGGCGGGTTCGGGATGCACTCCATGCGTGAGCGCATGGAGATGATCGGAGGGACGCTGCTCGCCGACTCCGCATCCGGGCGGGGCACACGCGTCATCGCAGGGATTCCAAGTGTCCCCGCCCGAGCTCCGGTCCCGTCGATCTAGATGCCGGAGACATCCCAGCCCATTCGCATCCTGCTGGTCGATGACACAGCGCTCTTCCGCTCCTCGGTCGCCGAGCTGGTCAACATGCAGGCCGACTTCGAGGTGGTGGGCGAAGCCGAGAACGGCCTCGAGGCGGTGGAGAAGGCGCACGCGCTGAACCCGGATGTGGTGGTCATGGACGTCGAGATGCCGGTTATGGACGGCGTCGAGGCGACTCGCCTGATCCGCGAACAGGTACCCGGGGTCAAGGTCGTGATCCTGACGGTCTCCGAGTCCGACGACCATCTTTTCGACGCGATCCGCTTCGGCGCACAGGGATATCTGCTGAAGAACCTCCGGCCGGAGGAACTCTACTCACTCATCAGGGCCGTCATGCGCAACGAGTCCCCGCTTGCCCCGGCAATGGCAAAGCGCCTGCTGGGCCAGATCCGCAACGGCGGAAGCTCGCCGATCGCGCCGTCCGCGACACCCGACACGCCGGCGCTGACGCGCCGCGAGCTCGAGGTCCTGCAACTCGTCGCGGACGGCATGAGCAACAAGGAGATCGCCACCAATCTGTTCATCACGGCGGGGACGGTGAAGAACCACATCCACAACGCCCTGGAAAAGCTACAGCTCGAGAACCGCACCCAGGCGGCCGCCTACATCGTGCGCCACGGGCTCGGGCGGGGCGAGGGTGGCGACTGACGCACCGCGGTGGCGGATCGTGCACCCCGCCTGTACCAAAGATCTACCACCGGGCGGATTGAGTAGGGCATTCGGCACCGCGACAATATGCGTATGCGGGAACAGACCCTGGACCGTCTCATCAAGATCGGGCTCGAGGTCATAGCGGCGGGCCTCGTGATAGCGGCGGCCGTCTACTTCCTGGACCGGCCAAGCTCGACTCCCGGCCTCGTGAGCAGGCAACTCGCCACGGGGGAAGCGGCGGTACGTAAGAGCCCCACCAACGTCGGACTGCGCTTGGAGCTCGCGGAAGTCTACCGGAGCGCCGGCAAACAGGCCAGTGCGCTGGAACAGTACAACGAGGTTCTCAAAATCGAACCGAACGAGACTGCGCTGCTCGGGCGCGGTGAAGTCCTCACCCAGCAGGGAGAACTGGCTGGAGCGCGCAAATCCTTCGAAGCGGTCATCGCAAAGTACGGCAAGGGCGAATACTCAGCCGTCAACCCGGAGCTCGAGAGCGCCTACTACGGCACAGCCGTGGTGCTCATGAAAGAAAACCAGCCGAAGGTGGCGATGACCGAGGCGAAGAAGGCCCTGAAGATCGAACCGACTGACGCAGACGCGTGGTACGTGATGGGGACAGCCGCCAACAACTCCGGTTCATACGACGAGGCGGTCAAGGCATTCGAGCAGGCGGTGCTATTCGTGCCGAGCGGCTGGTGCCAGCCCTACGAACAGCTCGAGAAGGCCTACCAGGCCAAGCGGTACGGCGCCGCGGCGCAATATGCGGCGGCGATGGTGGAACTCTGCGAAAAGAAGCCGGCCGCAGCAATGAAACGCTTGGAACCTCTGGCATCGGGCCCAGTCGCGGTCGAAGCGATGCTCGGCCTCGGGATGGCCGCAGAAGCTATCCCACAGCGCGCGACGGCGATCGCATGGTACCGGCGGGTCCTCGCCCTCGACCCCAAGAACTTCAACGCGCGCGCCGGCCTTGCCCGTCTCGGCGGCCACACAGGAGGCACCTGAGATGACACCGAACGACGAGACGGCCTCGCTCCCCACGATCGGCGCCGCGGGCGCAGCGACCGCCCCGCTCGCAGATGAAGGTCGCCGGCGACGCAAGATCGCCGCGCTGGCAGCGATCCTCGCCGTGATCGCGATCATCATCGTCATCATCATCCGAATCCTGGGCGGCAGCACCCCGCTGCCGAGCATCCCGACGGAACTTCCGCACCACGTATCCGACATCTACGGGGTCAGCCAGCCGATGGGAGTGGCTGTCAGCCCGTCCGGCAACCGCGTCTACGTCAGCGAAAGCGAAGGGCGCCGCCTCGTGCGGGTCTTCGACAGTTCCGGGCATCAGATCGGCACGCTGACGCCCCAGGGCGGCAGCCCCAGCTTCCGCCTCCCCGTCTACGTGGCTGTCAGCCCGAAGACCGAAGAAGTGTTCGTGAGTGACCGGCTGCGCGAAAACATCGAGGTATACAGCCCGAGCGGAAAGTACCTGCGGTCGGTACAGCTGCCCGGTCACGCCAACGGGAAGGCAAACCCGCTCGGGCTGGCCTTCGGACCCGAAGGGGACCTCTACGTGACCGACGTCGGCGGGGGGCGCCAGCATCACCGCGTCCTGGTGCTCAACGGCTCCGCCACGCAAATCCTGCGCGCGATCGGCACCCCCGGCATGTTCTGGTTCCCCAACGGCCTTGTACTGGACGCGAAGGGCGACCTCTACGTCGCCGACAGCAACAACGGCCGAGTGCTGATCTTCAATCCCGCAGGCAGGCGCGTCAGTGAAATCGGCCGCGGCTCCGGAGAAGGGGATCTGGGCCTGCCGCGCGGAATCGCGATCAAAGGTAACCGTCTTTTCGTCGTCGACGCCACCGCGATGATGGTGAGGGTCTACAGGCTGCCCAACGACGCGTCTGAAACGCCTGTGTACATAGGATCATTCGGGGGAGAAGGGATCGGAGATGGGCAGTTCCAGTACCCGAATGGCATCGCGATAGATCGCAACGGGCGAATCTACATCACCGATCGCCAGAACGGCCGGGTACAGAACTGGGAATACTGAGAGCCGGAAGAAGGCCGCCGATGCGCCCCACGATGTGGATGACCAGACGAGCGGCGGCCCTCTTCGGTTGCTGCTCGCTGCTGCTCATCTTCGCCGCCGGCGCCTCGGCCGACGCCGGGCCGCACGTGCAGGGCCAGCCGCTCCTCACCGACAGCTGCGCCCTCTGCCACAGGGCTCACACCGCCCGTGCCCCCCACCTCCTGACCGAGCCGGAAACGGAACTCTGCTTCACATGCCACGGCTCGGCCGCGGCCGGCGCCAGCACCGACGTCCTCGACGGGGTCGGCTATGAAAGCGCCAAACGGAGCGGTAAACCGGCGGCCCTGCGCGGAGGCGGCTTCAAGTACGCGCTGATCGACTCCGCCTCACCCTCAGGACAGTCCGCCGGCGGCTCGGACCCGGACGGCGTCGTCCCAGTGCTCTCCGAACAGGCACCCGTCACCTCCGGGCACTCCATCGACGGCTCGAGCCAGATGAACTGGGGAAACGGGCCGATCAGCGCCGAACCCAACTATGGCAACACGATCTCGCTGAGCTGCGGCTCCTGCCACGATCCGCACGGGAACGGCAACTACCGGATCCTGAGGCCGATCCCGCTGGAATCCGGCGCGGAAACAGGCGTCACGATACCCGAAGCCCCCATCAAGGAATACACGACGACCAACTACTGGGATGTTGAAGAACCGAATGACCCGGCCTTCCTGAAGAACATCTCGGCGTGGTGCGCCACCTGCCACACACGCTTTCTCAGCAGCACCTCCTTCACCGAAAGCGGCGACGCCATATTCACCGACCGCCACATCAGCGCCCAGACCACCCAGGGCTCGGCGAACTGCATCCAGTGCCACGTAGCGCACGGCTCAAATGCGGCCTTCGAAGCAGGCGTCTCGACCGACCTCCACAGCCCGACGCCCGTGGGCGCCGGTCTGGGAAGCAGCCTGCTCAGAGTCGACGACAGGGGCACCTGCCGGATGTGCCACGCCGGCGAAGAATGACCAGACGCACTCCCGGGGCCGCGCCGCCGGAGCTTCTGCGTCAACACACGGCATAGGTCGCCTGTACCGACTGGCACATGGAGTGTTCTGCATCGGGCCACGTATACCGAAGACGTGCCATCCGACCGATTGCGCGCGAGCCTAAGAAGGGCCTTAATGACGTCAGAAATGTCAACCGCGGCAAAGCCACCAGTGGCTCAGGAGGTCAGACAATGAGGAAGTCGACGCTCTTCGCCTTCATGGTCAGTTGCGCCTTGGTGTTCGTGGTGGGCACCGGCACAGCCGCGGCGGACGCAGGACCCCACATGAACCTGAAAGAACTGGGCGGCGAGACGCCTTCCCAGTGCGCGGCATGCCACCGCGCCCACACTGGCAAAGCTCCCTACCTGCTGAAGGAAAGCCAGGAAGCGCTGTGCTTCACGTGCCACGGCAGCGGAGGCACGGGCTCCGACCTCGACGTCGTGGACGGCGTCGGCTACGCGGGCGCGAATGGTGACCGCGAAAGCGGCGCAGAACCGACCGGCGCGCTGCGCGGCGGAGGCTTCAAGTACGCCGCGATCAAGACGAACGAAGTGAACGCCGAATACGAACCCACGGGCAACAAGCGCCTGATAAAAGCGACGATCCCGGTGCTGCCGTTGAACGAACTGAGAGGAACCACCTCTTCCCACTCGATCAGCGAAGCCTCGGTGATCGCCTGGGGCAACGGAGAAATCAGCAAGGAATCGATCGAATACGGCAAGACCATCAAGCTGGCCTGCGGCTCGTGCCATGACCCCCACGGAAACGGTAACTACCGCATCCTGAGGGGCATACCGGAAGAATCGGGCGCGAAAACCGAAGTCAACATCCCCGACGCCGCAACCAAAGTCTACACAACGGAAAACTACTGGGCCAGCTGGGACCCAAAGCAGCCGGAATTCCAGTACAAAATCAGCGAATGGTGCTCCACCTGCCACACGCGATTCCTGACGCCGCTGGTGAACGGCAAAGCGATCAACGGTGGGACGACCAGCAGCGGCGACGCGATGTACATGTACACCCATACCAGCAACTTCAGCAAGGAAGAATGGGAAGCACTCAAATCTGCTGAAACCGGGAAGGCCAAACCGAACTGCATTCAGTGCCACGTCGCTCACGGCACAGACGCGAAAATGGAAGGCTACGCCAGCGAAGTCACTCTCCCGAACGGACAGAGCGCCGCCAAAGAGAGCAAACTCATGGAAGAAGCCGGGACTACCCCGGAGCCCAGTTTCCTGCTGAGGCTCGACAACAGGGGCGTCTGCATGACCTGCCACAAGAACAGCCTGTAGAACCTGCTTAGAACCGCACGGGTCACGCCCTCGGTGCCGCCAGAGATCACTGGCCACCGGGGGCGTTTCCCGTTCTGGGCTCTGCAGCCGGCAACCCTCGGCCCGCGCATCGACCCGGACAGCCCACACCCGGCCGGCTCCGGTCCCGAGGGGTCATCCGGGCGGTACAGGTGTCGGTATATCTCTCGGACGTTCTGCCCTGTCCGTATCTACCCAAGACATGCCGGGCGACAGGTTGTGGAGGCGCCTTATCCAATCGAAACTGTCCAAGGTTGATTAATTCCCTCAGCGGCCCTCAGGAGACGGAGCACAAGATGCCCGACACCACGACCGGCTCAACGAAGTCCAAACGCCCGAAGCCCCGGCGACTGGATCCCCGTAGCCGCCTCGGGCTGAGCCCCCAGGCGAACACGACGCAAGCCGAGAGCTCACACAGGGAGATGGTCGACTTCCTGCGGGGCGCGCCGAAGAGCCTCGGTCCGTGGGCCGAGCACGAGATCGCGGCAGCCGACGCGGCGTATGAGTCGCTTACGCGGCCGGCGGGCGCAAAGTCACCCCGTTTCCCGTCGTGGCTCAAGCGGACGGCGGTCGCGGTGGTCGCACTGGCGGTAACCGTGGGCGTCGTCATCGCCGTCTACAACATGGGCGGCAAGAGCGAATCCAAAGCGACGGCGGCAGGAACATCCAAGGCGACGGGCCTCAATAGCGCTCAGAAGACACGCATCTCGCAGCTCATGGTGCAGTTCGAAGCCAACCCCAAGAGCGTCGCGACACTCCTCGAGCTGGGCGACATCTTCTTTGAAGCGAAGGAATACAACGCCGCAGGCGGCTGGATGAAGCGCGCGGTCGCGATCGAACCCTCGAACATGAAGGCCCGTCTGGCCCTGGGTGCGGCGGCATTCAACATCGGCGACCTCTCCACCGCCGAGAAGGAATGGCGGAAGGTCGTAGCGGCTGAACCCAAGAACATCGAAGCGCTCTACGACCTCGGGTTCCTGTACCTGAGCAAAGAACCGATGGACGTCGCGGATGCCAGGAAGGAGTGGAACAGGGTCGTTGCCCTGGATCCCAACTCGGCGATCGCGAAAACCGTCACTACACACATGCAAAGCCTCGGGAAATCGTGACGAACATCGGCATCCCCATCGCCTTCCTGGCCGGGATCCTTTCCTTCGCCTCCCCGTGCTGCCTGCCGCTCGTACCCGGCTACGTCAGCTACATGGTCGCGACGAGCCCCGACACCCCGGACGTGCCGCATCGACGCGTCGCCCTCTTTCACGCCCTGGCGTTCGTTGCCGGGTTCTCGGTGGTGTTCATCGCGCTCTGGGCTTCGATCGGGCTGATCGGCTACCTCTTCCACGACTACGTCGGCCTGCTGCGGCAGATCGGCGGCGCGGTGCTGATCTTCATGGGGCTCCACGTCGCCGGCCTGATCAGCATCCCGGCTCTGTACCGCGAGAAGCGCCTGCCGATGGGCAGCCCTGGCGTGGACCGCAACAGCACGCAGTACCAGCCAACGTCCGGCTACGGGCGGTCTGCTCTTCTGGGCGTCGTCTTCTCGGCGGGCTGGACGCCGTGCATCGGCCCGATCCTGGGAGGGATCATCGGCCTCGCCTCCGTCAGCTCCAGCGTCGCTCACGGCGCCCTGCTGCTGTTTGTGTACGCGATCGGCTTGGGCATCCCGTTCGTCCTGGTCGCGCTAGGAGCCACAGCGGTCAGCGACCGGCTCGGCTGGGTCGTCAGGCACGAGAAAGCGGTCGGCATCGTGACCGGGGGGATGCTCGTCGCGATCGGCTTCCTGATGATCACCAACACGTTCGGCCGCCTGTCCGGAACCGTTCCCCTGATTGAAGTCTGAGGAGCATCGTGAGCGTCAGCACACCCGCACAGCCCCGACTGCCCCGCCGCCCGGACGTCACGGCGCGACGGGCCAAACCACGGCCGAGCTGGATCGTGCGACAGCTGACCTCCATGCGGGTCGCACTGATCATGCTCTTCGCGCTCGGTCTGCTCACACTCGCGGGCACCCTCCTCAGCCAGGCACCCGCCGAAGCGCAGAGCAGCTCGGCCACCTACGCGGAATGGCTGAACCTGGTACGCCCCAAATACGGCGGCTGGACCGACGTCCTGAACGCCCTCGGGCTGTTCACGGTGTTCCAGTCGATCATTTTCAAGGCGATCTTCGTGTACCTGTCCGCCAGCGTGCTCACCTGCTCGCTGCGCAGGGCACCTGGCCTGTGGCGGACGGCGATGCGGCCACGGCTGGTCATGACCGACGCCTTCTACGCCAAGGCGCCGCTCAGGGCGAGCGTGGCGTCGACGCAGGAGCAGAGTGCCGCGCTGGAGTCAGTGAGCGCCGCGTTCCGCAAGGATCACTTTCACGTCACGACGGTGAGAAACGGCGAGGACGTTCAGATCTGCGCTGACCGCTTTCGCTGGTCACCGTTCGGGAGGGTGCTCGCCCACCTTGCCTTTGTCGTCATCCTTGTCGGCGCGGTCGTATCGGCGACGGGCGGCTTTCGCGACGAATCGGTCGTGGTGCCGATAGGCGACAAGGTCGAAGTCGGACACGGCACGAACCTCTCGGTGGAAGCGAAGTCGTTCACCGACTCCTATTACGCCAGCGGGCCGCCGAAGGAATACTCGAGCCGCCTCGCCATCTACAAGGGCGACCAGGAGATGATGGTGCGGACCGCCCGCGTCAACCATCCGGTGCGCTACGACGGCGTCACGATCTACCAGTCCTTCTTCGGCCCCGCCGTCGATATGACGGCGACCACCCCCACCGGGCAGGTCCTGTTCGACCAGGGCGTCGCCCAGGCCTTCGTGGCCGATAAAGAAAAAGATCGCGTCGGCCGCTTCGAAATCCCGCAGAAGGGCCTGACGGCGTTCGTCGTATCGCCCGCGTCGGGTGAAACCGACCCCAGTATTCCTCCTGGATCAACTCAGCTGGAGGTCTACCGGGTCGGGAAACAATCGCCTGTTGGCATCGAAACGCTCTCGCAGGGCAAGCCGGCGACCATCGCCGGCGTGAACTTCACGTTCGTCCGCGAACGCGAGTTCACCGGCCTGATCATCTCGCACGATCCGGGCGTGATGATCGTGTGGATCGGCGCGGCGATGCTGGTGCTCGGGCTGTTCGGCGTCTTCTACTTCCCGCACCGGCGGATCAGAGCGGTTGTCCGCGTCCGTGACGGCGGAAGCGAGGTCGGGGTGGCCGCGATCGAGCGGCGCAACGTGACCTTCGCAGAGCATTTCCAGCAACTGGTCGAGGACATAAGGCGCGCCGTCGGTGACGGCGCGGAAAACGAGAAAGGGGGCACAGTCGATGCTTAGCCTGTCCCAATACTGCTTCTTTGCCAGCATCATCGCCGTCTCTCTTGCGCTCGTGAGCTACGTCTTCGCGTTCGCGTCGGTCCGCATCGCCCGCTCCCATGTGGCGCTCGCGATTGACACCCCGGCGGCAACGCTCACGGCCAACGCTTCGCCGACAGACATGGCCACGCTCGAGGGAGCCGAATCATCAAACGCCATCACGTTCGGAATACTCACGACCTGGCTGGCACTCGGGCTCCTGACGGCGACGCTCTTCTTCCGCTGGCGTGCCACGGGCCACGGACCGTTCGCGAACATGTACGAGTTCTCGATCGCGTTCGCGTGGGGAGCGCTCCTCGTCAACGCCTACTTCCTGAAGCGCTACCGCCAATGGGCGGTCGGGGTCATCGTGCTGCCCATCGCCCTGGCGCTGCTGCTTTACGCGACGACGGTACCGAGCGAAATCGAGCCGCTCGTCCCGGCGCTCCAGAACAACCTGCTGCTCACCGTGCACGTCGCAACTGCGGTGATCGCGTACGGTGCCTTTGCGGTCGGTTTCGCGGCCGGGTTCCTGTACGTGATCCAGACCAACGGCCCGAAATGGGGCCTGCCTGATCGCACGATCCTGGATGACGTCTCCTACAGGTCGATGCTCGTCGGCTACCCGTTTCTGACGCTCACGATCGTCCTCGGAGCCATCTGGGCCGACATCGCGTGGGGCAAATACTGGAGTTGGGACCCGAAGGAGGACGCGGCGCTGATGACCTGGATCCTCTGCACCGCCTACCTGCACGCCCGCGGCGCCCGCGGCTGGCGCGGCAAGCGAGCAGCGGTGCTGCTCATGATCGTGTTCATATCGACGCTGTTCACCTACTTCGGCAACCTCTTCTTCGGGGGACTTCACAGCTATGGCTAGCGACGTGCCGCGACGAAGCCGGCGCACCACGATCGCGGTCATGGCCGTGACGACCGTCCTGATCTTGGGCGCCGCCTATATGGCCGACAAACCCTCATCGGGCAGCAGCCTGACGTCGGTGGTCCTCTCCGGCGGTGCCACCGGACCGGCGCCCGAAATAGGCAAGCCCGCACCGAACTTCACTGCGACTACGACCGAAGGCAAGAAGATAACGCTGAGCCAGCTCCGCGGCCACCCGGTGTGGCTCACATTCGGAGCCCCCTGGTGCCAGCCATGCCGAGCCGAGAACCCGGACGTCGAGGCGACCTACCGGAAGTACCAGGGGCAGGGCCTGCAACTAGTCGCAGTCTTCATCCAGGACAGCGCGGCCGACGTCGAGGAATACGCACAGCGGACCGGTCTCACCTACACGAAGATCGTCGACTCCAGCGGCGCGATCGCCAACAACTACCGGATCGACGGTATCCCCACACACTTCTTCATCGACAGCTCAGGGATCCTGCGCGAGATCAAGATCTCGTCGCTGAACCCCACGAGCATGGGCGAAGCCCTCTCGCAGATCGGAGTCAAGGTTGCCGGATCTGCCGAATGACCCCGATCCTGCGGCGGGCGAGAACGATGCTGCGGCGGGCGAGAACGAACCGGAGCCGGGCGGCCCAGGGCTCCCGTCGGATGAGGCCGAGCGCGGGCCCGAGCGCTCCGTGGACTCACCGGACGCTGACCCGGCAGAGGAGGATGGGTCCGGCTCCTCCCCCGACGAGCCTGCGCAGACCCGCAAAGACCGCGTGCTCGGCTTCGCCGATCGACACGTTCCGCTCCCGACCACCGTACCCGGCTTCCTCGTCGTCCTTATCATCGTCGGCGCGCTCGGCACCGTCGCGGCTCTCGCCGGCGCCGCGTTCCAGAAATTCAGCGAGACGGCCGGCTTCTGCTCGCAGTGCCACACGATGGCTGCCGAGGTGGCCGCCAACAGGCAGTCGGTGCACCGTGATGTCAGCTGCGGCGAGTGCCATGTCGAACCGGGCATCATCGGCCTGGTCAAGTCGAAGCTCAGAGGCTCGCTTCAGCTGCTCGAGGTCGTAACGGACACCTATCCCGAACCGATCCTGGAGCCCGACCACAACCTGCTCCCTCCCACCAGGGAGACGTGCATGAAATGCCACACGATGAGCTCCATCACCAAGGAAGGCCGCCCGACGAAGCTGATCCTGCACAACGTCTACAAAGA
>Ga0182013_10000587_pt1 | contig 49769 bp, 43 predicted proteins | sample 612S2MmetaG_FD_120487 | JGI IMG/M metagenome (GOLD analysis project Ga0182013, IMG submission 120487) | Permafrost microbial communities from Stordalen Mire, Sweden - 612S2M metaG | ecosystem: Environmental > Terrestrial > Soil > Wetlands > Permafrost | place: Sweden: Stordalen | collected...
ACCGAAGGACACCGCCATCGTCTCTACGCTGGGCGTCGCTGAGGCGGTCCCATTCCGCTCAAACTTCTGGGGGCGTCGAGTTCAACTACTCCGGCTTCACCATGGCGTCGCTACTGTTCCTCGCCGTTACCGTCCCCCTGACTCGTTACACGGACCACATCATGGCCCGGGACCGGTCCCGCCGGCTGGCCGGTACGACCGTGTGAGCGCCGAGAGCTCGGTCACTTCCATACGGGACGCAGCCGCGCCCCCCGTGCTGAAGGCCGTCGGCGTGCACAAGTCTTTTGGGCCGCTCGCGGTCCTGCGGGGCGTCGACTTGTCCGTCGGTGCCCATGAGGTCGTGTGCCTTATCGGCGCTTCGGGGTCGGGCAAGTCGACCCTGCTCCGATGCTGCAACCTCCTGGAGCGGGTGGGCTCGGGGACGATTGGTCCTATCCAATCACGCCAAGCCGGTCAGCTCCTTAATTGGTATTCTTTCGTTTTCTCTTCTGGTTTTTGGTCCTGAGGCGCGTTGCCTGGGCCATGGCAGTGGCCGCGCCCGCCGGCGAAAACCGGACTGCCCACCAAACGAGACTGGCGCCGCGGCCGATGTGCCCGGACCGGGCGGTGGCGGCGGCGTTCCGGAGGGCGGTCTGGGAGTAAAACCGCCGGGGGGCGCGGCGCCCTACGGTCAGGTCGGCGGCCGCCTCGGTGTCCCCGGCGTCCAGCGCCCGCTGCAGGTGAGCGTCGATGGCCCGATCAAGGGCAGAGGCCATACGACGGGTGTCGCGGCTGGCGTTGTGGTCGTGGAGCCGGTATGCGGACGTGACCTCGTCGAGGTAGGCAAACCTGCCCCGCTCGGCCAGCTTGTACACGAGGTCGAGGTCGTCGGCCCCCTCGACGGTTGGGTCCATACCACCGACCGCAGCCACCGCGTGGCGGCGGGCCACCAGCGTATTGATCGAGGGCCGGTCCCCGCCCGAGTAGACGGAGTGACGAGTCGTCGGTCCCTTGGCCCCACCGTTCTCGCGAACTTCTTGTCGTACCCTGTCACAACGTCGAAGGCCGTGTAAGCGGCGACCACGCCCGGCCTCGCGGCCAGTGCCTCGACCGCCGCCGAGAGATGCCGGGGGTACCACACGTCGTCGTAGTCGAGGAACGCCACCAGGTCGCCGCGGGCATGAGCCAGGCCGCGGTTCCGGGCCTGGGCGGTGCCCCCCGTTTTTGGCGGACGACACGGATCCGCTCATCCACACTGACCAGTTCCGCCAGCGCCCCGGGGTCGGGGGAGCCGTCGTCGACGACGATTACCTCCCAGTTGGTCCAGTCCTGGGCGATGACAGAGGCCAGTGCCTCGGCCAGGAACGGCGGCCGGCTGATATGAGTCGGGACGATGATGCTCACGAGCGGTGAAACCTGGGCGAGGGCCACTCCCTCAGACGTTAGGCCGGCGCTCGTCATGACCGGCGTCTGCCGGGCGCCCGGGCATCCGCGCACCGGAGGAGCGTGCTGGGTACGATCGCTTTGGTCCCGGTTATTTCTTCGACGCCAGCGCCGAGCGGTCTCGTTCGGGCCTGCCCAGTCTTGAAATAGCCTGCCCGCCTCCTGAGGGTGTCCATCACGAAGGAGCCGCCGTATGCCAACTGCCCCAAGTCGCCCGATGGTCGACTCCCGCTGGCTTACCGCCATCGCCGAACTGGACGAAGAGGCGCTGAGAGGGCTCCTCGCCCGCCGTCCCGACGTCGTTGCCTCGCGTCCGGAGAGCCTCCACCAGGTTGCCGCGTGCATTGTCACCAACCAGAGCGCCAAGTTTTTCTTCGACCGGACGGACCGCTCTACACAGCATTTCCTCGAGGCCCTATGCGCCCTGGAGCCGAGCACCCTCCCGGCCCTGGCCGGTGCCCTCGGCTGCGGACCGGGTGAGCTTTCCCCGATCGTCGAGAACCTGCGAGTGGCGGGGATGGTGCTGGTGGACGCGGACCTGGCTTACGCCAACCCGGGGCTGGCCGGCGTCATCCCGTTCCCTTGCCGCCTCGGGCCACCGGCGGCGGGGTTGCTAGGGCGGCTGGCCAACAGCGAGCTGGCTCAGATCGCCCGCCACCTCGACCTACCCACCACTGGTGCCAAAGCCGAGCTGGTAAGGCGGGTCACCCGAGGTATCAGTGAAGCCGAACGGATCCGCGACCTCATCGACGAGGCCCCGGCCAGCACGGCAGAGCTGATAGCCATGGCGGCGCACGAATGGCCGCAGTTCCAACTTTCCGCCGGGACAGCCCACGCCGCCCACCAGCAGCACGGCGCCCCGGGCTGGTGCCTTCGCCACGGCTTCCTGGTCGCCACTGGCTGGGGTACTGCTGTCATGCCCCGGGAAACAGCACTAGCCCTTCGCGGGGGCTGTCTTTTCAGCTCGTTCCAACCCGGGTCACCTGCGGTAAAGGGACGGCCGGTCGATCCCGATCAGGTCGACCGCAGGGCCGCCGAGATAGCGATGCGCCTGGTCGCAGACGTGGAGAAAATCTGCGAGGCGTGGAGCGCAACGCCGGCCAAGGTCCTACAAAACGGGGGTATCGGCACCCGGGAGGTCCGTCGGGCGGCCAAACTGGTCGGCCGCGACGAGCCGGTGACGGCGCGGCTCATCGAGTTGGCCGGAGCGGCCGGCCTCGTGGGCACCAACGAGGGGGGCGAGACCGCTAGCCCGACACCCGGTTACGATTCATGGGCGGTCGCGGGCTCGGAGGTGCGCTGGCGGGCCCTGGCGGTGGCGTGGTTGAACGCTTGTTTCGAGGTGGGCCTGGCCGGCACGCGGGACGAGGACGGCAAGGCGGTGGCGCCACTGGCCGTCGGCTTGGAGCCGGACCAGCTGGTACGTCGTGCGCTCGTGCTCGACCTGATGGCCGAGCACCCGGGCGAGGCGTTGGACGCGGCGAGTGCCGAGGCGGTCGTCGTCTGGAGGCGGCCCGCAGCCTGGGCTGCCGACGCCGGTGAGACGAGCCAAATCGTGCAAGCGCTCCTGGAGGAGGCCCACCTGACCGGGGTGGCGAGCCAGTTGGATGACCAGTACGCCCTCAGCGGGTTCGGCCGTTTGTTGGTGGACGGGGATGCGGGAGGAGCGGAGAAGTACCTCGGCTCCCTCGTCCCGCCCATGGTCGACGAGGTCGTGCTCCAGGCGGACTTCACTGCGACCGTCGCCGGGCATCCGGCACCGGAGTTGCGGGCAGAGCTGGACCTCATGGCCGACGTGGAGTCGACCGGCCACGCCACTGTATGGAGGATAAGCGAAGCCACCGTGCGCAGGGCGTTCGACGCCGGTAGGGATGCGGCGCAGGTACTTGGTTTCCTCCGCCAGCACGCGGTCCATGGAGTGCCCCAACCGTTGTCGTACCTGGTGGAGGACATAGGGCGCAGGCACGGTCGGGTGCGCACGGGGCCGGCGGCTTGCTTTGTGCGCAGCGACGACCCGGCCTTGCTTTCCGAGCTCGCCCTGGCCAAGAAGACTTCTCGCCTCGGCCTCAGGCTCGTGGCGCCAACTGTTGCGGTCAGCGCCCGCTCAGTGCAGGAGGTTACCGATGCGCTGCGGGCAGCCGGTTACCTGCCTGCAATCGAAGGGCCTGAGGGCGAGATAGTGCCGCAGAGGCCGGTTGCCCACCGGGCCAAGGCGTTGCCATGGGCGAACGGCAGTGCGGAGGACCTTTTCGCCGGTCTGGAGGACCTCGACGACGAGGACCGGGAGCTTCTGGGCGAGATGATGAGCGACCCCGACCTCGTGGCCGAGCTCACCGGGCTCCCTCCGGAGTTGGCCCTGATGATGGTCCACCTGGCGTCGGAGGATCCCGGCATCCATAGTTTGAGCGATGATCTCGCCACGCTGGCGGCCCGGTTGCGCCAGGCGCCCTTCGTCCGGCAGCAAGAGACGACAAAACCAGGCAAGGCGACGCAGGCGCCGGCGCACAAGGAGCCCCAACCGCCGCAGCTGTTCGACGTCGTCCCGGGCCGTCCGTGGCATATTGCCAAGGGTGTCGTAGAGATGAGCGAGCTGCTGCAAGAAGCCCTGGAGAGCGGTTGGGCCGTGCGCATGGGCTATGTCAACGGCCGGGGTACTGAGCGCGAGTTTTTTGCTAAAGTCCTCGACCTCAACCGAAGCAGGGTGCGGGTGCGCTACCTCGACCAACACGGCGGTGGGGAACTGAACTTGCGTCAGGTCCAATGGGCGCGCGTGCTGACCGATGCGGAGGAGGAGATGCTCGGATGACAGACGGCCCGTTGATCGTCCAGTCGGACCGGACGCTGCTGCTTGAAACCGACCACCCGGAGGCGGCCGCCTGCCGTGGCGCGATAGCGACCTTCGCTGAGCTCGAACGTTCCCCCGAGCACGTGCACACCTATCGTGTCACGCCGCTGGCGCTGTGGAACGCCCGGGCTGCCGGCCACGACGCCGAACAGGTTGTCGACGCGCTGTTGCGGTGGTCGCGCTACCCAGTCCCTCAGGCATTGCTCGTTGATGTCTCTGAGACCATGGCCCGCTACGGGCGCCTGGCACTCGAGATGGACGCCGTCCATGGGCTGGTGCTCCGGAGCACCGACCTGGCCGTCCTGGAAGAGGTCCTGAGAGCAAAGGCCGTGGTGCCGCTCGTCGGGCCGCGCATCGACGTTTCGACCGTGGCCGTGCCGAGGACCGAACGGGGCCGCCTGAAGCAGGCATTGCTGAAGGTCGGCTGGCCCGCCGAGGACCGGGCTGGTTACGTCGACGGCGCGTCGTTCATCATCACGCCAGCCGGCCCTGAGCGTTTTTCGCTCCGCGGGTACCAGCAAGAGGCCGTCGAGGCGTTTGCCGCAGCCGGTAGTGGTGTGGTCGTCTTGCCTTGCGGGGCGGGTAAGACGCTGGTGGGCATTGGGGCCATGGCGGCAGTTGGGGCGCACACCTTGGTACTTGTGACCAACGTGGTCGCCGCCCGTCAGTGGAGAAGCGAACTGCTGGCCCGCACCACTCTGGGCGACCGTGAAATAGGTGAGTATTCCGGCGAACGCAAAGATCTCCGTCCTGTTACTATTGCCACCTACCAGATCCTGAGCGCCCGCCGGGGGAACTTGTACCGGCACATGGAGGTGCTCTCGGCCGAAGACTGGGGGCTCGTCGTTTACGACGAGGTCCACCTTCTGCCCGCTCCTGTGTTCCGGATGACGGCCGACATCCAGGCCCGCCGGCGCCTCGGGCTCACGGCTACCCTCGTCCGGGAGGACGGCCGTGAGGGCGATGTTTTCAGCCTGATCGGCCCGAAGCGCTACGACGCACCATGGCGAGATATCGAGGCGCAGGGTTGGATAGCGCCGGCTCTTTGTACGGAGGTGAGGGTCACTCTCACCGACGAGGAGCGGATGTCCTACGCGCTAGCCGAAAACGAGGACCGCTACCGGGCTGGGGCCACGGCACGTTCCAAGCTGGCGGTCATCGAGCGGCTGTGCGCGGAGGCGGTGCGGCGCAAGGAGCCGGCTCTCGTGATCGGTCAGTACCTGGACCAGCTGGACGAGATTGGCCGGCGTGTCGGAGCACCGGTGCTCACAGGGAAGACCCCCGAACGCGAGCGTGAGACGCTGTACGAACGGTTCCGCCGCGGCGACATCCCGGTCCTTGTGGTGTCAAAGGTGGCCAATTTCTCTGTCGACCTTCCAGAGGCGTCGGTCGCCATCCAGGTCTCGGGTACCTTTGGCAGCCGCCAAGAGGAGGCCCAGCGCCTGGGGCGAGTGCTGCGCCCCAAGGCTGACGGGCGCCAGGCGCGCTTCTTTACCATCGTTTCTAGGGACACGATCGACCAGGAGTTCGCCACCCGCCGGCAGCGTTTCCTCGCTGAACAGGGCTATGCCTACCGGGTGAGCGATGCAGAGTTGGTTAGCTGGCCGACCTGACCGGTGCGCCACCCGCATCAAACCGCTACACCGGCTCCGTTAGCCCGTCCCGGTGGCGAGCTCCGTCACGCGCCCCGGGATGGGACCGACGACTTCGGTGACGAACTCATCGGCGGCCCTCTTCAAACAGGCGATCATGACCCGTACCGCCAACTCGTCAGCGATAGCGTCCCGAGTCAAGGCCCAGACCTGACGTTCGGGCTGGATGCCTTTGACCCGCCGGACGGCGACGCCGGGATGGGGCGATGGGCTGAGCGCCATCATGGGCACGAGGGCGACCCCGAGCCCGGCGGCGATAAAGCCGAGCGCCGTGGGGTATTCGTCGGCCTCGAGGGCGTACCGTGGCCGGAAGCCCGCCCGGGCGCAGGCCAGTTCAACGACCAGCGCAAATAAGTCTGGGCACGAGCTGACCCCGATCCATGGCTCCCCGGCGGCCAGGGCAATGTCCAGTTGACGCTTCGCGGCCAAGGGGTGGGAGCGGGGTAGGACCGCGCGGAACGGGTCGGCCAAGAGGTGGTGGTGGACTAGCCCATCATTTACCGGCTCGCCCGGCGAACGGGGCAGGACCACTACGGCGACATCGACCGAGCCGGCGCGCAGGTGGTTAGTCGCCTCGTCGGGCTCAGCCACGACGAAGTCGAGGGCCACGTCCGGGAGCCGCGACCGAAAATCGGCCAGTGCCCCCGGCACCAGCGCCGAGCTTGCGGTCGGGAAAGCCGCCAGGCGCAGGCGGCCGGTACGGCCGGACCGCCAGGCGGCCAGGGCGTCCTCAGCGTCTTGTACGGCCGCCAGCACCCGACTGGTGTGCTCGCACTGTTGGCTTACGGCTGATGGCGTGTAGCTCAACAGCTCGGCGGCGGCGGCCACCGACCCCGTCTCGACGACAGCCCTTAGGACGTTGAGGCGGCGGACGTCTATCACCGGACACCTAAGCAAAAGTAAAGTGTTACGCGGAAAGCGTCATCTGTTGTCGGCGAGACGTACAGGATAATGGTCACATGCAGTCTCCCTCGGCGTTGCGTGTACCCCGCTCATGATATGGCTTGTCCCGGTACTGGTCGCTGGTTTTCTTCTAGCCGTGCCGTTCCTTGGTGCCGACACCAGGGACGGACGTGACTGGCCGCCATTGCGCCTGCCTAGCCCGGTGCCAATTCAATAGAACGGGACCAATTGGACTGACCCCGGATATTCCCGGCCGGCCATCGCGCAGATAAGTTGTACTTGCGATTTACCTATAGTAGGTAGATAACCGGTAACCGGGAGGATCTTGCGATGCCGGTGGGCGAAGTGGTCCAGATGGCCGATCAGGCCGCCGCTACGGTCGGCGTGACCCCGAGCCGAAGGCACAAGGCACTCCCCATGTCGCACGCTCTGCGGGCCCAGGAGCCGGCGATCGGGTTCCTAGTGACGGCCTACGGGGGCATCGTGTTGGTCGCCTCGGTCCCACTCACCCTGTTGACCCAGCACCTGCCCCGGCGGCTCGTCCTGTGCTGCGTCCTGGCGGCCCTCGTGGTAACGAGCCTGTCCTCAGCGGCCGCCTCGACCTATGAAGTGCTGCTGTGGTCAAGGGTGGCGACCGCGTTGAGCCAGGTCCCTTTCTGGGCACTGGTCGTGCCGACGGCCGCAGGGCTGGTCCCGCCGGCCGAACGCGGGCGGGCCGTGGCCGCGGTTTTCGCCGGGGTGTCGATAGCCAATGTCATCGGTGTGCCGGGGGGGACCTGGATCGGTCAGGCTGGGGGATGGCGCGCGTCGTTCGTGAGCATCGCCGCCCTGGCCCTGATGGTCACGGCGTTGCTCCGTCCGTGCCCTCTGGGAGCACTGATGTCCGGTCCGCCGACCACCCGGACCCGAGCCGCTTCTGGCTCTTGGTCGCGCTCACAGTACTGGTCACCACCGGTTCTTTCATCGCCTACACCTACCTGGCACCGTTCTTCGTGGCGCCGGGCAGCGTCAACCTGGCGGCGGCAATCATCTCGACGGCAGTAAATGTCGGCATCAGCGCCGGTGCCCTTTGCGGCGGCCTCCTGCTGAGCGCCACCGGAGCTCGGAGCACGGTGCTCGTGGCCGGGATCCTGAGCACGGCAGCCTTCGCACTAGCCCGACGCGAGAGCTCAGGCCGCCGTCGCGTATGACCCCAAAGGCTACGTACTCCTGGGCGAGATCACCGATGGCGCACCGGCGTCGAGACGCCTAACCTGGCTCCGCGGCGCGACGGTACGGTAGGCGTCTTCGCAGATGATTGCGACTTCGTCCCAGTCCACGTCGCCGTCGAGACGAAGGCCAAGCCAACCGCGATGACCGACGTACGGAGGGCGAAAGAAGCGGTCCGGGGCTGCGCCGACCAAGCTCTCCTGTGCTCCTGGAGGTGCCGCACACCAAAGATGAGAGAACCGGTTGTGGTGGTGACCTTGGGGCCAGAGCATGACGAACTGCTTGCCGACGAAGAAGGCGGGCGAGCCATGGCTAGGACGTTCGGTCACCCCGGGGAGGGCCAGGCAGGTCGACCGGACTTGCTCCTCGATGTCCTGGTCCATCGGCCCAAACTATGCAAACCAGCAGGGACCATGGCGGACGGCCATCCCAAAAAAGGGGGGGTCGTCCCTGTCTCCCGGTGGCGACGTGGCCATGAGCGGGGTGACGGGTATTGCCCGTCGGCGGACGCTACGGTAGGCGACGGTTGGGAGCCCTGGCCGGAAGGCCTGGGGGGTTAGCCACGTCAGCCGGGGCTCCCTTTTATAAAGGCTACTGGCCGTGGCGAGTGGCGTACGCCGTTGTCTTCGGGGTTGTCCGCCCGCCCGACGATCGGCACTATCGAGATCCTCAGAGACGGTATGCGCCCGGTCAGCGAAAGATGTCTCTGCCCAACCGCAGGGGCCAGGGATGTCACACGAGCGCTACCGGCGGTGCTTAAGGGATGATGGCGATGGTACGGATGCCGAGAGCCCCGGGGCCTGCGCTGGCGGCGCAACGAGGCAGACAAGACGACGAGCGCTCTTTCGAGCGTTTCTTCGTCACCCACTACGAAAGAGTGGTGATCATCGCGTACCGGGCCCTGGGGGACCGCCAAGCCGCCGAGGACGTGGCCCAAGAGGTCTTCCTTTCCTTCCACGGGCGAGTCGACCCCTCGGCCGAATGGGCCCCGGGTTGGCTCTGGGCCGCCGCGGCCCACCGAGCCCTGAATGTGGCCCGGGGGTCCAGACGGCGCCGTGACCGGGAGCTGAGAGTGGCATCGACCACTTATGCCCCCAACCCCGAGGATGGCGCCATCGCTTCCGAGCAGCGCACGCTCGTCAGGGCCTGTCTGGCCCGCCTGCCCCAACGTGAAGCCGAGATCCTGGCCATGCGCGCCAGCGGTCTCAGCTATGCCGACATCGCCTCGGCCGTCGGAGTGCAGCCCGGGAGCGTCGGCACCCTGATAGCTCGAGCCCAAAAGTCGCTACGCAAGGAGTTGAACCGTGCCCAAACATCCCGCTAACGGGGCCCTGCGACGCCTTCTGGACGAGCCCGTCGCCGTGGCCGTGGCCGACGAGGACCACGCTTTTCAGTGCCTACGTTGCCAGGCCCGCATGAGCCTGATGCGCGAAGACGATGTTGCAGTGAGCCTCGCCCTCGGCGGTCATTTTGAAATGACGCCGGCGGCGGTCGCTCTGGACCGCCTCCGGAGCGCCGAGAGAGCAGGGCCGGTCTTTGTCGCAGCTCGGGCCCGGGCTCGGCGGGGCCAGCGGGGGGCAGGGCGCCCGCCACGTCGTCGACCGCTGCTTCGCCCGGCCACCGTGGTAACTGCCGCCGTAGTGTTGATGGGAGGGGCAACGGCCGCCGCGGCCACCAACCTGGTGCCCATATTCGAGCCCGAGTCGGTTGCCCCGGTGGTTATCCAAGCCGGAGATATCAACAGCTTGCAGGCTTTGTCCCGGTTCGGGACGGTGACGGGCACCTCGAAGTTGGACCTAACGCCGGAGAGCTCGGCCACTGCCCTGGCCTCGGCAGCCGGCTTTAGCCTGCCGACTGTGACGGTCCTCCCTGGATTGGCTACTGGGTCACCCTCGTACTGGCTGGTCGGTCCCGAGTATGCGCAGCTGCTGGTCTCGGTGGCGAAGGCCGAGCAAGCCGCGGCCAAGGACGGCGCCAGTGCCCCGCCTGCTCCCCCTGGTGTGGACGGTTCGGTCCTGGAGGTGGCCACTGGTGCCGGCGCCCTGGAGGTGTGGGGCATAACGCTTCCCGGGGGCACGGGTGCCAGCGACGGGCTTTTTGGCCACAGTTCGAGCAGGGCCGATGCCGGGCCGAGCGGCGGCACGACGGCCGGGCCCGCTTCTGAAGGCAACCGCCCGGTGGCCTCCGAGCTACCTCAGCTGGCGGTGGCCGAGGTGCAGGGCCCCACGGTGTCTTCCTCGGGGGCCGACCTCGCCACACTGGAGAGCTACTTCCTCTCCCAGCCGGGGATCTCCGCTGAGCTGGCGGCCCAGATCCGAGCCATCGCCGACCCCAGCTCGACCCTGCCCGTCCCGGTCCCGGCTGGCGCCGCCAGCTCCACGGTCGACCTCAACGGTCACGCCGCTGTGGTGTTAGCCGCGGGTAGCGAGGGCAGCGCCGTCATCTGGGCCGAGAACGGCCGGCTGTTCGCCGTGCTCGGCCAGGCCAACGCCTCGGACCTTCTAGATGTGGCCCGCCAGATTGCCTGAAGCGGCAAGCGCCGCCGGCCCTGCCGGGATCCCTGCGCCCGCCGCTCTCCCCCCCGGCGGGCTCGCACCGGGGGCGCCCGCCCTCAGCGAAGGTCGTTGTGCCCACGGAAAGGGCACTTTGAGTGGTGAAACCTTCGGCCTTGGCGCGTCCACCCCCGGCCTGGGCCGGCCGGGACCGGCCTCCCGGGACGCGGTATGGTGCTCCCGGCTCAGCAAGTCCTATGGCCACCGAGCCGCTTTGCGCTCGGTTTCACTCCGTATCTCGTCTGGCGAGGTGGTTGGTTTACTGGGCCCCAACGGCGCCGGGAAATCCACGTTGGTCAAGTTGTTGGTCGGCCTGGCCAGGCCGGACAGCGGCGAAGCGCTCGTACTGGGCGCTCCCCTGGGCCACCCCCAATCCCGCCGTGACATCGGCTACCTGCCTGAGCTGTTCCGCTACCAGCCGTGGCTCAGCGTGGCCGAGGTGATCGGGCTCCACGCTCGTCTGTGCCCCGTTCCCGTCGCCGACCGGCGCCGCGAAGTCGACAGGGTGCTGGACCGGGCCGGCTTGGCCGACCGAGGTCAAGATCGCGTGGCCAGCTTGTCAAAGGGCCTCCAACAACGACTGGGCCTGGCTGTGGCCCTCCTGGGCAAGCCCCGCCTGTTACTTCTCGACGAGCCGACCTCAGCACTCGACCCCACGGGACGGGCGGACGTCCGTTCCCTCATCGACCAATGCCGGGCGGAAGGCATAACCGTTCTGCTCAACTCGCACATGCTGAGCGAGGTGGAACGCTCATGTGACCGGGTCATCGTCCTGGACAGGGGCCGGGTACTGGCCGACGGTCCCCTGGGGGCGTGGCTGGACCACGATGTCCTGCGGGTGCGCCTTGATGGCGAGGCCGGCCGCTTCGTCCCCTGCCTGGCCCATTTCGGCGAAGTGTCGGCCCACGCCCGGGAGCTCACCATGCCCTCTCTGGCCCTGAGCCTTGTCCCTGATGTGGTCGGCGCCCTGGTGGCAGCGGGCGCCAGGGTCGTGAGCGTGGAGCCCGGCCAGGTCAGCCTGGAGGAGAAGTTGCTCGAATTGCTGTCCGGCCATGACGAGGACCGCCCGTGACGAACATCTTGGTCTTTGCCCGCCTTACCCTGCTGGAGGCGTCACGCCGTAAGGTCCTATGGGCGCTCCTCGGTCTGGCTGTGCTCATAATCGGCCTGTCCTTTTGGGGTTTTGCCCGCTTGCCGGCGGTACATGCCTTCGGGACGTCGCTCAGTGCGGCGAACTCCCACTTGGTCACCGCCCAACTGCTCGGGTTCGTCCTTTTTGCCCTGAGCTTCGTGGGCGCCCTGGCCATGTCGTTCGTGGCCGCTCCCACCATCGCTGGCGAGCTGGAATCGGGGGTGGCGCTCAGCCTGCTGGCCCGGCCCGTAAGGCGCTCGGAGGTCCTGCTCGGCAAGTGGCTGGGCCTGGTCAGCCTGGCGGTCGGCTACGTCGCGATCGTTGGCGGGGCTGAGATTGCCGCCGCCGAGACGGGCACGGGGTACCAAGTCCCCGACCCGGTGGCGGCCGTGGCTCTATTGGCCGCTCAGGCCGTCGTCCTTTTGAGCTTGGCCCTGCTCCTCAGCACCCTGTTCTCGCCCATGGCCGCCGGTGTCGTTGCTGTAGGCCTCTTCGGTACCGCCTGGGTGGCGGGTTTGGTGGGGGACATCGGCCAGAGTTTGCGCGACTCCTCGGTGGCGGCCGTCGGTACCGTCGACCATCTCCTCTTGCCCACGGACGGGCTCTGGAACGGCGTCATGAACGCGCTCGACCAGACGGGCCTCATGAACTCGTTCTCCGACCGACTGATCGGGAACCCGTTTTTTCAGACCAGTGGCCTGACCGCTGCTTACCTCGTCTGGTCGGCGGCCTGGCTTGTCGCCGTTGTGGCCTGCACCTATCTTCGTTTCTGCCGCGTCGAACTCTAACGAACGTCTTGCGCTTTGACACCGAGGCGAACGCGCCACGAGAAACGAAGCCCAGTGAACGACGCAGGATCCCCGAAGGCCAGGTCCACCTCGTGGCGGAACTGCGTGGCGCCTATCTCCTCATCGGATAGGCCCAGGCGCTTTAGCGCCTGGTAGCTGCCCTGGCTCGACATCAGGGCCACAAAGCGGTCGGCGTCGCCGGCGACTGCCTGGCTGAACATGACTTCCCGGGTGAACGCGAAGTACCCGGAACTGTGACCGCAGGCGGCCAGAGGACCGAAGACGCAGTCGTGGCGGAGGCCACGGTCAGCACTGCCGAGCCCACCTCAGGACCGTACGTAAAAGGACCGAGGATGTGCCAGGGGCGCCAGCCGTACGGTCGATGGTGAAAGTGGGGCGGGGTGGGCACGGCTGCGGCTTGGCCAGGCGCGAAGTTGAATACGGGGTGAACGCGCTGAGTATGGTCTACTGATCGTGCCAAGCGTCGAACAGCTCGTACTGGTCCTATTCGGCCGCGTGACCGAGGCCGTCGCTCAGGCCACCTCGGCCTTGCTGGACGGCGATGTGCTCCTGGGCCAAACGGTCATCGATGCTGACAGGGCGATCGACCAGCAGACCGAGGTGGTCGGGCAACTGGTATGGGCACAGATCGACTCGCAACATCCCACGCCGACGGAGCTGCGTCACTTGGTGGCTGTCTTATTGGTCCTTCCTGAGCTGGAGCGAAGCGCCGACCTGGCCGAGCACATCGCCCAGCGGGCGGCCGGGAACGTTGGGGCCAACATGACCCCGGTCAGCCGAGGCATCGTGCAGCGGATGTCCGAGGTGGCGATCGAGATGTGGCGGTCCGCTACCAACGCCTACGCCAATCGGAGCGCCGAGGGCCTCGATCTCCACGAAGCCGATGAGGAACTCGACATCCTCCACGAACGGCTTACAGCCGAGGTCGCCGGCGGCACGATGAGGCCGCCAGTGGCCGCACAGGTGACACTGCTCGCCCGTTTTTATGAGCGCCTGGGTGACCATTCCGTCAACCTGACTCGGCGTATATCTATCTTCCAGGATTGAGGACCAGCCTCTGGCTGGCCGCGGACCGTTAAGCCGTAGCGATCGCATTGCCGGCAGCGCTCGACGACTTCACCGGCAAGCCCACCCACGAGGCCCACTGCCATGGCCAGTGCCGTGGCCGCCAGAAGTCCAACAACCAGTACCACGACTGTAATTTCGAGAAACAGGGCCATACGGCCTCCTCACCTGCTAGCTCTGGCAAGTGCTAACAGCCAACTTAGGCAGCCCGAATGTTACGGCGCTGTTAAATACAGGCACCTCTGCAAGTACGGGCACCTCTGGCACAGCAGAGGTTGACCGCCTCCGCTCAGCGAGGCAGGTCTCCTCAAGTGAGGAAATAATCAGTAATGTATTTCTCGCCTTCGTCGCAGAAAAACGTGATAACCGTCCGCAGTTCAGGCGAGCTTTCCCGGAGCCGGCGAGCGGCGATCAGATGAGCACCGGAGCTCGGGCCGACGAAGATCCCGAACTCACGGGCCAACCGTCGCATCTCAGAGATAGCTGCCTCGCTCTCGACGGGTACCAGTGCGTCGATCAGGTCCTTGTGGCGTGCGAATATACCGGGGACAAACCCGTCGGCGATCCCTTCGATCAAATGGCGGCCGACCTCACCGCACATGAGAGTGCAGGACTCGTTCGGCTCAACAGCGACGATCCGGCAGGCCGGGTTGAGTTCACGGAAACACTGGCCTACACCTATGATCGTGCCTCCGGTCCCCACCCCCCCGACGACCGCGTCCGGGACTACCCCAGGCGGCAGCTGGGCCAGGATCTCGCGGCCGAGCCAGGTACGGTTCTCGTCCACGTTCCATTCGGAGTCGAACTGCTGAGGGGCAAAAAACCCCGGTTGGCAGCCAAGTTCGCGGGCCTTAGCCAGAGCGTCATTGACGTGAAAGTCACCGACAGTCATTACTTCGGCCCCGAAGGCCCGGGATATGGCTGCTCTTTCGACGCTGACACCCTCGGGCATGATGACGATCATGCGGTAACCCTTGGCCGCAGCAACCATGCTCATGGCGTTGCCGGTATTGCCGCTGCTCGCTTCCACGATCGTGCCACCGGGTCGCAATAGCCCTTCGTGCTCCGCCCGTTCGATCATGTACTTCGCGATCCGTGCCTTTATCGAACCGGACGGGTTGAGGTACTCAAGCTTCGCCCATACGCCGTCGACGAGCACAAGCGGAGTGTTGCCGATGGCGTCGAGGACGGTTGCCGGCGCGGGACTGGGGGCGGCGCTCTCGGAGGCCATGACCATTTTCGTCTTAGCGCCCACCACGTGGTCAGTCATTCCCAGGCTCCCAGGCCAAGTCAAGGCTCGCTGCCTCGGGGAGGCGGTGAGCGAAGGGCTGGACGTGCCGGCTTTGCTCGCTGCCCGGGACAGGCCGCGCCACAGGGGCACGCTCTGGGGCCGAGGCGTCCTGGGAGCTCGCCGAAGGTCCGTCTCGCCGCGAGATCCCTGCCATCATCAGCCCGATGGCCTCGCGGCTTGTGGTGCGAGGATCGACTTCGCCGATAATGGCACCCTCGTACATGACCAGGACCCGATGGGAGACCGAGATGACCTCGTCAAGGTCCTCCGAGATGATGAGGACGGCGGTCCCCCGGCGAGCCTCCTCACGGACCCGGTCATGAATATAGCGGGCGGCGACCACATCGATGCCCCGGGTGGGCTGCGCCACCAGGAGGGCCTTTGGTCGGCCGGAAAGCTCTCGGGCGAGGATGAGCTTTTGAATGTTGCCGCCCGAAAGGTTCCGTGTAGGCGTGTCGATCCCGGGCGTGCGTACGTCGAACGTCGCCACGAGCTCCCGGGCGCGGGCGCGGATGGCGCGGCGGCGCAAGAACCCGAGCCGGGCGAACGCGGGCTTGTCGGAGTCGACGAGCATGAGGTTCTCGGCCACGCTGAAGTCACCGATCACGCCGTCGCGCATCCTCTCTTCGGGCACATAACCGAGGCCGGCACGCCGTGCCATCGAGGCCTTCTTGCCCGCCAGCTCGACACCGTCGACTTTGACAGACCCTCTCGAATGGGGCCGCAGGCAGGCGATGGCCTCGCCGAGCTCGCGCTGGCCGTTACCGGACACGCCAGCGATGCCGACGATCTCTCCGGCACGGACGTCGAGCGAAACCTCGCGCACCGACTCGTTGCCCCTGTCTCCTCGTACGACGAGATCGCGGACCGCGAGCCTCACCTCGCCCGTGCGTGCCACCGGGGCAGGGCTTTCGGCGTTGATCTGGCGGCCCACCATCATCTCGGCCAATTGCTCGTGCGTGACCTCGGAGGGGCGCACGGTGCCGATCTTCCTGCCCCCTCGCAGCACCGTGATGCGGTCCGATATGGCAAGCACCTCGCGGATCTTGTGGGAGATGAAGATCAAGCCGCGACCGTCGGCCGTCATTTGCCTGAGCACACGAAAAAGGTCGTCGACCGCGAAAGCGCAGGTAATCGATGGAGACGACGAAGATGACGACGAGGCCCTCGATGGTCGTGACGAGGTCGGTCGGGACCCCGATGACCGCCTGCATCGCTGTCCCTCCGACCAGGAGACCGCCGAAAAGGTAAGCCGACAGGATGCTCCACAACGGGTTCAGTCCGCCGAAAAGCGCTACGACGATGCCGTTGAAGCCATCGTTGCCGGTGAACCCCGTGAGGCTCCCGTCGGTCACCATCCGGTGCGAGATGCTCCCGAAGACGAGTACGGCACCGGCGATCCCGCAGCATGCGCCGCTGAGGACCATGGCGTTCATCATCGTGCGCTTGACGGGCATCCCTGCGTAGGCGGCTGCGTCGGTCGACAGGCCGACGGCCCGGGTACGGAAGCCGAACCCCGTACGCCACAGGAGAATGTACACGGCCACGGCCACGGCCACGGCGATGACGACACCGAGGTTGAGTTGAGTACCGCTCACCAGGGTCGGGAGCCAGGAGTTCTCAGAGAGCAGCTTTGTCTGGGGTATGAGGCCAGTCACCGAGAACGACTGCGACTTGTTGACCATCGGTCCCGAGAGCAGGTAGTTCATTACCTGCACCGCCACGAGGTTGAGCATGATCGTGCTCAGGATCTCGTTGACGTTGAAGTAGGCCTTGAAGAAGCCTGCGATCCCGGCCCAAATGGCACCCCCGGCGGCGGCCGTGATCACCACCAGCGGGATGAGCAGGAACGCCGGCAGTCCCGGCACGGCGAGGACGGTGGCCGTCGAGGCCAGCGCGCCCATGACGATCTGGCCCTCACCACCTATGTTCCAGACGTTGGCCCGGACGGCGATGCAGATCCCGGCTGCTACGAGAAGGAGAGGGACAGCTTTTTGGGCGGTGCTGGCGAGAGCGTAGCTGCCCCCAAAGGCGCCCGAGAGCAGGGCATGGTACCCGGTGACCGGGTTCGCTCCGAAAGCGAGTATGAGCAGCGCCCCAATGAGCAGTGCTGCGAACGCCGAGAGGGGCAGGGCCAGCCAGCCCAAGACCAGCTGGCTCCAGGGTGAGGAGCTTGCGGCCCGGGGCAGGCCGGCTGATCGTCCGCCTCTCATGTTGATGACCTAAGCATCCTCGCGTTCATAAGTCCTGGTCATCACCATTGCGGAGGGGAAGGTCGCGATCATAGGGCCGAAGGTCCCGGCCGTGTGAACGCAATGTTTCCTGGACCGGATTGAGCGTGCTCCCTAGGCACGGAGCACTCGGGGCCGTCCCCGGCGAAGCCCTCGGCTCAGATAACCGGTGGCTGGGACGACCAGGGAAAGTCGATCCAACCGTCGGTGCCGCCCCAGAAGTAGTCGGGTTCGACAACTGACCAGGGCTTCTTGTACAGCACCGCGCTCCGTAACTCCTTTACATGGGGTCGGACGAGGTCTCCGACCAAGGCCAGCGTGATGCCCGAATCCGCGACGTCATCGGCCACGAGCACTTTTAGGCCGGCCAGGTCGACCAGCGGCGGGGTCGGGGGTAGGACGACCGGGACCTCCATCCGTTCACCGACACCGGTGTAGAACTCCACGTTGATCGTGGCGCAGTTCTTCACGCCAAGGGCATAGCCGAGCGCTCCGCCAACCGGGAGCCCGCCTCGAGCGATGGCCAGTATGAGGTCGGGGCGGTACCCGCTCTCGGCCACATTGACGGCGAGTTGCCGGCTGGCAAGCCCAAAAACTTCCCAAGTGAGCACTTCAACATGGTGATCAGTCGTTGTCGTCATTGTCCCTTCTCCGGGCGCAGACCCTCTCTACTAGACCGTACAAGATGGGACCGACGCGGCCGAGGATCTCCATATGCCATGGACCGCTCGGAACGGCCGCACGCCGAGACCAGTTCCGGCATCCGCGGGTACGCGATCATGGCCATATGGGCACTGGGCATGGTCGGATGGGCTTGTGGTCGGCGGGACAGCGCCGGTGAGCGACGTGCCGACCGACGCGGAGCCAGCCTCGCCGAGTTCCGGCAATGCCATTGACACCCATCGGCTCGAAGCGTTCAGCGACGGCGTGATGGCCGTGATCATCACGATCATGGCCTTCGACCTGAAGACCCCGGTCGGGGCCACCCTTCACGGGCTCGCCGGTCGCCTGCCATCGCTGCTGGTCTACATCCTCAGCTTCACTGTCGTCGGCATCTACTGGAACAACCACCATCACCTGCTGCGAGCGACCGGGCGGATCGATGCCATGGTGATGTGGACGAACCTGCACCTGCTGTTTTGGTTGTCCATTGTTCCCTTCGCCACCGCCTGGGTTGGGACCGCGTACGGACGGGCCCTGCCCGCGGCCTCGTACGGCGTCGTCGCCCTGGGGGCCGCTCTGGCGTACTTTGCGCTCGTCCGGGCCATCCTGCGAGCCAACTCCGATGATGCCGGGATTGCGACCGCCGTCGGCAAGGACATCAAGGGGGTCATTTCCCCGATCGTCTACATAGTTGGTTTCGGGCTGGCGTTCGTCAGCCCGTACCTGGCCTACACGTGTTATGCCGCGGTCTCGTTGCTGTGGTTCGTACCCGATCGGCGTCTAGCTTTGGAGCGGTCGTCGGGACCTGAGGCGTAATGAGGTCCAGCTGGCATCGGAGGACCAGCCGCCATCGACCGGTAGCGCCGCTCCGTTTATGAAGCCGCTTTTTGTAGGGTCGGCCAGGAAGGCCACCGCCATGGCCACGTCTTCGGGCGTGGCGAAGCGGGCCAGAGGGACCTGATCGGTGATATCGCGGTCGGTATAGGCCCCGCCGCCCTGGTCTTCAGCGTCCATCTCGGTTTTTATCCAGCCCGGGCATACGGCGTTCACCCGCAGTCCTCTGCCTCCCCACTCCGCCGCGAGCGTCGAAGTTAGACCGATCAGGCCATGCTTTGAAGCGTTGTAAGCCACCCGGTGCGAGACGCCCCGAAGGCCCGCTACCGACGCCACGTTGACTATCGAGCCTGCCCCGGCGGACAGCATCAGGGCACCGAACTCCCGGCAGAGCAAGAACGGCCCCGTAAGGTTGACGTCGATCACCCTTCTCCAGGCCTCAGCCGACGTTTTCTCCGCTGGGGCGATCAGGGACACCCCGGCGTTGTTGACCAGGACATCGACGTGCTCGAAGCGCCCGCGGAACGCGGTCACGAGCCCGAGCACGTCCTTTTCCACCGCCACGTCCGCCCGCCATGGCCAGGCGGCCGACCCGCTCGCCTCGACCTGGGCCGCCACGGCCCCGAGGTCAGCCACGTCCACCAAAGCGATGTCGAGCCCCGCCTCCGCCAGCGTGAGGGCGATGACCCGTCCGAGGCCCCGCGCTGCTCCGGTCACCACGGCCACAGGCCGGGTGGCGTCGGTCATCGTGCGTCGACCTGGCTGCCCGGCTGATCAGGCCGGGTGGAGGCTCTAAGGATGATATGGGTCGGTTTCGGTAACATCGGTCGCGGTAAGGAAGGGATGGCGCTGCACGATGAAGATTAGCGACGTCAAGACGTTCCTCGTCCATGACGCGGAACGACCGGGGCGCAACTACACCTTCGTCAAAATCTACACCGACGAGGGGTTGACCGGGCTCGGCGAGGCCGGTGTGACCTGGAAGGAACTGGCGGTGCAAGGTCTGGTCGAGACGTACCGGCCCATCCTCATAGGGATGGACCCGTCGCGGATCGAGCACATCTGGCAGACGCTTTGGCGGGGCCAGTTCTTCCGTGGCGGCCATGTCCACTCGGCGGCCGTGGCGGCCATCGACCTCGCCCTGTGGGACCTGCGGGGCAAGGCTCTCGGGGCCCCCGTGTACGACCTGCTCGGAGGGCGGGTACGGGACTATGTCCGCTGCTACTGCCACGTTCAGGGCGACGCCCATGGCGTTCCCCACGCCGGGATAGACGAGATGGTCGACTATGCGGAGCAGCAGGTAGCCCGAGGGTGGCGGTACGTCCGCTTCGGGGCCGGTGAGACCCGTGCGCTGACAGAAGGTGGTGTCCTGGAGCAGGCGGACGGTCTGCGTTGGACCGTTGAAGCCTTTGGCTCGCTGCGTGACGCGCTCGGTCCCGAGGTGGAGATCTGTGTCGACCTCCACCAGCGCACGACCCCGGCCTACGCCGTCGAGCTGGCCCGCCAACTGGCTCCGATGAGACCGTTCTTCCTCGAGGACCCCGTCCGGGCGGAGAACGTGGCCGAGTTTGCCTACCTCCGCGCCCAGATGCCGGTGCCCATAGCCACTGGGGAGCAGCTGGCGAGCAAATGGGAGTGGCGCGAGCTCATCGAGCGCGACCTGATCAACTATTGCAGGGTCGACCTGTGCATCTGCGGGGGGCTGACCGAGAGCAGGAAGCTGGCCGGCTGGTGCGAAACCCACTATATAGAACAGGTACCGCATAACCCCCTGGGGCCGGTATCGACTGCGGCCTGCCTTCACTTCGACCTCTCGACGCCTCTTTTTGCCGTCCAGGAGCTCACCTGGCGTCCCGGTACCCTCGCCGGCGTGGTCCGGACCGACATGCGCCTCGAAGGGGGCAACCTGTACTCGGGCGGTTCACCGGGCCTCGGGGTCGACCTGGACGAGGACGCCGCTCGGGCGCTCCCGTTCCAGCCCGGAGGGATGAAGGTCCTACACCGGGAGGACGGCTCCGTCTCGGACTGGTGAACAGCCCGGCCTGGATGTCTGACGGTGCGCCCGACCGATAGTTCCAGGCTCTCGTCCCGGGGGCGGGTTGTGCTCCATACTTGGACCATGCCAAAGCTTTCCTCGGCCCCCCTTGAGCCCCCCCAGCGACGCCGGGTCGCTCTCGTGGCCCACGACAACAAAAAGCCTGACCTGCTGGATTGGGTGGAGTTCAATCGCGGCACCCTTGAAGCTCACGACCTCATCGCGACCGGCACGACCGGGAAGATGATCGAGGAACGCACAGGGCTGCGGAGCACTCTGCTCCTTAGCGGGCCGCTAGGCGGTGATCAGCAGCTCGGCGCGCGGATCGCCGAAGGTGGCGTTGACGTGCTTATCTTCTTCTGGGACCCGCTGGAGCCGCAACCGCACGACCCCGATGTGAAGGCGCTCCTGCGCATTGCCGCCGTGTGGAACATCGCCGTCGCTTGCAACCGCGCCACGGCCGACTACATCATCTCGTCACCCCTATTTGCCAACCGTTATGCCGCGAACCTACCCAATTTCGACGATCACTCCCGCCGCTTGTTGCCTACGCCCGCCGCCCCCCAGAAGTCAAAATTGCACCGGGAGAAGGCGAGCCATGGCGAGCGATAATTACAAGATCACCTTCGAGGAGTTCGACAGTCTTTTCGAGAAGCTGAAAAACTGGGGCCGTTGGGGAAATGACGATGAGCTGGGGGCCCTGAACTTCCTCGGCGATGCCGATGTAGTGGAGGCGGTCAAGCTCGTAAAAACTGGCCGGCGAGTAACGCTCGGCCGCCCGCTCGACACTTTGGCCGGCCCCGACAACGGCCATCCGGCTTTGCACTACATGACGCATATGGGGGATAAACGGTCCGACGAACCGACCTATTATACCGACTTCATCGGGGTCGATTTCCACGGCAAGTCGGCCAGCCACATGGACGCGCTTGCCCACATTGCCTACAAGGGCCTGCTCTACAATGGCAAACCGGCCGGCGAAGTCGTGGTTTCGACGGGTTCGTCGTTCGCTCCTATCTCCCGATTGGCGAAGGGCGTGGTGGCCAGAGGCGTCCTCCTAGACGCCGCGCTCGCTCGAGGGGTGGACTGGGTGGAGCCCCCTGCTGCGCTTGGCCCGAGCGACCTGGAGGACATCGCCGCGTCTTTGGGGGTGGAGGTGCGCCGGGGTGATGTCGTGCTCTTGCGCAGCGGTCAGATGGCCCGTCGCCGCGCTCTGGGCCCCTGGGACCCAGACCAGTCCGGGGTCGGCCTGGCCGTCACGGCCTTGGAGTGGCTGGCCCACCGCCAGGTTGCTCTCCTGGGTGGGGACGGCGACAGCGACGCCCGGCCGAGCCCGGTCGAGGGCGTCGGCGCGCCGGTCCATGTGCTGGCCATAAACGCCCTGGGTATGTGCCTGCTCGACAACCTCGATCTCGAGGCTTTGAGCGCGGCCTGCGCGGAAGTCGGCTCCTTCGAGTTCCTCCTGGTGGTCGCTCCTCTGATCGTCCCCGGCGGGACCGGTTCGCCCGTCAACCCGATCGCTGTCCTATAGAGGGCCTGTTCAGCCGCGCCAAGCCCGGCGTGCTCGGCATGTAGACGACGGGCAATTGGCACGCGACGTCGTCACTTCGCCACTAAAAGTGGACGGGCCTGGCTTCCGGCCCGCCTTTTCCGGCAAGCCACCATAGGGTCCTGGGGCGCACCGCGGAGGAAAGGGCCTGGGCAGGAATGAGCCAAGTTGTAAAAGGTGGAGGAGATAAGACGCGCCACTCTGACCAGGGGCGTGGTTTTCGAGCAGGTAAACGGCACGGGAACGAGGTTGTTCGTCCAGCGCCGTCCCCGTCGGGCCGCCGAAATGGCGGGCGCCGGGGGCGACGCCCCCAGTGGGGGCATGACCGGCGAACACAACCACTGCCCGTGGTTTCCCCACCCATCAGCGACCGCCGTATCGGATTGGCCCGCCTCTTCATAGTTTTCACCGTCCTCGCCTGGGCGGCGTATTTCATCACCTGGATGTTCCAGGACCTGCTCAACCCCCTGCAGGGACGACCTGTGGCGCGCGCCGAGGCGGTCGTCTACCTGCTCGTCGTGACGCTGCTCTCAACTTCCAGCCTGGCCTACCTGCTATCCCGTCTCGGGTTTTTCTACCGGGCCAAGAGCCATCATCGGGCGACGCGCGCCGTGATCGACGATTTCTTCTCCAGTGCGTCTCCTCGCCTGACGGCGCTCATCCCTTCTTACCGGGAGGACGCGCGAGTTGTGCGCAATACGTTGCTCTCCGTCGCCCTTCAAGAGTACGCCGACCTGAGGGTCGTGCTTCTCATCGACGACCCCATCGCGCCCCGCGACCAACGTTCTCGGGAACTACTCGATGCGGCGAGAGCACTACCCGGCGAGATAGAGGAGCTTCTCTCCTGGCCCGCCAACCGCTTCGGCGAAGCGTTGGAGAGCTTCGACGCCGGCAACGAACGCGAGGCGCCCTTGGGGCCGGCGGCAATCGCCCGGTTGGCGTCAGAGTACGACGCCGCCACCGCATGGCTAGAGAACCTGGCTTCGGGCCAGGACCTGGTCGACCACTCGGATGCGTTCGTGGCCAACCACGTGGTACGAAGGCTGGCTCGTGACCTGGCCACCGTGGCAGGCGCCTTGCACCAGGCTGTCGACGAGGGTTCGTCCCTGCAGAGCGAACGCGCTCGCCAGCTCTATCTCCGCCTAGCCAGGACCTTCCGAGCCGAGCTGTCGAGCTTCGAGCGCAAGCGCTACGTGTCGCTGTCCCACGAAGCCAACAAGGCCATGAACCTCAACAGCTATATCGGGCTTATGGGCGGGCATTACCGGGAAGTGCAGACTGTTGCCGGGCCGGCTCTCGTCACCGCGGACGAGGCGGAGGCGTCTCTTCATATCCAAGAACCGGACTACGTACTGACCGTGGACGCCGACAGCGTCCTGTTGCCGGAGTACTGCTTACGTCTGGTGCACATCTTGGAGCAGCAGGAGCACCGCCATGACGCCATCGCCCAGACCCCTTATAGCGCCTTTCCTGGCTCGGCAACCAGGTTGGAGCGCGTCGCCGGCGCTACCACGGACCTCCAGCACCTTGTCCACCAGGGCCTGACGTACTACGAGGCCACGTTCTGGGTGGGTGCCAACGCTGTTATCCGCAAGCGTGCACTCGACGACATCGCCAAGCGCTCCTACCTCGGTGACTGGGAGATCCGGACCTACATCAAGGACCGGACACCCATCGAGGACACCGACTCGACAATTGACATGGGGATCGAAGGCTGGGGGTTGTTCAACGTCCCCGAGCGTCTCAGCTATAGCGCCACTCCCCCCGACTTCGGGTCGCTCTGCATACAACGTCAACGCTGGGCGACCGGCGGGATGTTGATCGTGCCCAAATTGTGGGCCCGGGCCAAAGCCTGCCGGCGTCGTGGTGAGCGGATGCGCTTCGCGGAGAAGTTCCTTCGCTGGAACTACATGGCGTCGATCACGTGGAGTTCTATCAGTTTGCTCATTCTGCTGGCCTTCCCCTTCAATGCCACGCTCATCACTCCTTTGCTCGGGCTCGTGGCGCTGCCCTATTTCTGGGCCATGGCTTCGGATCTCCGCTACTGCGGTTATAAAATCCTGGATATCGCCCGGGTGTACGGCTTCAACCTTGTGCTGGTGCCGATAAACCTGGCCGGGGCGACGGCCACCCTTGTGCAGGCCATTACCGCTTCCAAACCCGTGTTCGCACGCACGCCGAAGGTCCGCAACCGGACCGTCACACCGCTAATTTTTGTGGTCGCACCGTACTTGTTGGTGGGCTTGGCTGCCTTCACCGCCGTCGTGTCCTACCAGCACCACGCCTGGGAGAACATGGCGTTCGCGGCGTTGAACTTGTTGCTGGTGTCCTATGCGATCGTCGCCTTCATCGGTTTGGGTCACTCCGTCGTCGATGCATTTACCCACCTGAAATCGTTCCTCTACCGACCGGCCCGGCCTCAACCCCGCCCGCTCTGGTCCCGGCGCGCCCGCCAATTGCCGCCGCTACTGAGCGACTGGCGGGCGGTGCTTGACCTGGGGACGCCGCCCGACGCGCCCGGACTGCTGTTCGGGAGCGGGGGAGACGACCTTGCCTTTGGGGACTCCCGACGGTCCCTCGGGCCGGGTGAGTTCCGGACCCTTTTCCAACCGGTAGTGGACCTTGCCTCCGGCGAGGAAGTGGGCCACGAAGCTCTCACCCGTTTCGACGACGGGATAAGTGCCGAGAGGTGGCTGGCCGAAGCGGTTGCTGCAGGCGAGGGGGTGACCCTGGAGGGCAAGATGGTCCGGGCTGCCCTCCGGGCGGCGGCCGGTCTGCCGCCCACCGGATGGTTGGCGATCAAGGCGTCGCCCCGCCTATTGCACAGTGACGCCCAGCTCAGGTTCGCGCTGTCGGGCCTCACCCGTCCCCTGCTGGTGGAGTTCACTGAGCCGGCGACGAGCGATGTGCTACCCGAAGTGCGAGAGCTGCGCAGCCTCCTCCCGCCCAAGGCCCTGATCACAGTCGAGAACGCCGGTTTCGGGCACAAGACGCTCACAGTGCTTTTCGAGCTCCGGCCCGCCTATCTGAAGTTGGCCCGCGACGTGCTCGCCAGCCTGGCCGAGGACGGCGCCCGCCAGGCCCAGTTGGCCAACCTGGTAAGAGTGGCCAACCAATGTGGATGTTCGGTCGTGGCCACGGGCGTAGAAGCAGAAGAGCAATGGCATCTTTTGCGCAAGCTCGGGGTTCCTCTCGGCCAGGGTTACCTCTTCGGCCGCCCGGAGCCGTCCGGTCTTCCTGCTGAGGGTCATGCGGCGCCCGCGGCAATTACTGTCATGGCCCACTCCCGTACGCCGGCGGCGCCGGCGCTGGCCGCCGGTGCGGAAACGGACGGAAGGCGGCGGAGGCTGTCACTGGTGCGCACGACCGCTGCCGCGGCCGTGATAGCGGCAGTTGTCTACGGAGGAGCCGAGGAGGTGCCCTCAGCCGTAGCTGCGGCTTCTGCGTCTAAGCCCGTCAGCTGGTTCGCCCCCTACGTCGATGCCACGCTCGCGCCTTCGTACTCCTTCCAGGACAGGTCGCTCGACCCGGCCCGCCAGGTCGTACTCGGTTTCGTCGTCTCTCAACCAGGTGCGCCATGTACGCCCAGCTGGGGCGGGACCTACGGCCTCAGCCAGGCTGACGAGGCTCTGGCCCTAGGTCCGCGGGTGGCCGAGCTCGGCCAGGAAGGCGTCGGCGCCGTCGTCGCGTTCGGCGGCCGAGACAACACGGACTTGGCCGTTGCCTGCACGAGCGTGCCCACACTAGAGCGGGCCTACCAGTCCGTGATCTCCTACTACAACCTAGGGACGATCGATTTCGATGTGGAGGGAGCGGCCCTGTCGGGCCCTGGCGCGGCCGAGCGGCGCGCCGCCGCCGTAGCCGCGGTTCAGGCTTCTGCCGAGCGTCATCACCGGACTTTGCGCGTTTGGCTCACCCTGCCCGTGGAGCCGGACGGTCTTCAGCCGTACGCCATCTCGGTGATCGGTGACATGCTCAGAGAACGAGTTGACGTGGCCGGCATAAACGTAATGGCCATGGACTTCACCTCAGCGCCTAGGGGCGGGCAAACGATGCTGGACCTGGTCGAGCGAGCGGCCGGCGCCACCCACAAGCAGTTGCAGGTGCAGCTGGAGCGCTACGGGGTCGAGCTTTCCGCCCGTCAGGTTTGGCAACGCATGGGTATCACCGTGATGATCGGACAGAACGACGTCCCCGGTGAGGTGTTCACGGTGGCCGACGCCCAAGGTTTGGTCCGCTTCGTCGGCGATGACGGCATCGCCCGCATATCGATGTGGTCGTTAAACCGTGACAGCGAGTGCGGCCAGGCCTTCGGTGAGAGCGGAGTTCTTTCTGACACGTGCAGCGGGACGTCAGAGCAGTCGCTGGCCTTTTCGGACACCTTCTCCCGCCTAAGCGGCGTCGCCACTGCGACCGTCGGGCCGGCCGGGATAATAGTGCCGGCGCCCGATAATAATCCGGCCAACGCGCTCTACCCCTTGTGGTCCCCGACTGCGGAGTACCAAGACGGCTACAAGGTCGTACGCAACGGGTACATCTATGAGGCCAAGTGGTACAACGCCGGTGAGGACCCGGCGCAGACCTGGCCGTCCTCGTCGGAAAGCCCGTGGGAACTTCTCGGGCCCGTGCTGCCCACCGACCGGGCCCCTAAGCTGCCGGTCTTGCCGGTGGGCACTTACCCCGCCTGGTCCCCTTTGACGCCCTACGAGGCGGGACAGCGGGTGCTTTACCAGGGGCTGCCCTACGAGGCGAAGTGGTACAACGAGGGATCGTCACCGGGCGAGGAAGCCGCGGACCCATTCGGGTCGCCCTGGCAACCACTGTTCACGCTCCCAGGGGAGCCGGCAAACGATTAGCATTGGCAGCGACGAACGATTATCCCGGGCTCGCCTCAGCCTGTCTGGAGGACATGGGAAAAAGCCCATCTGCTCTGGAGCACACCCGAGCAGATATTGCTGTCGTAGTCAATTATGCCCTGTACGCATTGCTGGTCTCTAGTGACCGACCACATCGAGAGCCGGCCAATGCCTTCTTGCGCGGCAAACGCGGCCACCTGGACGGCTTGCGAAAGGGTGAACACCTCGTCGGTCACATCGTTTTGCCCGATCATCGGTGTTATCCCCACCATCTCCCACAATTGAGCGCTGCTATAGCCGGGGAAAACGGAGGCCAACTGGTGGTGCACGGCCCGGGCGGCGTCGATGGCGTACGCGCCCATTTGGACCGGGCTGGCCACGGCGCCGCCGTAGTCCATGGTCATGGCGTTGAATATGGACACATGTACGCCCGCCGCCACGGCTGACCTCACAACTGCCATTTCGTCGTCGGGGAACCCGCTGGGCAGTACGGGTAACGTCAGGGACACCTCCACCTGGTGGCCGAGCGAGGCTTCGTCCCGCTGCAGGAGAGCCAAGGCGCCAGAGCGCATGGCGATCGACGCGGTGTTGCTCTCGGCGGCGCCTTCTATGTCGAAATCGAGGTCGTAGACGCCATAGGTGTCGACCACCTCTTGGTACGCCGTCTCCAGGGTCGTCACAGATGAGCAGGACTCGGCCAGTTCCGTGCCTGCTTCGCCGCCGAACGAAATGATCACCGCGTGACCGGCCCGGCGGAAGACGGTGATTGCTCTCTTGATGTAGTCGGAGGGCGAGCCGACAGGCGTCACACCACCCCATGCCGGGGAACAGTCCCCGCTGGAGACCACAAACGCCAGCGTGAAAGTCGTCGTCCCACTGGCAGAGGAGAGGGCGACTAGGTCCTGTGGTTGCAGGGTCATGTCCACGTACGGGGCAAAACCGCCCGAGCCCGGCCACTCCGGTGGTGGGCTCGTCGTTATGGGCGGCTCGCCCTGAGCCGGGGCCGGGACGCTGGTCGGGACAGGCTTCTTGAGAGCCGCTGGCGGTCCAGCGCAAGAGCCCCCGTCCACCGCGCAATGCTGCGGTCGCCCCGAGCCTTTCGAGTAGTCGACCTGGAACCCGAAGTCGGCCACAGCTCCCGGGCTCAACCTCCCGTCCCACGACGCGTTGGTCACCGATACCTTGTCACCGGAAACGGAGGCCACCCCGTCCCAGGAGCTGACCAACGTGCTGCCCGCGGGCAACGAGAAACTCAGCTGCCACCCGGCTACGGCTTGCGTCCCGACGTTGGCGACCTGGTACTCGGCCACATAGCCGGTCCCCCAGTTGTCGTCGTCCACGAACGCGGCCTTGAGGGCCGGGGTCGCCGTCAGCGCGCCGTCGACCAAGCGGAGAGGCGGCGTCGTCTGTGCCAGCGTCGTGGCCGCCCACATCGCAGCGGGAGCGACTATGAGCGCCGTCGCAAGTTGCTTTCCCCGCCTGCTCGTCATGGCCCCCCAGGTTACGGGCTCGTTAAGTGCTGGGCCCGCGCCTTGACATCGGTCCGCGGTCAGGAGAAGATGCATCCTTGCAGAACTAGGCACGCTGTACACATATGTGCACAGAACCCACCTGGTAGATAGGAGCGTCCATGACCCCGAGGACCAAGCTGCGCAGACTGGCAGCCTCGACGCTGGGAACAGCACTCACGGCAACACTTACCGTTGGGCTCCTCGCTACGCCGGGAGCCGGCGCTTCCGCCCTTAGCTCGGTCTCAATGGGCACGGAGCCCTGGATCGGCTATGCACCCTGGTACATCGCCCAGCAAGAGGGCTACTTCACGAAGTACGGCCTGAAGGTCAACATAGTGAACTTCGAAGAAGACGCCGATCGCAACGCCGCCCTCGTCGCCGGCAAGACAGATGTGTCCAACATCGACACCGGCCGGACCATCCAGTTCGCCAACCAGGGGGATCCCGCCGTCCCTCTGATGCTCGAGGACGACTCGAACGGGGCGGATGCCATCATGTCCGTCAAGTCGATCTCCACGGCCGCAGAACTGAAGGGGCAGACCGTCGCTTACGAGTACGGGACGACGAGCGACCTGTTGCTGCACTTCTACCTCCTCGAGCACCACATGCCTTTCGACTCCGTTAAGTCGGTCAACGTGCCCGCCGCCGATGCGGGGACGCTTCTCATAGCCGGCAAAAACAAGGTCGTTGTCACCTATCAGCCCTATATCAGCGAGGCCACGAGCAGCCCCGCCGCCACGGACGTGCACGTGTTCTTCTCCAGCGCGCAGGCTCCCGGCCTGATAAGTGACTTCCTCGTTGCCAACAAGGGCTGGTTGGCCGGTCATGCCACACAGGCCCGCGAGCTGGTCGAGGCCTGGAACGACGCCATTACCTACTTCGGCACCCACAGGACTCAGGCGGTGGCCATCATGGCCAAGGGCATCGGCGCCACTCCGGCGTCGTTGGCTTCGACGCTGTCCGGAGTGATCCTGTACTCCGTCGCCAACAATGAGTCGCTCGTCTCATCGGGCAAGCTCGCCTCCGAGTACCTGGCCATCGGCAAAACGCTCCAGGCTATGGGCCAGGTCAAACACCCGGTCATCCTGAGCTCGGTAGCCGACTTCAATTTCCTGAAGTGAGCCTGGGGACACGCCAGGGCACGGGAGCGCTCACCTCGGTGGCGAGCGCTCCCAAGGCGCCCCTGTTGGCGCGACGGCGTCTCCGGCTTTACGAGCCCATACAGAGGCGGACGTATTGGCTACTGGCGGTCATTTCCCTCTGTCTGGTGTTCGCTCTCTGGGCCGGCCTCAGCTATGCCGGGGCCGTCCAAAACCTGTTCCTGCCGACTCCGACCCAGGTCTGGCAGGCAGCTGTAACCGAGTCCAACACGGGCATCCTGTGGCCCGATATCGGCGCCAGCGTGTTGCGCATCGTCCTCGGTTTCATCATCAGCTCGGCGGTGGCCATACCGGTCGGGCTGCTCATGGGCTCCTACAAAGTCTTTGAAGCCTCTCTCGAGCCTCCGATCGACTTCATGCGGTACACGCCGGCCGTAGCCTTCATCCCCCTGACGCTCATATGGTTCGGTACCTCGACCACGCAAAAACTGGTCATCTTGTTTATTGCCATCTTCTTCCAGGAGGTCCTCCTGGTGATGGACAACGTCAAAAATGTCCCCGTCCAGTTCGTGGACATGGCCTACACTCTCGGCCTGTCACCGGCGAAAGTCGTCCGGAGAGTGATATTCCGGTCCGCGCTGCCGGGGATCGTCGACACCCTGCGCATCTCGATGGGCTGGGGGTGGACCTATCTTGTAGTGGTCGAGCTGGTGGGCGCCACGAACGGGCTCGGGTTCCAGATCCAGCAAGCGGAGCGCTACCTCAATACTCCCGAGATCATCCTCGGGATCATCATCATCGGCATGCTGGGCCTTATCTTCGACTTCTCGTTCAAGGCCATCTACGCCCGAGCATTCCCCTATATGTCCAGGTCGGCGCGCTAGCCATGGCGGCCACGCTCGTGCTGAAAGGGGTGGAGAAGACTTTCCGTAGCCGCAAGGGCACGGTCCAGGCTCTTCACGACATCAACCTGACCCTGGAGGACGGCGAGTTCGTTTCCGTCGTCGGTGCCTCCGGATGTGGCAAGTCGACCCTCCTGCGTATCGTCGCCGGCCTCGAGCCCGCCACGGCCGGAGAGCTCACATTGGACGGCGCCCCCCTTTTGGCCGCGGGCAAGGACCGGGGCATGGTCTTCCAGCAGTACACGCTCTACCCCTGGCTCTCGGCGCAGGAGAACGTCGAGTTCGGCCTGCGCCACCTCCCGAAAAAGCAGCGCGCCGACGAGGCCCGGCGCTTCCTCGACGTCGTGGGGCTGCTCGACTTCGCCGGCAACTACCCGTTCCAGCTCTCGGGTGGGATGCAACAGCGCGTAGCCATAGCCCGGGCTTTGGCGCTCCAGCCCAGCATCCTGCTCATGGACGAGCCCTTCGGCGCGCTCGACGCCCAGACGCGCAGCCTCATGCAGGAGCTGTTGCTCTCCATCTGGGAACGCGACCGGTTGTCCGTGCTCTTCGTGACCCACGACATCGACGAGGCGATATTCCTGGCCGACCGTATTTGCGTGCTGTCGACCAAGCCCGGCCGGGTGAGAGAGGTCATCGACGTCCACCTGCCCCGGCCTCGTGACTTTTCGCAGCAGATGGAGAGCGAGTTCCTGGTCCTCAAACAGCACGTGCGCGGTCTCATCCACGATGAGGCGGCCCGCAATACCGGCTTCGCCCGCATCCTGCGATGACCTCGATGAGCGCCGGGACTTCGCCCGGGAACGGGGGGGTACCCCACAGACCACCGGTGGCCAACCGCGCCGCGCTGCGAGCCCTTTCGATCCTGGACCTGCTAAGCCGCAGCGACGAGCCGATGACCTTGGGGGAGGTGGCGACCCAGCTCAAGCTGCCTAAGAGCAGTGCCCTCACCTTGTTGAGAGCGCTCGTGGTCACAGAGTTCTGTGCCGCCGACGAAAAGGGCCTTTACGGGCTTGGTCTTCATAGTTTCGAGGTCGGGGCCGCGTACCTGCGCTCGATGACCCCCGTACGCAGCGTCGTCCCGGAGCTCCAGTGGCTGACCGAGTCGCTCGGGGTAACGTCCCATTTCGCCGTGCTCGACCGTGATGAGGTTACCTACCTGGCCAAGCACGACCCCCCCGGTCTGGGCCTGAAGCTGGCCAGTTCGCTCGGCGCCCGACTGCCGGCGGCGGTGACGGCGGTGGGCAAGGCACAGCTTGCCTTCCGCGCCCAAGGCCCCCGGGGTGGGGAGGCCAACGCCGTGGACGGTGCCGCCCCAGCACGGCCAAAGCACGGCCAAGCAGTCCCGTCGGGGTTCGAGCGCGAACTGGAAAAGGTGCGCATGCTCGGCTACGCCGTCGACGACGGCCAGACCGCCGTCGGGATCCGGTGCGTGGCTGCTCCGTTGTTCAACGACCGTGGCTGCTGCGGTGCTATTGGGGTGAGCTATCTCCTGGGTGGCGAACCGTCCGTGACCACCGTGGTCAAAGCCCTGGTGGAGGCGGCGGGGCGAGCTTCCGCCCGTCTGGGTGGCCAGGGGGTACCGCACCCGTGAGGACCGACGCCCTGTTGCTCGACCGGCAATTGACGATGGTCCTCGGGACGCGTGAACTCGCGGAGCCGGCCCCTGGCGAAGCATTGGTGAGGGTGGCCTGGGCCGGGGTGTGCGGCTCGGACCTCCATGTGCTCAAGACCGGTGCGTGGGTGAGCTACTGGCCGGCCACTCTGGGCCACGAGGTGGTGGGTGTCGTCGAGGAATGCCCCGGAGGCGAGGTCCCCTGTGGCACCACGGTCGTGGTGGATTCGCGCCTGCCCTGCGGGGAGTGCCCCGGTTGCGCCTCCGCCCCCTCGCTTTGCCACCAGATGTCCTGGCTGGGCGAGGCCCGGCCGGGCGGCTTCGCCCGCCACACGGTGGTCCCGGTGACGAGCCTCGTGACCTGCCCGACCCACCTCGAGCCGGCCATCGCCGTGCTGGCCGAGCCGCTGGCCGTGGCCATGCACGCCGTTTCCAGGCTCAGCCGCCGCCCCGACGATGCCCTTATTATCGGCTACGGCCCCATCGGCGCTCTCGTCCACCTGGAACTGGTGCGGCGCTGGCCTGGCCTGGCCGTGTCAATATCCGAACCGGCCGCCGACCGCCGTCGTTTGGGCCTCGCCCTGGGGGCGCTCCCGGGCCCCGAGCAGCCGTCGGCAACAGGGGGGCCCGGAGGCGGCGGGCACCGTGCCCATCGTGGCTTCGGCCTGGTGGTCGACGCCGCCGGCTACCCTGGGTCACTGACCGACGCCTGCGTCTGCGCCGCCAACGCTGGTACCGTCCTGGTCGTCGCCCTCTCCGAGGAGACGGTCCCCCTGGTGCCGGCTCGGGTGGCAGAACGGACGCTCACCATCGCCGGGTCCATCGGGTTCGACGATGAGCTCGGAAAGGCGCTCGAGGTCCTGGCCGCGGCCCCCGACCGGTACCGGCCGCTCGTGAGCGAGGCTGTGTTGCTCGAAGAAGCCGCCGAACGCCTGGCGTCCCTCAGCCGGTCGCCGTCAGCCGGCAAGGTGGTGGTCCGGCCATGGCAGGAGTAACCGAGCGCGCCACCGAGAGGGTGAGAGATGTGCCCGCCTACCGGCCGGGCCGCCCGAGCCCGGGGCCCGCGGCCGGGAAGCTCTCGTCCAACGAGGCGCCTCTGGGCCCGTCGCCCGAGGTGCGGGCCGCTGTCGCGGAGGCGCTGGCGACAGTCAACCGCTACCCCGAGCAGGGCCCTGCCCTCGACGCTTTGGCCCGCTACGTGGGGTTCGGGCCCGAGCAGCTCATAATGACGAACGGGAGCGACGAGCTCTGTTACCTGGTGGCAAACCTGCTGCTCGGGCCGGGCCGGGTGGCCGTCATGGGCGAGCCTTGTTATCAGATCGACGCCACCGCCTCTCTGCTCGCGGGCGCTTCATTGCGCCGCGTCCCGTTGCTCGCCGACGGCGGTCACGACCTCGAGGCCATGGCCAAAGCATGTGTGGGCGCCTCGGTCGTGTGGTTGCCCTCGCCGCACAACCCCACCGGGGCCGCTTGTGACCCGGCGGAGCTGGCCGACTTCATCGCCCAGGTGCCAGAGGACTGCCTCATCGTCCTGGACGAGGCCTACCGGGCCTTCAGCGACCCGGAACTGCGCCCTGACGTCCCGGGGCTCCTCGCCTCTCGGCCCAACCTGCTTGTGCAGCGCACCCTGTCCAAGGACTGGGCTCTCGCCGGGCTCCGGGTCGGCTATGGGTTGGCGGCCCCGGCGCTGGTGGAAGCCCTGTCACGGGCGCGGCCTCCCTTCAGTGTCAACTCCGTGGCGTTGGCTGCCATCGAAGCGGGCGCCGCGAGCGAACAATGGCGGGCGATGTCGGTGGCCATGGTCCGCCAGGAGAGGTCCCGGTTGGAACGCGCTCTGGGCACCCTCGGGGCCCGGTACTTCCAGAGCCAGGCCAACTTCGTCACCGCCCGGCTGGACCTCGCTCGGCTCGGTCCGGCTCTGGCGGCGTCCGGGACGGTCGTGCGGCCCGGGGCCGACCTCGGTATCCCGGGGTGGGCGCGCGTCTCGATCGGGTGGCCTCCGCAAATGGCGATATTGCGCGCCGCCCTTTACGCCGTGCTCGGGCCGGTCACCACATCCGGCACCCCCGGGACCGGGACAATGAACTGGGACAATGAACCGCAACAATGAGGAGAGAAAGATAATGGCTACGACCAACGGGCCGGTGCGGTTCATCGGGCACTGGGACAAGCTCAGCCGGGAGGACCGTCAGGCGGCGGTGACACGGGGGCTTGACAAGATATTCGACCCCCGGCTGCGCCAGGACATCTGTGCCCTTCTTGAGGACGTGAGGCTCAACGGCGATGCCGCGGTGGCCCGGGCGCTCAAGAAATATGACGGTTGTGACGTCGACCCGGGGCGGTTGCGGGTCAGCGAAGAGGAGTTTGCCCGAGCCAGAGCCACGATCCCGGCCGAACTGCTGGCCGCCATCCGCGACGGTATAGATCACGTGCGCCGTTTCAATGAGCAGGTTGTGGCCAGGGGAGACTGGAGCTTCGAGAGCGAACCGGGGCTCACGGTCGGCGAAAAGATCACTCCCATCGCCAGTGCCGGCCTTTTCGTCCCCAGCGGTAAGGCCTCCTACCCCTCGGTCATGGTCCAGCTGGGTACTCCGGCCGTGGTCGCCGGTGTGCCCCGCATTGCCGTCGTCGTGCCGCCCGTGCCCGGGTCCAGCGGCGTCGTCGACCCGGCCGGGCTGGTGGTGGCCGAGGAGCTGGGCATCCGCGATGTCTTCCGGGCCAATGGCCCGGCCGGTATTGCCGCCCTGGCCTTCGGCACCGAGACGGTGCCCAAGGTGCGGAAAGTGGTCGGCCCCGGCAGCCCCGCCGTCACCTGTGCCCAGGTCGAGGTGCAGCGTTACGGGACCGTGACGACCATGCTCCTCGGTCCCAGCGAGAGCCTCGTCATCGCCGACGACAGTGCCGACCCGCGGTTCCTGGCGGCGGACCTTTTGAACGAGGCCGAGCACGGCCCGGACTCGTCCAGCTGGCTCGTGACCGACAGCGAGGCGCTGATATCGGCGGCCCAGGTCGAGGTGGCCCGGCAACTGGCCGAGCTGCCCGAGCCCCGCCGCAGTTACGCCGCTTTGGCTCTAGGGACCAACGGCGGCGCCATACTGGTGGACGACATGGAGCAGGCCGCGGAGGTGGCCAACGCCTATGCCCCCGAGCACATGCAGATCGCCGTGCGCGACGAGGAAGCAGTACTTGCCCTACTGACCGACGCGGGCGAGATCCTGGTCGGCCAGTGGACGCCCGTATCGGCGGCCAATTTCATCATCGGGTGCCCGGCATCGCTGCCCACGAGCGGTTTTGCCAAGGTCAGCGGTGGCATCACGGCCGAGGCCTTCCGCAAGCGGACGGCGGTGGCGCGCGCCGACGAGCGCGCCCTGGCCCGAATGCGAGGCTCGATAACCGCGTTCACCCAGCACGAGGGCTTTCCTGCGCACGAGGCGGCCGTGAGCATCAGGTTCTCTTGACATCGGCCTCGGCTCTGGTCCCGGCCCTGCTCAGAAGGGGTGACGCCGAGGCGGCGGCCCAGGAGGTCAGTGCCGCCCTGGCAGACATGTTCGGCCTCGATGTCAGAGCCGTCCGTTTCACCCAGGACGAGTACAGCCTCAACTCGGTGAGCGGCCGTGCCCAGATCGGGGACGGCACGACCTATTTCTTCAAGTTCCACCAGGAAGAGGGCGAGCTGGACAACGTCACCGAGTACTACCGAGCCCGGTTGCTGAGCGACGCCGGCCTCCCGGTCGAGGTCCCGGTGGCCACGTCGAGCCAGCCGGGCGCCCAGATGGTCCTGTACCAGCTGCACGATGAGCCCCGCATGGCCGACATCTGCGCCGGGCTCGAGCGGGCTGGGGGAGAGGCGACCACGATGGGGCCGCAGCTGCTGGCTGCCCGGCGGGCACTTGACGCCTGCACGGCCAGGGTGATGCTCGAGACCATGAAGGCGCCGCTGGCCGCCTCGGCGTCGGCCTCTGTCCATCAGCTCTTTTACCACCGCTTGGCCGACGGGCCGGGGGGCTTCCCGGGTGGCCGCTACCTGCGGTATTACTTGTCCGACCCGACGTTCGTAGCCCTGGCCGAAAAACGCTGGAGGGTAAACGGCGTCGAGTACCGGTCCTCGCTCTCCGACCTGGCCGGGCAGGCTGCCCGGTTGTTGGCGCCCGCCTCGTTGTCGGCCTTGCCCGTGGTCACCGCCCACGGCGACGACCACCATGGCAACATCTGGGCTCTCGACGGGCCGGGCGGACCGGCCCTGCGCCTGTTCGACCCCGCCTTTGCCGGCTCTGATATCCCGGCTCTGCTGGCCCCCGTCAAGGCAACCTTCCATAACGCCCTGGCTCACCCGTTCTGGCTCTACCACCCGAGCGAGGCCGAGGCGCGCTTCAGCATCGAGACCTCAACCCACGGCGATGTCGTAGAGGTGGCTGATGACGCCCACCTGTCCCAGCTCCGCCGGGACGTGCTCGACAGTGCCGCCGAGCTCATCTGGGGCCCTCTGCTGGCCGAGATGGCGAGACGGTCCCTGCTGCCGGGCAATTGGCGGGCGGTAGTCCGATCGGCGCTATTTTGCTGCCCAATGCTAGTCACCAACCTGGTCGCCGAGAGCCGGCCCATACCTGTACGCCTCCTCGGGCTGGCCCGGGCCGTGGCGACCGGGAGCGAGCCCGTCGACGGTGCCGACGCCATCTCGACGTTCTTGGACCGGGTCGCACCATGAAGTTGGCCGAGGCCCGAGAACTGGTCCAGCTGCGCCCGCCGCTCCTCCGCCCGGTCGAGCGCGTGCTGGCCCGGTGCCACTCCGTCGAGGACCTGCGCCAAGCGGCACGGCGGAAGTTGCCGAGGGCGGTGTTCGACTACGTCGACGGTGGCGCAGATGCGGAGCACACCGTTTTGGCCAACCAAGCGGGTTTTCATGGCTGGGCTTTCCAACCCAGGGCCCTCCGCGACGTCTCCGCCCCCGACCTGTCCGTCGAGCTGTTCGGGCGCTCCCTGGCGGCGCCCCTCGGCCTGGCCCCCACCGGGTACACCCGTATGATGCACCCCTCGGGCGAGCCGGCCGTGGCGGAGGCGACCGCGAACATGGCGTTGCCGTACTGCCTGTCCACGGTGGGCACTACCTCAATTGAAGACTTAGCCGCTACCGGCCATCCTCGCCTGTGGTTCCAGCTCTACGTGCTGAAAGACCGGGGCCACACGAGGTCATTGGTGGAGCGGGCCGCGGCCGCCGGGTACGAAGCCCTCGAAGTATCGGTCGACACCGCCGTGCCGGGTAACCGCGCCCGGGACGAGCGCAACGGGTTGACCATCCCGCCCCAGTTGAGCGCCCGGACCATCCTCGACATCGGGGCCCACCCGGGGTACTGGACGAGCATGCTGCGCAGCCCGCTCCTCAGCTTCGCCAACCTGGGCGCCGGGCCCGACGGAGCGGGCAGGACGGTGGCTCACGTGGGGGTTAGGTTCGACCCGTCGGTCGATTGGGACGACCTGGACCGCTTGCGCGCGTGGTGGAGAGGGCCTTTGTTGCTAAAGGGCCCGGTCAGCCCGGCGGACGCCGTCCGCGCCGTAGCCGCCGGCGTAGACGGGATCCACCTTTCCAACCACGGCGGTCGTCAGCTGGACCGGACCGTGGCGACCATCGACATGGTCCGCCCTGTGCGGGACGCGCTGGGGGACAAGGCGACGATCGTGGTCGACTCCGGCGTGCGCCATGGGGCGGACATCGCCGTGGCTCTGGCCCGGGGCGCGGACATGTGCATGGTGGGCCGGGCCTACCTGTACGGCCTCGCCGCGGCCGGGACCGCCGGCGCCCGGCTCGCCGTCGACGTGCTGGTCGCACAGTTCCGCCGCACGTTGCAGCTGTTGGGGGTGACGTCGGTGCCCGAACTGCGCCAGCACGCCGACACCCTCGTCGTGCGCCGGCCCACGGCGGAAGTGGGCATGGCACCCTGGGGGCAAGCGCGGTGAGCGGCGGGCTGGGCGAACGTCCCCCGCGCCGGGCGCTCATCTCCGGCGGCACCAGCGGGATCGGGTACGCCTGTGCGGAGCACCTCGTGGGCCGGGGCGACCAGGTCTGGGTGTTGGGCTCGAGCGCGGACGGCGTGGCGTCCGCTCTGGACCGGGTCGCCCTGGCCGGTGCATCGGTGTGCGACGTGTCAGTGGAAAGTGAGGTGGAGGCGGCCGTGTCCCAAGCTCGTAGCGTCATGGGCGGCCTCGACGGTGTCTTCGTGAACGCGGGGACCGACGGGGAGGGGGTGGCGGCCACGGAGCTCGATGTGGCTCATTTCCGCCGGGTGCTCGACGTCAATGTCATCGGGGCGTTCCTGGTGGCCCGGTCGGCGTTGCGGGGCCTGCCCAGGCCCTGGTCCATCGTCTTCAACGCCTCCGTCAACGCCTTGCGGCCGGAGGTCAACTTCCTCGACTACAACGCCAGCAAAGCGGCGGTCGTGAGCATGGCCAAGTCGCTTGCTCTGGAGACGAGCGCCTCGGGCACTGCCGTCACGGCTCTTTGCCCCGGCTATTTCCCGACCCGCATGACCGCGCCCTACCTGGAGGACCCGGTTACGAGGGAGCAACTGCTGAGCCGGATCCCGGCCGGGCGCTTTGGCGACCTGGCCGAGGTTGCAGCCCTGGTGGACTTCCTTCTCAGTCCGCAGGCCGCTTTCATGACCGGGAGCGTCGTGAGTACCGACGGGGGTTCGAGCATTTGACTTATCAACCGGTCCGGGCCGAGCACGGCACCCGGTTGTCGTGCAAAGGCTGGCCGCAGGAAGCGGCTCTGCGTATGCTGCACAACAACCTCGACCCTGAGGTGGCCGAGCACCCTGAGGAGCTGGTCGTGTACGGGGGGACGGGGAAAGCCGCCCGCGACTGGCCGTCCTTCCACGCCATCGAGCAGTCGTTGCGCGACCTCGAAGGTGACGAGACGCTCCTGGTGCAGTCGGGCCGCGCCGTCGGGGTCCTGCGGACCCACGAGTGGGCGCCCCGGGTGCTGATAGCGAACTCCAACCTGGTCCCCGAGTGGGCCAATTGGGACGAGTTCCGCCGCCTAGAGCAGCTCGGTCTTACCATGTACGGCCAGATGACGGCGGGGTCGTGGATCTACATCGGGACCCAAGGCATCCTGCAAGGCACTTACGAGACCTTCGCCGCCGTGGCGGACAAGCGGTTCGGTGGCTCGCTGGCCGGGACGCTGACGATCACCTGTGGCGCCGGCGGGATGGGAGGTGCCCAGCCCCTGGCGGTGACCATGAACGGGGGCGTCGTGATCTGTGCCGACGTCGACCCGAGCCGCGTCGAGCGGCGTTTGCAGGGCAATTACCTGGACACCTTGGCCCACAACCTGGACGAAGCGCTGGCCCTGGCGGAAGAGGCGCGTTACCAGGGCCGGGCCCTGTCGGTCGGCTTGATCGGCAACGGGGCCGAGCTCCTGCCTGAGATCGTTCGCCGCGACATACGGGTGGACGTGGTGACCGACCAGACCTCCGCCCACGACCCTCTCAGCTACGTCCCGGCCGGTATGTCGCTGCGTGACGCGTCCGAGCTGCGCCAGGCCGACCCGGCCGAGTACGTCCGGCGATCGCGGGCGTCGATGGTGGCCCACTGCTCGGCCATGGTCGAGCTGATGGACCGGGGCGCCGAAGTCTTCGACTACGGCAACAGCCTGCGGGCCGAGGCCGCCCTCGGCGGTTTCGAGCGGGCCTTTGACTACCCGGGGTTCATACCTGCGTATATCCGCCCGCTGTTCTGCGAAGGGAAGGGCCCGTTCCGCTGGGCGGCATTGTCCGGCAACCCGGCCGATATCGCGGTTACCGACGATGCCGTCCTGGACATGTTCGGCGACGACGCCCGCCTCACCCGTTGGGTGACGATGGCCCGCGAGCGTGTCCGTCCCCAGGGCCTGCCGGCCCGGATCTGCTGGCTCGGTTACGGGGAGCGGGAGAGAGCCGGCGAAAGGTTCAACGACATGGTGGCCTCTGGTGCCCTGGAGGCACCGATCGTCATCGGGCGGGACCACCTGGACTGCGGTTCAGTCGCCTCTCCCTATCGCGAGACCGAAGCCATGATCGACGGCTCCGACGCCATCGCTGATTGGCCCTTGCTCAACGCGCTGGTCAACACGGCCAGTGGTGCCTCGTGGGTCTCCATCCATCACGGGGGTGGCGTGGGCATCGGCCGTTCCATCCACGCCGGCCAGGTCACCGTGGCCGACGGCACCGCCGTAGCTGGCCAGAAGCTCCAGCGGGTGTTGTCGAACGACCCGGCCATGGGCGTCCTGCGCCACGTGGACGCCGGTTACGCGAAGGCCCGCGAAATCGCCACCGAGCGCTCCATACGCATCCCTATGGACGGCCAGCCGTGAGCGGCGGCGGCGGATCGCTAGTCGCTCCCACCGAGCTGGGCACCGCGGGCGCGACGGCGGCGGACCTCATCGCGGTGGCCCGTCACCTGGCGACCGTGCGGCTCAGCCGGTCCGCGATCGAGGCCATGAGCGAGTCACGTCGCTTCGTAGAGGCCATGGCCGCCGGGCCCCTGCCCGTCTACGGCGTGTCCACCGGCTTCGGGGCGTTGGCGACGCGCCACATAGACCAGGGCTCACGGGCGCGGCTCCAACAGAGCCTGCTGCGCTCACATGCGGCGGGCATGGGGAACGTGGTCGACACGGAGATCACCCGGGGCCTCATGTTCCTCAGGCTGCGCACGCTGGCCACGGGCCGCACCGGCGTCCGCCCGGCTGTCGCCGAGGCCCTGGCCGCGCTGCTGAACGCGGGGATCACCCCGGTAGTCCGCGAACACGGCTCTCTTGGGTGCAGCGGCGACCTGGCACCCCTGGCCCACTGTGCTCTGGCCCTGATCGGCGAGGGCGAGGTATTGGGAGACGACGGGGAGCCGACGCCGACAGGGCCCGTGCTTGAAGCCGCCGGCATCGAGCCGATCACCCTGGAGGCCAAGGAAGGCCTCGCCCTCATCAATGGGACCGACGGCATGCTCGCCATGCTCGTGATGGCGTGCGAGGACCTTCACCACCTATGCCAGGTGGCCGACGTCACCGCCGCCCTGAGCGTCGAAGCCCTACTCGGCACCGACCAGGCGTTCCTACCTGGCTTGCAGCACGACCTGCGGCCTCATCCCGGCCAGGCGGCGAGCGCAGCCAACCTCCTGGCATTGCTGGAGGGGTCGGCGATCGTGGCCTCCCACCGTACGGACGACCCCCGGGTGCAGGACGCGTACTCGCTGCGGTGCGCTCCTCAGGTGGCGGGCGCGGTCCGGGACACCGTCGCCCATGCTCGCACAGTGGCCGAGCGTGAACTGCGCTCGGCCATCGACAACCCGGTCGTACTGGCCGACGGGACGATAGCCTCCAACGGCAACTTTCACGGCGCGCCCGTCGCTTACGTCCTCGACTTCCTCGCCATTTGTGTCGCCGACCTTGGCTCGATCGCCGAGCGCCGGACGGACCGCCTCCTCGACCCGGCCCGTTCCCACGGCCTGCCCCCGTTCCTCGCCGCCGACCCGGGCGTCGATTCGGGCCTGATGATCGCCCAGTACGCCCAGGCGGCCATGGTCTCCGAAAACAAGCGCCTGGCCAGCCCGGCCAGCGTCGACTCCATTCCCAGTTCGGCCATGCAAGAGGACCACGTGTCCATGGGCTGGAGCGCGGGACTGAAACTGCGTACCGCCCTCGCCAATCTTCGTCGCATCCTGGCCGTCGAGCTGGTGGTGGCGGCGCGCGCCGTCGAGCTCCGCGCCCCCCTGCGCCCCTCGCCCGCGACCGCAACCGTCATCGCCGAGCTCCGCCGGACGGTGCCTGGCACCGGGCCCGACAGGTGGCTCTCACCCGAGCTGGAGGAGGCGGACCGGCTGATCGCCTCCGGCCGGGTGCTCCAGGCTGCCAACCGCGTCGTCGCTCTCCAATGACAGAGGATGATGGTGGGCCGGACCAGGAGGTAGACCCGAGCGGGCGAGCTCGATGGGACCGGATGTGGACGACGTTGGAGGGCATAGGCCGAGACGACGCCGGCGGGTTTTCCCGGTTGGCTTGGAGCGCGGCCGACGCCGAGCTGCGCCGGTGGTTCGGCGCCGAGGCGGCGCGGCGGGACATGGCTGTCGAGCAGGACGGCAATGGCAACATGTGGGCGTGGTGGGGCGCCCCCGGCCCCGGGGCTGTGGCTACGGGCAGCCACCTGGACAGCGTCCCGAACGGGGGGGCGTTCGACGGCCCCCTGGGCATCGTCTCAGGTTTCATGGCTGTCGATGAGCTCCAGGCCAAGGCGCGCTCCCCGCGGTGCCCGGTGGCCGTCGTCTGTTTCTCCGACGAGGAAGGCGCCCGTTTCGGGGTGGCCTGCGTAGGCAGTCGGCTCACCTGCGGGGCCCTGGGCCCCGATGCGGCGCGGGCCCTGGCGGATGCAGACGGCGTCACCTTGGCGCAGGCCATGAAGCGGGCCGGGGCCGACCCGGCCCAGCTCGGGCCGGCCCCAGAGCGCCTGGCCCAGCTGAGAGCTTTCGTTGAAGTCCATATAGAGCAGGGACGGGCCCTCGTGGACCTGGGGGCTCCGATCGGCCTGGCCACTCGCATCTGGCCCCATGGCCGCTGGCGGTGCCGCTTTCAGGGCGAGCCGAACCATGCCGGTACGACCCTGATGGCGGACCGCCGCGACCCGATGGTCCCGTTGGCCCTGGCCGTCATCGAGGCCCGGAGGGCCGCCGAGCGGTACGGTGCCCGGGCCACCGTCGCCAAGATGGTAGTGGAGCCCAACGCCACAAATGCCGTTGCCGCCCGGGCCGACGCTTGGCTGGACGCCAGGGCTGCGGACGAAGAGGCACTGCGGCTCGTAGTGGCCGCCGTGCACGACACGGCCGGCGCGGCCGCGGCTGCCAACGGTGTGGATTTCCGGCTCACTCAGGAATCCTTCACCGGCGCGGTCGAGTTCGATGTCCCCTTACGTTCCGTCATCTCAGAGGTGCTCGGCCGCCCTCCGGAGGTGCCCACCGCCGCCGGCCACGACTCCGGCCTCCTGTCGAGCCATGTGCCTACGGCCATGATCTTCGTGCGCAACCCCACCGGCGTGAGCCACAGCCCGGCCGAGTCGGCCTCCGTCGACGATTGCCTAGCCGGAGCGCACGCCCTGGCGCAGGTCATCGAGGCCCTGTCGGCCCCATGAGCAAGTCGACGGGTGCCCGTAGGCACTTTGGGCCGGGGAGGACGTCGGGCCCGTGAACTCCTCGGCCCGGTATTTTTGCGACCACGCCTGGGTCGGAGGTGCCTCGGCCGAGGCCGACGTGCTCATCTCTACGGAGGGCGACCGTATAGCCGCCGTTGGCCTCGGCGCGGACCGGCCCGCCGACGCCGTTCACCTTCGCGGGTTGACGCTGCCTGGTTTTGCCAACGCCCACTCGCACGCCTTCCACCGGGCGCTGCGGGGCCGCACCCAGGCCGGTCGGGGGACCTTCTGGACCTGGCGGGAGGAGATGTACCGGGTGGCAGACGCGCTCACGCCTGAGAATTACTACCAGTTGGCTCGGGCGACCTACGCGGAGATGGCGCTGGCCGGGGTCACGGCGGTGGGTGAGTTCCACTATGTACACCACCGCCCGGGGGGCGCTCCCTACGCCGACGCCAACGCCATGGGCAGGGCGCTGATGGCGGCGGCGGCCGACGCCGGTGTGCGGATAACGCTCATCGACGCCTGTTACCTTGAAAGCGCACCGGGACGTCCCGTCGAGGGGGCCCAGGTGCGCTTCGCCGACAAGAGCGCTGAGGCCTGGGCCCAACGCCTGGGCGAGCTGGCCGGGGCCGCGTCTGTTCTTGGCGCCCGCCTGGGCGCCGCCGTCCACTCCGTGCGGGCTGTCCCGCCCAAGAGCGCCGAGGTCGTGGCCGCCTTGTCGGAGGCGCACGGGCTGCCGTTGCATTTTCACCTTTCCGAGCAGGTCGGGGAGAACGAGATGGCTCAGGCGGCCTATGGCCTTTCCCCCACCGAACTTCTTCGGACAGCCGGAGCACTAGGGCCCGGCTCCACCGCGGTACACGCCACCCATCTGTCCGCCCACGACGAGGTCCTGCTCGCTGGTTCAGGGACCGGTACCTGTATGTGCCCGACCACCGAACAGGATCTCGGTGACGGGGTCGGCCCGGCACGACGGCTCGCCCTGGCCGGCTCGCCCATCTGCCTGGGTTCTGACAGCCACGCCCTGCTCGACCCGTTCATGGAAATGCGCAGCCTCGAGTACGACGAGCGCTTGATAAGTGGCGCCCGTGGCCACTGGGCGGCCCACGAGCTTCTGGCTGCCGCCACTTCCTCGGGCCATGCCGCGATCGGGTGGCCCGAGGCAGGTCACCTATCCGTGGGGGCGATAGCCGACCTGGTCACGATCGACCTGAGCTCGCCCGGCCTCGCCGCCCGAGCCGACGACCACCTCCTCGAACTGGCCGCTTTGTCGGCTTGTGCCGCCGATGTGGCTTTTGTGGTGAGCTCGGGCCGGCTCGTGGTCGCCGAAGGCCACCATGTCTTGGTGGACGACCTGGCCACCGTGCTGCGCTCCTCCATCTCCGCCGTCACGATGCCATGACCGCTCGTCCCGACGGTCCCTCGCCGACGGTGAGCCTCGTGTGGCTATGAGCTCGCTCCTGGTTGACAACATCGGAGCCCTGACGACCAACGACGAGGGAATAGGCACCGGCCCGACCGGGGTGCTACACGACGCGGCTATGGTCGTCGAAGCGGGGACGGTCGTCTGGACGGGCCCCCGCTCCAGGGCGGTGCGCAGCACCGACGAGCGTGTCGACGCCCGGGGGTGTGCTGTGGTGCCCGGTTTTGTCGACAGCCATGCCCACTTGGTCTTCGCCGGCGACCGCACCGATGAGTTCGTGGCCCGTGTGAGCGGCGTGCGCTACAGCGCCGGGGGCATCTTTTCGACCGTGGCCGCCACCCGGGAGGCGAGCTCAGCCGCCCTGGAGGCGAACCTCGACCGGTTGGTGAGGGAGGCGCTGGCCTCTGGCACCACCACCATCGAGTGCAAGTCCGGCTATGGCCTGACGGTCGAGGACGAAGCTAAGAGCCTCCAGATTGCCCGACGGCACACCCCAGAGGTGACGTACTTGGGCGCTCATGTGGTGCCTCCCGAGTACTCAGCCAAGCCAGACGACTACGTCCACCTTGTCTGCTCAGAGATGCTCGAGCGCTGCAGCCCGCTGGCCAAGTGGGTGGACGTGTTCTGCGACCGGGGCGCCTTTGACGCTGACCAGGCTGCTGCCGTGCTCCGGGCGGGAGCCGCCCGCGGCCTGCAGGCCCGGGCCCACGCCAACCAGCTCGGTCCCGGGCCTGGTGTGCAGGTGGCCGTGGCGGCCGGCGCCGCCTCGGCCGACCACTGCACTTACCTCACCGATGCCGACATCGAGCTGCTCGCGTCCAGTGCTACCGTGGCTACCCTTCTGCCGGCGGCTGAGTTCTCCACCCGCTCGCCGTACCCCGATGCCCGGCGGCTGCTCGACGCCGGCGTCAAGGTGGCCCTGGCCAGTGACTGCAACCCGGGGTCGAGCTATACCACCAATATCCCGTTCTGTATTGCCCTCGCCGTACGGGAGATGGGGATGACGCCGGACGAAGCCCTCTGGTCGGCGACCAGAGGTGGGGCGTTGGCCCTGCGCAGGGATGACATCGGCAGCCTTGCTCCAGGCATGCGGGCCGATTTCGTCCTGCTCGACGCGCCTTCCCATGTGCACCTGGCATACCGTCCCGGCACTCCGATCGTGGCCGGAGTTTGGCGCGCTGGGCAAGCGCGCCCAGCCCAAGGGCGCGACGCTCGCGGTACAACGCGGTAAACGGTTGCCGGCACCGATCCCAGTCCTAACCGGCAACGGTGGCATTGGCGACCGCGAGCGGTGGCACCCCCCTCCGCACTGACATCGCCCGACGACACCGGCCCTGCCCACCTTGTACAGGGCCTTACCGGTTCCTTGCCGGCACGCAACGACATGGAAGGCTAAGAGCCTCCATGCCGTCAGGCGCCTGCGGGCCGAGGCCCTAGCGAGGAGGGCCCTTGACATGCCCGGAGAGGGGGGGTTACAGTTACTCCCACGGCAAACGGTTACCCACCGGCCGGAAGGGGGGCGAACGGCAGGATGGGGTTGCCGATTTAAACGACAAGCCGACGTCCCGTACGCCTGGGAAAAGGAAAACTCACGCCGCCCGGCAAGCATGGCACCTGCGTGTGCCCGTTTAAGCGGGGGGAAATTGACCCCCATCAAGGAGGACCTGAGATATGCACATAGCCCGCAATACTGACGCGAAGTCGAAGTGGGGGCGGAGGACAAAACACGCCGCCATCGGCACGGCCACCGTACTCGCAACGGCCTGCCTGGCCGGAGGCGTCGCCTCTGCCGGACCGACGGCTCGCCATCCTGATCAAAGCACAACCTCATTGGTGATATACAACGCCGACCCCACTGACGCCGCGTATTACAACCAGATAGACGCCACTTTTGAGAAGGCCAATCACGTCAGTATTAATCTGGTTTCGTACCCTTCCGACAGCTTTATGCAGAACTATGACGCTGCCATCGCAGGCCATACCAAGATAAATATCTTGTTGGCCAATGGCCAAAACATAGCGTTTATGCAGGAGCACGGCCAGCTTGTCCCCCTTACAAACCTTGTCCCGGCCTCGGTGTTCCGCCCGTCCATGCTCACCCCCTTCTATCACGCCAACCAACTGTGGGCCTACCCTGGTGGCTCCCTGGCGACCAGTGGCGTCATCTACAACCTGAGCCTTCTCGCCAAGTACCACCTAACCCCGCCTACGACATTTGCGCAGGTCATAGCGGACGGGAAGATCTTGGGGCCCCATGGCTATAACGTCCTTGACGCCGAGGGTGGCACCATCTACCAGCTCGTGGTCTGGTACATGCAGACCCTCGAACAGGCAACGAAGGGTAAAGAGGAATCCGTAGCCACCAGCACCACGACTACGGGAAAGCCTGCCTTCACCAGTTCTGCCTACATCAATGCCATGAACGCCATCTACGAATTAGCCAAGGCACCGGGGGTGTTCGAGCCGGGCGTCGGTGGTGTGACCGAGACATCCGCCATAGCACTGTTCGACTCCGGCAAGGCGGCCGCCTTCTACGCCGGTAGCTGGGACCTCCAACCTGCGGTCGAGGGCGCTACGTTCCCGATCGGGACCGGGCAGTTCCCCAACTTCGTGCCCGGTGCACCCTCCGGGGCCGCCGGTGGCCCGGCCATTGTTGCGGCTATCTACTCGGGGAGCCCAAAGCCCCTGCTGCCGATCGAGAAGAAGTGGGTCCAGTACTTCACATCCCCAGCGGTGGATGCCCAGCTGGTCTCGGCCGAAAAAGCGGCCTTCCCTATCGATGCTTCCGTAGCGACACCAGCTAGCGCTCTGGTGAAGACCACGCCCGCATATGCCCAGTACACGAAACAGGTGCTCGCCAAGTTCGTTCCTGTGACGTTCACCTTCCTCGACTGGATTTGGCCGGCCGCTACGGTGACAGCCATGCAGCATGCGATCCAGGACGTCATGGGCGGTCAAGAGACGGCTCAGCAGGCCATGGCTAGCATTCAAAAATCATTTACGCCCGTTCCGTAGTCCGGGCTTACGAGTAATTGCGTCCTGGCCAACTGCCGACGACAAAGGGAGCAGGCTGTGCAGACAGAATGGGTTCGTCGCCCACCCGCCGTACCGACGGTGGATCTGTCAGTGATGCTACCAGCGAGTGTGCGTGGCGCCCTCGGTCACTTCCCCCGAGGAGCCACGCACGCGGCGCGTCGCTCGAGCGGTCCGGTCCCGGACCGGCAGCATCTTGGCGCCATGCGCCCGAACGTCCAGGAAAGGGCTGACGAGAGCGCGTGACAGTCCCGGTGGAGGCACACGCAGGAATAGCCAAGCGGGCAAAGGCACCTAATGCCGCCCGGGTAAGGTCCCGATCGAACATCCGAGGAGGGTGGTCGCGGTACCTGTACGTGCTCCCCGGGCTCCTGCTGTACGTGATTTTTGTGCTCCTACCTCTTCTTGGCGCCTTCGCGTTGAGCCTGACGCGCTGGAGCGGCGTGGGCCCGATCCATTTCAACGGGTTGACCAACTACGCCAATGCTTTCCATGACGGGATGGTGGGAACGGCCTTCGAGCATACGTTGATCTATTCGGCAGGGACTACCGTAGGCAAGTTAGCCATCGGGCTCGGTCTGGCGCTGCTGGCCGACAAGGGTACGCGGATGCTGGCCGCTTACCGCACCATCCTGTTCATCCCGGCGCTGATGTCGTTCGTTGCTGTTGGGATCCTGTGGAGTTGGCTCTACAACCCAGAGATCGGCCTTGTCGACCACGTGATCTCGCTCTTTGGCGTCAACACTTACTCTCTTACATGGCTGGGCAGCCCGCACCAAGCTCTGGCGGCGTTGATGATCGTCGAGGTTTGGAAATGGGCGGGGTACACCATGGTGATCTTCTTGGCCGGCTTGCAGACAATTCCGCGTGAGCTGCCTGAAGCGGCCCGAGTCGATGGCGCCAGTCGGTTTGGTGTGTTCAGGCACGTGACGTGGCCCCTGCTAAGACCAATAACCGTTATCAACCTGATTATTGCCGTTGCCGGGTCGCTCAATGTCTTTGACCTTGTCTATGTAATGACAAGTGGTGGCCCGTTCAACGCCACCCAGACCGTCATGACCTACGTCTACCAGCAGGCATTTTCCGATTACAACTTCGGCTACGCGGCGGCGATCGCTGTCCTGCTGTTCATTCTTGTGACCGTGGTGACTCTTGTTTGTTTGCGGTGGTTCCGGTCCACGGCGTACGAAGGTAGGAGGGGTTAGGAAATGACGGACCTCGCCATCTTTGCTCGGCGCCGTCGCCGGCTGTTCGCTGGTCACCCGGCAGAGACAGCGGCCCGCCACGCGATGCTCGTCCTGGCCTGCGTGATCTCGGTCTACCCGCTCGTGTGGATGGTGTTCCAGTCTCTGAAGAGCCCCACCGACTTCTACACCAACATTTGGGGACCGCCTTCACACCCCTTGTGGAGCAACTTCACCGGTGCGTGGTCCTCGGGCGATCTCGGCCGTTACATGCTCAATAGTGTGATTGTTACGGGCTGTACCGTCCTTGTCGTATGCGTTTTCGGCTACCTGCTCGCCTACGGCGTCGTGCTGATGCAGATCAGGGGAGCCAGCTTGATAATTGGGGTCTTCGCTGTCTCGTTGTTCCTGCCCGTCCAGCTTCTACTTATCCCGCTCTACGTCCTCGAGAGCCACGCCGGTCTCCTCAACAACTACTGGTCGCTGGTCCTCCCCTATGCCGCGGGCGGGTTGCCGTTCGCGGTGATTTTCCTCGTCGCCTACCTTCGCTCGGTACCGAGGGAGATCGAGGAGGCCGCCATCGTTGATGGGTGTGGGAGCCTGCAGGTGCTCTGGAGAGTGATGGTGCCCCTGTCCCGCCCGGCTTTTGCCACGGTTGTCATTTTCCAGTTCCTTAGCTCCTGGAACGAGTTTTTGCTGGCGATGACCCTTGTCCAATCGGACAGCCGCCGGACGTTGCCAATGGGGATCTTGAACTTCTTCCAAACGTACAACAACACCAACTACGCTTATATCTTCGCCGC
>Ga0182013_10000588_pt1 | contig 49734 bp, 40 predicted proteins | sample 612S2MmetaG_FD_120487 | JGI IMG/M metagenome (GOLD analysis project Ga0182013, IMG submission 120487) | Permafrost microbial communities from Stordalen Mire, Sweden - 612S2M metaG | ecosystem: Environmental > Terrestrial > Soil > Wetlands > Permafrost | place: Sweden: Stordalen | collected...
AACTTTAGTAAACTCAACCCCAGAATGTTTCTTTCCTCCCTTACGATTTGCCGCTCCCGTTCTGCTTTTCGCCTTTCGGCGCTAGCAGCGCTCCTGACGATCATCGCCTCGTTCCCCGCATCAGCCCAGGGCACGCACCTCTGGACCCAGTCGCGGCTGGAGGAGTTCGAAAAAGGCACGCCGCAGGGCGTAGCGATCACCAGCGACGGCCATCTGCGCACCGGGTCGGGCTTGACGGAACTGGTCACCACGCCCTCCACATACGCCTGGTCAATTGCTGTGGACAAATCCGGCACGGCCTACGTGGGAACCGCCTCGCCAGCCACTGTGCTGCGCATCGGGCCGGACAACAAGCCATTCACGCTCTTTGAAACCAAAGATCTAAGCTTGCAAGTGGTCCGCATCGGGCCGGATGGCGCTATCTACGCCGCCACGCTACCCAGCGGCAAAGTTTACCGGCTCAAGGCTGACGCCACCACCAAACAGGACGATGCCAGCGCCGAAGTCGTCTTCGACGCCGCCAAACTGGACGAGCCAACGACAGCCACCGCCAAAACTGCCGAGGACAAGTCAGCCGCAGACAAGAGCGCAGACAAATCCGAGAACAAACCCGAATCGCAATCGCATTACATCTGGGAGATGACCTTCGACGCAGCCGGGCGGCTTTACATCGCCACCGGCGGACCAGCTGCTATCTACCGCGTCGATGTGTCCAAGTCCGGATCAAAACCGGAGCTATTCTTCAAAAGCGATGAAGAACATATCCGCTCGCTCGCGTGGGACGCGAAGGGCGACCTGATTGCCGGCACGGACGGCTCCGGGCTGGTCTATCGCATCAGTCCACAAGGCAAGGGCTACGTGCTCTTCGAGGCGCCGCGCCGTGAAATTACCTCTGTCGCCGTGGCAGCCAACGGCACCATATACGCGGCCAGCGTGGGCGACAAGAGCCACAATCCGCTGCCGCCTCTGCCTGTGCAGGGAGTTGGCACAATCACCATCACCATCGTCCAGCCGGGATCGCTACAAGCGGCCAACACCAGCGCCTCTGTGCCCGAGGGTAGCGAGATTTATGCGCTCACCGAAGGCCAGGCGCCGCGCAAGCTCTGGGCCGGCAAGGAAGAGGTTGTCTACGCTCTCGCCGCGCAACCCGACGGCTTGCTCGTGCTCACCGGCAATCGCGGCCGTGTCTTCAAGATTGCCGGCGACGGCAGCTACGCCGACATCGCCCACTTGGAATCGCAGCAGGGATTGAGTCTGGCCGTGGCGACCGACGCAGTCCTCATCGGCACGGGCAACACCGGCAAGCTTTACCGTCTGGCCGCGACCGCCGCAGGCCATGAATACGCGAGCGACGTACTCGATGCCGGCGCATTGGCCCGCTTTGGCCGCGTCGAAGTTGAGCCTGGCTCGGCCAACTACGAACTCTTCACCCGCAGTGGCAATGTCGAACAACCCGCGCGCGGCTGGTCTGACTGGCAACCGCTCGCCGCTAGCGCGGTAGCCTCGCCCGCCGGACGCTTCCTGCAATGGAAGGCTGTGTTGCACGCGAATGGAACGGTGGGTTCCGTGGGCGTAAATTACCTGCCCGTCAACGCCGCTCCGGTAGTGGACGATCTTGTGGTCGTCCCCGGCGCGCGCTTGATCAGCCAGGGTCAGCCTCCAAGTCAAGCAGCGACGGTGAACATCAGCTTCGCCTCTTCCGGCCAGAATGCCACGGTTGTCGATGATGGCAGCTCTTCCGTGCCCTTGCAGGCCTCCAAGGACCGCACCGCCATCACCGTCCGTTGGGCCGCTCACGATGAAAACGGCGACGACCTGACCTATTCGCTCTACCTGAAAGGAGACGGCGAAACCGTCTGGCGTCTCCTCAAGGACAAACTCACCGAGAAGGCTTACAGCTTTGACGCCGACCTGATTCCCGACGGCGGCTATCAGATCAAAGTTGTCGCCTCCGACGCGCCTTCGCACACCCCCGGCGACGCGCTCACGGGCGGCAAGATCAGCGAGCGCTTCGAGGTGGACACCACCCCCCCAGTCGTCTCCGCGCTCAAGGCAACCGGAGAGCGTGTGGACTGCGAAGGCAGCCACTGCCCGCGGCCCTTTCACGTGAGCTTTGACGCTGACGATGCAGTTTCGCTCATCGCCCGCGCCGAATATTCGCTGGATGCCGGTCCCTGGCAGTACATTGAGCCGGTGGACAAACTCTCTGACTCACGTCACGAGCACTATGATCTGCGTATTCTTCTTGATGTGGTTGGGGGCAAGACCAGCGAGCATCTGGTCGCCGTCCGAGTTTACGACCGGCACGACAACGTGGGCGTGGCCAAGACAGTAATTGCAGCGGAAGAAAAGTAGAGACACGCAGGCAGGGAAGATTTGATGCGATTCGAGCTTTATGTAGCGGCGCGGTACCTCAAGGCCAAGCGGCGGCAAGCCGTGGTGGGCGTGGTCACCACCATCTCCGTCGCGGGCGTTGCCGCGGGCGTTGCCGCGCTCATCATCGCTCTGGCCATCACCAACGGCATGCGGCGCGACCTCCAGGACCGGTTGCTCGGTGCCTCATCACAGGTTGACCTGATGCGCGTCGAGTCGGATGGCATTCGCGACTGGCAACCGCTGCTGGAACGCCTGCGCCACGTTCCCCACGTCACCGCAGCCGCTCCGGGAATCTATGGACAGGTGCTGGTTTCTCGCGGCCCGCGCGCCGGTTTCGCGCTCATCAAGGGCATCGTACCGTCTGAAGAGCGAACTGTGAGCAGTCTGCTCGAATCCATCACCTCCGGCTCAGCCAAAGACCTCGACCCTGACGCAGCCAATCTGGTAGCGCAGTCCTTCCCCGGCCAGTCCGCCGTCAACGCACCCTATCCGGCGATCGTGCTCGGTAAAGATCTTGCCGATACCATCGGCGCGCAGGTGGGCGACAGCGTGCTAGTCACCAGCCCTCAGGGCGAGTTGACGCCGCTCGGTCTCGCGCCCCGTTACCAGCGCTTTCGCGTAGCCGGCGTCTTCCACTCAGGTTTTTATCAGTACGACTCGGCCATGGCCTTTATGCGCCTCAGTGACGCGCAGCGCCTCTTCAGCGAACCTGACCTGCTCTCCGTCATCAGCTTCAAGGTGGACAACCTCGACCGTGCTCCGCAGATCGCCCGCTCCATCGAGCACGAGGCAGGACGCGGCTTCATGACCACCAACTGGATGGAACAGAATCGCGAGCTTTTCCGCGCACTCAAGCTCGAGCAGGTGGTCACCTTCATCGTCATAGCCCTCATCGTCATCGTCGCCGCGCTCAATATTCTCATTGCGCTCACCATGATGGTGATGGAAAAGACGCGCGACATCGCCGTGATGATGAGCTTCGGCGTGCAGCCGGCTCAAGTCCGCCGCATATTCCTGCTTCAAGGGTTTCTCATTAGCATCATCGGAACCGCACTGGGCCTCGCGCTCGGCTACATCGCCGCCTGGGCCGGCGGCCATTATCACTTTATTCATTTATCCGCCGAGGTTTATTCCATTGACACGCTGCCATTCGCGCCGCGCCCGCTCGATGGCTTGATCGTCTCCGTCGTCTCCATCGGCATTTCGCTGCTGGCCACGCTCTATCCCTCGTCCGCCGCGTCGCGCATCCTGCCCGCCGAGGCGCTGCGCTACGAGTGAGAGCTCACTGCGGCGTAATAATTCCGCCCAGGGCGTGAGGCCGGGGGAGCACAATGCCACGATGATCGACCACCTGCGGTGGGGCCAGCGTTTGAAGATTCTCGGCGGGCAGACTTGCAAGCTCGATCAACGCACCGCCGCAAGCCGGACACCAATCGGCCACGGTCTCTTCAGCAAGCACTGCCCGGCAATGGCTGCAAATCCGTTCCATTACCAAATCTTACCGGATTGGTCCTTCACTGCACCCAACGCCAGCCCCGGCACATGAGGTCTGGCGGGCCAAATAGATCTCAATCTCCTTGCGCAGAACGGGTGAGCGATTTGTATCTTTGGCCTTGGCGCGATCATCGGCGGAGACCGCGACGATTCCGTCCGCGATACCTTCCAGGTTCTTAAGGTTGCGTTGCCAACGGGCAATCACGGCTGGCGGCATGGTTCCCAGCCCAGCCGGAGCGAAGGCCCGCGCCGGAATCTGCGCCGTCAGCCCGCGCGCGGCCAACTGGCGCCGTAGTTGCGGCAAGTGGCCGGTGCCAAATACAAAGACAATGCGCTTGGCATCGCCGGCCCCCGTCAAACAGTTCTCCACGATCTTCCGGTTGCGTTCGTGCCAAGCGCCGGCGGCGATGTCGGAGGGCGTGTTCTCTCCTATCACCTCTTCAAACATGTGATCGACCATCGACAGATACTGCTCCGAGCCGTTCGTATAGTCGTACAAGGAACTACCGGAGAAGGCAGCAAAATAGTTTTTCGCCTTGTTTTGCGCGGCATCCACTGCGGCCGCTTGCGCCTTGTTCTCAGATTCCTGCCTCTCTCCGCGATCCTGCCATGCGAAGCTGACCCGCCAGTCGGCGGGGATAAAGCGCACTCCCCACCCCGGAGCCAGCTCGGCAAGCATGGCCGCTTCAGGCGGAAAGTTGCCTTCCATCGGTCCGTCGAAAGCTTCCGGCGTAATTTCTCCGCAGACCACATCGGGATGGAGCAACCGAACCTGGACCTGCAAGTCGATGAGCGAGTAATGATACCGCTCCTCGAAGTGCATATTATGCACACTGCCAACCAGGAAAACCTCTGGCGCGACGGCAGCATTTTTGGGCATAGCGTTTTGAGCCGCGAGCAAGCTGGACGATAAGAGAGTCAATAGAGCTAACTCGATTGTTCGCATGACGCAATCATAGCAATACGGCCGCGCGCCGCAGGATCACCGCAGCCGGTTGGCCCCGATGATGGCGCCCGGTACACTGGAAATATGCATCCTCCCGTTCGCCTGGTGGCCATTGATATGGACGGCACGCTGCTGCCGACCTTCGCGCAAGCGATCAGTCCGCGCAACGCCCAGGCGCTCCGGGCAGCGCAACAGGCCGGCATTACAGTGGCCATCGCCACCGGCCGGCGCGTGGCTTACACAACGCCGCTGCTTGAAGGGTTGGGTTTGCGAGCGGATATGCCTCTCATCGCGTCCAATGGAGCAGTAACCCGCACCCTCGGCGGCGAGGCCGTTGACCGCTGCCAGCTCCCCTGTAAAGTCGCGCGCGGCCTCTGCGGGCTGCTCCGTCCTTTCGGCGTCCTGGTTTTCACATTTGACCGTCCGGGCCGCTGCGAGTTGGTGGTCGAGGATCTGGAGCAGGCGCACGGGCGGATCGCCTTATGGGTCGCGGCCAATCGGAGCGCCATCGAGATCGTCAAGCCGCTGGAAGATGCGCTCAGCAATGGCGACGATCCCATTCAGGGCATGGTGGCCGGCAGCCTGAGCCAGATGGGCAAGGCAGAGCGGGCGATCAAGGCCAGCGAGTGGTCCGGCTCCTGCGAGTGCGTCAAGACGGAATATCCTGGCCGTGATCTGTCGATTCTGGATTTAATGCCGCAGGGAGTCTCCAAAGGCAAGGCACTTGAGAATCTCGCTCGCCGGCTGGGCGTTGATCGCAAAGAGACCATGGCCATCGGTGACAACTGGAACGATGTGGATATGCTGGAGTGGGCCGGGCAAGGCGTGTTGATGGGCAATGCAGCGGACGACCTGCGCACAATGGCGAAGATGCGGGGCTGGAAGCAGGCGCCGCCCAACAACGAGGACGGCGTAGCAGTGGTGCTGGAAGCCGCGATCGCCAATTGTGTTGCAACAAGAGTGGAATTGAGTTGAAGCATTTATCGATGCGCGGAACTCTCTTCATCACGGCAGGCATCATTGTGGCTTTGGCTCCGATTGCCCACTCTGCCGAGCGCATCACCCTGCGCAATGGCTTCGAATTGCGCTGCGACCACCATGCCAAGGTCGAAGGCAGCGTTCGGCTTTACCTCAGCCCCGGCGAAGACAGCTACATCGAGCGCCTTCCTGAAGACATTGTCAGCGTTGAAACTGTTCCCGACCCGCCCGCGCCGCCGGATGTGAAAGGGACGGCGCCCACAGCTTCGCCCAAAACCGGAGCCGACGCAAAGCTGTCTCCTTCCGACCTCCATGAAATGCTCAACAAGGCTGGCCAGGAGCACAACGTCGACGTGGACCTGCTGGCCAGCCTCGTCAAGGCCGAAAGCGGCGGCAACGCGCGCGCTGTCAGTCGAGCAGGCGCTCGCGGGCTGATGCAACTCATGCCCTCGACAGCCAGGAATATGGGCGTTGCTGACAGCTTCCAGCCGGACGAGAATGTGCGCGGCGGCTCAGCGTATCTGGACTCACTGCTCACCCGCTACCAAGACAACATTGCAATGGCGCTGGCCGCATACAATGCCGGCCCGGACGCGGTAGACAAATACCACGGCATTCCGCCCTACCGCGAGACCAGGGCCTACGTAGCGTATGTGATTCACGAGTTCAACCGCCGCATACTGGCGCGCGAAGCCGAGGCGAAGCGGGCAGCCGCGCAAGCCAGACTTGCCGCAGCCTCCGCGCCGGCTCGGCAAGAGAACCATTCCCACTAACACTCCCTTCATGCGCAGGTGAGAAACTGAATTCGAGAGATATCCACGATCGCGAGGCGAAGAAGTCTTGAAAAGGAATCAACTAATTTTTGGCTCAGTGGTCTTTGTGGCGCTGGTGGCGCTACTTGTCTATGCACAACACAAGCATCCATTCCATTGGCATATGTTTGTGGAGCAACTCAAACTGGCCGATTGGCGCAAGATCGGCATTGCCTTCGGCTGTATTTATATCTGCTACATCTTCCGCGCTGCGCGCTGGGCTCTGCTTCTCCGCCACATCAAAAGAGTGCCGTTCCTCTCGCTTCTCAGCACGCAGGTCATAGGTTTTGCTGCAATTGCTCTATTAGGTCGCGTCGCCGAGCCGGTGAGGCCTTACTTGGTAGCGAAGAAGACCGGCCTCACGTTTACCAGTCAACTTGCCATCTACCTTGTAGAGCGTCTTCTAGATGCCGGCTCCATGGTGCTGATTTTCTCCACCACCATCCTGATGGCCGCTTGGTTCGGCGGTCCCGGAGCTCTGCCCCATCCTGAAGTTATGAAAAATGTCAGCTATGGAGCGTTGATCACCACCATAGCGGGAGCGCTCTTTTTGGTTGCCGTGCGCATGGCTGGAGGAGTTGTTGCGTCGTTTCTCGAAGGAACTTTCGGTATAGTCTCCAAAAGCCTGGGACAAGTAGTCGGTGAAAAAATTCGCGCCTTTCGCACAGGACTGAACACACTACGCTCATTCTCCGATGTTGCCTTCACCATGGCCGTCTCACTGGGCATGTGGGGGTTAATTACGCTGGCTTATCTGGAGATCACTACGGCCTTTGTAGCCAGCCCGCAATTGGCGGAAATGACCCCAGCGAAGTGTATGGTGTTGATGGCTTCGAGCCTGGCGGTCAGTGGATTTCAATTGCCGGTGCTGGGCTGGTTCACGCAGATCGGAGCTGTGGCCGCGGCCATGACCGGCTTCTTCGGTGTGGCCGTTGAGCCGGCCACTGCCTGCGCCGCCACGCTGCTGCTTGTTGGATTTCTGGGCATCGCACCGGTGGGCATCATATGGGCGCGCTTCGAGCATGTCAGCCTGCGCAAGGTGGCCGCGGATAGCGGCCATGCAGGAGAGACGATCATTGCGGACGAGCCCGCCGGCTAGGCAGGAATCGACGAACCTGTGCGAGCGATCAGCGAGAAGCCGGCCCCACCGCAGGTGGCTGCGAGAACAGAATCGAGTCAGGCCCCACCGCCCCACCGGTCATGATCATGCTCATCGCCTGCTCCATGCTCATGCCAGTCTCCGTAACCCGGCTAAGGGGCAGAATCTGCAAAAAGGCCGAGGTTGGGTTGATGGCATTGGGAAGCAAGACGGCGGCCAGCATTTCGCCGGTTGTCTCGTCGATCATGGTGCGTGTCAAGAACCCGATGGATTTTTGCCCAGGAATGGGAAAGTCCACCAGCACCACGCGCTGGCTCGTTTCCTTTTTCGCCATCATGGTGTCCAGCAACTGGCGCACCGAGGTATAGATTTTCGCCACAAAGGGCAACCGCTCCAGAACAGCCTCGAAGAGCTCGAAGGCCTGGCGGCCGATCACCAGGCTGGTCACGCGGCCCACGACATAGAGCACCACCAGCGTCAGCAAAATGGCCAGGGTCGACTGTAGCCAAGGCTGGTTCAGCCAGTTTTCCGGAAAGACTGCCGCAAACAACTGCACCACCGGCAAGCCGGCTTTGGCCAAGGAGCCGAGAAGGAAGCTAAAAATCAAATAGGTAACAAACAGCGGTCCGATGGTGATGATTCCGGCCAGGATATTGCGTTGCAGGCTGCGCAGGGTACTGGCAACAACTGATCTCACTTGTTTCTCCTGGCTATGAGGATACGCGAGCCGGGCCGAGTAGGGCAGCACGCGAACGGTAAGCTCCGCTCACAGCGCCGGCACATCGTTGATTCGCTGGCAGTTGAGCCGGCAATACGGCCGTTTGGTAAACGCATCAGGGGATCCAAATGGGTTGCGCTGCCCAAAAGTGAGCCAATATTCATGCTGTCAATTTTAATTTCATTTATATAAACACAAATCTGAGCGACTCTGCTCACTTTCACCGAGTCTTGTGACGTGGGACGTTGCCAGTCGTATTTTCCGCAGGCTAGCATCTGAGCTAGTTGGTCCGGGTCCGCTCTCATTAGCCCGGCTTCATGGCCAGTATGCAATTTTCCTCAGATTCACAAACCTTCACCAACGAGTGGCGCTTTCCGGCGCACGTGGACGGAGTGTCTCGTCATGGCATGGTATGCCTATTGCATCGGTGAAAAACAAGCATTTCCTGAATTAGCCCGTCATCGCAAGCCTATTCCGATGGAATCAGTCATCGGAGTCAGCGGAAACCAGGTTTTTCTTTATCCCGCCAGCGACCTCGCCGTCGTGGTAAGCGAACACAACCCCGCAGAGATCCTCAACCAGAAATCCGGCGTTGACCACGCGCGAGTAATCGCAGACTGTTTCCAGCACTCCACGGTGCTGCCTTTCCGGTTTGGAACCATCTTCAACGACGACGATAGCCTCCGCAAATCCATCCGTTCCAACCAGCGCCAGTTCCTCGGCCACATCGACAAGCTGCGCGGCAAGACCGAGATGCACCTGAAAATTCTGGTGGATGACTGCTCCAGCCATCCTGCCGGCAAGCGTATGCCGGTCGAAGGAGCAAATCGGGAATATTTCACCACCCTGCGTGAAAATGCTGCCCGCCAGCGCGAGCGCCAGACCCGCGCGCGCGCCGTCAGCTTCCAGATGCACCGCCTCTTCCTGCCTCTGGATGAAGAGGTTAGCTGCCGGCTTACCGATAGCGGCAAGATGATGCTCGACGTGGCCCACCTGATTGACCGCAAAGGCGTAGAGCGCTACCTGAACAAGTTCTCCGCCACATGCGCATTGATGCGCGAGTATCAGATGCAGCTTTCAGGTCCCTGGCCGCCATACCACTTTGTCCACCGGCTCACCTGCGGCACTCACTCCCACCCGCAGCCGTCTGGCGTTGCGGTTCCCATCCCCGCAACTGCGCTTCCGCTGGTGGAAGGCCTGCCAGAGGCGATTGCCGTCCTGGCCTGATCTCGCCTGCCCCACCCTCGCCGCGTTCTTGTTTTTGCGGCTTCGGGGTCCCCAACGACCGGGGTCCCCAAGAAGCGGCCTTTGCGTCTTGGGGTGGTAGCGACTGGTCTTCGTCATTGGGGTGATCCAGGGTGGGAAACCACTCAAACGCAAAAAGGCCATCCCACTGTGCGGGATGGCCTTTTCTCATCTGTTTAGCCCCAGTCTCGTCTATTTGAACGAAGCGATGGCGCTGGCCTCGTCATCCTTGATGTCAAAGACCGTGTACAGCTTGGTCAACTGCAACAGGTCGTGTACCTTCCTCGTCAGTTTCAGCAGCTTCACCTCCGCTTGCTGATTCTTGGCCGTTGTATAAGCGCTCACCAACTCGCCCAAACCAGAGCTATCGATGTAGTTCACCTCGCTCATGTTGAGCAGGACGCTCTTCTTGCCTTTGCCGATCAGCCCGCGAATGGCGTCGCGCAACTGCACACTGCCCTCGCCCAGGGTGATTCGCCCATTTAGATCCAGAACGACGACGCCGTCCACTTCACGGGAAGCAATTGTTAGTGCCACGGATATTCCTCCTTGTTGGTATTACTGTTATTACACTCTTGCAGTTCGTCCCGGCGGGAATTCCCCGGTCTGCCTTGGCTCCGGTGGAAAACCGGCCTCCAATCGCCGCCAAACCTCTGCGCGAGCGCGTCATTTTCTTTCCGCAGCCGGCGCAAGGTGCTTAACCAGCGTCAGCTCCGTTCCGGGATGCAGTTGTCGAAAGTGTACCTCATCCATGAACGAACGAATCAAGAAGATGCCCCGGCCGCAGCCGCGCAACAGGTTCTCCGGGGCTAAAGGGTCGGGAAGCGAATCCGGATCCAGCCCCTTGCCCTGGTCGGCGATGGTAATCACAAGCGCCGATCCGGTGTTTTCAAAACTGGCCGCAATCCGCTTGGCGGGGTCGTATTCATTGCCATGTAAGACGGCATTCAAAGCGGCTTCGCGCGCGGCCATGGTCACGTGAAAGCATTCGTCCTCGTCCAGGCCGGACTCGGCGGCCAGTTTTTCCGCCGCGGACTCCACCTCGCTGACGCTCTCCATGGTGGATGTCAGTGAAAAACTCAGCCGTCCTGACTTCGCTCCGCTCACCAATCTCTCTCCGTCATTTCCGTACCCGGCAAGAACGCATGCGCCCCTCTGCGCCCTGAAGCCTAAAAGGCAGTTTGAGGGCTAACAAGGAACCGTGTCAAGAAGTTGGCGAAGAGACCACCGAAAATGCGGTTGCCGGTGTCTATAGTGAAGAGGGGTTTGCGCAATGAGGAAAGCCAGCTGGGCTGTGTTCTTGGCGACAGGAGCCTGTTTGCATGCGTCGATGACTGTTGGGCAAGAGACGCAAGAGAAGCCGGTTAACCCGGTGCATCTTGAATTGACAATGGAAGTCGCAGCTACAACCGATGAAGGCTACCCTTCCGTTCTTCGCGTCACGGTCAGGAATGTAGGGAATGTGGCCGTGGATTTGCCGATGCCGGCGCTGGGATGCTTGCCGCGCGGCGGACATGTTGCGATTCACTTGGACTGGCACCCCAGCGATCCGAGTAGTGACAATGGCAGGGGTTGGGGCATGGGCTGTGGGTCGAGTGATATCCCGAATTTGATGATCCGCGTTCGTAGCGAATGGATTCGCCTGCATCCGGGAGAATTCATTGTGTCGAGCGAAAACCTTCGCGAGCGTCTAGGAAAAGTTGACCCGGGGACCATCGAGTATTGGGCCGAGTATTTGCCGCCCGAAGCCAATGAAAACGAGTTGGCCGAACTGCAACAGGCTGGCTACGTCGTCCCCATCGAAAAGGTCGAAACAGCGCACCAGAGCTTTGTAGTGCACTGAGTTATAAAGCCGATGCATCCACAGGCGCGGACCCTCCGCGAAGCTATACACTCACCTCATGGCCTCCCGCACCACAGCTCGCATCAGCCTGACGGCGCTGCTCGGCACGCCGGTCACCGATGCCCAGGGCCATCTGCGCGGGCGGCTCAAGGACATCGCCGTGGCCACCGGCGAGGACGCCGGCAAAGTAGCTGGTCTGGTGCTCAAAACCCGCGCAGGCCTGTGCATCGTGCCCTCGCATGAGGTGATGGAGACGCCTGCCGGCACTCTCGAGCTGCGCTCCTCCGGCGCCATGGTGCCTCTCGAGGATCAGGGTAATTATCTTTACCTGCGACAGGACCTGATTGACCGGCAGATCATCGACATTCACGGCCGCAAGGTGGTGCGAGTCAACGACGTCGACCTGGAGTGGATGGGCCAGGGCGCGGCTCACCTCTTGCGCGTGGCCGAGGTCGAGGTAGGCTTGCGCGGAGCATTCCGCCGCGTCTTCAAAGGTCTGCTGCCGCGCGCTTCGCTGGAAAGGCTTTCGCGAAGGATCGTCGCCCGCGGCATTCCGTGGGAGTTTGTGGACGTAATCGAGGTCGACCCCGCCCGCCGCGTCAAGCTTCGCATCGAGTACGAGCGGCTGGGCGAGATTCACCCCTCCGATCTGGCCGATATCCTCGAGGATCTCGCCCCAGCCGAGCGCGAGGCCATCTTCACTTCCCTTGACGAAGAAGTCGCTGCCGAAACCCTCGAGGAGGTCGAGCCCAAGTTGCAAAAGGCGCTGCTCGAGAAACTCGGCGAAGAGAGAATCGCCGACATCGTCGAGGAGATGGACCCCGGCGCCGCCGCCGATCTGCTGGCCGAACTGCCAGAGGAACAATCCGACGCGATCCTCGAAGAGATGGAGCCGGAGGAGCGGCAGGAGGTCGCGGAACTACTCGAATTCGACGAGGACTCTGCCGCCGGCTGCATGACCACCGACTTCGTTTCCGTGGGAATAGACGCGACCGTGGCCCAGGCCGTCGATGCCTTGCGCAACTTTGACGGAGATCACGAGAGCGTGACGGAAATTTACCTGCTCGATGAAAAGCGAGTGCTGCGTGGCGCCATTTCTCTCGCCCGGCTCGTCATGGCCCAACCCGAAACGCACCTCGCCGTCTTGGCTGAATCCCGCATCCACTCCTGCCCGATTGCCCTGCACCAGAATGAATTGGCTGAGCTCTTTGATAAATATAACCTCCACGCACTGCCTGTGGTCGATCCGCAGGGCCGCATGGCCGGCGTTGTCCAGGCCGACCACGTCATCAGCTTCCTGCGCGAAAGGTTATAGTTGGCCTTTAGAATCGGTTCGGCTCCGCATTTTATGAGCAATATTGCTCACGTCCATTCACTTTCACGTTACCAGCAGGCAATAAAAGATGTCGATTCATCCCCATTTGTGAAAGAATTCAAGGATGGTGCAATTTCCCAAGATTATTCAGGGTGGCATGGGTGTGGGCGTTTCCAACTGGCGCCTGGCCAATGCGGTATCCAAACTCGGTCAGCTTGGCGTCGTTTCCGGCACGGCGCTTGACTCGCTCTTCGTTCGCCGCCTCGCCGATGGCGATCCTGGCGGGCACATGCGCCGCGGCCTGGATGCCTTTCCGTTTCCCGAGATGGCCAGGCGCATTTGGGACGAGTACCACATCCCCGGCGGCAAGGCTGCGGGCGCGCCTTATCCGCTTATGCCCATGCACCAGCGCCGTGACCTGCGCAAGGTGGTTGAGCTGTGCATCGTGAGCAACTTTGTCGAAGTTTATTTGGCGCGCGAAGGACACAAGAATCCCGTCGGCATCAACTTTCTGGAAAAGGTTCAGATGCCGCACATGTCCTCCATCTACGGCGCAATGTTGGCTGGCGTCGGCTACGTGCTGATGGGTGCGGGCATTCCGCTGCACATTCCCGGCATCCTTGACGCGCTTGCCGCACAACATCCTGCCGAGTACCGGCTGGCGGTTACCGGCGCGGCGCAGGGCCAGGACACAGCCATGAACTTCGATCCTTCCGATTACGCGGAAGGCCCGCTCCCGCTGCTTCACCGGCCGCGCTTCCTTGCCATTGTCAGTTCCAATACCCTGGCTACCACCATGCTGCGCCGCGCCAACGGACGCGTAGACGGATTTGTCGTCGAGAGCCCCACGGCCGGCGGCCACAACGCACCCCCGCGCGGCAAGCTGCTGCTCAACTCTGCTGGCGAGCCCATCTACGGAGAGCGCGACCAGGTTGACATTGCGGGCATGCTTACACTGGGCGTGCCTTTCTGGCTCGCCGGCGGATACGGAAGCCCGGAAAAGGTCCGCGAAGCGCTCGATCAGGGGGCTGCCGGCGTGCAGGTGGGCACAGCGTTTGCATTCACCCTCGAGTCTGGCTTGCGTCCCGACCTCAAAGAGTCGCTTCTGGCCCAGGCAGCCACCGGCACAGGTGAGGTCTTTACAGATCCGCTCGCCTCGCCCACAGGATTTCCCTTCAAGGTCGCGCTCTTACAAGGCTCGTATTCTGATCCAGAAGTAGCCGCGGCGCGCACAAGAGTCTGCGACTTGGGCTATCTGCGGGAGCCCTACACCCAGGAGAATGAAAACATCGGCTACCGTTGCGCTGCTGAGCCTGTCGCCAACTACGTTGCCAAGGGCGGCAAAATCGAAGAGACAGTGGGCCGCAAGTGCTTGTGTAATGCCCTGATGGCCAATATCGGCCACCAGCAGGCGCGCAAGGATGGCTCCGTCGAGCCGGCATTGGTCACCATCGGCGACGATCTGAATACCGTCGTGCAGTTCATGGCCCGTGGCAGGCAATCCTATAGCGCCGCCGACGTGGTAGCGTCCCTGCTGAGCCTCAGTGCGGAAAAAACCGCGGACGAACAGACCTATCCGATTTTCGCCACCGCATAGTCTGAAACCGAAACCCACCCCCAGGCGGGTTTCAATGAGCCCGCCAACTTTTAAACCTTCCAGTCAGACCGGCCATCGACTTCACTGTCGTTGGCCGGATTTCATGCGGGCCAAATAATTGTCGATGGCCTGCTGCCATTCCTTGTCTTTCTTCTTGTCGCCTTCGCTCATCTTGGCCACATGCTCATTGGCCTCCGGCGTGAGCGCAGTGCGAGTGTAGACCACGTTCACTTGTGTCGTGCCGGCGTCTATGGTCTTGAAGCGCACATCGACGGTGGCCGCCATCAACTCCGGCAAGAAATATACATACTGAAAATGCCGCGCCTCCAGATCGAAAAGAGTGTTCACCCACACAGTACTGTGTGTCCCATGGCTCACCGTGAAGACCGCGCCCTCCTGGTCGTTGGCCGGTTGCGGGTAAATGAATTTTGGATCCCAGTCCTCGTCGGCCCATGTACGTTCGCCGATTGGCCCAAACAACGAAGATGTGACGGCATAGGGAGCGTGTACGATGAACCCGAAGCTGGCGCGAAGTTGAATGCAGGGCTTCGGCGGCTCCGGCGAGGGCTGAGACAATAGCGGCGCAGCTAATCCCGCGGCTGCAATCAGTGTAATCAGGTTCTTCACTTCCTCCGCTCCTTCAAATTGTGACTATCCGCGGCTTTAAGCGTCATCCCGTAGATTGCCTTGAACTGCTCAATCTCCTTCAGCGTTTGCGGAGAGAAGGGAACCAGCTTGCCTTCAAAAGCATGAAGGACAATTCCCTCCAGCAGATCTCCGAGGGTCATTTCCTTCAGCTCCGCGACCGCCTTGAGCACCTTCAATAAGCGCTTTTCCATCCGCACGCCGGTCTGCACGCGTTCAACAACGATGGGTTCGCGATGTTGCTGTTCTTGAGCCATTTGAATCCTCCGTGGTACATATGTACCAAAGTACCAAGATAGTTCAATCTTTGTCAACCTTTATTCTCGGCTTCTTCGCCCGACCGCACCCGCCAAACTTCGCACTCAACCCCCCGGCCTGTTATGGTCAGTGAGGAAACAATGTAGATCAATCTCCAGTAGGAATCGGCCCCCATGTGGAAGCGCTGGCGAATCCGGATCATGCTGTTTTTGGCCGTACTCGGCCCCGGATTCATTACCGCCAACGTCGATAACGATTCCGGCGGAATCCTCACCTACTCCCAGGCCGGCGCACAATACGGCTATACCCTTCTGTGGACCATCATTCCTATCACCATCGCGTTGATCGTGGTGCAGGAGATGTGCGCCCGCATGGGCGTGGTCACCGGCAAGGGCCTCAGCGACCTCATCCGAGAGGAGTTTGGTCTGCGGCTCACTGTTGTGCTCATGGTGCTGTTGGTGGTGGTCAACTACACCAACGTGGTCACCGAGTTCATCGGCATCGCCGGCTCCATGCACCTCTTCCACGTCACCAAATTCATCAGTGTCCCTTTTTGCGCGTTCCTCGTCTGGTACATGGTGGTGCGCGGCAGTTACAAGAGCACTGAAAAAATATTCATCGTCGCTTCTCTGGTCTACATCTCCTACATCTTTGCCGGCGTGCTATCGCAGCCCAGTTGGCACGACGCCCTGTGGGCCACGGTCAAGCTGCCGCAAAAGTCCGTTTGGAGCGACAAGGCATATATGTACATGGCCATCGGCGTGGTGGGCACGACCATTGCGCCGTGGATGCAGTTTTACCTGCAGTCATCCATTGTGGAGAAGGGCATTCGCGTAAAGGACTACGCGGCCTCGCGGCTCGATGTAATCGTCGGCAGTCTCTTCACGGATATTGTGGCCTGGTTCATCATCGTCGCCTGCGCCGCCACGCTCTTCGTGCATGGCATGGGCGCCATTCAGGTGGCTTCCGACGCGGCTGAGGCCATGCGTCCTCTTGCCGGCGACTACGCTTTCATTCTCTTCGCCTTTGGACTCTTCAATGCATCGGTCTTTGCCGCTTCAATTCTGCCCATCTCAACGGCATACACGGTCTGCGAAGGTCTCGGCGTCGAGTCAGGCGTGGACAAGAGCTTCAAAGAAGCGCCGTTCTTTTATTGGCTCTACACGCTGCTGATTGTCGGCGGCGCGCTGACCGTGCTTTTGCTGCCCGACGCGCAACTGATCAATGTTGCCATTCTCTCGCAGGTGCTCAACGGCGTTCTGCTCCCGGTGGTCATCATCCTCATGCTGCTGCTCATCAACCGCAAGGACCTGATGGGCGAGTACAGAAACTCGCGCCTCTGGAACGTGATCGCTTGGGGCACCAGCATCATCGTCATCGGCATGACGCTTGTGATGTTATGGGGCATGATTCCGGGACATTGAGGACTGCGCGTCCAGCGATTCTCAATTGTCGATTGCGGAGGGAGCCGGGGGCTTCAGCCCCCAGAAAGAATGCGCGATTGCCCGGCCTTTAGGCCCGGACCCTTTGCTCTCCCCGCCGAAGACAGTCCGCCAGACTGCAGATGGTTTGCAGAAAATAAACCTCCCTTGCCGCACACTGGCAGATAGGAGACTAGTGTGCGAGATTCGTCAGGAATACCCCAGTTCAATATGTCGGACATCCGCCCGGTCCGTACCCCCCCGTACCCCCCTACCCCCCCCTATACCCCCTGGGGGTATAGATTTCCTTCAAAAGATTGCTGATTATTCCTAACCCATTTGGAATCAATGCCGCCTGAAAAGCTCCGAGCCCGTATTCTCCCACATGACGAGATTTGACCTCTGAAAATTACCGGAAAAGACCTGTTTTTCACCCAAAAACAGCTCCGAAACATCGCTCCAGAGCCTTTCCGCTGACTCGCTAACTCCGCTAACACGCGCGCAGCGCGGCTAACCCCGCTAATTCGCCAACTCGCCTGAACCGTCAGCCATGTAACCTTCATCACAGCGCGTCCTCTTTCGCGGCTCGTAGGCTCTTGAACGGAGCTGAAAAGGACTTTTCATGCCAGCAATTGCCGTGGATAACGCCACTACTGTTGAGAACCTGCTTGCCGCCTTTGAAGGCGAGTCGAACGCTCACGCCAAATACACCGCCTTTGCCGTCAAGGCAGACGAGGACGGCTTGGCCGGCGCGGCCAGCCTCTTTCGCGCCGCCGCGCGCGCTGAGCAAATTCACGCGACCAACCACTCTCGCGTGCTGCACCAGTTGGGCAGCCGCTCGGAGTGCGAGATTCACCCGGTTGAAGTGAAGTCCACCCTTGAAAACCTCAAGGCCGCGCTCAACGGGGAGCAGTACGAGATCGACGTCATGTATCCGGGCTTCATCGAGGAGGCCACGGAGCACAAAAACACAGCCGCCATCCGCACCTTCCACGGAGCTTTGGAAGCGGAGAAGACCCACGCGCGGCTTTATGCCGAGGCCATAGCGCTGCTGACGGCTGGAAAGCGGGATTCGTGGATTGGCGAGGCGCGCGAGTTTTACGTCTGCCCAGTCTGCGGCTACACCTCGGAAACCGAAGAGGAACACGAACGTTGCCCCGTCTGCAATTGCCAGTGGGAACGCTTCGAGATTATCCGCTGAAACCTGCTAGAGGAGGATGAGGCTTGCGATTGGCTCGACAGGCTGCAAAGGTTCTCCTGATCCTCATCGTCCTTTGTGAAACGGGAGTCGCATGGCGGCTGTGGAGACACGGGCCTCCGATGGAAATGGTAGTCATCTCGGACAAGGTAAAAGAGACTGGCGAGCTTTCGTTCAAGATGGTTCGAGTTCCGCTCAGCGCCAGCGACTACGCGGTGTTCGCAGTCGTGATTGCGTTGCAAGTTGCCTTGGTTTGGTTCCTTTGGTGGTCCAGGCGTAAGATCGCTCGCGGATGAACTCTATTCGGAGGGAGGCGGGGGTTTCAACCCCCGCATAAAGCCAGCAAAATTAACGCGGGCTTCAGCCCCGGAAGAAATGTGATCTCAACGACTCGCATTCCTTCGGCGGCTGAAGCCCCTTTGCTTTACGGCTCGTCATTATAAACGCCAATCTCCACCTTACCGCCTTCCGCTTGCCGCGCGCGGAACATGCCGGGAGTGTTGAAGCTCCACACCAGCTGGCCGTCCGTGGTGATGGCGATAACACCGCCGTCTCCGTGCAGCGCTTCCAGTTCCTTGTGAATCACCTGGTCCGCGGCCTGCTGCAATTTCATTCCCTTGAATGCAACCAGATTGCAGATCTCCCGCGCCACGCCCAGGCGTATGAAATACTCGCCCGAGCCGGTGGCAGACACGGCGCACGATTGGTTGGATGCGTAAGTGCCTGCGCCGATAATCGGCGAGTCGCCCACGCGGCCCGGCATCTTGCCCTGCAATCCGCCCGTCGAGGTCCCCGCAGCGATGTTGCCGGCGCGGTCCAGCGCCACCACGCCCACGGTGCCGTGCATGTGTGCGTCAGCCGATTCGTCAATCTGCGCTACCGGAACCGGTGGCGCTGCCGGCGGCGGCGGCGCGCCCACCGGACGCTGTGGCACCGGGCGGCCTTCCTTCTGTAGCTGCTTGATGAGAGATTGCCACCGCGCTTCGGTGAAAAAGAAGCTTGGGTCCACCTGCTCCAGGCCAACCCGCGCGCCAAACGCGTCAGCGCCCGCGCCGGCCAGCATCACATAGGGTGACTTCTCCATCACAGCCCGCGCCAGGCTGATGGGATGCCGCGTGCGTGTCACCCCGGCCACCGCGCCGGCCTTTAGATTCGAGCCGTCCATGATGGCGGAATCCAGCTCATTCTTGCCCTCTGAGGTAAAGACCGCGCCGTGACCCGCGTTGAAGAGAGGATCGTCCTCGAGAATATTGATGGTGGCCTCGATTGCATCCAGCGCCGACCCGCCCCGGTCCAGCACGCCGGCTCCTGCAGCCTCCGCCTTAGCCAGCGAAGCGCGATAAGCGGCTTCGCCTTCGGGGCCAAGCTTGGACCGTTCGATGACCCCCGCCCCCCCATGAACCACAATGGCCCAATGCCCCGCCGTCTGCGGAGCCTGAGCAACAGCGGCCAGCGCGGCCACTGCAAAGATTCCGCCAAACAGGCAACCAATACTTTTCATCTTCAATTCCTCCCGTAACACTCACTGCCGCTAACCTAGCTGCCCTCCTTCCGACCCGTCAACCCCTGCTGCCGCGCGATGAACGTTTACTCAACATCGCTTGCTTCTCGCCATGCAAATTATCAACGCGCAGGAGCGGAGGCAGGTTCGCTTAACTGAAAGCTTCGCGCGCAGATTCCTGACGATTCCAAAGACGTGACCCCCATCACTGAGAGTGCGCACTCGTTCCTGTAATCACTGATTGCAATGCGGATTCTGAATAACAAGGTTGCTGGAAGATGAGTTGGCTTCGAAACCCTTGTGCAATACGGCAGTAACAAACTTGCGGCAAGGATAAGTCGCCCTTTTGAAAAGGAGCCGGCTTATGAGTCAGAAAGACGGCAGTAACCTTTGTAAATTCATTTGCTCCTGCCCTCGGAAGTTATTGCACAACTTACCGCAAACTCGCGAACTAGAGGCGCCAGGTTGGAACCGGCACGCCGGGCTAAGTGGAGGCTAATTCAGAAGTGATAATCGATTCAATTTTGCGCTCAGGCAAGGAACCTGTCTCCTCAAGGAGAATTGCGCGTCTTGCGGTAACGACCGGTTTGCTTGCGTGGGCGTCGGTCGCGATAGCGCAACAAGAGTTTCCGCCGCCCCAGGGCAAAGGGCGCGTGGTCGTGATGGCCTCGGGCGTTTCAGGTCCGGCGCATTACACCACGGTAGCCCGTGAGATTGCTGAGCTTGGCTACGATGTGGTGCTGTTCGACGGGAACCTGATGTTGGGAACCCATGGGGATGGAGTGAAAACTCTCATCCTGCAGGCACAGCAAATGCCTCATGCGCTCCCTGGAAAGGTTGCCCTCGTCGGTTTTTCTGTCGGCGGCGGCATGTATTTTTATTTCGCCTCGCAGTGGGCTGATCTGGTGGCGGGCGAGGTGCTTTGGTACCCCATGAACAACTTCATTCATGACGTGCCGGGTTTTGCGAGCAGATTGAATGTGCCGCTGCTGGTCTTCGCCGGAGCGAAAGACCATTTTCGCGACGGCTGTTGCCTGGCCGATTTGGATAGCAGGCTTGCGGCAGCGTCTGTCTTGGCAGGCAAGAAGTTCAAGCTCGTTGTTTACCCGGATGCAGAACACGATTTCGTCTATGGCGGCGATCACTACAACGCCAAAGACTATTCAGATGCCTTCAAGCAAACCGCAGACATGCTCAAGGTCTATTTGAGCGAGTAGTCAACGCCTCTCAAGAGTGCGGGCCCCCAAGGGGAACGAGTATGTCGCACATTTTTATCAGCCATTCAAGCCGGGACGCAGAGCAGGCCGCGCACCTGCTCACTTGCCTGCATGCGCATGGTTTTACTGAGACCTTTCTCGATTTCGACAAACACGCCGGTCTCGCTCCGGGCGCCGACTGGGAGCGCACACTCTACAGAGAAATCGCCGGGGCTGAAGCGGTCATTCTGATTCTGACCAAAAACTGGTTCGACAGTAAATGGTGCTTCGCTGAATTCACCCAGGCGCGCGCGCTGGGCAAGGCGATTTTTCCGTTAATCGAGTCGCCCACCGGCGAGACCTTCGTTTCACAAGACATCCAGCATCTTGATCTTGTGAAGGACCGCGAAGGCGGCCTGGCCCTCCTTGCCACGGAATTGACTGAGGTGATAGTCAACGCACGCGGCGGCTTCGAGTGGGACTCGACGCGTCCTCCTTATCCGGGACTGCTTGCCTTCGATGAGGCCGATGCGGCAATTTATTTCGGACGCGACGATGATGTCCGCCGATTGATAGAGCGGCTCAATGCAAGGCGTGCGCAGGGCGGAGCCAGGATGATCGTCGTGCTCGGCGCTTCCGGCTCGGGAAAATCCTCGCTGCTTCGTGCTGGCGTATTGCCTCGGCTCAAACGCGACAAGCGCAACTGGATTGTGCTTCCGCCGTTTCGTCCGCAGCTTCACCCCATGGAAGAATTGGGCCAGACCGTGGCCATTGCCCTTGGATCCAGCGCCGATTGGAGGCACTGGCGCGATGCATTTGCGTCAGACGATCTGTCGCATGTGCTCTCCGACCTTGCCCGTGACCTTCGCTCCGCGCACTCGTCGAATGAAGCACAAATCCTGATTACGGTCGATCAATCCGAAGAGCTTTTCGGCGCAGCCGAGAAGAGTGGAGCTGCACAGTTTCTGCGCGTTCTCAACGCCATGCAGGATGAGAACTTGCCCTTTCTCGTAGCGCTGACTTTGCGCTCCGATTATCTGGGAGAGCTGCAAGAGGCGCCCGCCATGACAGCGGCGTTTGAAGAGTTTTCTCTCAAGCCCATGCCTCTGGCGAGAATTCGCGACATTATTGAAGGCCCGGCTCGCGTTGCCGGTCTCTCGGTTGACGAGGCTCTGGTCGGCGCCGCTATGAAAGATGCGGCCACCGACGATGCGCTGCCGCTGCTGGCCTTTGCGCTGCGAGAACTCTACGACCGATTTGGTCAAAAGAAAAACCTCACGCTTGAAGCTTATCTGGCGCTGGGCGACGATGCCGGGCAGCTTTCGCCGCTTGAGAATGCGGTGCGTCGCAAGGCCGATGAAGTTCTTGCCGCCGCCAAACCCTCCGCGGAAGATTTGCAGGCGCTGAGAGACTCGTTCGTACCCGCGATGGTGCGGGTAAACGCCGAGGGCGAATATGTGCGCCGTCCGGCACGTTTCGACCTGCTGCCCGCAAAGGCCCGGCCGCTGATCGAGCGCCTGGCAAAAGCACGGCTGCTCATTATTCAGAAAGAAAATGACGAGACCATTGTTGAGGTTTCGCATGAGGCGCTGCTGCGCAAATGGCCATTGCTACGCGGCTGGCTCGATGAAGAGCGCGAGTTTCTCATTGGCAAAGATCAACTTGAACAGGATTTGCTCGACTGGGAAAAAGCGCAAGCTGGTGACAAAACTGAAGCATTGCTCTCCGGCTTGAAGCTGACACGCGCGCGGAGTTGGCTGGTGCAAAAACCGCTGCAACTCAGCGAGTCCGAACGCAAATTCATTCAGGCCAGCATAGAGCATCAGGAAGCGGAAGCGGCGCGGCGAGAGCGCTTTCGCCGGCGCGCACAGAAGGCCAGCATATCTGCCGCGGTCGTGCTCGCTGTCTGTCTGGCTGGAGCGATTTGGGAATGGTGGATCGCCAATGCGCGGGAAGCCACGGCCGAATCGCGCGAGCTCGCTGCCCTGGTCGAACAGGAAGTTTTGGCGGGAGGCGATCCCGGAGTGGCGCTCCGGACGGCTGTTGCGGCGGCCGAGCGGTCACCGACCGACCAGGCTCAGTATGCCTTGCGAACCGTCGTGGCGGGGCCGCTCGAACATCTCATTCTGCATCACGGCGGCCCGGTTTACGTGGCTGCTTTCTCCGCCGATGGAAAACACATCGTCACCGCCAGCGGCGACAAAACAGCGCGAGTGTGGGATGCCGCGACCGGGCATCTTGCGGCAACTCTCGACGGACATTCCGGCCCTGTCAACGATGCTGCATTTTCGTCGGACGGAAACTACGTTGTCACCGCCAGCGATGATGGAACAGCACGCGTGTGGAACGCTGCAAGCGGAATTTTGCTCTCCACACTTGCCGGACCTGGAGTTGAAGTGCGCCAGGCCGTCTTTTCCACAAATGGAAAGCGCATCCTCACGGCCAGTGCGGACCATCAAGCGCGCGTGTGGAATGCGGATACAGGCCTCTTGCTTGTAACCCTCAGCGGGCATACCGGCGTGGTTCACCATGCCGCGTTCTCGCCGGATGGAACGCGCATCGTAACGGCCAGCCAGGATTCTACGGCGCGCGTGTGGGACGCAGAAACCGGGAAGCTGCTTGCCACGCTGACAGGGCATGCCCGCGTAGTTTATTACGCGGCATTCTCGCCCGATGGGAACCGCATCGTCACTGCCAGTTGGGACCAGACTGCGCGTGTGTGGGACGCCAAAACCGGCCATCTGCTTGCGACTCTGACGGGGCATACCGGTGCGCTCTACGATGCCGTCTTTTCGCCCGATGGAAAGCGCATCGTCACCGCAAGCGCCGACCATACCGCGCAAGTGTGGGAAGCCGACACTGGCTATCCACAGACGACGCTCATCGGGCACAATGGCCCGGTCAACGATGCCGCATTCTCGCCCGATGGAAAGCGCATTATCACCGCCAGCGAGGATGCTACCGCTCGTGTGTGGGACGCTGATTCCGGCATCTTGCTGGCCACCCTGAACGCGGGTTCCGGTGTGGTCAACGATGCGGCTTTTTCTCCCAATGGAGATCGCATTGTCACGGCCGGAAACGATGGCACGGCGCGCGTGTGGGATGCTAACATCGGCCATCCGCTTGCCATCTTGTCCGGCTATGGCAGCCGAATCTTCGACGCCTCGTTCTCGCCCGATAGAAAGCGCATCGTCTCTGCCGGCGAGGATACTAAGGCGCACGTGTGGGATGCCGAGTCAGGCCGACTGTTGACGACAATGACCGGGCACTCGCTGATGATCTACGCGGTTTCGTTCTCGCCTGATGGAACACATATCGTCACCGCCAGCGCCGACAAAACAGCGCGAGTGTGGGATTCACAAACAGGCCGCCTGCTGGCCACCATGGCCGGCCACTCCGGCCGCGTGAATTATGTAGCGTTCTCACCTGATGGAAAGCGCATTGTCTCCGTTAGCGATGACGGTACGGCGCGGGTGTGGAATGCCGCATCGGGCCAGTTACAGGCAACACTGACCGGGCATAAAGGCCCCGTGAATCAAGCTTCATTCTCGCCCGATGGCAAGCGCGTCGTCACCGCCGGTGCGGACAATACAGCGCGCTTATGGGATGCCGAGTCGGGCCGCCTGCTGTTTGCACTTGCACATGCAGCCGCGGTCAACACCGCCAACTTTTCGCCCAATGGAAAGCGCGTCGTCACTTCCAGTTACGACCGCACAGCAAAGGTGTGGAATACAGCGACCGGTACTTTGGAGACTACGCTCACCGGGCACGCGGGCTGGGTTTACACGGCGACGTTTTCTTCCGATGGAAAGCGCATCGTCACCGCTGGCGCCGACCACACGGCGATGGTGTGGGATGCAGGGACAGGCCATCCGCTTGCCACTCTTGCCGGGCATACAGCCCGCGTGAACTATGCGGACTTTTCTCCCGATGGAAAGCGCATTATCACCGCAAGTCAGGACAATACCGCGCGCGTCTGGGACGCAAATTCGGGCCGGTTGCTGGGCACTCTGACCGGCCATACCGACCAGGTCTACAAAGCAGTATTCTCACTCGATGGCAAGCGCATCGTCACCGCCAGCAGTGATGCCACAGCTCGAGTCTTCATCGGCGATCTCCATGACCTTTTGAATTGGGCCAGGCAGCAGCTCCCGACTGAAAGCGGATCAAACTGAGTTTACAAACAGGTTTACACCCGTATACTGTTTCTTCCACTGGGGACAGGCGCGCAAGAGGGGAATCAATGGAACCTTCCATCAAGTTGCCGACAACCTTGGCCATCGGATTTACAGGCCATCGCACGCTTGGCGACGAAGACAAATGCAGAAAATGGATCGTTGAGTTTCTTGCCCGGCAAAAGACTTCTGCCGTTGGCGTTGTGTACGGGGTTTCCTCGGTCGCGTCGGGAGGAGATCTGCTGTTTGCCGAGAGCTGCATTCAACTGGGGCTGCCGCTCTCTGTCTTGCTGCCTCTGCCGCCGGAGGAATTCCGCAAGGATTTCGACGCAGCCACGTGGCGGCGTGCCGAGCAGGTCCTAAGCAAGGCAACCTCGATTGAAGTTACAAACGGCGATGGTACACGCGAAGAGTGCTACTACGAATGTGGCATCGAAACCGTTCACCAAAGCCGACTGATGCTCGCGCTTTGGAATGGTGAGGCCTCGCATGGCCTGGGTGGTACAGAAGACATTGTCTCCTTCGCCAGAGAGCTCGGCAGACAGGTGGTTTGGATCCACAGCACTACGGGCAAAATGATCACCTTCAACGAGAAGGGTGAAGATGAACTCCTCGAAGATCCGGAGCTTGAATTCCTGAACAGCCTGCCTGATCCGAATGTAGCTGTTGACTCCGATAAGCCGGAGTCTCTGGCCAGGGCATGGTTTCGCAAGGTGGATGACAGCGCCACCCGGTGCGCGCCGCAATCTCGGCGGCTGGCGGCAATCCCTATCGTTTTCACTGCGGCGGCGGCCATCTTCACCGGAGCCGGATCGTGGGCACACGACGTGAAAACCTGGTTGACCTTCGGAACGGTTCTCGGAATTCTGGCTGCTGTGCTACCGGCGATATTGCGGTTACGCAAACGCCAAGTCTTCTGGGTGCGCACGCGAACAGCGGCCGAAGTGTGCCGTTCGGTCCTGGCTTTCTGGCGCACGCCTATGCACTACGAAGCGATTGGACCGGAGGTCGTGCCTGAGTTGTCCGGCGTGCTCATGTCGCTGAACCTCCTGAAAATGGTCGACCGGGAACGCAGGCAGGCGCCGCTTAAAGAATTCAAGCAGCGGTATCGTGAGGAGCGCATCGCCGGCCAGATCGATTATTTCTTTCGTCATGCGGCGAAATCGGCCGCCGAGGCTCACCGCTATCGAACCGCTACATGGATCTCCATCGGATTCGCGGTAGCGGTGAACGTGTGGCTCTTTGTAAGCGGACATTTCTCTGGGGCGTTTGCTCCCGGACCGTGGAAACAAAGTCTGTCGCTCGGCGCATCAGTCGCATTCCAGATTGCAACCATCGCCGGAGCGTTGCTCGCGGTCAACGATTGCGACCGGCGGAAAGAACGCTACCAGGAATTGCACGAGAAGCTCGGCAGTTGGGATACGCAAATTGAGGCGTTGCGAACCTGGCCAAGCGTGTTGCGCGTCGCCGGACAAATTGAACGGGCTCTTTTGGCTGAGTTGATCGAGTGGCGATCCTTGATCCGAAATCAAAAGATGGATAAGAAATAGCCATGAAACGCATTCTCGCGTTAGACGGTGGAGGAATACGGGGCGTCTTCAGCCTCGAAATACTGCTTCGCATCGAAACCCTGCTGCGTGAGCACTATAAGGCGCCCAACCTTATCCTGGCTGATCATTTTGATTTTTTCGCCGGAACCAGCACCGGCGCAATCATTGCTGCCGGCCTTAGCTGGGGAATGCCAGTCGAGGAAATTCTCACGCTCTATGTAAAGCACGGCACCACCATGTTTCAACACGTGCCCTGGTACCGCCCGGTAAAACGCATGTTGGTTTCACGTTACGAAGCACAACCGCTTTCGGACCTGCTGCGCCGCACTTTCTCTGAGGACGGGGAAGGTGAAGTGCCGGCCCTGTTGGATACCAAGCGCCTGAAGACGCTCTTGCTCGTGGTCCTTAGAAATCACACAACTGGCTCTGCATGGCCGATCAGCAACAATCCGCACGCAATATACAACGATATCAACCTTCCAGACTGCAATTTGAAAGTCCCGCTCTGGAAGTTGGTAAGAGCCAGTACCGCCGCACCCGTATATTTTGACCCTGAAGAGATCGTGCTCGGCGGCAAGCGTCACGTCTTTGTCGATGGTGCGGTAACTCCATATAACAATCCGGCACTCATCGCGGCATTAATGACGGTGCTGCCCTGTTATCGATTGGAATGGGAAACCGGGCCGGACAAGATTCGATTGATCTCCGTGGGCACAATGCGTTTTTCCCTGGCTGCGGCCGATGTGAATGTGCGCCACATGTGGGTCGGATACAATGCGGCTCAAGTCCCCGCTGCGCTGATTCAAGGTATCGCGCTCGAACAGGACTACATGTGCCGCTGCCTTGGTCAATGCATTCACGGAGAAGAAATCGATTCAGAGATCGGCAATCTGGAAGGGACAGCACTTCCTGGACGCAGCTGGTTCAGCTATGCCCGCTACAACAAATCGTACATGCGCAAGGAGGCGGAGGAGTTCCTTCGCCAGAATCCCGAACTCGCTCGGCTCGATGCGGTTCATGCGATACCCGCGCTGCGAGAGATAGGCCGAGCCTACGCGCAGGAACATGTACGCATTGAGCATTTAATTTAGAAGCAGAAGAGATGCGGCGTTCTGCTGGCTAACGCCCTTGTCTTAGCTGGGCGCATCCTGCCCAGGTGCTGCCCAGATTGCAGCCCTTGGTGATGAGTTGCAACGCCTTGCCGGTGTCTTTTGCAACTCCAATGCCAAGCCGGTAAAAATTACCGAGATTGGTGCAAGCGATGGGGTTGTTCCCATCACAGGCCTTGGAGTAGAGTGCCGCCGCCCGCAGGCTGTTCTGCGGGACGCCGTTCCCATTCGCATACAAAACGCCCAGATCGTTGCACGCGCGAATGAGACCGCTATTGCAGCCCCTGGAAAGAAGCGGCGCCGCTCGCGAGGTGTTCTGCGCCATGCCGATCCCCTCGGTATACATCACGCCGAGCCCGCCGCACGCTTGATCGTTGCCTCCGTCGCAACCCTTGGTCATGAGTGGCACTGCTTGGGAGACGTTCTGCGCCACGCCTATCCCCTGCGCATACATAAGGCCCAGGTTGCCACACCCTACGGCGACGCCCGCATTGCAAGATTTGGAATAGAGCGCAACCGCTTGGGTATTGCTTTGTGGGACTCCCCTCCCCCCCGCGTACATCAGGCCCAGATTGTTACATCCGAATCTTGTGTCGGCGCTGCATGCTTTGGAAAAAAGAGCCACCGACCGAGAATCATTCCTCGCGACGCCCAACCCGTTTTGGTACATAAGGCCGAGATGGTTGCATGAAGATGCATCGCCGCTGGTACAGACCTGTTCCAGAAGCGGCGCGGCCTCCGAAAATCGGCTCTGGTTGAAGAGCGCGTCGGCCTGCTGCGAAATCGCCAGGGAACCTTGCTTCGGAACGGCCGGTTTGGAGCCACCTGCGGGCGGTAGCATCGATTCCTGCGCTGTAGAAGGTTGCATGTCTGCCGCATTGGGACTCGCGTTGGTCAATGGAGCAGTCTGAGTCAACAGCACCGGTGACGGCTGCGTTTGTGAATGCGGTCCAAGGAATCGTCCCACTGCGAACACCGCAACCAATGCCACTGCGGCCAAAGCTGCCCACGCCCATCTGGGAAACCCTCGCGAAACAACCTTCGACTCTGAAACTTTAGGCAAAGCCTGTGCGGTAAGCTTCACATCTGGCTGTTTCGAGATAGGCTCAAAAACCGGTTCCGGGGCGGTCCCGGGGGATTGTCTCTGAATCAGCCGCGCAATTGTTGCGCATAACTCTGAAAGACCGCGCGCCAACGGCGGCGTAAGCGCATCCAGCCAATGCGTATTGCTGAGCGCAAACTCCATGGCGTCGGAGGGCATAACATCTTCAATGCGAAAAGGGACAATGATCTTTCCCTTGCTGACGGCCCGCTCAATCTCCCTCCGAACCTGGGGTGAGCCATTGGCTTGGCCGGAGAAGATCAGCAGCACGATCTGGCAGGAAGAAAGCGCATCGACGATGGCTTTTCCGTACTCTTCGCCGGCAAGGATGTCGCGCGGCGCAATCCAGCACGGAATGCGCTGCGCTTCAAGCGCTGCGCACGCGGCATCCGCGACCTGCTTATCGCTCGATGAGTGGCAGATAAATACCTTGTGCGCCATTCGCTTAAGTTGTGCTTCCCATTCAGGCGTTCCGATTACGAGCCAATATATCACAAGTTGCAATAGCAGTGTTTGCCTATCTTATTCGCTTCCATCCCCAAGAAAAGGGCGGCCTGCATTGTTCAATTCTTAAAGAATACGGACAGTTCCTACCAAAGGATTGAATAGCGAAAGGAGAGAAGGCTCCCAGCGGTCTGTTACGATAACCCTCGCTATGCAAGCATTTAACGCTTGCTTTTTAATATGCGCCTATCCTATACTCTTGCCGTCTTCTAAGGTGACCAATAGCGTCTCGCAGGAGCTAAGATGAGATCAAGATCGTTAGACTGCATTGTGCCCCAGATAGCAAGGTTCTTTCTTCCCTTCAAACCAAGGAAATCCCACCTGATACTCCCTCTCATCGGCTTTCTCTGCGCGGGCTTGACAGGCTGCGCGACGAAGCGCCTGAAGATGGACTTCACGGGCTTTGAAAAAGCCTATGCGGAAACCTCGAATCGAGAGATGCTCTTGAATCTGGCGCGTCTCGAAAACCGCGACCCCACCTACTTCTTCAAGATTGGTCAGATCACAAGCGCGTATAAAATGGCAGCGTCTCTCACGGGGACTGGCACGTATGCCACCGCAACATCCAATCCCCTCGTCGGCGGGCCTGCCGGCGGGGGTACCCCTTTCGCAACCTATGAGAATGATCCAATATTCACATTCATCCCCGTAAATGATGAAACCAATGCGCAGCTTCTTTTGAAGCCGGTTCCGGCTGAAACCTTCTACATCCTCTACCAGCAGGGCTGGCGAGCGGATCAGCTCGTCCGCCTGATGGTCGATCGAATTGAACTTACCAGGGTTACCGCGCATGGCTGCACCGTTGAAACACTGCGCAACGCGCCGCCTCCGGTTTACATCAAACAGGATGGCGCCGCTGAAGCTGACTATCTTCGCAACCCCGATAGTCTCTCCAGTTATGTAACTTTTCTCCGGATTAACGCGGTCGTCTATTGGCTGCAAAGGCACGGCTATCTGCTTCTTCGCGGGGCAAATACTTTCGTCCCTTACGACACCAATTCTGGATTAGACGACAGCGGAGCAAACTCTCCCAAGGCGCAGGATGTTGTAACTGCCTCGCAGAAGAGCGCTGTTTGGGAACATGTGGGCAATAAGTGGCTTTTGGGCGAGAAAGTGTTTACTCCGTCGTTTTCTCTTTACCCGCTTCAATCAAATGGCGCAAAGCCGGTTCCCGACATTGCGAAAATCAAAGAAGAAATTTTGAACGACCCGGAGATGAAGGAACTTCGAGAAGGGCCTGCTCTCGACGCGATCCTTATGAGCCTTGCCAATGGTTTTTCCATTGAGGGAAGCTCAAATAATCAAGACGCTTGTAAAACAACCTCTGGCGCCCCATCCGTATCCGCTCATCTGGTTATGCGTTCTTTGATGGGGCTTATGGCGGCTGCCGCTCAGGAGCAGCTTCCTTATGACACGCTTGAGCACTCCAACCCCGCCATTCCCAACAGCCGTTACGTTCCGGCTGAGCTGCAACTGAAAGAATTACCAAGATTTTCCGAAGCTGTCCCAGCCATCGAGCGAGTTCCGTTGCTGCGCTTGACAGGGATGGCTGAAGATCAGGACATTTCGCCTATTGTCCAGGTGATTTACAGAGGGAAGATCTATCGCATTGCGGACAAGAAGAGCGCAGATGTCGCGGATAACCAATACTGGAATCGCGACGTTTTTCGCCTGATTAACCAGCTCACATCGCAGGTAACCGTGGACATCTCCAAATTCCCGCTCACTGAGATTTTGCAGTAACATACTCGGTAAATTGGCGATCTTGGAGAAATCTCACGAGGACTTGCCGGAGGTTCGTCATGAACTCTTTGAAATACATCATGCTACTCGCCTTGCTCTTTTCGACTGCATCTCGAATGCCTGCCGCGGCAGCTTCAACTGATACGAGAATTGATTTTTCATCTCTCGATTCAAGCCATCCCTTCAAGGTGTATGGCACGCTCTACGTGCCGGAAAACGCATCAGGCCGATGCCCGGCTGTTGTCATGATTCATGGAACCATGGGAGTTGATTCCCGCGGCACTCTCTATCGGATACCTCTGCTGAATGCTGGGATTGCAGTCTTTGAAGTTGATTTCAAAGACGGAATTTACAAGTCCCCAATCGACCGGCCAAAGATTGATACATTTCTTCCATTGGCTTTCGCAGCACTGAAGGAATTGCGGAAAGTACCGTCGATAGATCCCGGCCGCATCGGCATCATGGGGTTTTCACTGGGTGGCGCAATCACGTTGAGTACGGCGCTCGATGACAACCGCAAAGCGTGGATGGGCGACGAAAAAGGATTCGCTGCACATGCGGGGTTTTATCCAGTTGCAAAAGCCTTCATCCCGAAGATTGAAAGCGGCGGTGTGCTGACTGGATCTCCGATCGTCATCTTTTATGGGACTGATGACTCCTACGGTGACGGAGACCAGGTGCCGCAACTGAAAAGCCTGCTTCAAACAAAGTTCAACTTTGTTCTCACTACCTATGAATATGCCGGCGCCACGCACGGTTTCAATCTCAATGCGCCGTCCATAACTTACTTCGATCCCGCCGCCAAACACATGAGAGGCCATATGGCTTATGACGCGCAGGCGACGGAGGACTCACTGCCCAAGCTGGTTGATTTTATGCGCACGAACCTCGCCGTAAAGTGATGCGCTGAAATCGTGGTGGCGCCATCCATCGCCTTGGCGCGTCGGCAACCATGCTATCCTTGGCAAGCGGCACGCGCGGCCCTCCGGCGACGCGTGCCACTCCTCGGTCAACCCTATGAAAGATATCTACATTGCCGATCTGGCCAATTTCGACGAAGGCAGGCTCTTCGACGGCTTTTTCCTCGTGTTAGCCAAGCAACAACGCACCACAAAGTCTAACAAAGCCTACCTGAGCCTCATTCTTGGCGATAAGACCGGCCAGCTCGAAGGCCGCGTCTGGGAGCCATCCGACCCGCGCATCGCCAAAGATTTCGAGCGCGGCGACATCGTCAAGGCCCGAGGCTCGGCATCTCGCTTCGACGACCGCCTGCAAATGAAGGTTGACCAGCTCCGCGTGGCGCTGCCGTCAGAGGTGGACAAAACCGACCTGCTTCCCTCCACCACATGTGACATCGCCGGCCTCTGGCGTCAGCTTCTCAGCTTCGTTGATAGCTTCACTAACCCCGACCTCAAGCTGCTGCTTACCACCATGCTGGCCGACCCGGCCATCGCCCAGGCTTACCGAGAAGCTCCCGCCGCCAAGCAACTCCACCATGCCTGGCTCGGTGGCTTGCTCGAGCACGTCATTAGCCTTTGCACCCTCGCCGACCGCGTCGCGCCCCATTACCCTATACTCGACCGCGACTTACTGATGACTGGCGTGATCTTGCACGACATCGGCAAGGTGCGCGAACTAACGTGGGAGATCGGCTTCGAGTACTCGGTTGAAGGCAGCCTGCTTGGCCATATTCAGATCGGCACGGCTCTCGCCGAGCGCACCATCGACTCACTTCCAAACTTCCCGCCGCGCCTCAAGACGCTGGTGCTGCACATGATCCTCTCGCACCACGGAAAACTGGAATTCGGCTCTCCAAAACTCCCCATGATCCCCGAGGCCCTCGCGCTCAGCTTCCTCGACGACCTCGACGCCAAGATGCAGGCCATCCAGGTCGAATTCGACAAGTGCCTCCGCGAAGGCAAAGGCCCCGACGAGATGACCGGAAAAGTCTGGGCCCTCGATCAGCGCCAATTGCTCAACACCAAGCGCTGGTTGGGCGAGGGTAAGTCATAGTAACTCACGCCAAAAACCACGCCCACTGCGCCTCGGTTAGCGGAACCACCGATAGTCTTCCAATCACCACTAGCGGTGACCCTGCAAACAGCGGTTCAGCCTTGATGGCCGCCAGTGTCTTTGGCTGCCTGAGCCGCTTGCCTGCCTTCACCTTCACGATTGGAACTTTGGGATTGGCTGCATCAACGCTGACTACGGTTCCAGTGCCCACAGCGGTGCGCTCATCGCCGGTATGGTAAAAAATCCACCTCGTTCCAGCCTTCATCTCGCGCAGATACTTCACGGCAGTTGGATTAGTCACGCCATCCCAGACGGTCTCCTTGTCGCCAAGGAAATCGTCAAAGGAGTAAACATCAGGCTCGGTTTTAAAGAGGAAGTAACTCATGCGCTCCATCGTAAGCGATGGAGGGAGGAGAAGGGAACAGGAAATGAAAACTCCTCACCGCGCGAACTTCTCAGGCAGGCCGTGCGGCCTTCTCGACATAGTGGGTAATCAACCTGACCGGAAGAAAGCGAACAAGAAAGGCGGTAAACCTGCCGCGGAAATAGGGAATAATCGTGCGCTGCCCACGTTTGAGCGCTTCAATTGCCAACCGCGCCACGTCTTCAGCAGGCTGTATGCCGCGGCGTTTGAAGGCGCCGGCGTGGGCCACGTCAAAGAACTCACTCTCCGTCGGCCCTGGGCAGAGCGCCGTCACTTTGACACCGAAGCGGGCCACCTCTGCAGCCAGCCCCAGCGCGAAGAAGCGGTCGAATGCCTTGGTCGCCGCATAGGTTGAGATATACGGCACGGGCTGAAAGCTTGCCGTCGAGGCAAGAATCAGCACCCATCCGCTCCTCCGCTCAACCATCCGCGGAACAAACAGCCGTGTCAGCCGCACCATAGCTTCGCAGTTGACGCGCACCTGGCTCAACTCCTGGGCTATCTCGCTCTGGGTGAAGGCTCCGTATTGGCCGAGCCCGGCATTGTTTATCAGAATGTCAACAGCAAGGCCCGCGCCTTCCGTGGCCTCAAAAATCCTCTGTGGCGCTGCGGGATCGTTCAGATCAGCGGCAACGATGCGAACCTCCGTGCCCTTGCCCCTCAGCTCACCGGCCAGCGCTTCCAATCGGTCAACTCTGCGCGCGGTGAGGATGAGTTTGGCGCCGTGCTTTGCCAGTTCCCGCGCCAGCGCCGCGCCGATTCCAGCGCTGGCTCCAGTCACCAGCGCCCATTTTCCATTGAAATCCTGTGTGCTTGCCATAGCGAGTCCATCATATCGGATGAGCGCGGCGGCGGCTTCGCATAGGCCGCGCGCATCGCGCCGAACTATCTCTTCAGCAGCTTGAAGGCGTGACTCCAATCATTGTGCAGAAAGCCAGGAATGCACCACAGCATGCACAGTGGCTCAATCGCGCGTGCCGCTTCCACGCCGCCCATATCCGCGGTCTCCCAGCCAAACTGATCCAGAATTCCGCTCACCTTCTTTTTTGCGGCTTCATTGTTGCCGCAGATAAACATGGTAGGTTTGCCGCCGTCGAAATGCGGATTCACCATGCAGGTGTTGCCCACCGAATTGAACGCTTTCACAAAGTTCGCGCCTGCAAACTCGCGCTGCAACCGCTCCATGAGAGACTCATCGAGGCTGGTAAAGAACTTCAGTACGCCGTTGGACGGCGGTACGTCCGCAATAGGATTGCACGCGTCCGCCACGGGCTTTCCCGCAAGGTTCTTTGCGCCGGCCAGGCGAAGCACGTCCTCAGCCGCTGTCCCCTTCACTGCCAAAACCAGCAGTTCTCCGAAGGAGGCCGCGTCGGAAAACGTGCAGGTCGAACCTTTGGGATTCTCCGCAGCCCATTTCGCCAGCTTCTCCGGCGTCCTGCTACCCATCTTTACTTCGTGGCCATGCTTCAGAAAGCCGCTTGCCAAAACCTGCGCAACATCCCCTGATCCAAGAACTCCTATCTTCATTTCAATCTCCTTTGCAAGAGAATTCTGCTTGCATTAATAGATGAAAGCTAACTGCGCTTCGCCGCACCAGGATTTCCTTTTTTTCGAGATTTTGTTGAAGAGCTTTTCCTTTTTCCGGGCTTCTGGTTCTTTTCGACGCGCAGCTTCCAGGCTGTGCGCAAGGCGCCGGTGAGCAGGTCTTCGTAGGCCGCTGCTAGCCGGATATGCGTCGCGCCCATTCGTCCCCAGCCGCCGGGAATGGGCAGAAAGACGCCGGGCTGGTCTGCGACAAATGCCGATTGCTGCTCGACGGTCAGCATCAGATTGCCATACCCCTGGCCCTCTGAGGCCAGAGTGGCAAAGATTCTTCCACCCACGCGAAAGTCCTGCGCTCCCATGTGCGAGCCTTCTTCCGCGCCTTCAAAACTCAGCGCGATGCGGCGAAAATCGGCTGCGTTCATTGTTGTGCTCCGTCAGTGTCTGAAATTCGGGAATCCCGCTGTCGCCCTATTCGCCGTCCCTTCAAATTCCTCATTAAGCCACTCGCTGAATGAGGAAAACTCTTCGTCGCGTCCCAGAAAGTCGCGGACCATTTGCCGCCCCGGCTTGGACCCGCCCTGTTCGAGCACTAACTTGCGATAACGACCGCCAGCCTCGCAGCCCAATAAATCGCTTGGGTCGAACTGGGCGAAGAAGTCCAGGGCGATGACCTTGTCAAAGGCGTACGTGTAGTAATTCGAGGAGTAGCCGGTCAAATGGCCAAAGCTCGCATACATGCGGTTGCCTTCCATCCACGTCCAGGGTTGCAGACTCTGGTAGAGCTGTTTTGTAGTGCTGTCCAGGTCCATCCCCGCCGGGTTCCTGTCGTGCAGGTCGAGCGAGAGCGTGGTGTAGTAGAGCTGCGAGCGAACCCAGTCGGCGCGCCCAAACGCACCGGCAAGCTTCATCTTCCGGATGATTCCCGAAGGGAGGGTTTCTCCCGTCTGGTAGTGTTTCGCAAAAGCCTGCAAGAGTTTTTCGTCGCGGAAGAACTCTTCCAGCATCTGCGACGGCACCTCGATGAAGTCGCCCTCAGTCGCAAAGCCGCTCAGTCCCGCCCACTCGGTCTGCCCGCCTAGAATGGCGTGCATCAGGTGGCCGAACTCATGAAAAAACGTGACGACGTCGCTGTATTGCAGCAATCCCGGATCGCCCTTTTCAGCGCCGGGGTCCCCAGCGCCGGGTCCATGGCGCTGGGGTGGTTCAGCACATGGAAAATTGCAGATAAGCGCGGCCTCGGGCAGAGCGCGCCCGCGCACGCCCGTCACTACCGGCGCGGCGGAGAACCACTTATCCTTGCCCTCGCGCGGATGCATGTCCAGATAAAAACGGCCGACATTTTTGCCGCCGTCGAAGACCTCGAAGACTGAAACAGCCGAGTGCCATGCCGTGGCCATCGAGCGGCGGAACTCGATTTTGAAGAGTTGTGCTGCAGTCTCCAGCACACCCGCCTCTACCCGCTCATAAGGAAAGTAAGGCCGCACGGACTGCGAATCGAAATCAAAGGCCGAGCGGCGGAACTGCTCATACCAATATCCGCGGCTGGTAATGTCAATGGCCGTCAACCCCGGCTGGCGCTTGCGAGCGAAATCGAGAATCATTTCGTGTTCTCGGCGAGCGCCGTCAAGGCTGGCCGCGTCGAGTTTGGCCAGGAAGGCGCGTACGTCAACGGCCGAGCCCATCATCTGGTCTGCGGTAGCCAGATCGGCCCAACTGCGGAACCCCAGCACATTTGCAGTCTCCTGGCGCGTGGCCAGCAGGTCCAGAAGAATTTGCTGGTTGGCCGGGTAGGCGCGGGTGTTGTAGGCGAGGAACATCCGCTCGCGCAGCGCGGCGTTCGCTGCAAAGGTCATCACCGGCTGCATCTCCGGCGGATCGGTCGAAATCGTAACGCGGCCTTCAGCGCTTGGTCCGTCCTTCCGAACAGGATGGCGCGCGAGATAATCTTCCGGCAGACCGTCCAGCTCAGCCTCGGTGGCCTCTATCGTCTTTCCGCCTTCCTGTATGTTGCGGTTGAATTCCAGCGAAAGCCGTGTAGCCCTCTCATGCAGCGATTGCAGATAGTCCCTTGTGGCCTGATCTTTATCCACGCCGGCCAGCCGATAAGCGAGCAGTGTCCGCTCCACGTAATGCATTGTGGCCGCGCTGGCTCCGTCAAGATTGACATCAGCCAAAGCCTCGTAGACCTTGCGATTCAGGCTCAGAGCGCTCGCGGCCTGTGCCACCCGCTCCGCTTCCATTTGCGCCCGGTCGCGCACCGCTTTGTCGGTGGCCACGGAGTTCAGTATGCCCGCCTGCGCTCCGGCCAGACTGAGTTGCTCAATGGCCATGTCGTACAGACGCAGCGAGTTCTCAGGCGTGCGCTCGTCTCTGACTGCGAGCAAAGCGGCCAGCGCGAATTCGTGCGCCTCAAGGCGTGCGCCCACCCATGCGGAAAGCGCTTCGGCGGAATCGGCTCCTCCTGCCTCCCATGCGTGCAGGCTTTCTTCTCGGGCAACAGCGGCAAAGTTCTCAACGGACATGGCGGGCAATCTCCTTCAAAGCTCTAGATTGCCACAGCGGGGAAGCATTGTGCCCGATTTCCGCAAACAAAACCGGACGGGCCAAACCACTCCCTCGATGCGAGCGAAGGTTGCGAGCCTCGCGGGTGTTGACCGCGGCCCTTCGTTCTGGGTGACTGGATCGGACTTGCGCCGTACAACTCGCCTCTTGCCGTTCGCAATTCGACGATCGAAGACATTTACTCCTGGGATCTGATTGCCGGGTAATAAATCTTCAAATACTGATATGGGATTCCCTCCGTTCTCCGGGGCTGCCCTCGCCTGTCGGAAGCGATCCATAACAGGCGAGTCTTCCGGGAATAGAAATATCGCCGTCGAGATGGCCGCTGGATGATAAGTGGATCTCCTTCATGGGAAGACCGCCAAACCGGTCATTCCGCGTTTGCGTCACTCCAATGGCTGCGGTGTTCCCAGGGAAAAGACCAATGACGATGACAATCAGGGAGCGCCCGCATGATCTCCAGACACAAGATTTCTGATCTGCGGCGATGTACTTTGTCAGGGAAAAAGCGCGTGCGACATTCACAGAACTGCTCTGGATAGCGGCAGCACCACTACCGCTTCCCGCCTGCATTGGTTATCCACCTTATGCCATTTCACGAGCCTTCTTCTCGCGCTATCATGCTTGGAACTTGACTGTGACCATGTAACTGCGCTGACTTAGATGTAGTTTTGCATTTGAGTCCGTCCCGCATCTCCCGAAGGTAGCTTTGTTGTAGTAACTCTGACTAACTTGGCGTGAGCTCAACGGCTTCCCAGGAGATTTCCCGCAAAAAACACCGAATTTGCCCTTCCAGATAATTATTAACCCCCATAAAATCAATGCGTTCCGGAGCAAATCCACTCCGGAACGCATTCTTGGCCGTTGCAGATAATTAAGAAGTTTATGCGCCCAACGCGAATGTGCGCGCCGATTCCAGCAGCCTGGCGACTGATTCCTTCGAGCACGACTCGCAGTAGATACGCATCAGCGGCTCGGTGCCGCTCGCGCGCAGCAGCAGCCAGGTCTCGGCAGCCTTCGGCTTGGTCTCCGCTTCCGGGTTGTCGAGGTAAAACTTGACGCCGTCCAGCGTCTCCTGGCAAAAGATCGCCATTCCGGCAAAGACCGGGTCTCCGGGATCGAGAGCCTTGGCTCTCTCGATTGCGGCGTTCTTCACATCTTCCGGCAATGCCAGGTCGATGCGCCCGTACTGGTGTTCGCCGTATTCGGCTTGCAGGTCGGCGACCAGCTCGCCCAGCGGCTTGCCTTCCTCGGCCATCACGTTGGCCAGCAGCAGTGAGTTGAGCAGTCCGTCGCGCTCCGGCAAGTGGCGCTGGAAGCCGATGCCGCCCGACTCCTCGCCGCCCATCAGAATCTCCCGCTCCAGCATGTAGTCGCAAACAAACTTGAAGCCGATGCCGTGCTCGATCAGCTCGCGACCGTGCTTCATGCAGATGCGATCCAGCATTTTGGTTGTGTTGAAGGCGCGCGTAACTGCGCCCGGCCAGTCGTTGTGATGCTTGAGCACCCAACTGAGCAGCACCGAGTAAATCTTGTGCGGATCGACAAAGTTCCCATGCTCATCGGTCGCGCCGATGCGGTCCGCATCGCCATCCGTGCACAGGCCGGCCTGGCAACCGTTGGCCACCACAGCCACGCCCAGCGCGCGGATGTGCGGCTCGATGGGCTCTGGATGGATACCGCCGAAGAGCGGATCGGGATTCGAGCGAATCTGCACATGAGCCACACCGATGCGTGTGAAGATGTCGGAGATGAACGTGCGCCCCGCGCCGTACATCGAGTCCACGGCAAACTTCATGCCGGATTTCTGGAGTTTTTCGAGGCTCGTAAATCTCTCGATGGCTTTGAGGTAGGTGGGCAGAAAATCAACCTCATCAATCGCGGCGGATTGCGCGGCGCGGGCGACAGGCTGGCCCAGATAGGATTCGATCTCAGTAATGATGGAGGGCTTGCCCGAGCCGCCGTACCATGCCTTGTACTTGACGCCGTTCCACTGCGCGGGATTGTGCGAGCTGGTGATCATGATGCCGCCCGCCGCCTTGCGCTCGCGCACGCCGAAGCTGAGTGCCGGGGTAGGCGTAATATCGTTGGCCAGCATCACCGGAATGCCGGTCGCTGCCGCCACTTCAGCACAGGCGCGCGCAAATGCCTTAGACCCGAAGCGTGTGTCATAGCCGACGCAAAGGCCCTTGGCAGGGTCTTCCTTGGCGTGGATGTAAGCGGCTATGGCTTCGGCGGCGATTCGGACGTTGGCGAAAGTAAAGTCGTCGGCGATGACGGCGCGCCAGCCGTCGGTACCGAATTTGATTTGAGGATGAGGCATGATGACGTTCTTGCTCCCTGAAGACAAGGGTAAAGCATAAGTCTACAGCGATGAGCGTCCCGCTGAACTCTCAAACCTCAGAATCGAGGCCCGAGACCCACGGAGATCAACCTGCCTCCACCGACACGGAATGGGAGTTGCATCAATCCTTACATTCAGAAGGCCATAGCGCGGCCATGGCCTGTTCAATGGCAACATCACTCTTTTGCGCAAGCGAAGCTCTATTGGCATTCATCCAATCGAGAATCTTCGGCATCGCATCCTTTGAATCCGCGCGAGTTCCGGCGCCAGTGTGTGGAATGGTGCACCCTCTATTACCACCAATCTGCCGCATCATGTTGATGTTGTTAACGTCAACCAAGACGTGGCGACAGCCTTCTAAATGATTGGGGCAATAAGAAACAAACGAAGCGGTATCCGTCGGAACAGTCCCCTCTTTCGCTTGATACCCCGCAAGGCTTGTTTCAAAAGTAAGCCTTCTGGTTGAATCTTCAGCTAGAAGATTCACTGCTCTCTGTTCTATCGCAACAGCGTTCTCGTGATCGCCGTTGGCATCGTATGCTTTCGCTAGGGTATCGAGGTGGTCGGCCATCTTTGCATTGTCTAGCGCCACTGCCTGCAACGCATATTTCAGGGCTTTGGCGGGATCGCGAAGCGATGCATCACTTGCTGTCGCATATAGCAATGCAAGATTGTTTAATGCTTCAACTGAGTTGGGGTCGAGCCGAAGCGCCACCTGGTATTCGGCGATGGCCCCTTTCAAGTTGCCCGCGACAGAAAGCGCATGCGCGCGGTTGGAGTGCTCATCTGCTGCTTCCTTTTGTTGCGCATAACTGCACGAGATTGCAGCCACGCACAAAATAGCAAGAATGAAAGCGCGTCTCGCCGTGGCTGAGAAAGACTGAAGTGCTCGCAACAGATAAATCCGCTTCATTAACAATCTTCCTTTGCGTTTCGGCTCGTCAGTAGTAAATCGCAGGACGTCACAGAGCCTGCTACAGACTTGCTGAAGGAGCTCGATTTTGAAACCTCGAATGACCGCTCAAATCAGCTCGGTCCGTCCGGTGATTCCCAGCTCCTTCACAATCTTGCCCACATCCTGTGAGTGATCGCGGCGGGCTATCAGCAGCGCATCCTTGGTGTCCACAATAACCAGGTCTTCGACGCCTACCAAAGCGACAAACTTGTGCGGGCTGAAGATGTAATTGTTGCCGGAGTCGAGAGCCATGTGGCCGCAGGTCTCGGTCACGTTGCCTTCGCTGTCTCCGCGCAGGCGCGTCTCCAGCTGGTACTCGTAGAGCGAGGCCCAGGAGCCGAGATCGTTCCAGCTGAACTCTGCCGGGATGCAGTAGAGATGAGACAAGTGCTCGCCCTTGGCAGAGCGCGGCTCCAGCACGGCGTAATCGACTGAGATGTTCTCGCACTTGTGATAAACGTCGCGGAAAACCTCGTCGAATTTTGGCGTGCCGTAGGCGGCGGCGATGGTCTCCAGAAGCGGTGCGGTCTCCGGCATGTGTTCGCGCACAGCATTCGCAAGCGTCCGCGCCGACCACAGGAACATGCCTGAGTTCCAGAAGTAGTTGCCCGCGGCAATGAATTCATCGGCGCGGTTCTGGTTGGGTTTCTCAATGAAACGGCGCACGTGCAGAGCGGAATCGTCCCTTGTGTAGTCGGTGGTTTCAATATAGCCGTAGCCGGTTTCGGCGCGCGTGGGTTCAATGCCCAGCACCACCATGTTGTCGCCGGCTGCAGCCACGGCAATGCTCTTTTGCAGCGCCTTGAGGAAGCGCGGCTCGTCGCCAATTACGTGGTCGGAGGGAAAAATGCCCAGCACCGCGTCGGGATTCTGGCGCTCGATGAGGAAAGCGGCCAGTCCGCAGGCGGGTGCGGTATTGCGAGCCACCGGCTCCTGCACAATCTGCCCGGCGGGCATCCCCTTCAATTGGTCGGCGATCTCCGCAGCCAGATACTCGTTGGTGATCACCCATATCTGGTCCAGCCCGGCCAGCGGCTTGAGGCGCTCTACGGTCTGCTGGATCATGGAGCGCTCGCCGTCCAGGGCCAGAACCTGCTTGGCGTGGGCGCGGCGTGAGCGGGGCCAAAAGCGCGTTCCGCTGCCTCCGGCAAGAATCACAGGACGAAAATCAATAGGCTTCGACATTGTTGACACATCCTACCCGACAAACCATACGTTTGCACAGTGATGAATGATACCCTCCAGCAAAAAGCTGTCTCACCTGCTGAAATGGGGAAATTCCCGCAAAATACCCCGTCGGCCTGCCACCCGGCAAGACCGGCTTTGTTGCCGACCCCGGTTACTCCAGCCTGGAAAGAAATTCTCCCATGCGGCGCGTACCCTCGTCGATGTTCTGCCGGGTCACCGGATAGGAGATGCGAATGTGCTCCGATGTGCCGAAAGCCTCGCCAGGGACGGTCACCACGTGGGCTTCATGGAGCAGACGCGTGGCCAGCTCCGTCGCCGTCTTGATTCCGCCCTTGCCCAGAAAAGCGCCAATGTTGGGATAAACGTAAAACGCTCCCTCGGGCTTGGTACAGGTGATGCCGGGGATTTCTCCCAGCTTGGCCAGCATGTAATCGCGCAGGCCGATGAACTCGGCGCGAAACTCACTGACGCATTCCTGCGACCCCCCCAGTGCGGCCACTGCGGCTTTCTGCACAAAGCTGGTGGCGTTCGAGGTCGATTGCGACTGGAGCTTGCTCAGGTTAGCCGTAACGGACTTCGACGCCAGCGCGAAGCCGGCACGCCAACCCGTCATTGAGTATGTTTTCGACAGTGAGCCGAGCACCACGATGTGCTCCTTGGCCCATGTAAATGAGCCTCCGGAAACCGGCTTCCCCGCATAGTTCAGGTAAACATAGCACTCGTCCAGCAGCAGAAAGATCCCGCGCTCGTGGGCCAGGTGGACGATGCGCTCCAGATCTTCAGCCGAGACCACCGAGCCGGCCGGATTCGACGGCGAGTTGAGGATGATCGCCTTGGTCCGGGGCGTAATGGCCTTTTCAATTGCATCGGCCGTGATGCGGAAGTTCTCCGCCTCCCTGGTTTCGAGCAGGACGACCTTGCCGCCGGCGTATTGGATGATGTCTTTGAAGCTGACCCAGTAGGGAACGGGCAGAATGACCTCGTCGCCGTGGTCCACCAACACCTGTATGGCATTGAACAGAGCCAGCTTGCCACCGGTAGTGAAGATGGCCTCGTCAATCGCATAGTCGGAACCGAAGTCGGCCGCGTGGCGCTCGACAATGGCCTTGCGCACGTCGGGAATGCCAGGCACCACGGTATAACGGGTGAAGTTGGCTTCGATGGCGGCAATCGCGGCGTCTTTGATGTGGTGCGGCGTGGGAAAATGCGGCTCGCCGGCGCCGAAATCCACCAGGTTGGCGCCCTGCGCACGCAGCTTGGCGGCCTCGGCAGCCACAGCCATGGTTGCGGAGACCTCGATCCGGCCAATGCGGCCGGTAAAGACTTGGGGAGAAGAGCTTGCGGTCGTCATAATACTTCTATCTTTACAGATTTTCGGGCTGGTACAAAATTGACCGGGCGTTTAAAGTCTCGATTTTTGAGTATTCTACTCGGCGCGGAGGTGCGATGATTGCGTCGACTTCTTCCTTAAGTGGTTAAGATCATGCAAGCGCTCGCCCAACTCGTGCGCCATTTCCTCCATGCCGTCATTACCTTAGTCAACAATCCCGGGATTTCCTGGCCTGTCTTCGCAGCGATGGTTGGGACGTACTCACTATGGCTTCGCAAAAGGAAGCCGCGCGCCGAGGCGCGAGTCAAGATGCGTGCCGCGCAAGACTGGCTCTCCGTTCCGGCGACGATTGACGTGGTCTGCGTCACGGAGCGCGAGGAATCCGAAAGGAAGTTCCGCTTCGCCGCGACGCTTACTTATTTCTACAACAACCCCGACCTCCAGATGGGCGAGTACGAGCGTGAGTTTCCGCAGAAGGCCGCAGCCGAGCAATGGGCAAATCAGTTCAAGGGCTGCCGGTGATTGCCCATGTGAACCTAATGGGCCCTTCCGATTCGTGTCTGCTGGACAGCGACCTGGATGCCCTGGGGACGCACTGACACGCCAGCGCGCTCACTCCGCCGGCTCTGAATCCAATTTGCCAGCCGAGTCCGTCATGAGCTCGCGTGCCTGGGCCGCATACGATTCAAGTACCTCAATCCTGTAAACGGGATTGATAACCGGGGTAACTCCAAAGCCGATGCGCCCCTCATCGGGCACAACAAACTCTATCCCAGCATCTTCCAGCGCGGATTTCGCAATGTCGAGCGCAATGGGATTGGCGCTCTCGAAGACGACTACCATTTCTTCATTTGGGTCCGGGCCTGTCATTTTGCCTCCTCCTTCTTCAGCCCGCATTTGCAGGCCATACCTGACGCAATTCAGCTCTGGCTCGCACCCATGCGGTCCCTCAGGCGCTTGAGCACATTGGGCGGCACCAGTCCGCTCACATCGCCGCCGAAGCTGAAGACTTCCTTCAGCATCCGCGAGCTGATAAATGAGTAGCGGCCCGCGGGTTGCAGAAAGACGGTCTCAATCTCCGGAGCCAGGCGCCGGTTCATCAGCGCCATCTGGAACTCGTATTCGTAGTCGCTGATGGCGCGAATGCCGCGCAACACCGCCGTTGCTCCCTGCTTCCGCGCAAACTCCACCATCAGTCCGTCGAATGTGGCTACCGAAACGTTGCCCAGTGCGGCGGTCGATTCCTTCAACATCTCCACTCGCTCTTCCACAGTAAAGAGCGGATCTTTCACCGGGTTGATGAGAATGGCGACAGTGAGATGCTCAAAGAGCTTGGCCCCGCGCTGGATCAGGTCAAGATGACCGTTGGTCGGTGGATCGAAGGTGCCGGGATAGAGGGCCTTTACGCTCATGGTTGCTGCTCCCAACAAATTCTAGCAGCCAGTCCTGTTTCTCGGGTTGCATACTCGGCTCCTCTGGTCGTAGGATTGGCAGGGTTTGGCGAACGGGATCTGATCGTTGCCCGTGGGGCAGCGCGGCACCACGAATGGTGCATACCGGCTTGCTTCGCCCAAATCGCCGCACCCGCGGCGCAAGACCAGGGCAATGGCACGAAAGGTTTGCCCGGTCACAGGAGTTTTATTCCGCATGTCCACCAAAACCATCATCGAGCCATTTCGCATCAAGAGTGTTGAACCGATTCGCTGGACCACCCGCGAAGAGCGGGAACTGCTGCTGCGCGCCGCGCATTACAATCTTTTTCTGCTTCCGGCCGACGATGTTCTCATCGACTTGCTCACCGACTCCGGCACCGGAGCCATGTCAACGCACCAGTGGGCGGCGATCATGGAAGGCGATGAAAGCTACGCAGGCAGCCGGAGTTTTGTCCGATTCAAGAATTCGGTTCAGGACATCGTCGGCTATTCCCACGTCATCCCCACTCATCAGGGACGGGCGGCGGAACGCATCCTGTTCAATGTAATGTGCAAGCCGGGCGATATGGTGCCGAACAACACGCATTTCGACACCACCCGTGCCAATATCGAAGCCGTCGGGGCCAAGGCGGTTGACCTGCTGCTGCCCGAGGCGCGGCAACCCGGCACCCGCCTTCCGTTCAAAGGCAACATGGATGTCGCGGCTCTCGAGGCCTTGATCGCGCGCGTGGGGCGTGAGCGCATCCCGCTGGTCATGCTCACGGTGACCAACAACTCCGGTGGCGGGCAACCGGTCTCAATGGAAAATGTGCGGGCTGTCGCCGCGGTCTGCCACAAGCACGAGATTCCGCTCTACTTTGATGCTTGCCGCATTGCGGAGAACGCTTATTTCATCAAGCTGCGCGAGCCGGGTTACGCGGCCAAAACGCCCAAACAAATCGCGCAGGAAATGTTCGCGCTGGGCGACGGCTGCACCATGAGCGCTAAAAAAGACGGCATGGCCAACATCGGCGGATTCCTCTGCACTAACGACGATATTCTGGCGCGACAGGAAAAGGATCTGCTTATTTTGACCGAGGGCTATCCCACTTACGGCGGGCTTGCCGGCCGCGATCTGGAGGCCATCGCCGTTGGCATCCAGGAGTCGTTGCAGGAAGACTATCTGCGCTACCGCATTGCCTCGACAGCTTACCTCGGCGATCACGTCTCAGAGCACGGCGTGCCGATTGTGCAGCCGCCGGGCGGCCACGCCATCTATCTTGACGCCAAAGCCTTTCTTCCGCACATCCCGCTCGATCAGTTTCCCGGCGTCGCTCTTGCCACAGAGTTGTATTTGGAAGGCGGCATCCGCTCGGTCGAAATTGGCGGCCTGATGTTCGGCGCCGCCGCGCAGATGGAACTGGTGCGGCTGGCTATTCCGCGCCGCGTCTACACGCAGAGCCACATCGATTACGTAGTGGAAATTATCTTGCAGGTCTTTGCGCGGCGCGCCCGAATCAAAGGAATGCGCCTGACCTACGAGGCGCCGTTTCTTCGCCACTTTACCGCGCATCTGGAGCCGATGCCGTCCTAGCGCAGCGTTCGCGCCGGCACAAGCCGGCGCGCCGAATCAATGGACGATCATCACCGGGCAATGCGCATACCTCAGAACGCGCTCCGAGTTTGAGCCCAGCATCCAGCGATGAAGGATGGTGTGGCTGCGCTTTCCCATCACAATGAGGCTGGCTTGGATTGTGTCTGCTTTGTGAATGATCTGTTCCGCTGGATGACCGAGGACAATATCCGTTTCGAGTTCAATCTCTTTTTGCCTGGCGCGTTCGCGGAGCGGAGCGAAACAGCTCTCATAGCGTTCGCGTCCGTTTTCGAGAACAGCATTGAACTCAGCGCTTTCGGCGGGCTCAGGCGGCCGGATTACGGAGACAACGAAGAGCTTGGCTTTCATGTCCCCCGCCATCGCGAGGGCGACATCCAAAGCGTGTTCAGCATGTGGTGACGCGTCGAACGCCACCAGTATCCTTTGAATTCCTACAAAAACCTGGCTTCCCATGGGCTTGTCCTATACCTTTTCTGCGGCGGCTTGCCGCTCAACTGCCAGTTCCGATTTCTTGCTCGCCTGCGCGTGAGGAAGAAGATGGCGGGGCAGGAAAAATGAATTCGCAATCATAGTCGGAATTACGGCGCTGGCGATGACCGTTCCCACGATGTAAGAATACTGCGCCTGTGTGATGATCTGGTGATTGAGGCCAAAGAGCGCCGATATGGTGCCAAAGGTGAGGCCGGTAGACATCATCAGCGTGTAGTAGGCTCCGGCCTTGCCATCGTATTTGTGCACGCGCACAGCCGGATACACTGCAACTGCCTTGAATAGCGACTTCGCGCCAAAGAGGACGAGCAACGTCACAGGCGCGGCCATCAGTGCCGACACAGAAACAAACGAACCGGCTCGGATGAAATAGAACGGCGTCAGTAATCCAAACGTAAGTGTCCGCAGGCGGCGAATCAGCGAGTGGTCTTTTCCCACCGTTCCCGCCAGGACCATGCCGATCATATACGCCGGAAGAACCGCTTCGCTTCCAGCCCACATAGCCAGTCCGCCCATGGCAAAGAGAAAGAAGAGAAGATACTTGGCTTCGAGTTCGGAGACGCGCCCGCCGTATTTCCTGAAGAACCACGGCGTGAGAAATGGCAGCACCACAAAGACGACGACGGAAACCACTACGAAGATCAGTGTCTTGATGGTGAACGGCGAAAAAATTAGTCCGAGCGCAACCACTGTTCCGAGATCATTGATGAAGCAGGCGGCGAGAATCGCCTTCCCGTACTCCGTCACGTTGAAACCGAGCTCCAGCATCACCGCGTACACCACAGCGACTGAGGTCGTGGAAAGAGCGACACCGCACAGCCAACTGGGCATAATGGCCCAATGCAGCACGTAGTACGCGACCGCTGTGCAACCCAGAAATGGACCAAAGAATCCTGCGAGGCCAATGATCGATGCTTCACGCCACTTGGTTTTGAAAATTACGGGATCAAGTTCCGCGCCGGCAAGGAACGTCAGAACGATTGCGCCCGTCCCCGCCAGGAAAGTGATCCACTGCGTATTCCCAGCCAGGCCGCCCTGCGCAAAACCAAAGAACCCGGTTAGGAACACTCCGATGACCAGTTGGGCCACCGTGCCCACCACAATCTCAGAAAGTGCCGTGGAGATCTTGAACCAGATCGCAAGCAGTGTCGCGGCCAAAGCCAGTCCTACCCAAAGAGCAGCCAGTGCCCAGGTGTTCATCATCAGCTTAAACTCCTAAATTTTCAGATCAGGGATCGGGCTGGGACATGACTCCGCAACAGGATTCCCTGTCAGGAGTCATCATCTGTCCGGAACGTTCTATGGACAGCGGTTAAGGGTGAACTCCTTCACCGCAAGCAACTTTCTTACGAATACGTCATGGAACGCCCCGCTGTCAATCGCGGGGTTGCCCAAGTGCCGGGAGAAGCGAGCACAACCACCAAAGATGGGTGCCCCAGGTGCCTCGCATTTGGGCACCTGGGACTGCATCTCGCTATCGCTGCAGCAGATCAATAGGCTTGGTGAAGTCGGTCACACGAATATGCCGAGCCAATGCCGGGTGCTGGCGCTGGAAGGCTAGAAACATCTCCCATGAGGTGCGTCGGTAGCTGAAGTGGCCGGCCGGACCAGAGCGCAATTCGATGATGTATTGCGCTTCGGCGAAGTCCATCTTGAACAGCGAGCGAATGCGCGTGGCGAGTGGCAACAGGTAAAGGGCGGACTGCGCGGCTTCCGGAGCATGGCTGGCCGCGATCTGTGCGCTTGCCCGGTGCGCCTGTTCTATGGCAGAGATGAAATCGGCGCGGCAGTAGGCTTCAATGAGGATGTCTATATAGCCGAATTCATCTTGAGAACCAAGATCGCCGCAGGTAGGAATCTCAAAGCCGTGTTGCGCGGTGATGGGCTGAATGATCTGCGTGCAGCGGCGATGGCGGTGCATATCGCGGAAGCCGCCGGTGTCCATGAGAATGTCAAAGCGCAATGCCGCTCCGGCGTGAAACGCGCGCAAAGCTTCATCGTGCTTGCCTCGATGACCCAAACCGATCTCGATGATCTCCGAAACGCGCACCTCGGGAAGCCCCGCGACCAAGTCGCGAATCTGCCGGTAGGAGTGGTAACTGGCCGAGTAAAGCAGCGTCGCAGCTAGTTCCACTTCAAGGCTCTCCGTCGGCTCAACCAAATCGACCACCGGCGACCCTGCGTGGGGCAAGCTCTTAAGCAATTCCTCCGCCGCCTGAGCCAGTTCAGCGCGAGTTTGGATTTCATATTCGTTGGGTTGTGCATATTTGACCAGCGTGGGTGCGCTGCGCACCTCGCGTGTTAGCAGGCTGGCGGCTTCTGAGACCAACCCCGGATCGGAAGCCTCCACCATTTCAACGAATGCGGCGCCTGCCTCGGCGTTGACGTTCCAGGCTGGGCCGGTGGCGGCTTCACGCAGCTTGAGCCCCAGATCCCTGATCTCGGCGGCGGGGTGAGAAAGCAGCCGCGAGACCTGGGTCTCCAGAGTCCGGGCGTTTGTAATCTGGCCGAGCGAGGTATTGGTGGCCAGCGGAAGCAGGTAGCGAGCGACATCGAAGGCGCGAGCTTTGAGCGTTCGCTCATAAGCTTCCAGCTTCATGGTTTCCGGGCAGGTCACGCGCCGCCGCAATGCTTCAAAAACCGCGTCATTCACGCGTTTGTACGCGCCAAACAGGCCCTCAAGGGTCTCGGAATAAAGCTGGGCCGATGCGGAATCCTGGCCAAAATCGGGCAAATAAAAGCCTGATTTGAGAAAGTTCTGGTAGCGCGTTGACCGTTCCTGGCCATCCCATCTTTGCTCGTCAACCAGCACCATGGCGGCCAGCAGGCTGAGCCGCTCAATGGACATGGCCACGTGGGCCAGGTCGGCAATGGAGCGGTGGCCATATTGAAAATAGAATGTGTTCAAGAACTGCTCGGCCCGCTGGGCGCTGATTTCGGTCAGCGACTCGCGCATCGAGAGTGCGGAGCGGGAGTACTTGGCCATGGCGTAGGCCAGCACTTCGGGGTTGGCGCCGTGAATGGCAAAAACT